>Ga0307308_10000067_pt1 | contig 28553 bp, 27 predicted proteins | sample ER_DNA_195_FD_194501 | JGI IMG/M metagenome (GOLD analysis project Ga0307308, IMG submission 194501) | Bulk soil microbial communities from the East River watershed near Crested Butte, Colorado, United States - ER_DNA_195 | ecosystem: Environmental > Terrestrial > Soil > Floodplain | place...
GACGTGCACGAAATCGGGCGTGATGTGATTGAGGATCCGCTGGTAGTGCGTGATCACCAGCGCACCCATCTCGGGGCCGACGAGCTCCTGAACACCGTCCGCGATCGTCCTGAGCGCGTCGATGTCCAGGCCCGAGTCCGTCTCGTCGAGCACCGCGATGCGCGGCTTCAGCATCGCCATCTGGAGGATCTCGACGCGCTTCTTCTCACCGCCGGAGAAGCCGTCGTTCAAATACCGCTGCGCAAGTTCGCGCGGGATTCGCAGCCGTTCCATCTGGGCGAGCATCTCCTTGCGGAAGTCCTTGATCGGCACCGGGTCGTCCTCGCCGGCGCGCGCCTTGCGGATCGCGTTGATCGCCGAGCGCATGAAGCTCGTCACCGTCACGCCCGGCACTGCGTGCGGGTACTGGAACGCGAGGAAGAGGCCGCGCTGGGCTCGCTCGTCCGCGGCGAGCTCGGTCACGTCCTCGCCGTCGAAGAGGATCTGGCCCTCGGTGATCTGGTAGCCGGGGTGGCCCATCAGCGAGTACGCAAGCGTCGACTTGCCGGAACCGTTCGGGCCCATGACCGCATGGACCTCGTTTGTGTCCACGGCGAGGTCGACGCCCTTGACGATCTCCGTGCCGTCCTCGAGCGCGACGTGCAGATTTTTTAGTTCGAGTAAAGCCATGTCCAGGTCATGCTAGCGGCGCAGGTCAGCCCTTCGGGATCAGGAGACGGAACCGAGTCCAGACCGTGGAGCCGCGGGCCTGAGCGTCGAACCTGCCGTGCGCTCCCGGGTCTCCGGGCAGCGTATCGAAGAGGATGTCCGGCGAGTCGACCGGCTTGGGCTCGTCGGTGTGCTGGTTCTTCCAGCCGATCCGTCGCAGCATCCAGTCGCCGGCCCGCGGCGAGAACTTCTGGCCCCAGAGCAGCTTCTGCGCGCCCCACGAGATCGGCAGCTCGCGGATCGGGTACTCGGCGCAGTGGAGCGTCGCCTCGGCAAAGGGCTCGGGCTGGTAGATCGGCGGGACCGGCATCGGCTGGTAGCCCATCTTCTGGCGGTCGCGGTCGAACTGCGGGGTGTTGATCGCTCCTGGGAGCACGAGCGAGACGGCCACGCCGGTGCCCGCCTTCTGCTCCTCGACCCGCGCCGATTCCATGAACGCGCGCAGGCCGGCCTTGGTGGAGCAGTAGGCGGCCTGGAGCGGAATGCCGCGGTAGGCGAGCGCCGAGCTCACGTGCAGGAACGTGCCCTTGCTCGCGCGGAGGTGCGGGAGTGCGGCCCAGAAGCCGTAGACGACGCCGAAGAAGTTGACCTCCCAGACGCGTCGCAGCTCGTCGGGCTCGAGCTTCTCGACCTCGGCGTAGACGGTGACGATCGCGTCGGCGACGTAGGTGTCGATGCGGCCGAAGCGCTCGACGGCCACGTCGACGACGCGCTGGACCTGGGCGTGGTCGCTGACGTCGCCCGGGACCGCAAGCGCCTCCGAGCCGGCCCGCTCGATCTCGGTGACGCAGTTCTCGAGCGCCTCCTCGTTGCGAGCGGTTACGACCACCTTCGCGCCGCGCTCGCCTGCGCCGCGGGCGATCGCCCGGCCCAGGCCGCTCGAGGCGCCCGTGACGATCATCACCTGCTCGCTCAGCGGCTTCTTTGCCACCGTACGTCCATACCCGCGGAAGGAAGCGCTACGCTTCGGTCATGCTCCCTGAAGTGGGCATCACCGGGCTCATCGTGATCCTCATCGTCGCGCTGCTCGTCTTCGGGCCGAAGCGGCTACCGGAGATCGGCCGCTCGCTGGGCAAGGGCATGCGCGAGTTCAAGGACTCGATCTCGGGCAACTCGAACGACAAGGCCGAGCTGCCTCCGTCGGCCGACGACCCGCCTCCCGCGCCGAAGTAGCGATGCGAGCCTTCCCGCGCCGTCTTCGCCACGGCGAGGAGGCCACGCTTGTCGAGCACCTCGGCGAGCTCCGCACGCGGCTGATCGTCTGCCTCCTGGCGCTTGCAGCCGGGTTCACCGTGGCGTATGTCTTCCACGGCCACCTGCTCGACTGGCTCAACCGGCCGCTCCCAGACCGGCTCGAGAAGCCGGTCACGTTCAGCCCGATCGAGCCCTTCTCGACGTCGATCTTCGTCAGCCTCTGGGCCGGGTTCCTGCTCGCGCTCCCGGTCGTCTTCTGGCAGGTCTGGGCCTTCCTCGCGCCGGCCTTCGAGGAACACCGGCAGCGGTCGATGGCGATGCTCGTCGCGTTCGCGACGCTGCTCGGTCTCGGCGGGGTCGCATTCGGCTACTTCGTGATCCTCTCGCCGGCGATCCACTTTCTGACGAACTTCGACTCGGGGCACTACACGATCCTGATCCGCGCGCGGGACTACTACCGGTTCGCGGGCTTCGTCCTGCTCGGGGTGGCGCTCGCCTTCGAGGTGCCCGTGTTCGTGCTCGCGCTCGTGCGCCTGCGCATCCTCTCCGCCGCTCGCCTTCGCTCGACGTGGCGTTTCGGGGTCTTCCTGATGACCGTGATCGGCGTCCTCCTGCCCGGCGTCGACCCGGTCTCGACGATCCTCTCGGTGATCCCGCTCGTCGCGCTGTACCTGCTCTCGGTGGGGCTCGCGACCTTCCTCGAGCCGCGCTGGCGGTCGGCAGAAGCTGGCACGACCCCGGTCCCTGAGTGACGTACCCGAAGATCGAGCTGCACGTCCATCTCGAGGGCACGGTCCGGCCGCGCACGTTGCTGGAGATCGCAAAGCGGAACCACTACGCACTTCCCGCGGAGACAGAGGAGGAGCTCGCGGCGATCTACGACTTCCGCGACTTCCGGCACTTCATCGAGGTGTGGGTCCTGACCACAAACGCCCTTCGCACCGCGGACGATTTCCGGCAGGTCGTCGTCGACTACGCGGGCGAGGCCGCCTCCCACGGCGCCGTCTACGTCGAGGGGATCTTCTCGCCGGCCGAGCGGGTCAAGCGCGGAGTGGGCTGGGACGAGATCTTCAGCGGCTATTGCGACGGCGCCGCGGAGGCGCGCGAACTGCACGGCGTGGAGGTACGGCTGACCCCGGACATCATCCGCGGCTTTCCGCTCGAGGACGCCGAGGAGACGGTTCGCTACTGCGCCAAATACCGCGACCGCGGGATCGTCGGCGTTGGGTTGGGCGGACTGGAGGCCGAGTACCCGCCCGAGCCCTACGAGCCGGCCTTCGACGTCGCGCGCGAGCTCGGCCTCGCCTCCGTGCCGCACGCGGGCGAGGTGGCAGGACCGCCCTCGGTGCGCGGCGCGCTCGAGAAGCTCGGCGCGGTCCGGCTGCGCCACGGGATCCGCGCTGCGGACGATCCGGGCCTCCTGCGGGAGATCGCCGGCCGGCGCGTGGTGCTCGACGTCTGTCCCATCTCGAACCTGCGCACGAGGGCGGTCGAATCGCTCGCAGAGCACCCGCTGCCGAAGCTCCTCGCCGCAGGCGCGATCTGCTCGATCTCCACCGACGACCCGGCGATGTTCGGCACCGATCTCTCGCGCGACTACAAGGCGGCAACCGACCTCGGGCTCCATCCGCGCCAAGCATTCGAAGCCGGGCTCGAGGGCGCCCTCTGCGACGACGCGACGCAAACCCGCCTGAAGGGGGTCGGCGATTCCTTCGACTGGCAGATACCCTAGGAGCGAAAGTGATTGCTTCCGTCGGATCGACCGGTCAGTTCAGACGCACGCACGGACATAGCCCGTACGTGCTGACGACGGCACCGCAAGCGGTGCCGTAGAGCTAATGGCCCGAGGAGCCGCACAGGCGCAGCGGAAGCGCCGGCAACCGCAGCCCAAGCCCAAGCCCAAGCGCAAGCAGCAGAGCTGGGAAGACCAGCTCTTCTTCGCGCGCCTGCGCCGCCACACGAAGTGGATGTTCGTGCTGCTCGCGCTGGTCTTCGGGGTCGGCTTCGTCGCGTTCGGCGTCGGCTCGGGCTCGCAGGGCGTCGGCGGCATCGGCGACATCTTCAACAGCGTCTTCGGCAAGAGCTCCAGCGGGATCGATTCGCGAATCAAGGACGATCAGAAGAAGCTCGCCGCAAACCCGGGCGACGCTTCGACCGCGATCGACCTCTCGACGCTCTACACGCAGAAGCAGGACAACGCGAAGGCGCTCGCAACGCTCAAGCACGCGTCCGCCGCGAAGCCGAAGGACCTCGACCTCCTGAACGCGATCGCCGGGATCTACCGGAACGAGGCGTCGGCGGCCCGGAACGACGCAGCCGCTGCGCAGAACGCGCTGGCGTCGAGGGCCGTCACGCCGCCCGGGCTCGACATCAACTCGACGCTGGGCCAGGCACTCGGGTCCGATCCGCTGACGCAGGATCTGCGGACGAAGGCGACGACAGCCTTCTCGAACCTGACGACCGCGTACTCGAAGGCGGAGAACGCCTACCGCGACGTGGCGGTCGCGTCCCGCGGCACCCCTCAGGAGCCGAACGCGCAGCTCGCGCTCGCGGGCGTCGCGGTCGAAGCCGTGCAGATCACCGGCCAGCAATCCGACATCGTGCTCGCGGCGAACGCGTACAAGCGCTACCTCAAGCTGGAGCCGAAGGGCGTCAGCGCGAACCAGGCGCGGCAGACCCTCGCGCAGCTTCAATCCTTCCTTCCCCAGTCGAAGCACTAGACTCCCGGCCGGAGAAAAGGGGGAGCCGGCTCGTGAACTTCGACATCAGCACGGAACAGGTTGGCGACGGGGCGTATGTGATCTCGCTCTCGGGCGAGGTCGACCTCTATACGGCGCCGGAGTTCAAGCAGCAGCTCCTCGACGTGATCGGCAAGGGGGCGAAGGAGGTGATCGTCGACTTCTCGAAGACGACGTTCATCGACTCGACGACCCTCGGCGTGCTGGTCGGCGGCGTCAAGCGGCTGCGCCCGAACGAGGGCCAGCTGTCGCTCGTCTGCAGCGACCGCAACATCACGAAGATCTTCGAGATCACGGGGCTCGACCGCGTCTTCACGATCTACCCGACGCGCGAAGAGGCCCTGGCAAAGACTTAGGAGCGCCGTCGCTACCGACTCACCTGTCGACCGGTCGTTTCAGACGGATGTGCGGCAGAGCCGCCCATCCTGAAGCCCGGCATCGCAAGCGACGCCTCGGCGTAGTGCGCGGCGGCGCGGCCGTCCTGATCTGCGCGACCGCCTTGCTGGCGGCCGGCTGCGGGACAGGCGGGATCGTGAAGGGCGGCGACCCTGCAAAGGGCGGGACGCTCTTCGTCAAAGGTGCGAACGGGAAGCCGAGTTGCGCCTCGTGCCACACGCTGAAGGCAGCCGGGGCCAAAGGCGTGGTCGGCCCGAACCTCGACGACGCGTTCGCCTACGACCGGCAGCAGGGCTACCAGGACAGCACGATCACGCAGGTCGTCCGCGACCAGATCGAGATCGCCGGCGGGCGGATGCCAGCGAACCTGGTCACGGGCACGGACGCCGACGACGTCGCCGCCTACGTCGCGGCGTGCGCGGGCGTCGAGAAGCCCAGCTCGAGCTGCACGGTCACCGGCGCCGCCGGACCGGCGCTGCCGGGTCTCGCCGGCAAGGGGCAGAAGCTCTACGCATCACTCAGCTGCGTTAGCTGCCACACGACCGACGGCTCCAAGGGCACCGGCCCGAGCTTCAAAGGGCTCTTCGGGCGTTCGACCAAACTGACGACCGGGCAGACGGTGACGGCAAACATGGCATATCTGCTCGAGTCAATCCGAGACCCCGACAAGCAGATCGTCCAGGGCTACAGCCCGGGAGTCATGAGCTCGGCGATCAAGCCCGGATCGGTCTCCACTGCAGACGCGAAGGCGCTGATCGCCTTCATCAAGACCCTGAAGTAAGCCACGTGGCTTTGACTCCCGAGTCGCTCCGCATCGATGAACCAGAGGGGCAGCGATGGGAGCTTGCACTTGAGCGCCTACGGCGCGGCGAGCCAGTCCTATTCGGCAACGTCGCAAGCGTTCAGGTTGAACCAGACGCGATAAAGGTGGCCGCTTTCAGCCGATGGCAGTCCGAAAACGTCACAGCCGCTCGAGCGCGTGAGGACCTGGTTGAAGCCGCTCGCCTCATCGACAGGCTAAGTACCTCTGACGTTCGGTTCAAAGAAATCGTCAGAGGCCGCAAGGCGGAGTACGAACTTGTGGACGACTACGGGAAGGGATCGGTCCTCATCTGTCGTCAAGACCGCGGAGGACGCCTTGAGTGGGCTGCGGGATTCCCGATTGGTAAATGACCGCTCGCCGTCGCGGCGAGCTTTGCTCGGCGCGACCGCAACGGCATTTGGTGAATCTCGCGGTGAAGTCGTCATGGCTCACGCGGAGCGTGAGCCGGACTTCACCGCGTTTTCAGCGAACCTCTTCGCGCTCGGCCTCGAGGTCGACCACGACGTGGGTGATCGGCACCGCGAAGCGCTCTTTCGCGCCGGAGACGACGCCGCGCTCGAGCCAGTGGGAACGGCCTTCGGGATGGGTCGAGATGATGATCTCGTCGGCGCCGAAGGTGCGGAGCGCGTCTTCCATCGCCTGCAGCGGGTCGCCGTCGCCGACCTCGCCGCTGGCCTCGATCCCCGCTTCGCGTAGCTGGGCCAGGCTGGCGTCGAGCCGCTGCTGCGCCTGGGCTCGGGCTCCATCCACATCCGAGGTAAATGTCCTCACGGGCGAGTTGAGCGCCGGCGTGACGACGAGCACCTGCGTTGGATGGCCCGAGCTGTGCTCCTCCACTCGCGCGCGGAGCGCTTGGCCCCCAACTGTCTCGTTGGCGATCACCAGGATGCGCCGCTCGTCCGGATCGCCGTGGCGCACCGGCGTCGACTGCCGCGGAGGCTCCAGCCGCCGGGCTCGCAGCCACCACCACACCACGCCTGCGGAGAGGACGATGAAGACCGCGAGGCCGGCCCAGTGGTTGATGACACCTGCGATTGCGATCAGCCCGAAGTAGACCGCCGCGCCCAGCAGGAACTGGAACGCCTCGGCCTCGCTTCTGAGCGGATTCTTCATGTCACAAGATGTAGACCGTCGTATAGACGACGATCCACATTACGTCCACGAAGTGCCAGTAGATCCCGGGGATCTCGACGCCGTGGTGGGCCTCGGCCGAGTAATGGCCCCGATACGAGCGGACGGTTGCCGCCAGCAGCAGCGTCAGCCCGACGAGGACGTGCGCGCCGTGTAGCCCGGTGAGGCAGTAGAAGATCGTCCCGAAAGCGTCCGTATAGGGCGCGAAGCCGAGGCGCGAGTACTCGCGGATCTGCGTCAACAGGAAGGTCAGGCCCAGGAGGAACGTCAGCGTCAACCCCGCCTGCAGCCCGGAGCGGTTGCCGCGCTTGATCGACTGCAGCGCCCAGTGCATCGTGAAGCTCGAGGTCACGAGGATGACCGTGTTGACCCCGGCCACGAAGACCGGCAGCTCGTACGGCGGAGTCGGCCACGGGGTCCCGGCCGCGACGCGCACGAAGAAGTAGGCCGTGAAGAACGAGCCGAAGAGCATGATCTCGGAGGCGATGAAGAGAAACATCCCGAGCGTGCGCGCGTCGACGCGCGAGCTCTGATGCGCCTCGGGCGGGTGGGCGGCGTGGGCCTCGGCGTGCGTGCTCAAACCGTTACCGCCTCCGGCTCGACCTCGATGTGCTCGACGGGAAGTTGCGTCTGCTTGCGGAGCCGGTTGACGAGGTCTCCCCGCAGCCAGGTCGACTGCTTGTCGCCCGGGAACGTCGAGACGATGATCTCGTCGATGCGCTCGTCCTGAACGGCCTGCATCGCGGCGGTGAACGGGTCCGGGTGCGCGATCTGGCCGTGCACCTCGATTGCTTCGCCGCGGAGGAGCGTCATCGCCCGCCGTAGTCGTCGCTCGGCTTCGGGGTGCTCGGAGGCGGTCGCGTCGCTCTGCGGCGAGATGATCAGGAACGAGACAGGGCCCTGGGAGGCGCGCTCGCGGATCTTGGCCAGCAGCGGATCGCCCACGACGGTCTCGTTGGCGACGACGAGCACGTTTGCCTCTGCACTCGCTTCCTTGTCGAGGTCGACGACCACGTGCTCGACCGGCAGTCCCTCGGCGGCGCGGCGGATCCGCTCGACGACGTCGCGGCGCAGCCAGCCCGAGCGCTGCCGCGGGTGTGTCGAGACCACGATCTCGTCAGGACGAGGCTCGAGCTGGATCAATGCGTCGCGCACGGCCGCGACCGGGTCCGCGTCCACGACGAACCCCGAAGCCTTGATCCCCGCGGAGCGAAGCGCCTCGATCGTCCGGTCGAGCCGCCGCCCCGCCGATGCGCGTCTCGTGTCCTCGTAGACGACGTAGCCCTCGCGAGGCTGGTTGACGGGGCAGATCACAGTCACGAGCAGCTCACCCTCGGCGCTTCGCTTCTCCAGGGTCTGGATCAGGCTCTGCCCGGCGACGGTCTCGTTCGCAATCACCAGCACGTGCCTCATCGGACCGGCGCCTCCTCCAGCTCGACCTCACGGTCGCCGTTGAACACCGCGTGGCGCGCGTCGGGCACGCCGTACTCGTACGGGTTGCCGATCACCTGCGGGATCTCGTCGAAGTTGAAGATCGGCGGCGGCGAGCTCACCTGCCACTCAAGCGTCAGCGAGCGCCACGGGTTCGCCGGGGCCGCCGGCCCAAAGCGCCAGCTCTTGACCATGTTGTAGACGAACACGATCGTCGAGGCCCCTAGCCCGAACGAGGCGAGCGAGATGAACATGTTCAGGTCGGCGAAGCGCGGCACGTAGTCGGCGACGCGGCGCGGCATCCCCTGGAGCCCGAGCCAGTGCATCGGGAAGAACGTCAGGTTGAAGCCGATGAACGTCAGCCAGAAGTGAAGCTTGCCGAGCCGCTCGTCGTACATCCGGCCGGTCATCTTCGGGAACCAGAAGTAGATCCCGGCGAAGATCGTGAACAGCGAGCCGCCGAAGAGGACGTAGTGGATGTGCGCCACCACGAAGTACGTGTCCGAGGCGTGGATGTCGATCGGCACGGCCGCGAGATAGATCCCGGAAAGACCGCCGATCACGAACATCGAGACGAAGCCGAGCGCGAACAGCATCGGCGTGTGGAAGTGGATCCGCCCCTCCCATAAGGTGGCTAACCAGGAGAAAACCTTGATGCCGGTCGGCACCGCGATCACCATCGAGGTCACCATCATCGGGACGCGCAGCCACGGGGCCATCCCGGCCACGAACATGTGGTGCGCCCACACCGAGAAGCCGAGCACGAGGATCGCTAACAGCGAGAGCGCCATCAGGCGGTAGCCGAAGATCGGCTTCCGCGCCATGACGGAGATCACCTCCGAGGCGATGCCGAAGCCGGGCAGCATCATGATGTAGACGGCCGGGTGCGAGTAGAACCAGAAGATGTGCTGGTAGCCCAGCGGGTAGCCGCCGGCCTGATAGTCGAAGAAGTGCGTATGCATGATGTGGTCGAACATCACGAAGAACTGTGAGCCGGCGATGAACGGCGTCGCGATCACGACGAGCAGCGAGGTCGTGAAGTTCGCCCAGACCAGTAGCGGCATGCGCCAGAAGCTCATCCCGGGCGCGCGCATGGTGATGATCGTGACCAGGAAGTTGAGCGCGGTCATGATCGAGCTCGCGCCCGCCCACTGGACGCCCATGTTGAAGAAGACCGCGCCGATCGGCTGGTGGTTCGAGGCGAGCGGTGCGTAGCCCGTCCACCCGGAGGCGAAGGCGCCGCCGGGCGCGAGGAAGCTTCCGAGCATCATGAAGCCCGCGATCGGCAGCAGCCAGAACGAGAGTGCGTTCAGCCTCGGGAACGCCATGTCCGGCGCGCCGATCATCAGCGGGATCACGTAGTTGCCGATCCCGGCGAACGCGGGGATGACGAACAGGAAGATCATCAGCGCCGCGTGCACCGAGAAGAGCCCGTTGAACGTCTGGTTGTCGACGAACTGCATCCCGGGCCGGGCGAGCTCGGCGCGCATCAGCATGGCGAGCAGGCCCGCGGCGATGAAGAAGAAGATCGTCGTGACCAGGTACTGGATCCCGATCACCTTGTGGTCGGTGTTGATCCGGAAGTAGTCGCGCCAGCTGCGGGCACCGTGGCCGGAGTGGTCCTCGGGCTGCGTCGGGGACCCGGCCGCGTAGCGCATCCAGTAGTCGAAGCCGCCGAGCCCGGCCAGGAAGCCGAACGGCACCGCGGTCAGCTCAACGGTGGTGATCACCGAGCCCTTCCAGATCGGGTCCCAGCCCTCGAGCCAGCGGACGAGCACGGTGATCCCGGCACCGACCCCGAAGAAGAGCGCGGTCATCCACGGGACGCGGAGCCAGCCGGGCGCGAGCAGGCGGCGGAAGCCGGTCGGCGGCGGGGCTGGACCCGCGTGCACGTCGTGCGCGTCGTGCGTGACGGCGGTCACTTCGCTCCCTGCGCGAGGAACTTCACCAACGCGTCGAGCTGGCCCTTCGGGAGGCTCGAGAACGTCGTCGGCATGATGTTCTTCGGGTAGTGCGGCTCGACGTAGGCGTTCGGGTCGACGATCGACTGGTGGATGAACTGCTCCAACGGCTGCCCTGCACGCTGTGCTTCCTGCTTCAGGTTATCGAGGTCGGGCCCGATCTTGGCCGTCGAGCCGGCGGGCTTGAACGTGTGGCACGAGTTGCAGCCGTTGTTGGCGAAGACGGCCTTGCCGGAGGCACCCGCGGGGCCGCCGAGCTTCTTCTGCTGGCCCTTCGCCCACGACAGAAACTGCTGCGCCGGCATGACCTCGGCTCGCGAGCGCATCACCGCGTGGCCGAGCCCGCAAAGCTCGGTGCAGATCACGGGGTAGTTGCCCATCTTGTCGGGCGTGATCGCGAGCTTGTTCACGGAGCCCGGCACGGCGTCTTGCTTCTGGCCGAACTCAGGGACCCAGAAGGAGTGTATGACGTCGAGCGACGTGATCCGCAGCTCCACCGTCTTCCGCAGCGGCAGCTTCAGCGTCGCCGAGGCGAGGTTGCCGAAGCCCGGATACTTGAAGCTCCAGGCGAACTGCTGCGCGGTGACGTCGACGACGAGGGGCGTCAGCGGGTCGGCGTTACCCGCGGCCGAGGCGTGCGGGATGTGGTCGTTCTTGGCGAGGACAATCGCGCTGACGATCGAGATCGCGGTCACGAGAGCGGCCGGCACCGCCGTCCACGCGATCTCGAGACCGGTGTGCCCGTGGATCGGCGGCCCGTCCATGTCCTCGCCCGGCTGCGCCCGGAACTTGACGAGCGAGTAGATGATCACGGCTGCAACGAGGGCGAAGATCGCGATGCAGATCACGGTCACGAACCAGAAGACGAAGTCGATCCGTCCCGCCTGCCTGCTCGCCGGATCCGGCAGCCAGGGAACGAAGATCGCTACCAGGGCGGCGACCCCTCCGCAGACGATTCCGATGGCGACGAGCTGGGCGACCGATCCCCTGCGCACTGCACGCGAGACTACTCGACGCCGCGGGCGTGCGCCGAAGGAACTAAGCCGCTCGAAACGCCTGCAACGAGGGAGGTTTTCGAAGAGGGTCGGTATGGGTACAACCGTCGAACCGAAAAGGAGGTTCGATGGGACTCGGAGTCAGCATTCTGCTCGTAGCGGCCGGCGCGATCCTCGCGTGGGCCGTGAATGCCGACGTCTCCGGCGTCAACATCCACACGGTCGGCTGGATTCTGCTGGTCGTGGGGATCGTGGGCGTGGTGCTCTCGATGATCTTCTGGTCGTCCTGGGCAGGGCCCGGCTACTGGTCTCGACGCCGTGGCCCCGGGTACGTCGACGAAGGCCCCCCGCCTTACTAGACGAGACGTAATCCCCGGAGCGGCGGCTCGCCGCTCCGGGGCCTCAGCTCGGCACGCGTGCCTGAGACTCGGCCGCCTCAACGCGGTCGAGCCAGGGGCGAGTGCGGAGCTCTTCAAACGTCTCTCGCGCCTCGTAAAGTAACGGACGGGCCTCTTCGACCCGCCCGTCTTCGAGCAGATGGCGAGCGCGCTCGAGCCGTGTGACCGCGACGTAGAACGGCATCTCCGACTCTGCGAACAGCTGCTCGGCGGCGAGGAGCTCGGACTCGGTGTCGTGTTCCGGCAGCCTCGCGCGGAAGCGGGCCTGCTGCGCACGGAGGTACGGCGCCAGCTCGGCGGGTGGGAGCTCGTCCGCGACCTCCAGGAGCTCGCGGATCTTCTGCTCGTCCTCGAAATCGGCCACGACCTCGAGGGCGTTGAAGCGCGTGATCGTCTGCGCCCCCGCGAACTGCGACCGCGAGGCCAGAGCCCGGTCCACTTCGGCGAGCGCTTCCTCATGCCGACCCTCGGCCGCGTGCAGCAGGCTCTCGGTCAGCCCATATTGGGCCGCCCAGCCGACGTTTTCGGAGCGCGCTATCCCCTCGCTCGCCGCCAGGAGGTCGCGCAGGAGGTCGAGCTCGCCGCGGTAGAGATAGATCGGGGCGAGCGAGAGGAGCATCGCCCTGGAGAATTCGGTCGTGGCCAGCGCCTCGGCTTCGGCCGCACGGGCGAGGGCCTCGTCCCAGCGCCCCAGCATCACTAACGTCCCGACCGGCCCGGCGAGGAACTGCGACTCCCACCGACGGTCTCCGAACCGACGCGCGGCTTCCAGCGCCCGGTCCAAGTTTCTGAGGAACGGCTGCCACCGACCCTCGACCCAAAGCTGCGTACCGAGGTTGTTGTACGCGCGGAGCGCAGCGCCGTGGAGGTCGTGCTCGAGCGCGATCTCGAGGGCGCCTTCGAGCAGGATCTGCGCCTCGCGCGGGCGGTGGAGATGGGAGGACAGGAGCGTCGACTTCGTGTTGAGCGCCTGCGCAAGAGTCTCCGGCTGGTCGAGGAGCTCGGCGAGCGCCAGCGCGCGCTCGAGGTGCGCACCGGCCCGCTCGGTTTCTCCGCAGAAAAACAAGAAACGGCCAAGCTGGGCCGCCACTGCGGCGACCTCCGCCTCGGAACCTGCCGCCTCGAGCGCCTGCAGGGCCGGTTCGAGGCGTTCCACCGCCCGCGGCGGATGACCCTCGACGAAGTCGATGTCGGCCAGGAGCGAGGCGACGCGGGCGGCGGGGACCGGCTCACCGAGCTCCTGGTAGGCATTGTGCGCGCGGTCGAGCGAGGCCCGGGCCTCTTCGGGCTTGTTGGCGAGCCAGGCCATAGCTCCGGCGCGATCCGCGAGCTCAGCGCGTTCCAGCTCTGTGTCGACAAGCCCGCCGGCCTGCTCGAAGTAGCGCTGGGCCTCGCCGGCCGCGGCAAGGCCTGCGGCCCGCTCGCCGGCGCGGATGAGCGCCGTTGCAGCTCGGGCCTTCAACCCCTCGGCGTCCTCGGCGTCGGGAAGTGCTTCGTGCGCGGCGACCAGATGGGCGGCGATCACTTCCGCCATCTCCTCTTCGCCGAGACCGTCTGACACGGCTTCTGCTGCCGCGAGATGGCGGCTCTTGCGGTCGCGACGCGAGAGCGTCTCGTAGGCGACTCGGCGGACGAGGTCCTGCAGAAATCCGTACTGACCGTGCTCAGGCGACCGCGGGTCGGCTTGCAGCGACAGCACCTCCTTCCGTACAAGCGACTCGAGGAGCGGCTGTAGCTGCGCTTCCTCGGCCTCGGCGAGTGCGGCCAGCGCCCTGCGGCTGAAGGTCTTGCCGAGCACTGCGGCGTCCTGCAGCAGCTTCCGCTCCTCCTCGCTGAGCCCGTCGAGCCTCGCGGCGATCAGCGCCTGGAGCGTTTCGGGAACCTCGAGCGCCTCGATCTCTCCGACGACGCGGTAGGCGCCCTCCTCCAGCTCGAGGAGCCCGCGATCGAGCAGCATCCGGACGGTCTCCACCGCGTACAGCGGCACGCCTTCCGCGCGTTCGAGGATCTGCGCCTTCAGGCCCTCGGGCATGCCCGGAACGAGACCTGCCAGGAGCTTCTCCATCGCCTCCTCCGAGAGCGGCTCGAGATAGATCGAGGTGAAGCTGCGCTGACCCGCGCCCCAGGTGGGCCGCTTCTCCAGCAGGTCGGGCCTGGCGAGGGTGATCACGTACAGCGGGTGGCTGCGCGACCACTCGAGGAGGTACTCGATGAAGTCAAGCAAGCTCGTGTCGGCCCACTGCAGATCCTCGAAGACGAGCACCGTCGGGTTCGAATCGGCCAGGCGCTCGAAGAAGAGGCGCCAACCTGCGAAGAGCTCCTGCCGTTCTGCAGTCTCGGCCTCGCCGACCCCGAGCAGCTGCGCGAGGCCGCGTTCGACGAAGCGCCGCTCGTCCGCGTCGAGCACGTGCTCGCTCAGCGTCGAGCGGAGCTTCTCGAGAATCTGGCCTGGCTCGTCGTCCTCGGCGATCTGGCAGCGCATCCGGACCATGTCGGCCAGCGCCCAGTAGGTGACGCCCTCGCCGTACGCGAGACACCGGCCGCGGTGCCACCAGACCGTCTCGACGATCCCGTCGAAGTACTTGTAGAACTCCCACGCGAGCCGCGACTTGCCGATCCCGGCGATGCCCGTGATCGAGACCAGATGCGCCTTGCGCTCCTCGGCGGAGGCATGGAAGAGGTCTTTGACCTGCCGCAACTCGCGGTCGCGGCCCACGAACGGGGCCTCGAGCCCATCTGACTTCAGCTCACCGCGCCGGGCCGAGACGACCCGCTGTGCGCGCCAGAGCGCTGTCTGTCCTTGCTTGCCCTTGAGCTCGTGGTCACCCGCCGGCTCGTATGCAACCGCCTGCTCGGTCGCTCGTCGCGTCGCCTCGCCGACGAAGACGGAACCGGGCTCGGCCACCGACTGGATCCGGGAGGCGGTGTTGACGAGGTCGCCTGCCACCATCCCTTCGCCCTCGGCGCCGACGGTCACGGCCGCCTCGCCGGTCAGCACGCCGGCGCGTGCCTGCAAGCCGGGAGCCCCGACCTCGTCTCCGAGCGCGTAGACGGCCGCAACGAGATCGAGCGCGGTGCGAACCGCCCGCTCGGCATCGTCCTCGGTCGCAACCGGAGTCCCCCAGACCGCCATCACGGCGTCGCCGATGAACTTCTCGACCGTCCCGCCGTACACGGCGATCAGCCGGCGACAGGTGTCGAAGTAGCGAGACAGGAGCTCGCGCGTCTCTTCCGGGTCGCGAGACTCCGAGACGGCGGTGAAGCCGACGAGATCGGCGAAGAGGACGGAAACGAGCCGCCGCTCGGCCGTCGCGGCAGGCTGGGCGCCGGTTGCCGCCTCTTCCTCGAACGGCGTGCCGCACTGTGTGCAGAAGCGCATGCCCGGTTCGTTCGCCGCGCCGCAGGTCGCGCAGACGCGGCTCAGGGCGGCGCCACAGCCTCCGCAGAAGCGGGAACCGGCCGGATTCTCGGTTCCACAAGCGGGACAGACGCTCATCGGAAGAGCGTAGACCTAGACTCTCGCGACGTGAAGGTCCTGGTCATCGGCACGGGCGGTGTTGGGTCGGCGGTAGCCGCCGTGGCCCAGCGGCGGTCGTTCTTCGAGCGGATGGTCTTCGCGGATCTCGATCCGGCGCGGCCGGAGAAGATCGTTGGGGGCCCGGACAACCACCGATTCGCCGCGGCGCAGGTCGACGCCTCCGATCAGGCGGCGATCGCCGCGCTGGCAAGAGAGGAGGGCGCGGACGTGATCCTCAACGCGACCGATCCGCGCTTCAACCCGCAGATCTTCGCGGCCGCGTTCGAGACGCGCTGCACGTACCTCGACATGGCGATGACGCTCTCGAAGCCGCATCCCTCCGAGCCGTATTCGAAGCCGGGTGTGATGCTCGGCGACCTGCAGTTCGAGCAGGACGAGCACTGGCGCGACGAGGGCCTCCTCGCCCTCGTGGGAATCGGCGTCGAGCCGGGGCTTTCCGATGTGTTCGCCCGTTATGCAGCCGACAACCTCTTCACGGAGATCGAGGAGGTCGCCGTGCGGGACGGAGCCGATCTCGCCGTCGAGGGCTACGCCTTCGCGCCGACTTTCTCCATCTGGACGACGATCGAGGAGTGCCTGAACCCGCCGCTGATCTGGGAGCGCGTGCGCGGCTTCTACACGACCGAGCCGTTCTCGGAGCCCGAGGTTTTCGAGTTCCCCGAGGGCATCGGCCCGATCGAGTGCGTGAACGTCGAGCACGAGGAGGTCGTCCTGGTGCCGCGCGAGATCGACTGCAGCCGGGTGACCTTCAAGTACGGCCTGGGGAGCGAGTTCATCGAGGTCCTGAAGACGCTTCACCTACTCGGGCTCGATGGCACCGATCCTGTCTCGGTACGGGGCGTCGAGGTCGCGCCGCGTGACGTCGTGGCCGCGGCTCTGCCCGACCCGGCGACGCTGGGCGACCGAATGCACGGGAAGACCTGCGCAGGCACCCTCGTCACCGGCACGGGCCCTGACGGCTCGCCACGCGCCACCTACCTCTACCACGTCGTCGACAACGAGTGGGCGATGCGCGAGTACGGCTCGCAGGCGGTCGTGCTCCAGACGGCGCTCAACCCCGTCGTCGCTCTGGAGCTGCTCGCGGACGGCACGTGGGCGGGAGCCGGCGTGCGCGGCCCAGAGGCCTTCCCTGCAGAGCCGTTCCTCGACCTGCTGGCGGAGTACGGCTCGCCGCACGGCCAGGACGAGCGCTCACCGTAGTTCCGCGGCAACGGCCGCGCGAATGCGCGCTGAGCCGTCGGAAAGGATGAGGTCGCCGTGCGGGATGATCACGCGCTCGATCGGAAGCTCGGCGATCGCCCTGAGCGCAGGGAGCAAGCGCTCGGGATCGGCCTCGTCTACGAAGACGTGCAGCCCGCCACCGACGCCGCTCAGGACGTCACCCGTGACGAGCGTCGAGTGCTCGCGGATGAAGAACATGACCTGCTGCGGCTCACCGTCGAGCTCGATCGCCTCGACCCCGCGCGGGGGCTCGTCGGTGGTCGAGGGGTTGGGGATCTTCCGCCAAGCAGCGCGCGGCGGCGCCCAAACGGACGCCGCGTAGCGCTCGACGAAGTCGGCGGTGCCGCGGTAGTGCGCCCCCTGGGTCAGGAGCACCCGCACCGGCTTCCCTTCCGGATCGAAGCCGCCGTCAGGCGGCAGGAACGGGTCGATGAGCACGACCTCGTCGTCCGTCTCGTACCGAACGACCGGGACCTCTTCGGGCCAGTCCTCCCCCGGCTCCCAGGCCGGATGAGGAGCCAACCACCATGAGAGCTCGCTCACGCCGGTGGTTCGACGGCGTAGAGACGCCATTCGCCTGGTACGCCCTTGAGCTCGACGGGGCCGCGCTCCTCGAAGGCGATGCCCGACCCCGCGACGAGATCCCTAACCGTGCTCGAGACGAGCACCTCGCCGGGCTGGGCCTGGGCGGCGACCCGCGCACCGATGTGTACGGCGATGCCGCCGACCTTCTCCTCCAGAAGCTCGCATTCGCCCGCGTGCAGTCCGGCCCGAACCTCGAGACCGAGCTCGCCCAGACTGTCCCGGATTGCGCAGGCGCAGCGAATCGCACGCGCCGGGCCGTCGAAGGTTGCGAAGAACCCGTCCCCGGCCGTATCGATCTCCCTGCCCCGGAACCGTCCGAGCTGCGATCGCACGGTCTCATGGTGTCGCTTTAGGAGATCTCGCCAGGCGCGGTCGCCGAGCTCGACTGCCCGAGCCGTTGCCCCGACGATGTCGGTGAAGAGCACGGTGGCGAGCACGCGATCCGGTTCGGGCACGATCGCCTTGCCCTCTGCCACATCGGTGAGTAGGCGCTCCAGCTCCGAGAGCAGCTGCACCTGGTCGCCGAGCGCCGGCGAGAAATCCGCCCCAGGGAGCTCAACCAGCCTTGCGCCGGCGATGTGCTGCGCGAGATAACGGCTACTGCGAACGTCCCACGCGCCACCGGCCTTGCGGTGCAGTACCAGGGTCGGAACGCGGATCAGCGGCAGCACGTGACACACGTCCACGTCGTCGTTCATGCGGATGTACGCGGCCGCAGATCCGGGGCTGACGCTCATGCGCAAGAGCCGGGCAATTCCGCGGAGGTCGGCCTCCGTCGCACTTGGATTGTTCGACCTCAGGAGCTGCGACATGAAGTCCGGCTCGCCCCAGTGACGCTCGAACTGCTCCGCAGTGACCTGGGAGTCCGCCCGCGTTGGCAGCCACGGAAGCTCTGGGTTCCGAACGAAGCGCGGGGCCGAGTTCATCAGCACGAGCGCCGCCGTGCGCTCCGGGTACGTGGCGGCGAAGAGCACGCCAAGCGGCCCGGCGTCGCCCAGACCGAACACCACCGCACGGTCGGAGCCGGCAGCGTCCATCACCGCTCTGATGTCGTCCATGCGCGTCTCCAGCGTCGGAGCTCCCGCGACACGATCGGACATGCCGGTACCGCGGAGGTCGAATCGGATCAGGCGGCACATCGATCCGAGCCGGTCGAGAAAGGCGGCGGTCGAAGCGTTCTCCCAGGCAAGCTCGAGATGCGAGATCGCGGGGGCGTAGACGAGGTCCGGCGGCCCGCGGCCGGTCACCTGATAGGCGATGGACACGTCGCCGCTCTTCGCGTAGCGCGTCTCGGCCTGCACGGACATAGTTTCGCGCCTCAACAGCCCGAGCGGTGGCGTCACGACGCCGCGACCGACAATGCGCGGGCGCGGCCCAGGACGGCGGTGGGTGGTCGTTCTAGTTCACGACAGTGTCAGGTCTTGCATTCCGACAAACCTGCCGGAACCGGAGCAGGTGAGCGGAAGAAGCTTGCCCCGTTCCGTGTGACAAGGGCGCTCGCCCACCGCAGGTCGCCCACGCTCGGACGAGCTGCAGAGCCGGAGAAGCCCTGCCGCCCGGCTCGATGGACGAAACTCTGGCTATGGAGCCACCGGAAACCCGCTACACACGCAGCGGCGATGTCAATATCGCCTACCAAGTTAGCGGCGACGGGCCGTTCGACCTCGTCTTTGTTCCGGGTTTTACCTCGCACGTTGAGCTTGCTTGGACGCTCCCAAGCTTCGCAGCCCTACTCGAGCGCTACTCGTCGTTCACGCGCCTGATCCGGTTCGACAAGCGCGGAACCGGAATGTCCGATCCCGTGATCGGCGCGCCGAGCTTGGAAACCAGGATGGACGACCTACGGGCCGTCATGGATGCGGCCGGCTCCCGCCGCGCGGCCTTCACGGCGTTTTCGGAGGGGGCCGCTCTCGCCATCCTGTTCGCGGCGACCTACCCCGCGCGCGTTGCAGCGCTCGCTCTTCGGAGCGCCTACCCGAGGAGGATGTGGGCACCCGACTATCCGTGGCAAATGACCGTTCTCTGTAGAAGCGGTCACCACCCTGCGCAGCGACTTCTTGCCGCGCTGTTACCGTGGAGGTCATATGGCTCGCCCCAAGATAGACGACGACGCTACGAAGAACCTGAAGCCCGACGACAAGACTCAGCGGGCGAAGGCGGGGACGCGCATCGGCCTACTTCGCAGGAGCGAAGTTCTAGCCGACTTCAAGAAGATCTTGCGCAGCAAGAAGCCCTAAGTGGGCTTCACGAAGCGCCGCGCGAGGCGGACGAACCCGTATCCGACCGCACCAGCACCAGCGGCGGCAAGGGCGAGCAAGTTCGTCGTCAGGCAGGTTCGGCAGGCGTTGCAGCAGACGGCGGCGGTGGGTGCGTTCTCGCCGTACTTCCCGACGACCTGAGCGGCCCTGCCTGTCCAGATCTGCTTCACGCTCTAAGTGTAGGCGGCATTTGTGAGCAGCTGACGGAACATCGCCTCGTCGTCGTCGCGGTGATTCCACTTCCAGACCGATTCATTCAGGTAGGAGCCGAGCCAACGCCGCGAAATCGAGTGGTGCGTTCCGCGCACGTCGGTCTTGAAGTGGCCGAAGAATCCTTCGACCGTGTTGGTGTGGACGTCGCCACTGACGTAGATCCGCTGACTGTGGCGGATGCGGCGATGGTGGTAGCGCGGCGCGATTGCGTTGTAGGCGCCGTACTCGTCCGTAAAGACCATCGAGGCGGGCAGGACGAACTCGTGCAGCTTGGCGCGGACGCGGTGAGCGTTGAGCGCCTGGGACTCGGACGTACCGATAGATGCAGCCCGCATTCGGCCGCCGCGCTCGACCGCTGCGAAGATCACGCCGCGAGTCTTGGTAGCAGGGCCTCGGTTCTCTATCCCCTGTGCGCGGAGGCGACTGCGCTCGCCCTCGTGGAGCTTGCCGCCGATGTACGCCTCGTCCGCTTCGACCTTGCCCGACAGCGGCCTCTCGTCCTGCTTCATCAGCTCGTTGCGGACGCGGTTCAGCATCCGCCACGCGGTCTTGTAGTTGCAGCCCAACTCTCGCTCGATCTGCTTCGCTGCGACACCACAGCGCGAGCTAGAGACGAGGAACATGACGTAGAACCAATCCGTCAGTGGGCGGGAGGACTTAGCGAAGATCGTTCCAGCCGTCGGGTGGACGTGGTGCCCGCAGCCGAGGCACGTCCACGACTGTCGCTGCTGCTTGGTGGCGTACCGCTTGAACTCTCGCTCGCGCTCGCACTTCGGGCAGTGAGCATGCTTCCCGTCCGGCGAGTGGCGCTCGCGCCAGAGGTATTGCAAGCAGGCCTCGTCGTCGGGGAACTCGCGCAGGAACTCGTGCAGCGAGTAGAGCGACTGCGAGGACTTGACGCGCTGTGGATTCTTGCGGTTCGCGGCAGACATTATCTTCCACTCAGTGTAGAAGTCCTATCGGACGGCACAGGGTCCCTTCAGTGGGCCAACTGTGGGCATCGTCCTGCGCCCTCTGTACGACTACGATTGAAGAACGAAATGCCCCCGGGCGGGATCGGACCGCCAACCTCCGGCTTAGCAGGCCGGTGCTCTGTCCACTTGAGCTACGGGGGCATTAGGGGCCGAGAGGGGAGCGGCGTTTTTGAAAGGGTGCCGCTCCCCAACTCGGATTACGTCATAGGTATGAGCGGGGTCATTGCCCCGTCGCTGGGTTCACTTTCAATGGCGACCTCCTCTCCGTGGTTTGCGGGAAACTGGTACTGCCCCTTGCGGATGCGGCGTCCCTCACCGTCAGCGATCATCCGCACGACAGCGACCTCCGCGCCCTTGCGGGACCTGAACCACTCGCGGGCCTCTAGCTCCGCAACGATCTCTGAGAGGGTCCATAGGCCAGGCCTAGTCCCGACGACCCGACGCACGGCCTCGCGGCCACGAGGAACCTTCTCGCTGGCCTCGGCCGCGCCATTCGCGGTGGTGTGTCCGTTGCCACTCACGCCGCGCTTATCGGCGTTGAGCAGACCCGCTAGTTCAACAAGGCCCTCATCGCCTAGCTCCTGCGCCAGCGTGACCATCTTCCGCAGCCGAGCTGCACGCTGCTCGGCGTCTACGGCTCGCTGTTCTAGTTGTTCGATCACTCCGCCCACATCGAGCCTCCCTTCGTGTTCCAACTCACCGCGTGAGCCTAGTGAGTGGGTCGGTCGACATTCACTCATCGGAGTGAGTGGACCGACAAATGGAGGTTCGGGTGAGGGTTAGCGGCTTCTACAGAGGATGGTCACTTGCCACTATCCGTGGGGCAGTACCGAGGAGGAGTATGAGCGTGACCTCGAGCGGGACCTGAAGGTATTTGGCTCGGCGGAGCAGGCGCACGCGGCCGTTCGGGCCCTCGGGCATGTCGAGGCCGACGAGGCAGAGTCCAACCTAAGCATCTTGCGCTTGAGCACGAGCCCCGGGCGCCTCGAGGCCCTGCACCGGATGAACAAGGAGATCGATGTTCGTCATGTGCTCCCGGCAGTCCGAGCGCCGACGCTGATCCTGCACGGCTCGGATGACACGCTCGTCCCGGTGGAGGTGGCACGCTTCATGGCCTCGCAGATCCCGACGGCCCGCGTCGTCGAGCTTCCGGGCATCGGGCATCTGGCCTTTGGCAGAACCGCGATGCGAATCGTGGAGGAGACCGAGCTTTTCCTTACCGACGTCCGGAAGGCCGGAGGTTGGGACGAGCAAGAGCCCGACCGAACACTCGCGACCGTCCTCTTCACCGACATCCCCGGTTCGACGGCGAAGGCCGAGGAACTCGGCGATCGCGCGTGGCGGGAGCTGCTCGAACATCATCACGCATTGATCCGCCGACAGCTACTGCGGCATCGCGGCTCCGAGCTCGACGTCGCCGGCGACGGCTTCTTCGCTCGCTTCGACGGGCCCGCGCGGGCGATTCGGTGTGCTTGTGCGATCAGCGACGGAATCCGAGAACTCGGTCTCGAGGTTCGTATCGGGCTTCACACCGGTGAGTGCGGGATGGTCGGCGACAAGATCAGCGGGATCGCCGTCCACATCGGGGCACGGGTCGCGGCCCTCGCCGAGCCCGGAGAGGTGCTCGTTTCGAGCACGGTCAAGGAGCTCGTCGCCGGCTCGGGAATCGAGTTCCAGGATCGCGGCGAGCACCAGCTCAAAGGCATCTCAGAAGCCTGGCGTCTGTTCGCGGTAGTCGGCGACCCGCTCGTCCGCTCGTCGCCATGAGTGCCTGACCTGTCGCCAGCCCGTCAGGTGACATTCCCGCACACTGGCCCAGCCGATCGTACGCGGTACGCTCGCGGGGTGGCGCACCACTACATCTTCAACCTCGTAGGGGGCGACGCATCGCAGGCCACCGGACTGCTGCGAGCGAGGATGTGGGGCGTCCGGACAGAGGAGCCGCACCGGGACGCGCTTGCCCCGGGCGACCTCGCCCTCGTCTACCTGGCCGCACCGGAGCGGAAATTCATAGCTCGCGCCGCGCTCGCCTCAGCAGTCCACGATTGGACACCGCCGGAGAAGCAGGTTTACCCGGGCGATTCCCCCGGTGGTGTCTTGCTGGCCCACGTCGAGGAATGGGACCCGCCGGTACCGATGAGCACCGTGCTCTCTCAGATCGATCGATCAGCTGGTGCGAGGGCTGACTTCGAGGTGGGTGTCGTTCGGATCACTGCCGACGAGTACGAAACGGCGCTTGCGGTGGCGGCCGAACGCCCGACCTCGGCCGGCTGATCTGTCAGCCAGCCATAGGACGACGTGCGTGTGCTGAACGCTCGTCAGGCGTCATTCCGGAACGCTGGGCCGCGCGAGCCTGACCGTCACTTGAGCAAGGGCTATCGCCGCGACCGACACGCGGGGCGCGGCTCCCGACGGCCGGTGGGTAGGCGTTCTAGGACGACCTCGGTTTCCTGACGCGTTCCTGGGTGCGCGTAGGCCGCCGTCACAGTGCTACGACGCACGGGTCGGCCGACGGTCAGGGAAGCGAGGTGGCCGTGAAGGATTCGAACCTTCGACCTTGGGCTTAAGAGTCCGGCCGGAACCGGTGCGGCAAGCTGACATGGACTGAAAATGCCTGCAAACCGACAATATGACGCTGCAGAAGCGGCAGCGAGACGCAGGTCGCGGAAACAAGCCCGTACTCTCATTCGTACCCTCATTCCGGGCCATCGCTGCATGAAGCTCGCCCGCGCAGACGTCGAGGGCGCCCTCGAGCGCGTCAACGTCCCGGCGGTTGCCAGCCGGGAGCACCTCGTCTCAAACTGACCCGGCGCGGGTCAAGCGAAGCTGGTCGCCGAGTGGCGACCACTCGGCGAGAGACGGCTCCGACAGGCGGCCGTCCGGTCGGAGTCACTTCCCCCGGAGATAGCGGCGGCCCGAACTGGACGAAGCGTCGCCGCCTCTTCCTGCATGACGCGTCGCCTCTCGGTCAATGAACGACATCGCCCGATCGGGATGACGCAACGGCGAGGGCCTACAGCGAGACTGCGAGAGACTTAGCGTGATGCGCCTCGACCTGGGAAATCCTGTTCGCTGCGCCGACGGAGGGTTCGGCGAGCTTGCCGATCTCGTCATCGATCCGACGAAAAAGCGTGTCACCCACCTTGTCGTGAAGCCGCACAGCCTCGACGGGATGTCCCGGCTCGTTCCCGTTGAATGGGTTGATCCGGAGGAGAGCGACGACTCCGGGATCGCGCTTCGACGCAACGTCGAGGACGTGCAAGGACTCGAGAGCGTCCGGGAGTCCGCCTACCTGCGGCTCGGTCAGTTTCCTTCCGCTGACCCGGACTGGGACGTCGGCGTTCAGGACGTTTTGGCGATGCCGTACTACGAGAGCCCACTCGGGAGCCCCGGCGGCGGGTTCGACTCGTCAGCGACCGTGGTCTACGACCGTGTGCCGAAGGGTGAAGTGGAGATCAGGCGCGCGAGCGCCGTGAATGCGGCAGACGGTGACTATCTCGGTCAGATCGACGGCTTTCTCGTTGACACCGAGGACGGGATCACGCACTTCGTCTTGGAGCGTGGGCATCTGTGGGGGCGGCGCGAGGTCACGATTCCGATCGGCGCCGTCGCGAAGGTGGAAACCGACACGGTGACACTCCGCATGTCCAAGGAGGAGGTCGGTGAACTTCCGTCGCTTCGCGTGCACCGCTGGTTTAGATAACGCGCAATGCGCCGAGAGCGGGGGAGAGACTCTGCCGGTCAGGTCATGGCTCTCGACGGAAACCGCTGAGAGTCGTCTTACGACAGCGTGTTTCCCGCCGAGTCAATTCACGAGGGTGTCAGGTCTTGCATTCCGACAAATCTGCTGGAACCGGAGCAGGTGATCGGAAGACGCGGCCCACTCCCCGTGTGACAAGGGCGCTCGCCACGCCAGTCCGCCCTGCGCTTGGTTGGACTCAAGGGGCCGTTTGCCTACAAAGCCCCCTCGGATGGCGCGTTCAGTGCTCGCCAGATCGCAACGTCCCACCTCACTGCGTTGACGACGAGGGCGACAGCCGCGACATCCACGACGAGAGTGACCGCGTCGCCGCCGAGGTCGAGCAGCGCCGCGGCCAAAGACGTGGCGAGCGCGGCAACGAGCGCAAGACACCACACCAGATAGGTGCTATTCCAGCGCGGCAGCGGCCTTGGCGCTTGAGAGCCGCGACGCCGATTGCGGTCGAGGCGATCAGCAGAGCGGCCATCGCCGAGAGGGAGGCGAAGAAACCGGTGGGTAGCGCGTTCTAGGGCGACCTCGGCTTCCTGACGCGTTCCTGGGTGCGCGTAGGCGGCCGTCACAGTGCTACGACGCACGGGTCGGCCGCCGGAGCGCGCCCAGGAACGCGAGGCGGCCCGCAGGGCCGCCGCTCAGGGAAGCGAGGTGGGCCGTGAAGGATTCGAACCTTCGACCTTGGGATTAAGAGTCCCCTGCTCTACCAACTGAGCTAACGGCCCGAGGCGGTGCGTAGTGTAGCCCGCGTGAAAATCGTCTCGATCGTTGGAAACAGGCCGCAGTTCATCAAGGCTGCGCCGACGTCCCTCGCGCTTCGAGAGCACGGAATCGACGAGGTCGTGATCCACACCGGTCAGCACTATGACCGCGAGCTCTCGCAGGTCTTCTTCGAGGAACTGGGCCTCGCCGAGCCCCGCTACCGCCTCGACCTCCGCACGGCCGACCCGCAGGTGATGCAGCCGCCGATCGAGGCCTGTCTCATCGAGGAGCAGCCCGACTGGATGCTCGTCTACGGGGACACGAACTCGACGCTCGCCGGCGCGCTCGCCGCAGCGAAGCTCGGGCTGCCGCTCGCGCACGTCGAGGCCGGGCTTCGCAGCGGCGACCTCTCGATGCCCGAGGAGCGGAACCGAATCGAGACCGACAAGCTCGCCGCCTTGCTCTTCTGCCCGGACGAGCGCTCGCGCGAGACGCTCGCCGCCGAGGGCGTCCCCGGCCGGGCGGAGGTCGTCGGAGACGTCATGGCGGACGCCTGCTTCCGCCTCACGCCGATCGCCCTGCAACGCGCGCAGACTCTCGACACCCTCGGCCTCGAGCCGGAGCGTTACCTCCTCCTGACGCTGCACCGCGAGGCGAACACGAGCCGGCCGCGGCTCAACCGAATCGTCGAGGGGATCAACCGCCTCGAAGAGCCGGTCGTCTTCCCGATCCACCCGCGCACGCGCACGGCGCTCGACCTCGAGAGTCTGGAGCTCGGCCCGAACGTGGTCCCGCTGCCGCCGGTCGGATACCTGGAGCTGACCGCGCTCGCGGCACAGGCGCGCGTGATCCTCACCGATTCGGGCGGGCTCCAGAAGGAGGCGTACTGGCACGGGGTTCCGTGCGTAACGCTGCGCCCGTCGACCGAGTGGGTCGACACCGTGGAGACCGGCGCGAACACGCTCGTCGACGACGACCCCGACCGGCTCGTCGAAGCCGTGGCCGCGGCGCGGATGCCGGACGAGCGGCCGCCACTCTACGGCGATGGCCACGCGGCCGAAAAAATCGCGGAGGCGCTGGATAGCGGAGCCGCTGGTTAGGCTTCCCCGCGCATGACGGAGAGCATCGCCATCATCGGTGCGGGCTACGTCGGCGTGCCGCTGGCCGACACGTTCGGCCAGGCAGGGCACTCGATCGTCCTCGTCGACGTCCAGTCGAGCCGCGTCGAGCAGCTCAACCGCGGCGAGAGCTACGTCGAGGACGTCCCGTCCGAGCGCGTCAAGGAGCTCCTCGACGCAGGCCGCCTCAAGGCAACCCTCGACTACGACGAGCTCCGCGAGGCCGACTCGATCCTGATCGCGCTGCCGACCCCGCTCTCGGACCAGCGCGAGCCGGACCTCTCGATCGTCCTCGACGCGACGAGGGACATCGCACAGCGGCTCAAGAAGGGCCAGCTGGTCGTGCTCGAGTCGACGACCTACCCGGGCACGACCCGGGAGAGCCTGAAGCCGATCCTGGAGGAGAGCGGCCTCAAGGCCGGCGAGGACTTTCACCTCGCGTTCTCCCCGGAGCGCGTCGATCCCGGCCGCGAGGACTGGACGACGACGAGCACCCCGAAGATCGTCGGCGGCCTCACCGACGCCTGCACTAAACGTGCCGTCGAGCTCTACGAGACCGCGCTCGAAACCGTCCTCCCCGTCTCCTCGCCGGAGGCGGCCGAGCTGACGAAGCTCCTCGAGAACATCTTCCGCTCGGTCAACATCGCGCTTGTCAACGAGCTCGCGCAGCTCTGTGACCGGATGGGCCTGGATATCTGGGAGGTCGTCGACGCGGCGGCGACGAAGCCCTTCGGCTTCATGCGCTTCGACCCCGGGCCAGGGCTGGGCGGCCACTGCCTGCCGGTCGACCCGTTCTACCTCTCCTGGAAGGCGCGCCAGTACGACTTCTACACCGAGTTCATCGAGCTGGCCGGGAAGGTCAACGCGAACATGCCGTACTTCTGCCGCTCGCTGCTCTCGCAGGCGCTGAACCACGGGCGCGAGCGCTCGCTCAAGGGCTCGAAGGTGCTGCTGCTCGGCGTCAGCTACAAGGCCGACGTCCGCGACACGCGCGAGTCGCCCGCGCTGAAGCTGATCGAGCTCCTTCGGAACGCCGGTGCGGAGGTCGCCTACCACGACCCGCACGTGCCCGACCTGCCGGAGCAGGAGCTCTCGTCAGTGGAGCTCGACCCGGCCGCCTACGACTGCGTCGCGATCGTCACGGCCCACTCCTCGATCGACTACGCCCAGGTCGTCGAGCAGGCGCTTCTAGTCGTCGACTTCCGTAATGCAACCGGCGCGAGCGGTCGCGTGGACGGGAAAGTCTGGAAGCTGTGACCCGGATCGCGGTCGTAGGGCTCGGCTACTGGGGCCCGAACCTCGCGCGAAACTTCGATGATCTGGCCGAGCTACGCTGGATCTGCGACGCCTCGCCCGACGCGTTGGAGCGCTTCGAAGCGCGCTACCCGCAGGCCCAGACCACCACCGACCTCGAGAAGGTATTCGGCGACCCGGAGCTCGACGCCGTGGTCGTCGCGACTCCGGCGATCACGCACTACGAGCTCGCCAAGCGCGCCCTCGAGGCGGGCAAGCACGTCCTCGTCGAGAAGCCGCCCGCGATGAACGCCGCCGAGGCCGAGGATCTGGTCGCGACCTCGGAGGCGACCGGCCGCGTGCTCATGCCCGGCCACCTGCTCCTTTACCACCCGGCCGTCCAAAAGGTGAAGGAGCTCGTCTCCGCCGGGGAGCTGGGCGAGGTCTTCTGCGTCTACTCGAACCGACAGAACCTCGGCAAGATCCGCACCGACGAGAACGCGCTCTGGTCACTCGGGGTGCACGACCTCTCGGTGGTGCTGTACCTCCTCGACGAGGAGCCCTCCGAGGCCTGGGCGCACGGCAACTCGTTCCTGACGCCCGGGGTCGAGGACGTCGTCTTCTGCTACCTGCGCTTTCCGTCCGGGAAGATCGCGCACATGCACCTCTCGTGGCTCGACCCGCACAAAATGCGGCGGATCACCGTCGTCGGGCGCGAGAAGATGGTCGTCTTCGACGACATGGAGCTCGAGCGCAAGGTGACGATCTACGAGAAGGGCCCATGGCAGCCGACCGAGACCTACGGCGAGTGGCAGACGCGGACCGGCGACATCTTCAGCCCCAAGGTGCCGAGCGACGAGCCGCTGCGCGTCGAATGCCGCCACTTCCTCGACCTCGTCCGGGGCAAGGGCGACCCGATGCGGGCCGCGCGCGACGGGCTCGCGGTTGTGCGCGTCTGCGAGCAGCTGCAGGCCTCGCTCGTCGGCGCGCCCGCGTGAGCGCGGGCGGGGAGGGGGTTATGGGGAACCGGGAGGTTCCCCGGATCGAGATCCTCAGCCAGCGCGCCCACCCGGGGGGCGCGCTGGCTGAGGCGTGCTCAGAAGAAGAAGGGGGCTCGTGGGGGAAACACGGTTTCCCCCACGCGACGGAGCCGGAGGCGGAGGAGGCCGCTTGAGCGAGGTGGCC
>Ga0307308_10000069_pt1 | contig 27601 bp, 32 predicted proteins | sample ER_DNA_195_FD_194501 | JGI IMG/M metagenome (GOLD analysis project Ga0307308, IMG submission 194501) | Bulk soil microbial communities from the East River watershed near Crested Butte, Colorado, United States - ER_DNA_195 | ecosystem: Environmental > Terrestrial > Soil > Floodplain | place...
CGCGGCGATCGCCTCGGCGAGCCCAAAGATCGCCTGAGCGGGCTCCGACTCCGGGTCGCTTTCGACTAGCGGCTGGCCCAAGTCGCCCGACCGGCGCAGCCGCGCGTCGAGCGGAATCCGGCCGAGCAAGGGAATCCCGAGCTCTTCCGCGAGTCGGTCGCCGCCACCGCTGCCGAACGCCTCGCCGCTCATGTTCTCGACGACGCCGAGGAGCCGCATGTTCGTCTTCTGCGCCATCATGGCGGCCCGCGCCGCTACCTCCTGGGCGAGGGGCTGCGGCGTCGTGGCGATCACCGCCTCAGCACGGGGGAGAAGCTGGCCCAGCGAGATCGAGACATCGCCGGTTCCCGGCGGCATGTCCACGACGAGCGTGTCGAGCTCGCCCCAGTGGACGTCCGTGAGGAACTGTTCGAGCGCCCGGTGCAGCATCGGGCCGCGCCACATCACGGGCTGGTTGTCGTCGAGGAAGAACCCGATCGACATGAGCTTCAGGTCGCCTCGCACAGGCGGCACGATCATCCGGTCGACCGCGACCGGCTTCTGCTGGATTCCGAGCAGGTGCGGGATCGAGTGCCCATAGACGTCCGCGTCGAGGATTCCCGTTCGCTGGCCGAGCCGCGAGAAGGCGACGGCCAGGTTGGCGCTGAGGGTGGACTTGCCGACCCCGCCCTTGCCACTGGCAATCGCGAGCACGCGGGTCGAGCGGTCGAGCGCGATGCCCTTCGTCCGCTCGGTGACGGATCCGCGCAGCCGGGCCGTGAGCGCCGAGCGCTCCTCGGGAGTCATGACGTCGAACTCGAGCTGGACCCGGGCGACGCCGAGCGGAACGAGCGCCGTGGCGACCTGCTCCTCGAAGCTGGCGCGAAGCGGGCAGCCGGCGACCGTCAGCGCGATCTCGACCGTCACTTCCTCGCCGTCGATGCGGACGTCGCGAACCATGTCCAGCTCGACGACGTTCCGCTTCAGCTCGGGGTCGATGACCTGCTCGAGCGCTTTCAGGATGTCTTCGCGCGAGGCTTCCATCCGCGGTTGAGCCTAGCGAAGATGCCCTTGATGACCTGGGGCGGTCTGGTACTCCGGAACCTGCGGCGGCGGCCCGTTCGCACCGCGCTCACGGCGGCCGGCGTCTCGGTCGGGGTGGGCCTGATCGTGGCCCTGCTGTCGATCACGAACGGCGCGAAGCGGACGGCGGGACAGCTCATCCACGTCGGACGCGCCGACTTCGGGCTCTTCCAGGCGGGAACTGCCGACCTGACGCAGTCGCTGCTTCCGGAGAGCCTCGCGCGCGACGTCGCGCGCGAACCGGGCGTCGCCTCGACCGCGCGGATCTTCCTCTTCAGCACCAGCAAGCTGCTCGTCTTCGGCTACGCGCCCGGCGAGTTCCCGGCCGAGCGGACCGTCGTCCTCGAGGGAGCGCTTCCGAGCAGCCACGGCGCCGTGCTGGGGGACGGTGCGGCCCGGCGGCTGCATCTCCGGGTCGGTGAGACGCTCCGCCTCGGCAAGCGCTCGTTCCGCGTCACGGGGATCTTCCACAGCGGGAACGCGTTCGTCGACAACGGTGCCGTCCTGCCGCTCCGGGTCGTACAGCAGCTGGCCAGGCGGCCGCACGAGGTGACGACGATCGCGGTGACGGCGTCACTCGGCGCGCGCCCCAAGACGGTCGCGAAGCGGCTCGAGCGCGACTTCCCGAACACCGCCGCCGTCACCGAGCCGGGACAGGCCGTCAAGATCGACACGAGCTCACGGCTGATCGTGACGACCGGCTGGATCATCTCGCTGCTCGCGCTGATCGTCGGCGGGATCGCGGTCACCAACACGATGGCGATGTCGGTCTTCGAACGTGTCCGGGAGATCGGGATCCTCAGGGCGGTCGGCTGGCCGAGCCGGCGGATCGCCGCGCTGATCGTCAGCGAGGCGCTGGCGATCTGCCTCCTCGCGCTGGCAGTGGGCCTCGCCCTCGGCTACGCGGCCGCTGAGCTCTTTACGACGGGTGACAACAGCGGCACGCTCATCGAGCCCGACTTCACGGCCGGAGTCTTCGCCTGGGGCCTCGCGTTCGCGCTAGGAGTCGGCGTCCTCGGCGCCGTCTACCCGACGCTCCGCGCGGTCCGCCTCTCGCCCATCGAGGCTCTCCGCCGCGAGTAGCCCGTCGCGGAGCTCGAGCACCCGGTCGGCGCGCGCAGCGACCGACGGGTCGTTCGTGACGAGCAGGATCGTCATCCCGCGGCTCTCGCGCAGGCCCCGGAGCAGCGCGACGATCTGGCCGCCCGTCTCCGAGTCGAGTGCGCCCGTAGGCTCGTCCGCCAGAAGCAGCCGCGGGTCGTTGGCGAGCGCCCGCGCAATCGCAACCCGCTGGCGCTCGCCTCCCGACAGCGTCGGCGGGAACGCCTGCGCCCGGCCGGCGAGGCCGACCTCGCCGAGCAGCTCCTGCGCGCGCTCGATCCGCTCGGTTCGGCCGGGCCCGCGCCCGAGCATCGGCACCTGCACGTTCTCGGCGGCGGAGAGCACCGGGATCAGGTTGTGGAACTGGAAGACGAAGCCGACGGTCCGGGCGCGGTAGGTCGCCGCGTCGGACCCGTCGATCGTCACGCCGTCGACCGCGATCGTGCCGGCGTCCGCCCGGTCGAGCGCGCCGATCAGGTTCAGGAGCGTGCTCTTGCCCGATCCCGACGGCCCGGTCAGCGCGACGAGCTCGCCCGGGGCAACCCGCAGCGAGACGTCCTCGAGCGCGCGGATCCGGCCGCCCTCGAACGCCTTGCGCACGTGCTCGACCACGACCTCCGCTCCTACCGTCAGCGTCAACTGCGCTCCCGCAAGCGTGTCGACCGGTCGTTGCAGACGACCGCATGGGCAAAGCCCACGCGGTCTGAAGATGACACCGCAAGCGGCGTCATCGAACCTCGATCCAGTAGTTCGCCTTCCTCGTCTCGCCGAGCGCCCGGACCACCGCCTGGAAGACGAGCCGCACGCCTCGCGCGCGGACCGGGAACGGGGCGTTCGCGCCCGACCCGATCGTCTCGCTCCAGACGCCGTTCCGCACGCGATGGCGACCGACCTGCCCGACCGGCGCACCGCCGAAGAGGATCTCGAGGTGCACCCGCGCCGGCACCGGCTTCCCGGCCGCATCGGTCACGCGCACCTCGTAGTGCCAGGGCTTGCCGACGCGGGGACGGTGCGAGTCGGCAGTCAACGTGACACGGATGGACGGCTTGGCGCGGGTCGACGTGGTGGTCTTCGTGGCGTGCCCGCCGCAGCCCGCGAGCGCCGCGACCAGGACTCCACCGGCCAGGAGCCTAGACCCCAAGGCGCCGCTTGAGCCAGAGGCCATTTCGCACTGCATAGCCATTCCAGTCGTTATTGAAGTAGGCGTAGACGTCCACGCGCGCCGCCCACGCCTCGATCCGCTGCGCCCACTCGTCCAGCTCCCGCTCGGAGTAGTTCGAGCCCCTCCCGCGCGTCCCGTGGTGGAACCGGATGAACGTCCAGTCCGCGGTCAGCTCGTGCGTCTGGAACGGGCGCTGCGGCGTGTCGCCGATCACAAGAGCGACACCGTGGGAGCGAAGGAGCTCATAGACCTCGTCGGCAAACCAGCTCGCGTGCCGGAACTCGAAGCAGTGCCTTCCCGGCGGCAGAAGCCCGAGCGCGTCCGCCAGGCGCTCGTCGTCCCGCTGGAACGTGCCCGGCAGTTGCCACAGCATCGGCCCGAGCTTCGGCGAGCCAACCAGCGGGCGGATCCGCGAGTAGAAGAGCTCCAGGCTCGGTGGCAGGTCGCGCAGCCGCTTGATGTGCGTGACGTAGCGGCTCATCTTCACGGCGAAGAGGAATCCGGGCGGGCTCTCGCGGGCCCAGTTCGACACGGCGTTCTCGCGTGGCAGGCGGTAGAAGGTCGAGTTGACCTCGACCGTGTCGAAGTGCTGTGCGTAGAACTCCAGCCAGCGCCGCGGCGGAAGTCGCGGTGGGTAGAAGACGCCGTTGCGCCAGTGCTCGTAGTTCCACCCGGAACAGCCGATGCGAATCACCGCGAGAGAGCGGCGAACAGCCCTTCGCACACCTCCGGCGTCGCGGCGGCGACCACCCGGGAGCGGCCCTCGATGTCGAGCGGCGCGGCGCCGAACGGCGGCGCCTCCGGCAGGTCGATCGCGATCCCGCACTCGCGGACGAGCAGCTGCGCCGCGGCGATGTCCACCGCGCGAGCCGCCTTCAGCGAGCAGACCGCGTCTACGCGTCCGGCAGCGAGGTGGCAGAGCGACAGCGCCAGCGAGCCCATGATCCGCAGGCGGTAGGCGACGCCGACCATTTGGGCGGCTTTCTCCGCCACCGACGAGGTGAGCGTCGCCTCGAACGAGAGGATCTCGATCTCCTCCTTGGGCCGCAGCTCACCGAGCTTTTCGCCGTTCAGCCACGCGCCGCCGCCGCGCTCCGCCGTCCACTCCTCGCCGCTGCCGAAGTCGTGTACGTAGCCGAAGACGACGTCGTCCATCGTCTCGCCGTCGGCCACGGCAACCGAGAGCGAGAAGAAGGGGATGCCGCGCTTGGCGTTCAGCGAGCCGTCGATCGGGTCGACGACGATGCGCAGGCCGCCGGTCCCGGCGAGCTCGCCGACCTCCTCCGAGACGATCGTTGCGCCGTCGATCGCGCGCAGCCGCTCGAGGATGACCCGCTCTGCCGCCGCGTCGACCGCGGTCGTTTCGTCGCCGCCGACGCCGTCGCCGACGACCGGCTCCCGCTCGATACGCGTCGGAAGCTCGCGGAGCACGCCGCGCACGTCCTCGGCCGCCGCGCGGCAGATCGCGAGCCAGTCGTCAGTCAAGTGACAGAAACAGGAGGCCGGAGACGAGCTTCGGATAGAAGTAGGTCGTCTTCTGCGGCATCACGCGGCCCTCTTGCGCCCAGGCGTAGACGTCCTCGACGCGCGTGGGCCGGACCAGCAGCGCGCCCTCGGCGTCTCCACTCGCGACCGACTCGATCGCCTCGTCGATCGAGGCCGTATACGAGACGCCGTCCGCCTCGAGGTCCTCCGCGAGCTCCACGTCGAGCTGGCCGGGCCGGCCCTGAAGCAGCTCGATTCCCTGCCGTCGGTACAGGACGCCGCCGGCGCGCTCCTGCGGCTGAGCCCCTAGGTCGACGAGCGCCGGCTCGACGTCGTCGTACGGCGCGCCGCCGTTGCCCTCGACGTGCTCGAAGACACGGTGGGTCGGGAAGATCATCAGGCCCGGGTCCTCGAGGCTGACGAGCACCGCGAGCACGTAGGCGCTCTCGGGCGTGCCCGCCTCTTGGTGGTAGGCGAGGGCGGTCTCGTAGCGGTGATGGCCGTCGGCGATCAGAAGCTGCCGCTCTGCGAACGCCTCGGCGACGGCGCCGGTGCCATGGAGCGATAGCTGCCAGAGCCGCGCGCCGTCGGCCTCCAGATCCGGCTCGCCGTCGGGTCGCTGGGCAGGCGGCTCGCCCTCGTAGAGGAAGAAGAGCGGCTCGAGCTGGGCGCGCGTCTCGCGGAGCAGCCGCAGCCGCCCCTCCTTCGGCCCGCGGTGCGTACGCTCGTGCGGCAGGACGACGCGGTTCTCGTACTGCTCGACCCGCAGCGCGGCCACGAGCCCCTCGCGGGTGCGTGCGACCCCGTCTGGCCCGACGTAGTCCTGCGAGAGCCACCAGAACGCGGGCTCGTCGTCCGCGAGGACCCCCTCGCGGCGCCACTCGGTCCAGAGCCGCCCGGCTTCGGCGTCGTCGTCGGGCAGGGTCAGGTGCACGACGTTGTACGGGCTGCGGGCGTGGAGCTCGTCGCGCTGCTCGGGCGAGATGACGTCGTAGGGAGGAGCGACAAGCGCCTCGAGGGGGCCGGCTCGCTCGCCGTAGCGAACGGCGCGAAACGGCTTGACTTCGGCCATCGCGGGCCGAGCCTAGCATCCGGCTCCGGGCCTAGACTCGTCGCGTGAGCGCTGCGATTGCATCTCTCGCCGAAGACCGCGTGGTCGAAGGAATCTACGCGGTCGCACGCAAGGAGCGGCGGCGGACGAGAGGCGGCGCGCCCTACCTCGCGCTGGAGCTCGTCGATCCGAGCGGACGGATCGAGGCCCGTGTGTGGTCGGATGTCGAGCTCCTGGACGGACGGTTCGGCGAGGGCGACGCGGTGCGCGTGCTCGGGCGGGTGGAGCGGTTTCGCGACCGGTTGCAGCTCGACGTTCGCTCCGTCGAGGCGGCCGAGGCCGATCCGGCCGAGCTCGCGCCGGCGCTCCGGCGGGACGCCGCCGAGCTCGACGGCTTCTTCGAGTTCCTGGCCGGCGAGATCGCGCATCCGGGGCTTCGCGCGGTCGTCGACGCGTTCGTGCGGGACGAGGGCTTGCGGGCGGCGCTGCGCGGGCTCCCCGCTGCCGAGACGCATCACGCATACGCGGGCGGCCTGCTCGAGCACACGGTTGGGGTAGCCACGCTCTGCCGAGAGGCGGCGCAGCTCCATCCGCGACTGCGCAGCGATCTCGTCGTAGGGGCGGCGCTGGTGCACGACGTGGGGCGGACCCTGGAGCTCGAGCGCGGGCCGACGTTCCGGCAGACCGAGGAGGGGCGGTTGCTCGGCCATGTCCACCTCGGCCTGCGCCTGATCGAAGAGCGGGCCTCGGCCCTGGACGCGGAGGCGCGGGCGGAGCTGCTCCATGCAGTCGCGACGCACCACGAGGCCCGGGCGGCGCGAACCGCCGAAGCATCCGTGCTGTACCACGCGAACCAGCTCGACGCGGCCGCAGCCACGCGCCCCGTCGACTGACGCGGGAAACATCGGCGCACTTTCGGCGCAAAGTCGTCACACACTCGTGCGCGCCGGGCCGGTACCGTCCCAAGCCCCCACCCACCCAGGGGCGCGCGCGCGAGAACCTAGATACGCGGCAGCGCGTCGACCAGCCGGGCGATCTCGTCGCGGACCCCGCGCACTTGCTCGACCGACATACCAGCCGGATCGTCCAGCTGCCAATCGAGGTACTGCTTGCCGGGCAGCACAGGGCACGCATCGCCGCAGCCCATGGTCACGACGATGTCCGCCCACTCGACGTCTTTCTCCGTGATCCCCCTCGGATGCCGGCCGGCGAGCGAAATGCCGAGCTGGTCCATGGCCTCTGCGACCTGCGGGTGGATCTCGTGCTCCGGCCGCGATCCTGCCGACCGCGCCTCGCCGCCGCGCCGCTCATAAAACGCCTGCGCCATCTGCGAACGACCCGCGTTCCCGATGCAGACGAAGTACACGTGCGGCAAGCGACTCACCAGGCGACCGTCCGCTCGGCGGTCGCGAGGACACCTTCCGGCCTCGGTGCCCCGCCCAACGCGAACGCGAGCTGCTCGACCGCCTCCGGGACGAGGCGGTAGTGAACCCAGGTGCCGCGCTTCCGAGCCACCTCAATGAGGCCGGCCTCGCGCAGCACCCGAAGATGATGCGAAACCGTCGGCTGCGAGAGGCCAAGCCGGAACTCGCAGACGCACACGTCGGCCGCTCCGGCAAGCCGATTGACGATCGCGACCCGAGCCGGATCGGAGAGCGCCTTGAATCGCGCGGCCAGCGACTCGGCCAGCTCGGGCCGAAGCGGCGGCGCCCCCGGCGCGCAGCAGGGCTGTTCGAGAATTCGCAGCTTTCTTTGCATTGACGTTCATCAATATAACAGCTACGGTCGTTAGGACGAAAGGAGGCGCGATGCATTGCGATTGCGATTGCGACTGCGACTGCTGCGGAAGCGGCTGCTGCTAGGAGGGGTTGACGGAACCTCGCTCGCTGTCGGGGTGCGATGGCCGTTCCGAGGCAAGGACGCAGGGAGTCCCTGTAGTGGATAACTACAGGGGCGACTGAGGACGCGGCCTCGGGGCGGACAGCGCGGCCCGACGGCACAGACTAGGTTTCGTCAAGCCCTCCTTAGACCGAGGAGCGGACGTTCAGCACGTCGCCGTCCTCGACGACGTACGTCTTGCCTTCGATCCGCTGGAGCCCTCCCCGACCGGCCTCCGCGCGCGTGCCGCTCTCGACGAAGTCGCTCCAGCGGATCACCTCGCAGCGAACGAACCCGCGCGCTAGATCGGTGTGGATCTCCCCCGCCGCATCGAGCGCGCTCTTGCCTCGACGCAGCGTCCAGGCACGCGCTTCCTTGTCGCCGGCCGTGAAGAACGTGATCAGCCCGCCCGCCTCGAAGACCCTCCGCAGCACCGACTCCAGCGCCGAGGGGCCCTCGCGGAACTCCGCAGCCTCGGCCTCCGGCAACTCCGCCAACTCCACCTCGAGCTTCAGGTCGACCTCGCTCGGTCCGTTCTCGATCACGACGAGTGGCTTCGTCGTGAGCGGCTCGAGCTCGGGCGGAAGCTCCTCTTGCCACTCCGAGACAGGCCGCCCCTCCTCCAGATGCGCCAGCAGGCGCACCAGCGCAGCGACCTCCTCCTTCAGTCGCGGGTCGCCCGACTTTGCTTGCGTGCGCACCCGCTCGAGCCGCTTCTCGACGTGGTCTCGGTCGGCAATCAGCAACTCGAGTAGCAGCGAGCCACGGTCAGCCTCGGGATCACGCGTGCCCGAGAATCCGTCCACCACCGCGAGTAGTGCGTCGACTCGTCGAAGGTTCCCGAGTAGCGCCGGCCCCGTGCCCGCGACCTCGACCACCTGGAGTGTCGCCGGAGTCACCTTCGCCGAGCCCTCCACCGCTGCGACTGCGTCGAGCCGCTCGTCGAGAATCTGCACGGTTCCGATTGGCCCGTGCCCGCCTCCGGTCAGCGCCGCGAACAGCGTCGAGCGACCCGACCCGGGCAGGCCCACGATCCCAACTTCCAACATGCCTCGGAAGCTAGCTGGATACGACCGCTCGCATCGATCCAAGACGGTGCGTTAGACGGCCGCACCGGCAGAGCCGTTGCGGCCTCTCTGGTCGGCGCCGCCAAGTCGGCGCCTTGACTAGCTTGACGAGATCTGCTTCTGCAGGGAGACGAGAGCGCGGTGCTGCAGCGACTTCACCGCTCCCTCCGTCTTGGCCAGGATCGCCGCCGCCTCGCCGTTCGAGAAGTTGAAGACGAACTTCAGCGTCAGCACCTGCTTCTGCTCGTGCGAGAGGTTCTCGATCAGCTCCAGCATGCTCCGCCGGCCGATCGACTCGAACGCCTCGTCCTCGGCCGAGCTCTCGACCGCGCCTTCCGGCTCCGGTACGTCCTCCTCCGGCTGCCAGCGGCGCGCCGCGCGGAAGTGGTCCATCGCCAGGTTGTGCGCGATCCGGAAGAGCCACGCCGAGAACGGCGCGGACTGCCAGCGGAAGCGGCCGATCGCCTCGAGCATCTTGAGAAACGTCTGCGTCGTCAGGTCCTCGGCGTCGTGTCGATTGCCAACGCTGAGGTGGAGATAGCTGTAGATCCGGTCGAAATGCAGCAGGTAGAGGGCCTCGAGGGCCTCTCGATCGCCCTTCTGTGCAAAATCGACCAGCCGACGTAGGTCGGCCGCAGGCGTGGCTGCAGTTGCGGTCATCGGCACTCCGATGCCCGGGAACGCCGATTCGCGAACATCACGCTACGAAGGAGTAAAGCCGACGCGGGAATCTCGGGTAAATCGCTTGATATAGACGACGCGCCGCAGGGAAACCGTGTAGCGGCCGTCCTCGGCCTCGAGCGCGAACGCCTCGTCGCCGCTCTGGCTCAGCGCGCGCTCGAGCGCGTCGGCCGTGTCTGTCGGCACGAAGGCGGCAAGAACCTGGCCACCGTCGAATGCAATCTCGATCCGGACACGCGGCTCAGCCATCGCTGACGATCTCCGCGAGGACGCCGTGGACGGCGTCGGGATGGACGAACGCGACCTCGAGGCCGAAGAGCCCTCGCTTCGGCTGCTCGTCGATCAGCTCGGCGCCCTGAGCCGCGAGCTGGCCGAGCGCCTCGGACACGTTGTCGACCTGGTAGGCGACGTGGTGCATCCCGGGGCCACGCTTGGCGAGAAACTTCCCGACCGCCGTCTCCTCGCCGAGTGAGGCGAGCAACTCGACCCGCCCCTCGCCGATCCGCAGCGACGCCGCCTCGACGCCCTGGTCCGGGACGGTCTCGCGGTGCTCGAGCTCGGCGCCGAAGAGGCGCTCGTAGGTGTCCACGGCCTCGTCCAGGTCGACGACCGCGACGCCGACGTGGTGGATTCCACGCGGTTCCACGCCGCCGGATGCTACTCGGAGGCGACTACCCGGACCGTGCCAACGGTCTCGGAAGCGCGCGACTCGGGCTCGACACCTTGCACGAGCTCCGCGAGCTCGTCCTTGTCCAGGGTCTCCTTGTCGAGCAGCGCCAGCGCGATCCGGTCCAGCGCGGCCCGGTGCTTCTGCAGGAGCCGGAGCGCCTCCTCGAAGGCCTCGTCCGTGAGCCGCGCCTGCTCCTCGTCGCGGTGTCGCTTCGTCTCCTCCGAGAGGGCGTAGTTGTCGGCCCGCACGGTGCGCGAGGCGGCCGCATTCGACATGCCGTAGTCGAAGACCATCGCGCGCGAGAGCTCCGTTGCCTTCTCGAGGTCGTTCGCCGCGCCGTTCGTGACCCGCCCGAAGACGACCTGCTCGGCCGCGCGGCCGGCGAGGTAGACCTTGAGCAGGTCCTCGAACTCCTCGGTGGTATGGAGGTAGCGCTCCTCGCTCGGCATGTTGAGCGTGTAGCCGAGGGCCTGGCCGCGCGAGACGATCGTCACCTTGTGCACGGGCAGCAGGTCGCCGGTCAGGTGGGACATGACCGCGTGGCCGGCTTCGTGGTACGCGAGGATCCGGCGCTCCTTCTCCGTGACGACGCGCCGCTGCTGCAGGCCCGCGACCACTCGTTCCATCGCGTCCTCGAAGTCCATCTGGCTCAGCTGGTTCCTCTCAGCGCGACCCGCACAGATCGCGGCCTCGTTGGCGATGTTCTCGAGGTCGGCGCCCGTGAGGCCGGCCGTGTGGCGCGCGATCACTTTCAGGTCGACGTCCTCGCCGAGCGGCTTGCCTCGCGTGTGAACGCCCAGGATCTCTTCACGGCCGGCGAGATCCGGGGCCGCAACGAGCACCTGCCGGTCGAAGCGGCCCGGCCGAAGCAGCGCCGCGTCCAGATCTTGAAGCCGGTTCGACGCCCCCATGACGACGATCTGCTCGCGCGACTCGAACCCGTCGAGCTCGACCAAGAGCTGGTTCAGCGTCTGATCCTGCTCACGTGAGAAGCCCATACCGGTTCGCTGTGCGCCAACCGCATCGAGCTCGTCGATGAAAACGATTGCAGGCGCGTTCTTGCGGGCCTCCTCGAAGAGCTTCCGGATCCGTGCGGCACCTAGCCCGGCGAACATCTCGACGAACGCCGACGCGCTCTGGGCGAAGAACTTCGCGCCCGCCTCGTGGGCGATCGCCTTCGCGAGCAGCGTCTTACCGGTGCCCGGTGGGCCGTAGAGCAGGATCCCCTTCGGTACCCGCGCGCCGAGGCGTCCGAAGCGGGCCGGGTCGCGTAGGAAGTCGACGACCTCGGCCAGCTCCTCCTTCGCCTCCTCGAGCCCGGCGACCTCCCCCCACGTGACCGACGAGTCGGCGACGATCGTCTTCGCGGCGGTCACGCGCGGCATCACCTGCAGCGTGCGCCAGAGGATGTAGACCATGAAGATGAGCAGGATCGCGAACAGCAGCGGTAACCAGTTCGCGACCTCGTCGCGCAACACCACCAGCCAGTCCATCCCTTCAAGTTATCGGTGGGTTTGACTCGCGCGTCAACCGCTGCGCGTTCCGACGATCGCCACTGTCTGTGGCGTCGTCAGGAGCTCGAGCGCGGCGATTCGCGGATGGTTGAGCCAGAACTCGCGCACGGGATCGGGCCCGAGGCGGCCGTGGGTGAGGTCGTCCATGACGATCGTGGCGCCGGGTGCGAGGAGTCCGATCACGTGTTCGCCGTCCAGCTCCGGGTGCTGCTTGCCGCTGTCGAGGAAGAGCAGGTCGAACGGCGCCTGCGGCGGCATCAGCTCGTGCCAGTCGCCGTGGAGGACGGTCACGTTCTGGTCGCCTGCGAACAACCCGGCCGCGGCGCGAGCTCTCGTCTCGTCCAGCTCGACGGTCACGAAGGGAATCGTCGGCGGAAGCGCCGACACGATCCAGGCGGCACCGATGCCGCAGCCCGTGCCCAGCTCGCCGACCCGCGTGCGACCGCGCTGGGCCGCGAGCACGTGCAGGAGCAGACCAACCTCGCGGATGGACGAGCGCTCGAAGCCGAGCTCACGCTCGAGCGCGAGCGCCCGCTTCACCAGCGGGGGGTCGGTCACTCGATGAGCTCGAGGCGCGGGTTCGAGCGGTAACGGCGGCCGGCCTTCGCCGAGGGACGGCCGTCGGTCATCACGATGTCCGACGTGAAGTCGTTCTCCCCACGGATCAGCGCCGAGCCGACGCCGTATGAATCGATCGGAACCTCCCGCCGCTCGAACTCGGCGATCCGCTGCGCGTCGAAGCCGCCCGAGGCGACGATCTTGACGCGCTCGAAGCCGTCGCGGTCGAGCGCCTCGCGCACCTTGCGGACCAGCCGCTCGTTGACGCCGCGCGGCTCGAAGTCGCCCATCTCGTCCCAGAGCGAACGATCGACGAGCTGCCCTGAAGTGTCGAGCCGGACGCCCCAGAGACGCGGGCCGAGAGCGCGCGCAACCTCGAGCGCGGTCTTGACCGACTCGTTCTCGAAGTCGACGAGGACGGTTATGTTGATGTCGGAATCGGCGTTCTCGGCGAACTTGGTCGCAGCCAGCACGGTGTTGCCGCCGTACGCGGCGATCAGCGCGTGCGGGACGGTGCCGACGCCGCGGCCGCCCCACCACGACGCCTGCGCGTCGGAGGTGACGCCGATCTCGGCGCCGACGATCTGGCCGGCGATGTAGGCCGCGTAGCCGTCGCCCGTCTGGACGCGGTGGTGGTCGTGGCGGGCCGGCATGAAGATGATCGGCTTGCCGTTCGCGGCCTCGAGGACGCGGACGACGTTGCTCGTGATCAGCGTCCGCCGCGCGAGCACCCCCAGGTAGACCGTCTCGAGGTGGGCGAACCCGGTGTAGTCGCCCTCGATCGTCAGCACCGGCTCGTACGGCTCGAGCTCGTCGCCGTCGTAGAGCGCGTGGACGGTGAGATCGTCCCATTCGTCGGCACAGAGCCGCAGTACGGCGAGCGACTCGTCGATCCCGCCGAGGTAGGAGTGCTTCTTCTGGAAGACCTGCATCACGACGCGTGGGTGACGGCCGTCGCGGAGCAGCACCTGGCGCGTGTGGTTGAAGTACGCGTCGGTGTAGTAGCCCTCCCGCATCTTCTCGACCGGGAGCTCGAAGATCTCTGCGGGAAGCCTCTTAGTTGTGACCCGCTGCATCGGCCTTGTGCTCGAGCTCGAGGCAAGCGGCAAGGGCGGCCTCGGCGACCTCGAGCTGCTCGGGCGTCGGCTCCGCCGTGGCGAGGCGGTGCTGGAGCTCGTGGCCGGGCTTGGCGAGTGCGCGCGCGACCCGGCTCTCGGGGTTGCGCACCATCCAGCCGAAGATCTCGGTCGAGGCAGCGACCGCTCCGAGCTGCGCCGCGGCGCGGGCCGGCCCGCGCAGATGCGCGGGAGCGCGCGAGGCGAGAGCTCCGCCGACCGCGGAGCTCGCGAGCAGCGGGCCGAGCATGTGCGAGCCGCAGCGCTCGTGCTCTCGGGCGCGCGGCGAGCCGTGCTCGTAGCTGCCGATCGAGATGTGCTCTGCACCGTGGTAGGCGGCGAGCTCAGAACCGCGGAGCGAGAGCGCGGCCGGGACGGCTGAGAGCAGCCCGCCGATCAGCTCGCGGGCGAGCGGGGTCAGGCTCCGGGAGCTCTTGACGCCTCGAACGGCAACGGCGGTCGCGAGCATCGCGCCGAGCACGGGGCCTCGCTGGAACGGCAGGCGCGCCTCGGGGAGCTGCCTCCGCATCGCGGGGATGACTGCGAATGCCTCGGCGAGCCGCGCCGGGCCTCGAAGGAGCGGTGAGCCGATTCGGTTCGCGCGCAGGCGCTTGTAGTCGGAGGCGACCTTCAGCTTGCCGTTCTTCGTGCGGACAGCGCAGGCCCAGGAGTTCGGTCCGTGCACGAGCACACCGTTGAGCAACGCCATGCCACCGAGGCGGATCTTCTCGTCCTGGTCGTTCTCGGCCACGGACAGAGCCTAGCTAGGCCTCTCCGCCTCGCGTATCACTCGGTTTCAGCACACAATCGGCACAGATCGGTTACACACGCGCGCGATTTTTCCGGTTACGCTCGCAGCGGGGAGGAGGACACGGGGACCTGGGGTGCCAGGACCCGAAATGACGGCGCGGCTCAGCCGCAGACGGCCCGCGCCACGTGCCGGAAGCACTCGACGCCGAGCTCGAGGTCGTCCACATGCGCCCGCTCGTCCGCGGAATGAATGAGCCGCGACGCAAGCTGCGAGTCCATCGTCCGCATCGGGAAGAAGCCGTACGCGACCGTGCCGAAGCTCTCCCTGAGCCAGTGGCTGTCGGTGAATCCCGCCACACAGATCGGCGCGAGCGTGGCCTCCGGATCGGCATCCGCCACGAAGCCGGCGACCGCGTTCCACAACGGCGTCTGGAGCGGCGAGCGCGTCCCGCCGCGGCCCTCGATCCACTCGAACTCGTAGTCGCCGTCGCCGATCACCTCGCGAAGCAGCGGCTCGACCTCTTCCTGCGTCTGCCCGGGGAGCAGGCGGCAGTCGACCACGACCTCGCACATCGACGGGATGACGTTGCGCCGCTCGGAGGCCGAGATCATCGTCGGCGAGAGCGTCAGCGATAGCAACGGCTCCAGCGTCTCCGCCGCGTACGGATCGAGCTGCCGGGCCAGCTCGAGCGCCTCCTCGGCCCCGAGCTTCTGGCCGGCAAGCATCTGGAGGAGCGCGTCTGTCTCCTCCTCCAGCCGCAGCTCCGGCCGGTACGCGGCGAGCCGCTCGATCAGCGGCGCCGCCTTCGTCAACGCGTTGTCGGCGATTCCCGGCATCGACGCGTGGCCGGCGCGGCCGTGCACCCGCAGCCGGAACGGTGAGCTCATCTTCTCCGAGGTCGAGCACAGGTAGAGCGCGCGCCCGGCGAACTCGATGCGCTCCCCCGCGCCCTCGTTCAGCGCGTAGTCGGCGCGTACGGCCTCGGGATGTTCCTCGCACAGCCACGGCAGCCCGAAGCCTTCGCCGACTTCCTCGTCTGCTGCAGCAACGAAGATCAGGTCGCCGGCCGGCTCGAAGCCTTCCCGCGCGAGCGACGCGATCGCGACCGCGCTGGCGGCAACCTCGCCCTTCATGTCCAGCGCGCCGCGGCCCCAGATCTCGCCGTCACGGAGCTCGCCTGACCACGGATCGACCTGCCACTCCACCGGATCGGCGACCACCGTGTCCGTGTGAGAGAGCAGGAGCAGGCTCGGACCGCCTCCACGGCCCGGCAGCCGGGCCACGAGGTTCGCACGCTCGGGCACCTTCGCGTAGAGCTCGCTCTCGACCCCGCTTTCGGCGAGGTAGTCGCGCAGCAGCTCCGCCGCGGCCGTCTCGTTGCCGGGCGGGTTGACCGTGTTGATCCGGATCAGCTCCTGGAGGAGCTGCGTGACCTCGTCCCGGAGCGAGTCAGTCCTCCTCGTTGGCGAGCTCGGTAAGCCGGTTCCGCGCTCGCCAGAGCTCCGGGTAGAAGCGCTGCTTGATCAGGCCGCCGAGCAGCTCGACCGGAGTGCCCTGCGTGCCGACCACCTCGTCGCCGATCACGCGGGCGACGACGAGGTAGTGACGCATCCGCCAGAGGTTGACATGCTCGTCCCAGCCGATCAGGAGCTCGGCAAGCTGGTAAAGATCCTCGTGCTCTCGCCCCTGCCGGTACAGCTCGACGACGTCCATCCCTCGCTCGCGCACGAGAGCGAAGAACACCTGGCCGAGCTGGGGGGCGATCCGCCTGATTCCCCGGAAGCCGGGCGAGTCGAAGCCGCTCCCGTGGCCGAGCACCTTGCGGATCGTCTGGTACTCCCACGGCGACATCTGCTCGAGCATGTCGAGCTGCCCGATCACGTACTGGAGCGCCAGAATGGCACGCCGCAGCAGGCGCTGGGCAGCGGCCAGCTCGTGCCGCTCGATCAGGCGTCTCGCCTCTTCGGCCTCCGTCCAGGAGAGCTTCAGCCAGAGCTCCGAGGCCTGGTGCACGGTCTGGAAGAGCAGCTCGTCGCGGTGCACCTGTTCTTCCGGCCGCTTCTGGAGCGCGAGCAGCTCGTCCGTCCGCAGATAGCGCTCGTAGTCGCTCGCTCCTTCGCCCGGGAGAACGGGCTGGGTGTAGTCCTCGACCGCCATCAGCGCGGCGGCTGGTACAGGTAGAGCTGGTAACCGTCGGGGTCGTCGACCTCGAGCGCGGCGCCCCAGTTGTCCCGCATGGTCTCGCCGACCGCGATCCCGGCACCGCGCAGCCGCTCCGCCGCCGCGTCGACGTCGTCGACCTGGAGGTTCACGTGGATCGTCCCCGAGGAGAGCTCGCCGACTCCCTCGCGCGTCCGGTGGAGCGCGAAGCGAACGCCGTCGAGCGAGGCCTCGCGCCAGTCGTCGTCGCCTTCGAGTGGAATCCCGAGCAGGTCGCCGTAGAAGGCGGCCGAGCGCTCCATGTCGGAGACGTACAGGTAGACGACACTGATCCTGCTGACGAGCGGCTCCGCGGTCGTGCGCACCCGACGGAGCATACTTCGTCGCCGATGAGCGATCTGTTCGCCGACTCGGCTAGGGAGCGAATGCAGGAAGTGGCGCCGCTCGCGCTCCGCCTCCGGCCGCGGACACTCGACGAGTTCGTCGGCCAGGAGCAGATCCTGGGCGAGAGCTCGGCCCTCAGGCTCGCGATCGCCGAGGACCGGGTCGGCTCGATGATCCTCTTCGGGCCTCCGGGAAGCGGCAAGACGACGCTGGCCCGGATCGTGGCCGAGACGACGGGCGCGGCGTTCGAGGAGCTCTCGGCGGTGTCCGCATCGGTCTCGGACGTTCGGGCGGTGCTGACCCGGGCGCGTGACCGCCTGGGCGGTTCCGGCGAGCGCACGATCCTCTTCCTCGACGAGATCCATCGCTTCAACAAGGCGCAGCAGGACGCGCTCCTGCCCGGGGTCGAGGAGGGGATGATCACGCTGATCGGCGCGACAACCGAGAATCCGTACTTCGAGGTGAACTCGGCACTGCTCTCGCGGAGTCAGATCTACGAGCTGGAGCCGTTGTCCGAGGAAGAGCTCGCGCTCGTGGCTCGCCGCGGCGCGGAGGCGCTCGAGGCGGAGCTGAGCGACGAGCTGGTCGCGTTGGTAGCGCGACGGGCCGGCGGCGACGCGCGCAATGCGCTGAACATCCTCGAGCTCGCCGTCCAGACGGCACACGCCGAGAACGGGCCGGTGCACGATGAGCACATCGAGGATGCGGCGCGGAAACGGCCCCTCGTCTACGACAAGGCCGGCGACGCCCACTACGACTTCATCTCGGCGTTCATCAAGTCGATGCGCGGCTCAGACCCGGACGCGTCCGTCTACTACCTCGCGGCAATGCTCGAGGGCGGCGAGGATCCGCGCTTCATCGCGCGGCGGATGATCGTGCTCGCGTCAGAGGACATCGGCAACGCCGACCCTCGCGCGCTGCTCGTCGCCGTCGCCGCGGCGCACGCAGTCGAGCACGTGGGCCTGCCGGAGGCTCGGCTGAACCTCGCGCAGGCCGCGATCTACCTGGCACGGGCGCCGAAGTCGAATGCGTCGTACGTCGCGCTGAAGGAAGCATCCGTCGACGTGCGCGAGCACGGCCACATCCGGCCGCCGCCGGCCCTGCGAGGCACCGGCTACCCCGGCGCGAAGAAGCTCGGGCGCGGTGCCGGCTACATCTACCCACACGATGACCCGCGCGGGTTCGAGGAGGACTACCTCCCCGAGGAGCTGCGCGGAAAGACCTATTACCGGCCTTCGGGGTCGGGGGAGGAGGAGCACTGATGGCGATCAAGCGGCGAGCCCGCGCGACGTGGGAAGGCGACCTCCGGAGCGGCTCGGGCCGCTTCGACCTCGAGAGCAGCGGCGCGATCCGCGGCCAGGAGGTGACGTTCGCCTCGCGCTTCGAGGATGAGGCGGGCGGCAAGACGAGCCCGGAGGAGTTGATCGCGGCCGCGGAGGCCACCTGCTTCTCGATGGCGCTCGCCAACGGGCTTGCCCAGCAGGGGCACGCGCCGACGCGGCTCGAGACGGACGCGGTCTGCACGCTCGATCAGACCGACGCCGGCTTCCGCATCACGTCGATGCGGCTGTCCGTTCACGGAGAGGTGGACGGGATCGACGAGGACGCGTTCCGTGCGGCGGCCGAGGAGGCGAAGGCGGGTTGTCCCGTTTCAAACGCACTGGGCGGGGTGGACATCACACTCGAGGCGTCGCTCGCTGGCGGCTAGGCGGGTCCCTTAGTTAAGGCGCGCCCAGCCTCCTCCCCGCTGCGAGCGTACTGAGAATCGGCGCACGTGTCTGTGCCGGAACTGCGCCGAGAGTGTGACTTCTCGCGGCGGCCTTTCGGCCGGCGCTCAGTCCGAGCCGCGCTCGAGCCGCTGGGCTGCGAACTGGCCGAAGTCTCCACCCATCGCGCGGTACGCGTTCGCGGCGCGCTCGACGTCGTAGTCGCAGCGGCGGAACTCGAACTCCCCGGGCCGCGGGCTCACCGCCCAGGCCGCGCGCGGGTCGCCGTCCAGCGGCATGCCGACGCTCCCCGGGTTGACGAGGGTCGCTCCGTCCGGGCCCGGCCTCGTGAACTGCTGGTGGCTGTGCCCGAAGACGACCGTGCGCTCACGCACACCGGCGAGCAGGCGCGCCTCGTCCTCCTGCGGCTCCGGGGCGAAGCTCTCGACGTCCGAGAGCGGGGAGCCGTGCACATAGAGCACGCCGTCGATGTCGGCCTGTGGAGGCAGCGCGTAGAGCACGTCGATCTCCTCCTCGGGCAGGCCGCCGAGGAAGAGGTCGTACGCTTCCATGACCTCCGGCCGGTCGCGCGGCGGCTCGCGCAGCCAGCGCTCTCCGTTGCCACGGATCCAGGTCGCGTTCTCGAGCTCCCGCAGCCGTGCAAGCGTTTCGAGCGGCCACGGGCTCGGCGTGCCGTAGTCGCCTCCGAGGAGCCATCGGTCGACCCCCACCCGCTCGGCATCGGCCAGCACCTGCTCCAGCGCCGGCACGTTGCCGTGGATGTCGTAGAGAACCCCTAACACGGAGGGTAGTCTCAACCACGTGAAGATCGTCTGCCTCGTCAAGCAGGTGCCGCGGGGCGATGCGATCCGGTTCGACGAGGAGACGAAGTCGCTCGTTCGCGAGGGCGTCCCGCTCGAGCTGAACGCCTTGGACGCCTACGCGATCGCGCACGCCGTGCGGCTGCGCGAGGAGGAGGGTGGCGAAGTCGTCGCGATGACGATGGGGCCACCACAGGCGGAGGAGGCGCTTCGGGTCGCGCTGGCGCTCGGAGCCGACCGCTGCATCCATCTCTCCGACCGCGTCTTCGCCGTCGCGGACACGCTCGGCACGTCCCGGACGCTCGCACTCGCGCTCCGCAAGGAGGGCGCCGATCTCGTCCTCTGCGGGCGCAAGACGCTCGACTCCGAGACCTGGCAGGTGCCGCCGGAGGTCGCGGCCTTCCTCGATCTCCCGCACCTGATCAACGCCTACGCGTTCGAGGCCTTCGCGAGCGGCCTGCACGTGCGCACGCTCGATGACACCGGCGAGTCTCTCCACGAGATCGAATTGCCGGCGCTCTGCTCGGTGGCTCTCCCGCCGGAAGGCGCGGGCGTCGAGGTCGAGCCCGTTTCCGACGCGGACGGCAAGGTCGCCGTCTGGACGGCTGACGACCTCGTCCCGGACGTCCGCCCGAACGACAAGCGCTTCGGCCAGACCGGCTCGCCGACCCGCGTCCTTGCCGTCCGTGACGTCTCGCCCGAGCGGGCGCACGAGCTCTTCGAGGATCCGGCAGAAGCGGCTCGCCGCGTCCTGGAGCTGCTCGCGGAGCGGCCGGCGACGCAGTCGTCCTGGGAGAAGCCCGAGCGGCTCGGCGAAGAACCAGGGCACTCGTACGACTGCTGGTCGGTCGTCGAGCTCGTCGACGGCCGCATCGCGCGGATTTCGCTCGAGCTCCTGGGGAAGAGCCGCGAGCTCGCGGGCAAGCTCGGCGGGCGGGCGGTAGCCCTCCTGCTCGGTCACGGCCTCGACGAGGTGGCGAGAGAGGCGGTGCGCCACGGCGCCGAGGCGGTCGTCCTGGTCGACGACGACGGTCTTCGCGAATACCAGCCCGACCTCTGGGCCGATGTCCTGCGGCAGGTGCTCGACCGGGAGCGCCCGCACGCGCTTCTGATCCCCGCAACGAGCCGCGGCCGCGACTACGGGCCGCGTGCTGCGGGCGAGCTCGAGCTCGGGATGACCGGGGACTGCGTCGACCTCGGGATCGACCGCGCTGGGCGGCTGATCCAGCACAAGCCCGCGTACGGCGGGAACATCGTCTCGGTGATCATGGGCGCGACGACGCCGCAGCTCGCGACGGTCCGGCCGCGGATGTTCGAGCCGCTGGAGCCGAATGACGCTGCGGAGGGCGAGATCAGGAGCTTCGCGCTCGACGCCCTGCGCCCCGCGCGGACCCGCCTGATCGAGCACGACGCGGGCGGGCTGGCCTTCGACCTCGACGAGGCGGACACCGTGGTGGCCGTCGGCGCAGGCGTCGGTGCGGCCGGCGCCGAGCAGATCCGCGGCTTCGCCGGCGAGCTTGGTGCGGCCCTCGGCGGCGATCGGGGTGCCGGTCAAGCCGGCCTGGTTCCACGGACTCGCCAGCTGGGGCTCCTCGGCCGCGCCGTCGCGCCGCGGCTCTACGCAGCGGTCGAGACCGAGGGCGACTTCGAGCACGCCGTCGCGTCGGTGAAGGCGGCCGTGATCGTCGTCTTCAAGAGCTCAACGGCGCCAGTGAGGGGCACGGCAGACGTGGCGGTCGCCGGCGACTGGCGCGAGACGCTGCCGCCGTTCGTCCAGGCGTATCGCGCCGGCTGATGCGGCTGCATCTGCACGAATGGGGAGACGCCGATGCTCCGGTGCTCGTTTGCCTGCATGGCGTCTCGGCGCACGGGCGGCGTTTCCGGCGCCTTGCCGAGGAGCGGCTCGCGAAGCGCTTCCGCGTCCTCGCCCCAGACCTTCGCGGGCACGGCTTGTCGGGCTGGGAGCCGCCGTGGAACATCGCCACGCACCTCGCGGACGTGCTCGAGACCCTCGACGCGGCAGGCGTCGCGCAGCCGGTCCCTTGGGTCGGGCACAGCTTCGGCGGCCGCCTCGTCCTGGAGCTGTGCGCCGCCGATCCGGGCCGGGTCGCACGGGCCGTGCTTCTCGACCCGGCCATCCAGATCCTCCCGCACGTGGGTTTCGACTTCGCCGAGGACGCTGCACAAGGCCGCTCGTTCGCCTCGGTCGAGGAGGCGGTCGGGGCGCGGCTGGCGAGCGGCTATCCGCCGACGCCGCGCGAGTTCGTCGAGGAGGAGGCGCGAGAGCATCTCGCCGAGTCGTCGGACGGGCAGTTGCGGTGGCGCTTCTCCCCCGCGGCCGCGGCGACGATCTACGGTGAGCTCTGCACCGAGCCGCCGCCGCCTTCGTCCCTCTGCGCGCCCGCCATGCTCGTCTACGCGTCGCAGTTCGGCCTCGTCCGCGAGGAGCAGCTCGGCGAGTACGTCGGCGAGCTCGGCGAGCGTCTCGAAGCCGTCGCCGTGCCGGGCGGGCACATCGTCTACTGGGACGCGTACGAGCAGACTGCAGACGCGGTGGAAAAGTTTCTCTTCTCTGACAGGGCCGTCACCCACACGTGACGGTTTCCGAGCTACGCTCGTCAGCGGGGGAAGAACCACGAGGGGGACCCCCGGGGGAACCGAGATCGGCTGTGCCGCGGCCGGCCGAAAAGTGTCACAAAATGCGCGCGCCGAGGGCACTTGCGACCAGCTCCACCGCAAGCTTCGCCGTCTCGTTCTCGCGGTCGAGGATCGGGTTGACCTCCACGACTTCGAGCGAACCGGCCAGGCCGGACTCCGCGACGAGCTCCATCGCTAGATGGGCCTCGCGGTACGAGAGCCCGCCTCGCACCGGCGTCCCCACGCCCGGCGCCACATCGGGATCGAGCACGTCCATGTCGAGGCTGAGGTGCACGAAGCCGTCGCCGGCCACGTGCTCCAGCGACTGCCTGAGCACCGGCTCGATGCCAAGCCGGTCGACGTCGCTCATCGTGTAGACGAGCGCGTCGAGCTTCGCGAGAACCTGGCGCTCGCCTTCGTCGAGCGACCGGATCCCGACCAACGCCACTCTCGCCGGATCGACCGCCGGCAACCGGTAAGCGTCGCTCTCGAACCCGGGGCCTGCGAGCCCGAGCACCACGGCCAGCGGCATCCCGTGGACGTTCCCGGTCGGCGAGGTTTCGGGCCGGTTCAGATCGCCATGTGCGTCGAGCCAGAGCACTCCGCCCTGCCCTTTCGCCCGGGCAACGCCTCCGATCGTGCCGAGCGCTACCGAGTGGTCGCCGCCGAGCACCAGCGGCATGGCGCCGCGCTCGACCGCGCGCACGACGAGGTCGGCGATCCGCGCGCACGTCTCCTTGATCTGGTCGAGGAAACGCACACGCTCGTCACCCACGGCGCTCGCCTCCGCAACCGCGGTGGTGACGTTGCCACAATCCTCACATCGCAGCCCGAGGCCTTCGATCCGCGCCTCGAGCCCCGCATAGCGAATCGCAGACGGCCCCATGTCGACCCCGCGGCGGCCTGCGCCGAGGTCGAGCGCGGCGCCGATCACAGCGACCGTTTGAGTGTTTTCCGACGCCCGCATCCGGGCAAGGCTAGCCTTGCCGCCCATGACTTCAGCGCCGGACGCCGCCGCTAGCTCGATCCGCGTCCTGGTAGCAGACGACGATCGTTCCTTCCTCGGCTCGCTACGGGAGCTCATCGACCAGCAGCCCGAGCTCGAGGTTGTCGCCACTGCCGTCGACGGAATCCAGGCGATCGAGCTCGCCGAGCAGGTCGGGCCCGACGCCGTCGTGCTCGACGTCCACATGCCGCTCCTCGACGGCGTCTCGGCCGCTGCCCGGCTGCGCCGCGATCATCCGAGCATCTGCCTGATTGCGCTCACCGGAGACGACACGCCGGCCCTGCACCGCGCAATGCTCGAGGCCGGCGCGGATGAGGTGCTGCTCAAGAGCGCGATCCTCGACGCACTGCTGGAACGCCTCACCGGCGTGCGGGCCACGGTCGAGAGTTGACGGGCCCGCGGCTACACTAGGCCCGCCGCGGCGAGGTAGCTCAGTTGGTAGAGCACACGGCTGAAAACCGTGGTGTCGCCGGTTCGATTCCGGCCCTCGCCATCTCTCGCCGACGAAGAAAGGACGTCCGGGCCGGTGCTACCGCGCCGCGAACGTCCTTTGGCCGTTGAATTTATCCCGCCGCGCGTTTGCGGGCAAGAAGGGCGGTTCCGCCGCCCGCCTCAAATTCCGCAAAATCCGAGAAACCGAGCGGCTCGAGCTGCGACCGCAGTCGCTCCGGCGGCACCCAGATCGGCGTGCCCGGGCCGCCGGAGAACGAGAAGACGAGCCAGCCGCCGGGTGCGGTGACACGGCCGAGCTCGTCGAAGAACGGGATCATGTTCGCGAGTGAGACGAGCTCGAACGCACCGTCGGCGAACGGCAGCCGGGCCGCGTCGCCTTGATCGAAGCGCACGCGCACGGTGAGCTCGGGCGGGGTGTTCCGGCGCGCGACCTCGATCATCCGTTCCGCGACGTCGACCCCGACGACCTCCGCCTCGGGAAACCGCCGGGCCACCACGAAGGCAGCGAGGCCCGTCCCGGTGCCGAGGTCGAGCACGCGCCTCGGCGGGGCGGGAATTGCGTCGAGCGCTTCGTTCAGCGGCGCGAAGGCGTCCTCCATGCGCATTGCGTCCCAGCGCGGCGCGAGCCGGTCGAACTGCCGGCGGATCGGCCCGCGAAACGCGCGCCAGAGACCCGGCCGCCGGACGACGGCGTTCGTCGCCAGCCTCGCGAACTTGCGGCCCAGCTGCTGCTCGAGGTCGCGGAGCGTCATGGCCTGCGCAGGTGGATCCTGACCTCCTCCCCAGCCGAGACACCGAACATCTCGGCCGCGCTGCCGCCGTTGATCGCGATCGACACGTTTCGGTAGGCGTCCTCGTAGAGGATGATGTCGCCCGGGCGCGCGTCGGCAAACGTCCGCGCGGCCACAGCGTAGTAGCGCTCGAGGGCGAGCTCCAGCTCGACGGTGACGCCCGGCATGACGTCGGCCTGCTCGAGATGCTCGCGCGTCAGGTTCAGCTGGGTGTTCCCGAAGCGGTCGACGTAGAGGACGGTCGCCCGGATGCGGTTCTGACCGACGTCGGGCTCCGGGACGTCGATGCGCACGAGCGCCTGCGGGTCTACCGGCGGGCCCAGCTCCTCGAGCGCGACGCCACGCGAAAGGTGGGCGGCTGCCGGCGAGAAGAGGTCCCGGCCGTGGAAGGTGCGCGAGACGGTGTCGAGTGCGTAGTCGGGATTGGCGAGCTCGTGGGCGGCGTCGATGCCGCCGAGCGCGTCGGCGGCCGGAACGAGCAGGCCGTTGTCCGGCCCCACGAGAAAGCGCCCCCCGCCGGTGCGGAGGGCGAGCGGCCGCCGCTGGCCGCCGACGCCCGGGTCGACGACCGCGAGGTGGACGCCTTCGGGCATGTACGGGAGGGTGTTGCAAAGGACGAGGGCGCCCTGGAGGACGTGCTGCGGCGGGATCCCGTGCGTGATGTCGATGATCTCTGCTTCCGGGGCGATGCGCTTGATCACGCCGTGGCAGGTACCGACGAAGTCGTCCTGCAAGCCGAAGTCGGAGAGGAACGTGATGACCACGGCCCGGGATCGTAGGCGTTCGCTTGCGACGCCGACCAAAGAGGCCGCACCGGCTTGCCGGTACGGCCGTCTAACGCCCTGTCTTGGAACCAGTACATCAGCGCCTCGCGGCTCCGTTGCCGCTAAATGCGAGCGGCTCTGGCGACGGCCGCGACGAGGCCGTCGAGGTCGTGGGTCTCGGCTTCGGAGACCACGCGGACGCCGTGGGCCCGGGCCTCGCGCGTTGTCTCCGGACCGATGCAGACGGCTGGGATCTCGACAGCGAGGCCCGCGAACGCTCGCGCCGCGGACGCCGATGCAAGCACCACGAGATCGCCCTCGGGAGGTTCGGCCGGCCGCAGCTCGCGCGTCCGGTAGAGGACGACGGTGTCGGCGCCGAGAGCTTTCGCGAGGTAGGCCCGAGCATCTTCCGCGCCGGCGAAGAGGACACGGCCCGGGTCGCGTGGCATTTCGGCGACGAGGCCCTCCTGCGTCGAGACTCGAGGGACGAGAGCCGGCTCGATCCGGCGCTCGCGCAGCGCGGCGGCAGTGCCCGGGCCGATCGCGGCGACCGGCGGCAGCTCGCCGCGCCGCCGTTCGGCGAGCTCGCGGGCGCCGCGAGGGCTCGTGACCACGACCCAGTCGTAGGCGGAAACGTCGACCTCGGCAGGGCCGATCGGCTCGAGCTCGATGAGCGGGCAGAGCACGACCTCGAGACCTGCTTCCTCGAGGCGCTCGGCGAGCGGCTCGGCCTGCTCGCGCGGCCGCGTGACGATCGCGCGCAGGCGCCGAGAGGCGGGTCCCATCCCTAACCCCCACCCACCCGGGGGGAAATCACGGTAGCGGTGAAAGGCGCACGTGTCTGTGTCGGAGCTGTGCCGATCGTGTGACTTTCGCTCCCGCGGTTCACGTGCCGACCAGGGGGGCGAGCTCCGCGGCGAGCTCCGCGGGATCCTCTCCGCTGCGACGCTCGAGCCAGCTCCCGTCCTCAGCGGCGACCAGCGCCGTCAGTACCTCGCCGTCGTGATGCGCGGCGACCGGCGCCAGACAGCCGCCGCCCAGCGCGAACACGCAGGCGCGCTCGGCCTCCACGCGGCGACGCGTCTCCGCATCGTCGAGCGCGGCCACGAGCTCCTCCTCGCCGGCCCGCACCTGCAGCGCCAAAGCCCCCTGACCCGCCTCCGGCAGCATCTCCTCCGGCTCGAACCGCCGCCCGATCTCGTTGCCCAGCCCCAGCCGGTCGAGCCCGCACGCCGCCAGCACCACCGCGTCCAGCCCCCGCTCGCCTCGCTTCCGCAGCCGCGTCTCCACGTTTCCCCGCAACGGCTCCACCGACAGCGAAGGCTCGAGCCCCAGCAGCTCCGCCCGACGCCGCACCGACGCGGTCCCCACACGCATCCCCGGACGCAGCTCCGAAGCGCCGCACAGCGCGTCGCGCGGGTCCTCACGCGCCAAATACGCGCCGACCGCGAGCCCGGAAGCGTCGGCCGACGTCATGTCCTTCGCCGAGTGCACCGCGACGTCGATCCGCCCCGCGAGCAGCGCCTCCTCGATCTCCTTTACGAAGACTCCGCGAGACCCGATCTCTCCGAACGGTCGCGAACGGTCGCGGTCCCCGGCGGTCGTGATCGGGACAAGCGCGATCTCGACGCCCTCTCGCCGCAGCCGCGACGCCGCCAGCTCCGCCTGGATCAGCGCGAGCCGCGAGCCCCGCGACCCAACCCGCACGAGCAACTAGACGGAGACCTTTTCCCGCTCGTCCATCCGCTCGGCCCGCCGTCGCGCCAGCTCGGCGAGCTCGGAGGCGTCCCGCTCCAGCCGAGCCAGCTTCGCCGCGATGATCGCCACCCAGGCCAGAACCGCCACGAACACGACCAGGTAGGCCGCGGCGACGTACTTCTCGGACGCACTCACGCCAGCAGCTCCCGCAGCTCACGCAGCCGCGAGTCCAACCGCTTCCCGGCGAGCTCGACCCGGTACATCGTCCCGGCCAGCGTCAGCAGGGCCGCCCACGAGACGCAGAACGAGAGGAACATCGAGCCGGCCATCTGCGGTCCGTTCGTCGTGAAGACCGTCGGGTGGATGTAGTCGTTCGCGATCCGGATCGAGAGCCAGCTCACCGGAATCAGCACGACCCCGAACAGCGCGTAGACCGCGCACATGTTCGCCCGCGCCGGCCCGGGCTCGACCGAGTAGCGGAGCATGAAGTAGGCGGAGTAGAAGAGGAACAGGATCAGGAACGTGACGAGCTGGTTCGAGCTCCAGGCCCACCAGTGGCCCCACGAGATCCGTGCCCAGATCGAACCGGTCAGCAGCGTCAGAGCGCCGAAGATCACTCCCTGGTGGATCGCGACGTAGCTCTCGAGGTCGGCCCCGGGTGGCCGCTTCCACAGATGCAGGAACGCCTTCCAGGCGCCCCACGCAAAGCACGCATACGCCGTCAGCGCGATCGGCACGTGGATGTAGAAGATCTTCTGCGAAAGACCCTGGTCGGCATCGATCGGCGCGTAGAAGAAGACAAGCGCTAGCGCGGTGGTCATCAACGCGACGGCCGAGACGGCCAGGGCGGGCAGCGGGATCTGACGCAGACGGGCGAGCACGAAACCGCTGCAATGATCGCAGAACCAACCGGGTCGGCTTGGGGCTAGACTCGCTGCGTGGCGGATCTCGGCCGCGCCGCTCTGCTCGTCGCCTTCGGCCTCGCCCTCTACGCAGCCGTTGCCGGAGGCCTGGCCGCCTACCAGGGCCGGCGTCGCCTCCACGAATCCGCCCGCAACGCCCTCGTCGGAACCTTCGTAGCGACAG
>Ga0307308_10000070_pt1 | contig 27551 bp, 23 predicted proteins | sample ER_DNA_195_FD_194501 | JGI IMG/M metagenome (GOLD analysis project Ga0307308, IMG submission 194501) | Bulk soil microbial communities from the East River watershed near Crested Butte, Colorado, United States - ER_DNA_195 | ecosystem: Environmental > Terrestrial > Soil > Floodplain | place...
GCCCACGACCTGGCAGCCGAGATGCCCGAGAAGCTGGCCGAGCTGCAGCAGCTCTGGCTCGAAGAGGCCCGCAAACACAACGTGCTCCCGCTCGACGACCGCCGCATCGAGCGGTTCAACGCCGAGCTCGTCGGCCGGCCGGAGCTCGTGAAGGGAAACTCACAGCTGCTCTTCGGCGGCATGGGCCGCCTCACCGAGCACAGCCTCCTCAACATCAAGAACAAGTCCCACGCGGTCACGGCCGAGATCGTCGTGCCCGAGACAGGCGCCGAGGGCGTGATCCTCGCCCAGGGCGGCGCCTTCGCCGGCTGGAGCCTGTACACGAAGGATGGACGCCCGAAGTACTGCTACAACCTGCTCGGCCTGCAGCGCTTCAAGATCGACGGCGACGCCGCGATCCCGCCCGGAACGCACCAGGTGCGAATGGAGTTCGCCTACGACGGCGGCGGCCCCGCCAAGGGCGGCACCGTCACCCTCTACGTCGACGGCGATCCGGTGGGTGAAGGCCGCGTCGAGGCAACCGTGCCGCTGATCTTCTCGGCGGACGAGACCGCCGACGTCGGACGCGACACCGCATCCCCCGTCAGCGACGACTACGACGGCGAGAGCAGCGTCTTCACCGGCACGGTCAACTGGGTGCAGATCGACCTCGGCGAAGACGCCGAGGACGCCGACCACCTGATCACGCCCGAGGAGCGCCTGCGCGTCGCCATGGGACGCCAATAGCGAGAGGAGCATCGAGATGGCATCAAGCGAGACGGCTCAGCCAATGACAGACAGATCCCTCGACGAACTCGGTCCCGTTGACTACATCGTCGTTGAGTTTCCAGCGGGAGCGAGCAACTTCACCGGCGAGATGGCTAACGAGCTGCTCGCGCTGGTCGACTCCGGAACCATCCGCGTGATCGACGTACTGATCCTGACCAAGAACGAGGACGGTTCCGTCGAGCCGATGGAGCTCTCCGATGTCGGCGAGCTCGGAGAGCTACAAGCAGTCGAGGCGCAGCTGGCAGAGTTGTTGGCCGAGGACGACGTCAAGCAGCTCGCCGCTGCCATGGAGCCGGGAAGCACTGCCGGAGTGCTCATCTGGGAGAACCTTTGGGCTGCACCATTCGCATCGGCGGCGCGACGGTCGGGTGGCCAACTGATCGCCAACGGACGGATTCCCATTCAGGCGATCATCGCCTCGATCGAGGCCGATGAGGCGTCTGCGACCGAAGGAGACTGAAGATGCCCCTCAGAGCAGCACGCAGAGGAAGAGTCGGTGTCATCGGCGCGCCGGTTGCGAGGACCGCGGTGGTGGCCGCAGCCGTCACGCCTGGCCGCTCGCCGGTTGCGAAAACCGCCGTGGTGGCAGCGGCCGTCACGCCTGGGCGGGGTCGCCGCCGGCGAATCTAGCCCGGGCTCGTGTCCGAGGCCGGTGGCGTCGACGTGCGTTACGGCCTCGGCGTTGACCGCGGCCGCTAGGTCGCTGTGGGGCGCCCCAGACGGTCTCCAGGCCACGTTGCCTACCGGGTCGGCTTCGCTCGAGGCATTCTCGCGCTCGCGCTCGGCGCTGCGATGGTCGTCCAACCCGAGAAGACGAGCGACAACCTCGCGACCTATATGGGGGCGTTTTGGACGCTTACCGGAATCGTCAGCATACGCTCAGCCCTCAGCGAGGAACGCACGAGAGGCGTCCCGCTCGTGTCGGGCTGCGCCGGCGTCGTAGCCGGATTCGTCGTGCTCTTTCATGAGCGCGTGGACGACTTTGTCGCTCAGTCGATTCTCTTCTCTCTGCTCGGGATCGTGATCCTGCTCACGGGACTCGCTCACGTCCTGGGCGGGTTCAGGACAGGCGACGAGCTCGAGCGTCAGCGTTCCCGCTCGAGCATTCTGCTCGGAATGATGGAGATCGCGCTCGGGCTTCTCTTCCTGCTCGGCTCGCTCGAGAACAGCCGAGCCGCCTACTGGGCTGCGGGCATCTGGGCGCTCACCGGCGGCGTCATCCTCATCGGAGACGCCCTTTTGCTTCGGCGTCGACTTCGCGACGAAGACAGGGTGTACGCGTGATCTTCAACGCGAGAAAGCTTTGTCCAGCGAGAAATCGGCTGGCACTGTGAGCGCCCCGGACCGGCTTCCGCCTGCCACTCCGAGCGTCCTGCAGCGGCTTGCGCTTGCGCCCCGGCGGGTGCGTGTGCTGGGAAAGCAGATCGAGCGGGCGCGGGTGCATTCCGGGCCGCTCGACGCCGCCCTCGCCACGATCGCGCGCGACTCCGAGATCGGTGGGCCCATTCTCGCGGGCGCAGTGGCCTACCGGTTGTTCGTCTTCGGGTTGCCGCTTGGGTTCTTCCTCGTCTCCGGCCTCGGCGCCTTGGAACGAGGGCTGGGGGTCGATGGGCAGGCGGCCGCGAACACCGTCGGCCTGGCTGGCCTCATCACCCGGCAGGTGGCAGGCGATGCCGACAACTCCTCGAGCTGGTGGGTCGCTCTCACCTCCTTTCTGGTGCTCGCCTACGTGACCAGGGTGCTGGTGCGCGCACTGGCGATCGTGCACGCGCTGGCGTGGGAGCGGTCGGCCGCAGCGGTCACCGTGAGCCTGCGCTCGCTCGGCGTGTTTTCTGCGGCGATCGTCGGACAGCTCACGCTCGTCGCGGGCGTCGGCGCCGTGCGCGAGCAGACGCCGGCGGGCGGTATCGCCGTCCTGCCGGTGTTTGTGCTGGGCGTCGCCGGCCTGTGGCTGGCGGTATCGCTGGTGCTGCCGCGGTCGACCGCGCGTTGGAGGGACCTCGTTCCCGGCGCTCTCCTCTACGGGGTGGGCATCCTCGGCGTCCAGGCCTTCAGCGTCTACCTCTTCGGAAGGCTGCTCGAGTCGAAGTCGAGCACCTACGGCACGCTCGGGGCCGCGGCGGCAATCCTCTTCGCCCTCTTCTTGATGGGGCGCGTGATGGTCGGAGCGGCCGTCATCAATGCAACGCTTTACGAGCGGCGCTCTCGAACTGTCAGCGGGACGGCCTAGATGGACGACCAATCGTCACCGCCCTCGCCGCCGCCGTCATCGGACACGACCGGTTACCGCCAGCACTCCTCGTTCCAGGCGGCACGGCCCGAGTCGCTGCTTACTCGGACGATCCCAGTCACGGCTGAGCTCCCGCGCTACCGCACTCCCAGTGCCCGTCGCGACCTGGTGGCAGGGGTGACCGTGGCGGCGCTGGCGGTCCCCTCCGCGATGGCGTACGCGGAGGTCGCCGGGGTCTCGCCCGTGAACGGCCTCTATGCCTTGCTGCTCCCCGTGGTCGCCTACGTGTTCCTTGGATCGTCGAGGCAGCTCGTCGTCGGTCCGGAGGGCTCGATCTCCACGCTCGTCGCCGCGGCAGTTCTGGCGCTCGCCGTGGGGGCGAGCGCCGACGCCGCCGAGCTGGCCGCGATGCTCGCGCTGCTCGTGGCCGTCTGCTTCGCCGTCGCATGGACTCTCCGGCTCGGCTGGATCGCGGACTACTTCTCGCGTCCTGTGCTGATCGGGTACATCCACGGCGTGGCCGTGATCCTTGTGATCGGCCAGCTCGGGAAGCTCTTCGGCCTGTCGATCGCCGCCAGCGAACCGTTGCCCCAGCTCTGGGAGGTCATCCGAGAGCTCGGCGACGTGAGCCGCCTGACGATCGCTCTGGCTGCAACAGCCCTCGCCGTCCTCTTTGCCCTTCGCTTCGTGCTGCCGAAGCTCCCGACGGCGTTGATCGTCGTCGTGGCTGCGATCGCGGCCTCGTGGGCGCTCGACCTCGATGCGCACGGCGTCGCCGTTGTCGGCCAGATCCCGGCAGGGCTGCCGAGCTTCGCCATCCCCACCCCGGCCTTCAAAGACGTCTTGCATCTCCTGCCGGCGGCTCTCGGCATCTTTCTCGTCTCCTTTGCGGACGAGATCCTGACGGCGCGCTCCTTCGCCGGGAAGCACAACCAGAACGTGCGTGCGTCGCAGGAGCTGCTCGCAATGGGGGCCGCGAACGCTGCAGCCGGTTTCACCCAGGGCTTTTCCCTCGGCGCCAGCGGTTCTCGGACCGCGGTCAACGACAACATGGGCGCTCGCAGCCAGATCGCGGGACTGGTCGCGGCCGCGACAGTCGCCGTCATCCTCCTCTTCCTCACCGAGCCGGTGCAGTACCTGCCGAAGGCCGTCCTCGGAGCCGTGATCGTCTTCGCCGCAGTCGGGCTCGTCGAGCCAGCCGCCTGGCGCGGGCTGGCGGACGTCGACCACGTCGAGGTCGCGATCGCCGCCGTCACGACTACATGTGTCGTCTTCCTCGGCGTACTCGAGGCGTTGGTGATTGCCGTCGGCCTTTCGATCATCGACACCGTCCGCCGCAGCGCACGCCCGCACGATGCGGTGCTCGGCTGGGTCGAGCGTCTCGGTCGCTACGCCGATGTCTCGCTCCACCGCTCCGCGCAGGTGACGCCTGGGATCGTCGTCTACCGTCTTGACGACCGGCTCTTCTTCGCGAACGCCCGCTACTTCAAGGGGCGCGTGCGCGAGGCCATTCGTGCGGCGCCTGCTCCCGTTTCCTGGCTCGTCTTCGATGCGGAGGCCGTCACGCATGTGGACGCGAGCGGTCTCGAGGCACTCGAGGACTTGGCGAACGATCTGCGGCGCGACGGGATCACGCTGGTCGTCGCCCGCCTCAGGACGCGGATGCAGGAGCAATTCGAGCTCGCCGTCCCGAACGAGGCGAACGGATCCAGGCACTTCTACCCATCGGTGCACGCTGCCGTGCATGCGTTCGACCGTTCGCGGGCGTAGAGGACGCCGGGAGCGGGTTCGCGGCCGGCGACAGGGAAGAGCCACGCGGCCCAGCCTGGACCAAGGCCAATCGTCCCGATCATCCCAACGGGACGATGCCGCTTGGCGCTCGCCTGACGATCCTCGCTACAGGCTTGCGAGCGAAAGGACGGTGAGCGATGTTCAGACGACGACGCCCCCTCATGCGGGCGGCCATGGTCGGCGGCGCCGGCTACTACGCCGGCAAGAAGGTCCAGCAAGGTCGCGAGGGCGGCGCAGAGCAAGACGCGCGCCTGGACCAGCTCGAAGCCGAGCAGGCTCAGGCCCCCGCCGGAGGTGGGATCAGCGACGACACGATCGAGCAGCTCGGCAAGCTCGGGCAACTGCACGAGCAGGGCGTGCTGACGGACGCCGAGTTCGACGCGCAGAAGCAGAAGCTTCTGCAGGGCACATGAGCACGCCTACGCACACCGGCGACGGCCTGACTCTCGGCCCGGTTCAGATGCTCGTCGTCGGCTTCGAGGGCGACAACTTCACCGGCGAGATCCGGGAGGAGCTCCAGCGGCTGAAGGAGAACGACGTCATCCGGCTGATCGACCTGCTGTTCGTGAAGAAGAACGACGACGGGGAGATCGAGGTCTTGCAACAGAGCGATCTCGATCAGAACGAGGCCGAGGAGTTCGGCGCGATCGTCGGGGCGCTGGTGGGGTTCGGCGCCGGCGGCGAGGAGGAGGCCGAGCTCGCCGCGGTCGCGGGTGCCGCCGAGCTCGAGGACGGACACGTCTTCGACGACGACGCGGTCTGGTACCTCAGCGACGCGATTCCCGAGGGAACCGCCGCCGCGGTCGCTCTGATCGAGCACCGCTGGGCGATTCCGTTGCGGGACAAGATCGCGAAGGCGGGCGGCCTGACGCTTGCCGACGAGTGGATCCACGCGAAAGATCTCATCGCGGTCGGGCTCCTCAGCTCGGCCGGCAAGGACCCGGCCGGCGTCGAGGCCTGAGGTCAGTTCCTGGAACCCGGCGAGATCCCCCACGCGCCGGTGTGGGACTCGCCCGGTTCCAGGAGGACCAGGCCGTCAGCGCTCGAGAATGCGTTCGGCGCGCAGGTCATCGGCTCGACGGCAAGGCTGGCGCGGTCGGCGTCGGGGAGCCCGTCGCCTGTGAAGACCATCAGGTACGGATAGCTCTCATCGGCCCACAGCGTCGTCCCGTCTATCTCGACGCGCACCCGTTCGTCCTCGCCGCGGTCGAGGTCCGTGAAGCAGTGGTCGAGCCGCGCAGGCCCGACCGGCCGGGGCTTGCGAAAGTCGAGCTCGGTGCCTTCGACGGGGGCCGAGCCGACGGGGATGCCGCGCTCGTCGGCCTCCAGGACCGCCTGGGCGGGAAGACGAAGAACGGCCTCGTCGACGCCGCCCGCTCCGACCGCCAGGTAGGGGTGCGCCCCGGCTCCGTACGGGCACGCGTCAGCGCTCGCGTTCGTCGCCGTCGTGCGAACTGCAAGACCCTCGGGCGAGAGTGAGTACTCGACCTGTAGCTCCAGCGTGAACGGGTAGCCCGGCTGCGGGCGAAGCACGTGCGCGAGGACGGCCCGGTCGGAAGTGCTCTCCTCGACGCTCCAGCTCGACCAGCGCACGAGCCCATGGATCGCGTTGTGGCGCTCGGGCTCGTTCAGAGGAAGCTGGTGGCGACGGCCGTCGAGCTCGTAGGCGCCGTCCCGGATCCTGTTCGGCCAGGGGATCAGCAGCTGGCCCCGCCCCGATCCCGCCAGCTCGTCCGGCGGATAGCCGTCGAGCACGTCCCGGCCGCCGGCAGAGTAGGTGCGCAGCCCCGCGCCGACCTCGGTGACGACCGCCTGCTGGTCGTCGAGGGAGAGCTCGATCTGCTTGCCCGAGGGAGCGACCGCTGTTGCCATCTCGCTGATTACAACTGCTGGAGCCTCCCGGGGATCATCCCTTTTGGACGATGGCGCTCAGGCCGCTCGCTCCTAGCGTCTGGCTCGAGATGTGGGCCGGCGCCGGACTGCTTGGGTCGACCGTCGTGGACCTGGCGCGCGCTCAGTTCGCCACCACCTCGCTCTACCACTTCCTGTTCGTGCCGCTGACGCTGGGCCTGGGGCCGCTCGTGGCGATCATGCAGACCATTTGGCATCGGACAGGGAACGAGGCCTGGCTGCGGCTGACCCGCTTCTTCGGAACGCTGTTCCTGATCAACTTCGCGATCGGGGTCGCGACCGGACTCGTGCAGGAGTTCGAGTTCGGGATGAACTGGTCGGTGTACTCGAAGTTCGTCGGCAACGTCTTCGGCGCACCGCTCGCGATCGAAGGGCTGGCCGCCTTCTTCCTCGAGGCGACCTTCTTGGGGCTCTGGATCTTCGGCTGGAACCGCCTCTCCCCCCGCCTGCACCTGGCGACGCTCTGGATCGCCGTGCTGGGCACCTGGCTCTCGGGGTACTTCATCCTCGTCGCCAACTCGTGGATGCAGCACCCGGTCGGGTACAAGATCGTGAACGGCGAGGCGCAGCTGACGAGCGTTTGGGCACTCTTGTCGAACGGTTTCGCCCTGCGTGCCTACCTGCACACGATCCTGGCCGGTCTGATCTTCGGGTCGAGCGTGATGCTCGGTGTCTGCTGCTGGCAGTTCCTGCGCAGCCACGAGGTGGACGTCTTCCGCAAGGCGGCAAAGGTGGCGCTGATCGTCGCTGTGCCGGTCACGCTCCTCCAACTCGTCGTCGGCAACCGCTTCGGGGAAGCGGTGACGAGCGCGCAGAGCATGAAAATCGCCGCTTCCGAGGCGCAGTGGAACACCTGCCAGCCCTGCGGTTTCTCGCTGATCCAGTTCGGCGGATTCACGAAGCAGGATCAAACGCCCAGCTTCTCGATCACGATCCCGAGACTCCTCTCCTACATGGCCACCGGCTCGTTCAGCGGCCAGGTGCAGGGCCTCAATCAGCTCCAGACACAGGAGCAGAGAAAGTACGGCCGCGGCAACTACATGCCGGACGTGCGGGTCATCTACTGGTCGATGCGGGTGATGGCACTCGTCGGCGTGCTGATGTTCCTCGTGGCCGCCGTCGGGGCGTGGCTCTACTGGAAGCGGAAACTCGAGCGGGCCCGCTGGTTCCTGTGGACGGCGATCGCCGCGATCGCCTTCCCGTACATCGCCGCCAGCGCCGGCTGGATCCTCACGGAGATGGGACGCCAGCCGTGGATCGTGCAGGACCTGCTGCTCACGAGCAAGGCGAACTCGCCGAGCGTCAGCACGGCGTGGCTCGGCGTCAGCCTCGGGTTCTTCATCGCCCTCTACGTCGCTTTGGGCGTGATCGACTTCGTGCTCATGCGCCGGTACTCGAACCCCGCCCGGCAGGAGCAGCCTGAGGAGCTGCCTTCCCCGGCAGTGACGTACTGATGGACCTGCAGATCTTCTGGTTCTGCCTGGTCGCCGTTTTCTGGGGCGGTTACTTCCTGCTCGAGGGCTTCGACTTTGGCGTCGGGATGCTGCTTCCGTTCCTGCCCCGCGACGAAGGCGAACGCGGTGCGATGTTCCAGACGATCGGCCCCGTCTGGGACGGAAACGAGGTCTGGCTGGTCGTGGCCGGCGGCGTCACGTTCGCGGCCTTCCCCGCGTGGTACGCGACAATGTTCTCGGGCTTCTACCTCGCGCTACTGCTCATCCTCTTCTTCCTGATCATCCGTGTCGTCTCGTTCGAGTGGCGGAGCAAGAGCACCAGCGCGCGCTGGCGGGCGGCGTGGATGTGGGCGAACGCGATCGGCAGCGCCGGGATCGCGCTCGTCTGGGGAATCGCGCTCGCAAACCTGATCCACGGCGTCCCGCTCGACTCGAGCGGCGACTACTCGGGGAACCTCGCGAATCTGTTCAGCGGCTACACGGTGCTCGCCGGAGTCGCCTTCGTCCTCGTGTTCGCGTTCCACGGGGCCGCCTTTCTGACGTTGCGAACGACAGGTGAGCTTTGCGAGCGTGCGCGTGGGGCGGCGCGCACGCTCGCCGCGCCGGCGGTCGCGGCGCTCGCGGCGTTCCTGATCTGGACGATCGTGGTCGCTGTCGACCGCAACGACAACGGGGTGTTCCCCGTGGTCGTGCCGGCCGTGATCGGGATTCTCGCCCTCGCCCTGGCCGCCTACCTGGTCTACGAGGGCAGGAGCGGGCTGGCGTTCGCGATGACGGCGGTCGGGACCGTGGCAGCCGTCGCGACGCTCTTCACGGGCCTGTACCCGCGGGTGATGGTCTCGAGCCCGAGCTTCGGGAACAGCCTTACCGTCGCCAACGCCGCGTCCGCCCACTACACCCTCGCCGTGATGACGGTGGTGGCGGTGATCGTCGCGCCGGTCGTCCTCCTCTACCAGGGCTGGACGTACTACGTCTTCCGCGCCCGGGTCACGGGGGACGAGGCCCAGCCGGCGGCCTGAAGGCGATGAGCCCGCTCGACAAGCGCCTCCTTCGCCGGGCCCGCGCCGCGCGCCGCCTGCTCGCCGCCGACGTCGCGCTCGGCCTCGGCACGGCCTTGCTCGTCGTCGTCCAGGCGAGCCTGATCGCGGGCATCGTGACGCGGGCCTTCGACGGCGCCGCGCTGCGCGAGGTCAGCGGCAAGCTGGTGCTGCTCGGGCTCGCGTTCGGTGCGCGAGGTGTTCTCGCCTGGGGGTTCGAGGTGGCAGGACGCCGGGCCGCGACGTCGGTGCTCTCCGAGCTCCGGCTCGCGCTTGTGGAGCGGCGGCTTCGCGGCCAGCCGGCCGCACTCGACGGCGCAGAGGGCGGGGAGATCGCGGCCGCCGCCGTCCAGGGGGTCGCCGGCCTCGAGGCGTACTTCGCGCGCTACCTGCCGCAGGTCGTCCTGGCCGCGATCGTCCCGGTCGTCGTGCTCGGCTGGGTCGCGACGATCGACCTCGGGTCCGCGCTCCTGATGCTGATCACGCTTCCGCTCGTGCCAGTGTTCATGTGGCTGATCGGCCGCTACACGGCCGAGCGAACGCGTGAGCGCTGGCTCGCTCTGCGACTCCTCTCGACCCACTTCCTCGACGTCGTGCGCGGCCTGCCAACGCTGAGGGCCTTCAACCGGAGCCGGGCACAGGCGACGACGATCGCCGAGGTGGGAGAGCGGTATCGCCGCGCGGCCATGGGCACGTTGCGGGTCGGCTTTCTGTCCGGCTCGGTGCTCGAGCTGGCCGCCACGCTCGGCGTCGCTCTGGTGGCGGTCACGGTCGGCGTGCGCCTCGCCGACGGCGGTCTCGGGCTCCGGACCGCGCTGGCCGTCCTGATCCTTGCTCCCGAGCTGTACGCGCCCCTGCGCCAGCTCGGCGCGCAGTTCCACGCGAGCGCCGACGGGTTGGCCGTGGCCGACCGGATGCTGAGCTTGCTCGAGGCCCCGCCGGCCGTCGCGACCGGGGGTCGGCTGGTTCCGCCGAACCCGGCGAAGGCGCCCGTCCGCCTGGAGCGCGTCTCCTTCGCCTATCCCTCGCGGCCCGAACTCGTCCTCGACGCGCTCGACCTCGAGCTGCTGCCGGGGGAGACGGTGGCGCTCGTGGGCGCGAGCGGGAGCGGGAAGAGCACGGTGGCGAACCTCCTCCTGCGCTTCGCGGATCCGCTCGCGGGGCGCATCACGGTCGGCGGCTTCGATCTCGCAGAGTGCCGGACGGACGTCTGGCGGCGGCTGCTCGGCTGGGTTCCGCAGCACCCCACGATCTTCCGGGGCACGGTCGCCGACAACATCCGCCTGGGCGCCCCCAGCGCGTCCGCCGTCAGGACCCGCGAGGCGGCGATGCTCGCCGGCGCCGACCGTTTCGTGCGGGCGCTGCCCCTCGGCTACGAGACGGTCGTCGGCGACGGTGGCAGACCGCTGTCTGCCGGGGAGCAACGCCGGATCGCGCTCGCGCGCGCGTTTCTGCGCGAAGCGCCCTTCGTGATCCTCGACGAGCCGACAGCAGATCTCGATGGTGTGAGCGCCGACGTGGTCGCCGAGGCGATCGAGCGGCTGCGACCGGGCCGCACCGTGCTCCTGATTGCGCATCGAACCGAGCTCGTGCACCACGCCGACCGGGTCTTCTCGCTCGACGAGGGCGCGCCCTTCGTCAGCACGAACGAGGCGGCGTGAAGACCCTCCGGCGACTTCTCTTGCTGGCCGGCGTACCGAGGAGTCGTGCCGGGTTGTCCGTCCTGCTCGGGGCGCTGACGATCGTGTTCGGGGTCGGACTGATGGCGACCGCCGGCTACCTCATCTCACGGGCGGCCGAACGGCCCGCGATCTTCTCGCTGACGGTCGCGATCGTCGGCGTGCGCTTCTTCGGGCTCGCACGGCCGGTCGCGCGCTACCTGGAGCGCTTGAGCTCACACGATGTGGCTTTCCGCGCGCTCGGCCGGGCGCGACGGCGCGTCTACGAGCGGGTCGAGCCGCTAGCGCCCGCTGAGCTACGGGGCGATCGCCATGGAGACTTGCTCTCCCGGTTCGTCGCCGACGTGGACTCGCTACAGAACATCCACCTGCGTGGCATCGGCCCGCCGCTCGTCGCGCTCGCGGCAAGCGCGGCGTCGGTCGCGGTGGCCGCAGCCGTTTTACCGGCCGCGGGCCTCGTCCTCGCGCTCGGCCTGCTCCTCGCGGGCCTCGCGGTCCCGGCAGCCGGGGTGGCCCTCGCCCGGCGCGGGGGTCGTGAAGCGGCCGCGCGAGGCGAGCTCACGAGCGAGCTCGTCGAGGCCCTCGCGGGCAGCGCGGAGATTGCGGCGTACGGCCGCCAGGACGACTGGCTGCGCCGCATTCGCACTGCCGACGGCAGGCTCGTCCGAATTGCGCGACGAGCCGCGTTCGCCGACGGAACCGGCGACGGGCTCAGGCTCGTCCTGACCGGGGTCACGGTCGTCGGCGTCCTGGCAGTGGCGATCTCAGCGCACGCCTCGGGAGGCCTCGACCGGGTAATGATCGCGCTGCTGGCGCTGCTCGCGCTCGCGTCGTTCGAAGCAGGTCAGTCGCTGCCCGAGGCCGCGCGCGAGCTCGGCGAGACGATCGCGGCCGGGCGGCGCCTCCTCGAGCTGACCGACCGCGAGCCCTCGGTCACGGACCCGGACGATCCGCTCCCTCTCCCTGCGAGCCCGTTCCCGGTTGCGCTCGAGGGGGTCCGCGCGCGCTACGCACCGGACGACCCGCCTGCGCTCGACGGCTTCAGCCTGCGGCTCGACCCCGGCCGGCGCGTCGCGCTGGTCGGGCCGAGCGGGGCGGGGAAGACGACGGTCGCCAACCTGCTTCTGCGCTTCCTCGATCCCGAGCGGGGACGGGTCACGCTCGCCGGGAGCGATTTGCGCGCGTACCGGCAGGAGGACGTCCGCGGCGCGATCGCCGTCGCCGGCCAGGACGCGCACCTCTTCTCGACGACCATCCGCGACAACGTCCGGATGGCGCGCCCCGGGGCGAGCGACGAGGAGCTCGAACAAGCCCTCGATGCGGCACGGATCGGGGACTGGGTGCGGTCGCTTCCGGACGGCCTCGACACACTGGTCGGCGAGCAGGGGCGCGAGCTGTCGGGCGGCCAGCGCCAGCGAATCGGGCTCGCGCGCGCGTTCCTCGCCGACGCGCCGGTGCTGGTCCTGGACGAGCCGGCCGCCCACCTCGACGAGCCGACCGCCGAGCGTATGCTCGAAGATGTCCTCGCGGCGTCGGGCGGCCGGTCCGTGCTACTCATCACGCACCGGCCGGAGGGGCTCGACCTCGTCGACGAGGTGGTCGTGCTCAACGGAGGCAAAGCGAAAGGAGAGCCGAGATGACCGACAAGGCAGATTTCACCGCGGAGGAGTGGGAGCTCGTGCGCGAAGGCCCGCCGACGGCGGGAATGGTGGCTCTCACGTCGGAGCGCGGCGGCTCGTTCCGCGAGTCGTGGGCGCTCGCCAGGGCGTACACCGACGCCCGGAAGGAGCATGGCGAGAGCGAGCTTCTCGATGCGCTCGTCGCCGAGAAGCCCGACCTGAAGCGCTACAAGACGCCGGAGGAGCTCGAGACTCAGGGGCTCGGGCGGCTGACTGAGGCCGTCACGCTGCTGGAGCAGAAGGCGACGCCCGGCGAGGTCTTGGCCTACAAGAAGTTCGCGCTCGACGTCGCAGAGCGGGTTGCCGAAGCGCACAAGGAGGGCGGTCGACCGGTCAGCGAGGGAGAGCGCGCGGCGATCGAGAAGATCGCCGCCAGCCTCTACCCGTCGGGCTCGAAGTAGACGACCTCGGTGCCGGCGAGCAGGTCGGGTAGGCCCCGCCTGCGCCGGTCGAAGAGGACCGGCAGGTAGCCCGCGAAGAACGGGACGATCGAGATCCAGGTCGCGAGAGCGCGAACGATTGCCCGGCCGACCGAGGGCGGCCCGCCCGACCCATCGCGCACACGCACGCGGAGCAGGTTCATGCCCGGCGTGCGTCCCGCGCCGCTCCAGAACAGCACGAGGTAGCCGCCGGCTACGAGCGTCCAGCCGGCGCCCAGGAGGGCGCCCACGAGCCATGTCGGCCGCAACGTGCCGACAAGCGACGAGATCAGCGCGACGAAGCCGGAGAGGGCGGTGAAGACGGCGACGATCAACAGGGCGTCCACGGTCAGCGCCGCCGCGCGCGTTGCCACGCCGGCGAAGGGGGTTGCCGCAGCGTGGCCGCGGTCGATTCGGTCGTCGAGGCGTCGCGCCCGTTGCCGGATGTCGGCGGCGAGCTCCTCGACGAAGCCCGACGCCTGCTGCGTGACGGCCTCTCTGACCTCGCGGCTCGCGACGATCTCCCGGATCGCGCGGCGCATCTCGTCGCTGTTGACGACGCGGTCCACGAGCTCGTTCGTCCGCGGGCTGGCGAGCGCGTTCTCGAGCATCCGGTCGAGCGCGCCGGTCTCGGCGAGCTCCGTCGCCATCCGCTCCAGCACGCGGTGCTCGACCAGCGAGTGCACGAGCTCTTCCGGCAGCGATTTCGCGAGCGCGCGGTCGATCAGGCGCGAGAGCTCCGGGACGAGGTGCTCCTCCGCCGCCGCCTCGATCGGGCGGCGGGAAGCGCGGGCTGCGACGCGCGCCGGAAAGAACGCGAGCCGCCCCGCCGCTCCGAAGCGCGAGCGTTGCCCTTCAGGCGCCACTTACTCAGACCGCTGCGGCAGCGTGGGTCCCGGCCCCGAGCCGCTCGAGCAGGTGGTCGCCGACGCGCAGCGAGTTCGCCATCGCCGTGAGCGCCGGGTTCACCGCGCCGATGCTCGGGAAAACGCTCGTGTCGACGACGTAGAGGTTGTCGAGCTCGTGCGCGCGGCAGTCGGCGTTGAGCACCGAGTCCGCCGGGTCGGCGCCCATCCGGCACGTGCCCGCCTGGTGCGCGACGCCTGCCACCGGGATCTCGTTCTTCATGTACGCGAAGCGGTGGAAGAGGTGGTCGGGCTCCATGCGCAGCTTTGCGAGCATCGAGTGCAACTGCTTGTAGAGCTCCTTCTTTGGTGTGTCGTTGGTCGCCGTGTACGCGAGCGTCAGCTTGCCGTCGGGATCGACCGTGACGCGGTTCTCCGGCATCGGCAGATCCTCGGTCGAGAGCCAGAAGTCGATCGCGTGCTTGGCGACCATCTCGAGCGACCAGTGCGGCGCGAGCTTCGTCTCGCCCGGCTTCTCGCCGTGAAACATCGGAGCCTGGGATTTGCCCACCATCTGGATGTTCCCGAGCGGGTAGTCGTTCCCGTTGCCCGCGAAGTAGAAGTCGTTCAGGCCGAGCGTCTTCTGGAAGATCGTCGGGTTCTCGTCGTGCGAGAGCGCGAGCACGGCCTGGCTGTTGTGGAACATGTAGTTGCGGCCGACCTGGTCGGAGCCGTTCGCGAGCCCCTGCGGATGCTCATCGTTCGCCGACACGAGCAGCAGCTTCGCCGTGTTCGCTGCTCCGCAGGCGAGGACGACGAGGTCGGCGCCGAAGCGCTCGAGCTCACCTTCATGCTCGACGACGACCTCTGTCACGGCCGTCCCGTCCGAATTCGTCTCGAGCTTCACCGCTGTGGCGTTGGTGAGCAACTCGACGTTCCCGTGCTCCAGCGCGGGCCGGACGCCGAGCACGTCCGCATCGGACTTGCCGTGCACGGCGCATGGGAATCCGTCGCAGTTCGCGCAGCGCACGCAGGCGCTGTAGGGAAGGTTCGCCTCGTTCAGGCGGATCCCACAGGGTGCGTGGAACGGGTGGTACCCCGCGGCCTCGAGGTCGTCGGACAGCTGCTGGATCCGCGGCTCGTGCGAGACAGGCGGCAGCGGGTACGGCGCGCTGGCCGGCGGCTCGGTCGGGTCCTCGCCGCGGGCACCGTGCACCTCGTACAGCTGCTCGGCCTTCGTGTAGTAGGGCTCGAGCTCGTCGTAGGAGATCGGCCAGGCCGGGGAGATTCCGTCGTGGTGGCGCAGCTCGCCGAAGTCCTCTGCCCGGAGCCGGTAGAGCGCGGCCCCGTAGAGCTTGGTCGCGCCGCCGACGAAGTAGTGGATCTGCGGCTGGAACGGCTTGCCCTTCTCGTCGTACCACGTGTCCTCGGAGACGTAGCGGTTGTCGACGAAGACGTCCTGAGCGAGCCAGTTCTGGGGTTCCCGCGGCAGCCAGTCACCACGCTCGAGCAGCAGGATCCGCTTGCCGGAGGGAGCTAGGTGCTGCGCAAGGGTGCCGCCGCCTGCGCCCGTGCCGATGATGATCACGTCATATTCAGCCATTGCAAGCCCTCCAGTCGTAGCTCGGCGACGCCAGCATCGCCCACACGATCCCGAGAAGGTCGCGGCCGCGCATCGTCCCGACAGGGTGAAGCGCCGCCGGGAGCGCTCCTCGATGCTGGGCTAGATGCAGCCCGACACGGACAGCGTGCACGTCAGCGCCGAGGAATTCGGCAGCCTCTTCCGAGCCGTGAGCGCCTGGGGACGATGGGGCGACGACGACGAGCGCGGAGCGTTGAACCACATCACACCCGAGCGAATTGCCGCGGCCGCCCGGCTCGTGCGCGACGGGATCACGGTCACGCTGAGCAGACCGTTGAACACGACCGCGGCAGCCGACAACCCGCACCCCGCCGACCACCACATGACAGCCTTGGGCGGCAACGGACCGCTGAGCCTGGCGAAGGACTACGTGGGAGTCGACTACCACAACGACACTCACACACACATCGATGCCCTCTGCCACGTCGGCTACCAAGGGTCGCTCTACAACGGGCGGCCCGCGGCCACCGTGACCTCTCGTGGCGCGACAGCCGAAACGATCGAGGTCCTGAAGGACGGCCTGGTCGGTCGGGCCGTCCTGCTCGATGTTCCCCGTCTCCGCGGGGTCCCCTGGCTCGAGCCCGGGGAGCACGTCTTTCGTGACGAGCTGGAGGCGGCCGAGAGCACGCAGTGCGTCGCCGTCCGGGAGGGAGACATCCTGCTGGTCCGAACCGGCCACGCCCGTCGGCTGCGCGAGCTGGGCCCGTGGGAGACCGCGAATGCCAAGTCTGGGCTTCACCCGACGGCGATGACCCTCCTCGCCGAACGGGGCGTCGCGGCGCTCGGCTCCGACACCAACGGCGATACCGCTCCGAGCAGCACCGACGGCGTCGCCTTCCCGATCCACGTCCTCGCGATCGCCGCGATGGGCGTGCACCTGCTCGACTACCTCCAGTTCGAAGAGCTCCGTGCCGCCTGTGAGCAGAGGGGACGCTGGGAGTTCCTCTTCGTCGCGGCCCCGCTCCGCATTACCGGGGGCACCGGCTCCCCGCTCAATCCGATCGCGATCTTCTGATCTACGAGAGCACGTTCACCGCTCGGGCGATCACGAGGCCGAGGATGATCAGCGAGATCAGCGACTGGAGCATCATTGCGGCCTTGGCCCACGGCGCCAACGGCATGACGTCCGTGGGGCTGAATGCCGTCGCGTTGGTGAACCCCAGGTACAGGTAGTCGATGAAACCAGGTCGCCAACCCGGAGAGCCGAGCCCCGGATTGATCTCCTGTGGGAACGCGAGGTCGACCCGCCGCGGCGGATGACGAGCCCTGGCCGCGGCGCCGCCGCCGTCCAGGTCCCAGTAGAGAAGTGCGAACGCGATGATGTTCGACACCCAAACGGTCGACCCCGCCTCCAGCAGAGCACTGGCGGAACTCGTCTCGGGACCGCCGTGAATGAGGTCGTCGATCAGCTCGCCGGTCGCCCACAGGGCACTCAGGACCAGGATCAGGACCAGTACGATCGAGGACGTCCGCAGGAGTCTCGAGCCGCGGGAGATCTCCACCGGATCGGCGACGACCAATGCGAGGAGCAGCAGCCCTTCGACCGCCGGAAGAAGCCAGTTCGGACCGAGACGCACCTCGTCGGGCAGGAGGTACGTGAGAACCAAGGCCGCGACGACCGCGGCCGCCATCGGCCACCGCGCCTCGGCCACGGTACGACCCGGCTCATCTGCGGCCGGCGCGTCGGCCGTGACCGGCTTGTGGTACCGCACCCGGGGCCTACGACCCATGACCAGTTGGATCAGCCCTTCAGCTCGACCATGATCACGCGCAGATCCGTCTCGCCGACGTTCTCGATCGAGTGCGGTGGCAGCGGATCGGACCACAAGGTCGCCGGCGACTGGGGCGGTCTGCCGGCTGAGCGGGTGTCGAGGAGCAAGCCTCCCTTGCCATCCCGCCGGATGAAGTCGGAGCTGCTCAGCACGTACTGGACGTTCGGCCAGCGGTGCGTGTGAATGGCTGTTTTCTCGCCGGCCGGGATCCGCGTCTCGAGAACCCGCACCCGCGCGTTCTCGAGCAGCAGCGTGTGGTGCGCGGGTGCAGCCACGAGTGCGTCGAGCTCGTCAGACCAAGCCCACGGCATGCGCAGGCACCGTCAGCGCCAGTGCGCCGCACCCACCTCGAGCACTCAAATCTCGGCCAGCCTCTCGGGGACGATGATCCGGCCCGCAGCTTCCATCAGCGCGAGATGGGAGAACGCCTGTGGGAAGTTGCCGAGGAACCGTCCGGTCTCGGCGTCGAACTCCTCGGCGTAGAGGCCGAGCGGCGAGGCCACGCGGAGCAGTCGCTCCATCAGGTCGCGCGCCTGCTGCAGCTCGCCGACGATCGCGAGCGCCGAGACGAGCCAGAAGGAGCAGATCAGGAACGTCCCCTCCTTGCCCGAGAGACCGTCGTCGGTCTCGCCGGTCTTGTAGCGGAGCACGAAGCCGTCCTCGGTCAGCTCGTCGGCGATTGCCATCACGCTCGCCTTCATGCGCTCGTCGTCTCCCGGCAGGAAGCCGAAGATCGCGGCCAGCAGCGTCGAGGCGTCGAGCGCGTCCGTTTCGTAGTGCTGCCGCAGGACGCCGCGCTCGTCGACGCCGTTGGCGAGGATGTCCTCCTTGATCTCGTCCGCGATCGCGGTCCACTTCTGCTGCGCCTCGCCGTCGCCGCGGATCTCGGCCAGCTTCGCCGCCCGGTCGAGCGCGACCCAGCACATGAGCTTGGACGAGACGTAGTGCTGGGGCTTCCCCCGCGCCTCCCAGATGCCCTGGTCGGCGTCGCGCCAGACTTTGGTTGCGCACTCCGCCTGGGTCTCGACGATCGGCCACAGGCGTCGCGGGAGCCGTCCACTCCGGCGCGTGTGGAGCAGGATCGAGTCGAGCGCGGCGCCGAACACGTCGTTCTGCCGCTGGTCGAACGCGCCGTTGCCGATTCGCACCGGGCTTGCCCCGGCGTAGCCAGTTAGATCGTCGCGCGTCGACTCCGTCAGATCTCGCCGCCCGTCGATTCCGTACATGATCTGCAGCGAGCCGTCCTCCGTCGCCTCGACGTCGGCGACGAACGCCATGAACTCGTCGGCCTCCCAGTCGAGGTTGAGCATGTGCAGCGCCTGCAGGGTGAACGTCGTATCCCGGATCCAGGTGAAGCGGTAGTCCCAGTTCCGCTCGCCGCCCGGCGTCTCGGGCAAGGACGTCGTCAGTGCCGCGACCGTTGCCCCGGTCGGCATATATGTGAGCCCCTTGATCGCGAGCGCGGAGCGCTGGATCGGGTCGCGGAAGCGGTGGTCCGGGATACGCGCCCGGCCGAGCCAGGCCCGCCAGAAGCGCGTCGTCGCGTCGATCCGGGCACCGGCCTCGTCAGTGTCCTGGGGGGCCGGGAACCCCTCGTCCCAGGAGAGGGCGCAATACGCCCGATCGCCGGGGCCGAGCACATGCCTCGCGCGGGCGCGGTTCTCCTCGATGCCGAGTGCGAGATCGGTCTGTAGACGGATCGTCGTGCCGGCGCCCGTGGCGTCGGCGGCGTGGCGGTCGTCTCCGACGAGCGTCCATTTCGCGGGCGCCCGCCCGTAGTCGAAGGCGGGCTCGCAGACGAGCTCGAGCTCGACGTTGCCTTCGAGGCACTCGACCGTGCGGACGAGCATGTGGTCGGCGTCGTCGTCCGCCGGCGGACGCGTGTGCGGCGTGATCGTGTCCTCGTGCTCGCGCGGGCCCATGGTCAGCGCGTCGCGGACGACGATCCAGCCGTTCGGCGTCTTCCAGGTCGTCTCGAGCACGTTCGTCCCTGGCTGGTAGACGACCGAGGTCGGATGGTTGATCCCGAACGGGGCAAAGCGGAAGAAGCCCGCCTCGCGGTCGAGCAGGCTGCCGAAGACGCTGGGTGAGTCGAAGCTCGGCACGCAGAGCCAGTCGATTGCCCCGTCCGGCGCCACGAGGGCGCCGGTGTGGCAGTCCGACAGGAACGCGTACTCGGCGATCGGCGGGAACGGCGAAGGCGCCGCTGCGCTCTGGGGCCGGGGCTCGGTGGTGGGCTCGACGGCGGTCATGGCGTCACCCAGGGGCCGTGCCAGCGGCCGTGACCGGAGACGAGCTTTTCGCCCGCCTCAGGTCCCCATGATCCGGGCGCGTAGGAGTGCACGGGAGGCGGCGCGTCGAGGAGCGGCTGCATGATCCGCCACTGCTCTTCGACTCCATCCTGGCGCGTGAAGCGCATGCCGTCGCCGCGCATGGCGGCCTCGAGCAGCACCTCGTAGGGCGTTGCGCCTTCACCTCCCTGCTCTGCGAACTCCACGTCGAGGTCGATTCGGCCAGCTCCCCCTTCATCTCCGCGGTGGGCGTCGACGATCATCCTGACGCCCGTCGTCGGGTCGAGCTTGACCACGATCTGGTTCGGCTCGGGCATGCGGTCGCCGTGCTTGAAGCCGAGCCGCGGCGGGTTCTTGAGCACGAGCCTGAGCTCCGTCTGAGTCGCCTTCAGCCGCTTGCCGGTGCGGATGAAGAACGGCACGCCGGCCCAGCGCCAGTTGTCGATCTCGAGCCGCAGCGCCGCATACGTCTCGGTCGTGGAGTCGGGCGCGACCCCGTCGATCGCCAGGTAGCCGTCGTACTGGCCCCGCACGTAATGAGCCGGGTCCGCGTCGGCGATCGCGCGGAAGACCGAGAACTGCGCGTTCTTGAGCGTGTTCTCGTCGTGGCCGGAGGGCGCTTCCATCGCAGCTGCCGCAACGACCTGCATCAGGTGGTTCACGACGACGTCGCGCAGAGCGCCCACCGGGTCGTAGAAGTGGCCGCGGTCTTCGACCCCGAAGTCTTCGGCCATCGTGATCTCCACGCACTGGACGTAATTCCGGTTCCAGATCGGCTCGAGCATCGTGTTCGCGAAGCGCAGGTAGAGGATTTCCTCGAGCCCCATCTTTCCGAGGAAATGGTCGATCCGGTAGATCTGCGACTCGTCGAGGTATTCGTGAAGCTGATCGGCGAGCTCGCTGGCCGACGCCTGGTCGTGCCCGAAGGGCTTCTCGACCACTACCCGGGCGTTCTCCGTCAGTCCGGCGTCGGCCAGTCCTTTGACCACGGTCCCGAACAGGAACGGCGGGATCTCGAGGTAGAAGACAGGGTGCTCGGCCCCGTGGAGCGCCTCGGCGACCGCCTCGTAGGTGGCCGCGTCCCCGAAGTCGCCGGCCACGTACTCGAAGCGGTCGGCCAGGCGCTCGAACACCTGCTCGTCGAGCTCCTCCCCCGTGCCGACGATCGACTCGCGCGCGCGCTCCTTGAGCTGGTCGACAGTCCAGTCGTCGACGGCGACGCCGAGGATCGGGCAGTCGAGCAGGCCGCGCTTCTCGAGCCGGTACAGGGACCGGAAGGTCATCACCTTGGCGAGATCGCCGGTGATCCCGAAGGCGACGAAGACGTCCGCCGGCTTGGCACCTCCGCCTGCCTTTGCGGTCCGGGTCGTGGGGGACGCCTCGGTCGTCGTCATCGATGTCTCCTCTCGTGCTCGCTCATGTCTCGACGGTGATGCGGGCCGAGCGCTGGTGCGTCAGCCCGGCTCCGGCCCAATCGACGACGGCCTTCGCGCGGTCCTCGTTCGTCGGCAGCAGCGCGAGGTGCACCGTGCCCCAGGCCAGCGAAGCCGTCTTGCCCTTCATCGTCCGGCCGCCGAGCATCTGTACTACGGCCGAGCCCCGCCCGATTGTTGCCATGGTCCCCTTGTCGTGGTACTTGAAAGGCTTTGTCTCTTTGCCGGCGACGCGGTTGGCGATCGTCGCGCCCGCGTGCTCGCCCGCCTGGAGCGCGACCGAGCCGAGCTGCGGCAGCACGTGGTCGGTCTTCTGGTCGGTGATCGCCGCGACGTCGCCGACCGCATAGACCTCGGGATGCGCGGGAATCCTCAGCTCGGCGTCGACGCCGATCCGATTGCCCTTCTCCAGCTCGAGCCCGAGCGACCGGACGAGCTCGTTCCCCTGCAGGCCTGCTCCCCAGACGAGGGTGTGCGCCTCGAGCACCTTCCCCGACTTGAGCGTGACCCGGTGCGGAGTGATCGACTCGACCACCTCGCCGGTCATCGCCTCGACGCCGCGCTTCGCCAGCGCTTTCTCGGTGTAGTCCCTGATTTCTTGCTTGAACATCGGGAAGAGCTCCGGCCCGGCCTCGACGAGGATGATCCTCGCCTGGTCGTGCGCCACGTCCGGATAGTCCTTCTTGAAGACTCCGTTGTAGAGCTCGGCCATCGCGCCCGCGGTCTCGATGCCTGTCGGGCCGCCGCCGACGACGACGACGTTGAGCGCTCCGTCCTCGACGAGCTCCGGCCGCTTTTCCGCCGCTTCCCAGGTGCGCAGGACGTGATTCTTGAGCCGCACCGCGTCGGACAGCGTGTAGAGCGGGAACGCGTGGTCCGCTGCGCCTTCGACGCCGAAGAAGTTGACCTCCGCCCCGAGCGCGAAGACCAGGTAGTCGTAGCTGAGGGGCTCCAGCTCGTCGAACCTCACCTCGCGCGCGTCCAGGTCGATCGACGCGACCCGGTCCTGGTGGACCCGGGCGTTGTCCTGCCCGTGGAAGAGGTCACGGATCGGATGCCCTACCGCCGGCTGCTCGAGCAGTCCGGTCGCCACCTGGTAGAGCAGCGGCTGGAAGGTGTGGTAGTCGTGCTTGTCCACGACCACGACCTCGACGTTGCTCTTCTTCAGCTTCTGTGCAGCGCCGATTCCGGCGAAGCCCCCGCCGAGGACGAGGACGCGCGCGCGCCGGCCGTTTCCGTCAGGTCCAGTGGCCACGGGATCGAGGCTACGGGGGTCCGCCTGGCTCCTGGTCATCCCAAAGGGATGAATCGTTCTCAGGCAACTGGATACGTGACCACGAAGTAGAGCCCGGCCACAAGCAGGCAGGCGGCCACGCCGATCAGCGCGAGGCGTACGCGCAGGACCTTGAATTTCTGCGCGAGCGCGGTCAGGAAGAGCACGGTCGCGAGCAGGACCGTGTTGCGGAGGTAGTGGTCGCCGTCCTCCCGGGCCTTCGTGCCGGCCTCGAAGTTGGCCGATGCCTGCTCGTCGTACTGCGCGGCTCGTTCGGCTGCCGCGTTGCGGTACTGGGGCATGAAGACCGGACCTGCCGGTGCGCGCGGGTTGTGGAGTGGGTCCGTTCGAAGCCACGCCCGGAACGCAATCCGGTACTCCGGCCGGAAGCGCCGCTCGAACAGGGACGCCGCCTCGTGGTCGCCCTGCGCCTTTTCCTGCAGCCAGAACCCGAACGTGCTCGTGTCGTACAGGCGCTGCTGGCCGCTGATGTTCGCGGCCCTGTTCTCCCCCGCACGCTCCTTGGAGGAGAGCCCGTAGAGGTGCGCCTGTCGTCCGTCCCAGCGCGCCGTCTGGTACCCGCTCCAGGCGGTGGCCACGGCGACAACCGCGAGCAGGATCGCCTCGAGGATCTCGACCCGCTCCGCATGCTTCTCACCCTTCGTCTTGCCGTGCTGGTGCCCGATCGCATGTGCGACCTCAGGAGTCGAGAGCGTCTCGGCCACGCGTCGAAAGGTCGCACGCGCACTGCCCCGCTGGTTCATCCCAACCGGACGATGCGGCTCTGCAGCCTCACCTCGACGCTCGCCGTGGCTGCCTAACGACTGCACCTGCCAATGGCAGAAGTAGCGAATCCCTCAGCGGTGGTGACCTCGGCAGCGCCCGAGGAATCGACCGTGCCGGCGCGCGCGCCGCTCGTCCTGCTCTCGCTCATCCTCGTCGCGGCAGTGGCGAATCTGAACCTGGCCGTCGCGAACGTCGCCCTGCCGGACATCGGCAAGGCGTTCAGCGCCTCACAGACCACGCTGAATCTCGTAGCGGTCGGCTACTCGCTCGGACTCGCCGCCTCGGTGCTCTACTTCGGCGCGCTCGGCGACCGGTACGGCCGCAAGCTGCTCCTCGTACTCGGCGTTGCGCTATCCGTGCCGGCGTGCCTGCTCGCAGCGTGGGCGCCCACGGCGGGCGTGCTGGTCGTCGCGCGCATCTTCGGCGGCCTTGCGGCAGGCATGGCGTTCCCGACGACGCTCGCCCTGATCACGGCTCTCTGGTCGGGGCCGGCGCGGACGAAGTCGATCGCGCTCTGGTCGGCCGGCGGCGGTGCGATCTCCGCGCTCGGGCCGCTCCTCTCGGGCCTGCTGCTGCAGCACTTCTGGTGGGGCTCTGTCTTCCTCGTCACCTTGCCACTCGCGGTCGTGGCGTTCGTGATGGCGGTCTTCCTGATCCCTGGCCACGTCAACGAGACCACCGAGCCGGTCGACAACCTCGGCGGCGTCCTCTCGGTCATCCTCGTGGGGGCGCTCGTGCTGTCGATCAACTTCGCGCCGGTCCCGAACAAAGGCACGCTCGTGCTCGGTCTCGCGGCGATCGCTCTGGCCGGGCTCGTGGCCTTCTACATCCGCCAGCGCCGGGCGGCGAACCCGTTGTACGACCTGCACGTCGCCGGGCGTAGGGTCTTCTGGGTCGCAGCAGTCGCTGGAATCATCGTCTTCGGCTCGCTGATGGCCGCGATGTTCGTCGGACAGCAATTCCTGCAGAACGTGCTCGGCTACTCGACGCTACAGGCCGGCCTCTCGATCATCCCGGCGGCGCTGTTCATGGTCGCGATCGCGCCTCGGTCGGCCAGGCTCGTCGAGGCGCGTGGGGCGCGGTTCACCCTGCTTGTCGGCTACGCGTTCTGCCTACTCGGCTTCCTCGTGATGCTGCTCCTCTGGAAAGAGGGCATTCCGTACTGGAAGGTCGGCCTCGGCTATGCGCTGATCGGCATCGGCGTCGGCTTCGCCGGAACGCCGGCGTCGCACTCGCTCACCGGCTCCGTGCCGGTCACGCGCGCCGGGATGGCGTCGGGGACCGCCGACCTGCAGCGTGATCTCGGCGGCGCGATCATGCAGTCGATCCTCGGCGCCCTGCTCACCGCCGGCTATGCGGCGGCCGCCGCCGCGGCGATCGCCGGTTCCAACAAGCACATCACCGAAAGCGTTCAGAGCCAGCTGACGAAGTCGTTCGCCGGGGCTCAGGCGATCGCCGAGCAGCATCCGAAGTACGCGGCGCAGATCACCGCGGCGGCGAAAACGTCCTTCCTACAGGGCGACCAGTGGGCGTACACGGCGGGCATCGTCGCGATCCTGATCGGCGCCGCGATCGTCTTCTTCCTCTTCCCGAGGAAGGAGCAAGAGGAGCGGCTGCTCGCCGGGTACCACGCGGAGGACGTGGCTTGATCCTCGCGGCGTCGGTGCATTGGGCCGGATTCGTGTGGTGGGGTCTCGCGGTCGAGGACGAGCGCGACCCCGTTCCGCGCTCGAAGCGCTGACACCCGGGCTTCACCCAGAGGGGATGACGCAGTACCGCCTCGCAGCGGCGAGGATCGTATGAAGCGGATTGCGCGCAAGATCGGATTGCGCGCAAAATCGTCCACACGGAGGGATCAGCGATGAGCAAGCCGTTTGAAGGCGTTGTCAATGTCGATATCCGGGACTCGAAGCCGGACTGGGCACCGTTCGAGCCAGCAAAGGCCCCGGACGGAGCGCCTAGCGTGGTCTACATCGTCCTCGATGATGTCGGCTTCTCGGCGCTCGGCTGTTACGGCGGCCCGATCGAGACGCCGAACATCGACAAGCTCGCGGCTGAGGGCGTGCGCTATACGCAGTGGCACACGACCGCGCTCTGCTCACCCACCCGCTCCTGCTTGCTGACCGGGCGCAACCACACCCGCAACAGCATGGCGTGCATCACGGAGGCGGCGATCGGCTTCCCGAACGCGAGCGGGACGATCCCGCCGGAGAACGGGATGCTGTCGGAGATCCTCGGCGACCTGGGTTGGAACACCTACATGGTGGGCAAGTGGCACCTCTGTCCCGAGGACGAGATGAACCTCGCCTCGACGAGGCGCAACTGGCCAAGCGGCCGAGGCTTCGAGCGCTGGTACGGCTTCCTCGGGGCGGAGACCAACCAGTGGTATCCAGATCTGGTCTACGACAACCACCTCGTCGACCAGCCGAGCTCTCCTGAGGAGGGCTACCACCTGACGGAGGACCTCACCGACAAGGCGATCGAGTTCATCATGGACGCGAAGACGGTCGCGCCGGAGAAACCGTTCTTCCTCTACTACGCGCCCGGCGCCTGCCACGCGCCGCACCACGTTTCGAAGGAGTGGATCGAGAAGTACAAGGGCCGCTTCGACATGGGCTACGAGGCGATGCGCGAGCAGACCCTGGCGCGGCAGAAGGAGCTCGGCCTGGTTCCGAAGGACACCGAGCTACCGCCGATCAATCCGATCGGGACACCCGAAACGCGGAGCGGGCCGGACGGCAAGCCCTTCCCGCCGCTCGACGTCACCCGGCCGTGGGACTCGCTCTCGAACGACGAGAAGAGACTGTTCTGCCGGATGGCCGAGGTCTACGCCGGGTTCCTCGCACACACCGACGAGCAGATCGGGCGCCTGTTCGGCTTCCTCGAGGAGTTCGGCTGGCGCGAGAACACGCTCGTCGTCCTCGTCTCCGACAACGGCGCCTCGGGCGAAGGCGGCCCGAACGGCTCTGTCAACGAGATGAAGTTTGCGAACGGCATCCCCGACACCGTCGAGGCCAACATGGCGCTCCTCGACGACCTCGGCAGCCCGAAGACGTACAACCACTACCCCAACGGCTGGGCGATGGCCTTCAACACCCCCTTCAAGATGTGGAAGCGGTACGAGTTCGAGGGCGGTATTAGCGACCCCTGCATCATCTCCTGGCCGGCCGGCACGAAGGCGAAGGGCGAGATCCGTGAGCAGTACCACCACGCGATCGACATCGTCCCAACGGTCCTCGATGCGCTCGGTGTCGAGGCCCCGGAGACGATCAAGGGGCACGTCCAGAGCCGCTTCGACGGCGTCAGCATGCGCTCCAGCCTCGACGATGCGAAGGCGCCGACCAAGAGGAACACCCAGTTCTACTCGATGCTCGGCTCCCGGGCGATCTGGCACGACGGCTGGAAGGCGGTCACGAACCACCCGACGATCGCCGGCTGGAGCCACTTCAACGACGACGAGTGGGAGCTCTACCACACCGAGGTCGATCGGGCCGAACTGCACGATCTCGCCGCCGAGCAGCCCGACAAGCTCCGCGAGCTCGTGAACCTCTGGTACGCGGAGGCCGGGGCCAACCAGGCGTTCCCGCTCGACGATCGCTCGGCACTCGAGATCATGATCACGCCGAGGCCGGTCCTCTCGCCGGCACGCGACCGCTACGTGTACTTCCCGGGGACAGCCGAGGTGCCCGAGTCCCAGGCCGTGAACATCCGCAACCGCTCGTACCTGATCGGGGCGCTGGTCGACATCCCCGCTCCGGGCGCCGAGGGCGTGCTCTTCGCGCACGGCTCGCCGTTCGGCGGTCACGCCCTTTACATCAAGGACAATCGGCTGCACTACGTCTACAACTTCGTCGGCATGGCGGAGCAGACGATCGTCGCCACCGAGGACGTTCCGACCGGCGAGAAGCTGATCCTTTCGGCGTCGTTCGACAAGAGCGGCGAGGATCCGCCCGGCGTCGCCAACGGCCTACTCTCCCTCTGGCACGCCGACGACAAGGTCGGCGAAGGACAGATCAAGACGCAGCCTGGGAAGTTCATGATCGCCGGCGAAGGGCTATGCATCGGGCGCGACGGAGGCGCCGGAGTCACCGCCGACTATCCGGGAACAGAGCCGTGGCCCTTCACCGGCGGGACGATCCGACGGGTGGCCGTCGACGTCAGCGGCGAGGCATACATCGACCTCGAGCGCGAGGCCGCTGCGATGCTCATGCGCGAGTAGCCCGTTCCACCCCCGTGGCCTTCCTTACAGCGGAGCTGCCCCTGGCGGTCTGGTGGGGATGCGCTGGGCCAGGAACAGGGCGACGATCGTGAGCAGGGCGAGGATCGCGAGCGCTGACCTGAGCCCTTTGATTCGCGCGCCGCGGTAGGCGTCGACCGCGACGTCGGTCGCCCTCGATCTGACGTGTGCCTGGTCGAGGGCGGCCTCGAGGTCGGCGTCCGAGATGAAAGGGGCTCCCCCCGCGAGCTCGACCTTGGCCTGGGACTTGACCCGCGACGGGATCGCGGAGCTCTGCTCGATGTTCGTGAGAAAAGCAGAGGTG
>Ga0307308_10000072_pt1 | contig 27513 bp, 26 predicted proteins | sample ER_DNA_195_FD_194501 | JGI IMG/M metagenome (GOLD analysis project Ga0307308, IMG submission 194501) | Bulk soil microbial communities from the East River watershed near Crested Butte, Colorado, United States - ER_DNA_195 | ecosystem: Environmental > Terrestrial > Soil > Floodplain | place...
GGCTGTCGTCGAGCGCCTCTGGCCCTCCGGCGCCCAGGAACTGGAGCGCTGATGGACGACCGCCCGCGCTACATGATCTCCGTCGCGGCCGAGCTCGTCGGCATGCACCCGCAGACGCTGCGCATGTACGAGCAGAAGGGCCTTGTCCAGCCGCAGCGCACGGCTGGGAACACGCGCCTCTACTCGGAGGCCGACCTCGAGCGGCTGCGGCTGATCCAGAAGCTGACGAGCCAGCTCGGGCTCAACCTGGCGGGCGTCGAGGCGGTGCTCGGCCTGGAGGAGCAGCTCCAGCGCATGCGGGCGCGGATGGAGCGGCTCGAGCGGGAGATGCGCGAAGCGATCCAGCAGGTGCACAAGCAGTACCGCCGCGACCTCGTTCTTTACGACCCGACCCAACTACCGGAGCGAAAGTGGACTTCGACAAACTGACCTTGAAATCCCAGGAAGCGGTCGCAGCCGCGCAGGAGCTGGCGCGCCGCATGGGCAACCCCGAGCTCTATCCGGAGCACCTGCTGCTCGCGCTGCTCGACCAGGAGCTGCCGCAGCAGCTCGTGCCCGACGCGGGCGAGCTCCGTGCGCAGGCCGAGGCGACCCTTCGCACGAAGCCTTCGACGCAGGGCGCTCAGCAGCAGCCGCAGGTCAGCGCCGCGGTCTCGCGCGTGCTCGACAAGGCCTTCGACGAGGCGCGGCGCATGGAGGACGAGTACGTCTCGACCGAGCACCTGCTGCTCGCGCTCGACGTCGTCTCGCGCGACCAGCTCGAGGCCAAGATCAAGGCCGTCCGCGGCGGCCAGCGCGTCACGTCGCAGGACCCCGAGGGCACCTATCAAGCGCTGGAGAAGTTCGGCCGCGACCTCACCGAGCTCGCCGAGAGCGGGAAGCTCGATCCGGTCATCGGCCGCGACGAGGAGATCCGCCGCGTCATCCAGGTCCTGAGCCGCCGCACGAAGAACAACCCGGTCCTGATCGGCGATCCCGGCGTCGGCAAGACGGCAATCGTCGAGGGCCTGGCGCAGCGGATCGTCGCGGGCGACGTTCCCGAGGGCCTGAAGGGCAAGCGGGTCTGGGCGCTCGACATCGGCGCGATGCTCGCCGGCTCGAAGTACCGCGGCGAGTTCGAGGAGCGGCTCAAGGCCGTGCTCAACGAGATCAGGCACGCCGAGGGCGAGCTGATCCTCTTCATCGACGAGCTGCACACGATCGTCGGCGCGGGCGCAGCCGAAGGCGCCGTGGACGCGGGGAACATGATGAAGCCGATGCTGGCGCGCGGCGAGCTGCGCGCGATCGGCGCGACCACCCTCGACGAGTACCGCAAGCACATCGAGAAGGATGCTGCGCTGGAGCGGCGCTTCCAGCCGATTTTCGTCGGCGAGCCGTCGGTCGCGGACACGATCGCGATCCTGCGCGGCCTGAAGGAGCGCTACGAGGCGCACCACGGTGTCCGCATCCGCGACGCCGCTCTGGTCGCGGCCGCGGTGCTCTCCGACCGCTACATCGCCGACCGCTTCCTGCCCGACAAGGCGATCGACCTCGTGGACGAGGCAGCCTCGCGGCTGCGGATGGAGATCGATTCTTCGCCGCTCGAGCTCGACGAAGCGGAGCGCCGCGTGCGCCAGCTCGAGATCGAGCTCGCGGCGATGGCAAAGGAATCGAAGGACGTGCGCGAGCCCCTGGAGCGTGACCTCGCCGAGGCGCAGGAGCTGCGCAACGAGCTGGCCGCCCGCTGGAACACGGAGAAGGAACAGCTCGAGCGCGTCAAGGAGATCACCCGGAAGATCGACGAGCTGCGGGGCGAGGCCGAGCGCGCCGAGCGCAACGGCGAGCTCGAACGCGTAGCTGAGATCCGCTACGGCGAGCTGCCGGAGCTCGAGCGCGAGCTCGAGGCGCGCGATGTGCCCGAGAACCCGATGGTCAAGGAGGAAGTCGACGAGGACGACGTCGCGGCCGTCGTCGGCCGCTGGACGGGCATCCCGGTCGAGCGCCTGCTCGAGGGCGAGACCGAGAAGCTGATCCACATGGAGGAGCGCCTCCACGAGCGCCTCGTCGGTCAGGACGAGGCGGTCGAGGCCGTCGCCAATGCGCTCCGGCGCGCGCGCTCAGGCCTGCAGGACCCGAACCGGCCGATCGGCTCGTTCGTCTTCCTCGGCCCGACCGGCGTGGGCAAGACCGAGCTGGCCCGCGCCCTCGCCGAGTTCATGTTCGACGACGAGCGCGCGATGGTGCGCCTCGATATGTCCGAGTACATGGAGAAGCACGCGGTCTCGCGGCTCGTCGGCGCGCCGCCGGGCTATGTCGGCTACGAGGAAGGCGGCCAGCTCACCGAGGCGGTGCGGCGGCGGCCCTATTCGGTGGTGCTCCTCGACGAGATCGAAAAGGCGCACCCGGACGTCTTCAACATCCTCCTGCAGATTCTCGACGACGGGCGCCTCACGGACGGCCAGGGCCGAACGGTCGACTTCCGCAACACCGTCCTGATCATGACCTCGAACGTGCGCTCCGTCGAAGCGATGCGCGAGACCTTCCGGCCGGAGTTTCTGAACCGGATCGACGAGATCGTCGAGTTCCGGCCGCTCTCCAAGGACCAGATCGCGGAGATCGTCGAGCTGCAGCTGCGGCGCGTCCGCGAACGGCTCGTCGACCGTGGGTTGGCGATCGAGCTCACGGATGCCGCGAAGGCGGTCCTCGCCGAGGCAGGCTGGGACCCGACCTACGGCGCCCGCCCGCTCAAGCGGGCGATCCAACGCCTGGTCGAGAACCCGCTGGCGCTGAGGCTGCTCGAGGGCGACTTCGCCGAGGGCGACACGATCCAGGTAGACGCGCGCGACGGCGAGCTGGTCTTCGAGAAGGCCCGGGCAGCCGAGCCGGCTGCCGCCTAGCCGCGGGCGGGCTCGGAGTCCCGGCGCCGGCGCGCAGAGAACATCGGGCCCTTCGCCTGAGCGGCCGGTGTGAAGCGTCCAAGGCCGCCGGCTCGGCAACGTCGACGTACATGGACTCGAAGCCGCCGCTCCGGAAGTACGTCTCGTGCCAGAACGACGTCCCGCCGCGGTCGCGCAGATAGTCGGTCCACCAGCTCTTGTGCGGCAGTTCGCCCGCCCACGCCTCCAGCGAGTCGAAGTCGCGCCAGTACTGGCGCATGCCGACATGCAGCGGCTCGTCGGAATACGTGATCGGCTCGTGGAGCAGCAGTCCGTCGGGCTGCTCGTCGACGGCAACCTGGATCGCCGGGCCTAGCCGTCCGAGGGTCTCCAGGCCGCGAGGCTCCTCCACACGCATGCCGAGGTAGATCACGACGAGGTCCGGGTACGCGGAGAGGTCGGCTGTGACGCGGCTGGGTGGACCGATCGTTCGGCTCGGCACGACTGCGATGCTATTCGGGCATGGCCACGAAGGGAAAGCCCAGGGGCCGCGAGCCGCTGCCGCCGCCGCTCCCGCCGGAGACGCGGACGGTGGGGCAGCTCGTCGCCGAGACGATCAACCTCTACCGGCACCGGTTCTGGCCCTCGCTCAGCCTCGGGCTCGCGCCGGCGGCCGGTGCCGTTGGCCTGACGCTGATTCCCGGCTGGTGGGGCCTGGTCTTCGCGCTGACGGCATTCGCGCTGCTGATGACGGTCGCCTACCTGGGCGGTGTCGTAATCGCGACCGGCGAGCGGCCTCCGCGGCCCTCGCTTCTGGTGGGCATGCTCGTCGGCTACGCCGTCTTCGTTCCGGCGCCGTTTCTCTACAGCCTGTTCGTCCTCCCCGCCGTGGCCTGGCTCGGGCTCTTCGGGCTCTCCGTGCCCGCGGCGCTGATCGAGGGGACGGGCTTTCGGGAGTCGTTGCGGCGCGGCTACCGGCTCGGGCGGGCCGACTACGTCCACGCGGCGGGCTCGCTTGCGACGCTGGTCATCGTCGCGTTCCTGACCGCGACGGTGCTGTTCTTCCTGTTGCGCGGCGCGAGCGAGCTGGAACGGACCGCCGCTGCCTTCCTGGCACTGCTCGTGATCTCGCCCATACTCTTCCTCGGCGCCGCGCTGCTCTACTTCGACCAGGCGGCGAGAGACCCGACGAGGAGGAGCGATGCCGACCTACATCATGCTGTCCAGCCTGACCGCCCAGGGCGTGCAGACCCTGAAGGCGAACCCCGACCGTCTGCGTGAAGTCAACCGAGACGTCGAGGAGCTCGGCGCCAAGGTGATCCACCAGTGGGCGACGCTGGGCCCGTTCGATTTCGTGAACGTCGTCGAGGCCCCGGATGCGGAGACGATCGCGCGGGTCTCGGTCGCGCTGGGCGCGCGTGGGAGCGCGAAGCTGCAGACGCTGACCGCGCTTTCGGTCGACGAGTTCCTCAACTCGCTGAGCTGAACGCGACGGCGACCTGGGCCGCGAGCCCGGCGTTCGCGACCACCAACTCGCGGTTCACCTCGAGCGTGCGGCCTTCGCTTCGCTCGTGCAGGAACGAGAGCACGAACGGCGTCACGGCCTGGCCGGTGATGTTCTCCGCGGCCGCGGTTCGGAGCGCCTGCTCGAGCAACGGCTCGACGTCGATGCCGTTCTCCGGCGGGTTTCCGAGGAGCAGCCCGGCGCCGCCGAGCTCCCAGTGGGCTCGCGCGACCCGTGCCGCTTCGTCGGCCGAGTCGACGCGCGCCGAGACCGGAGGGCCGCCCGCGGCCGCGTAGAAGAGCGGCAGCTCGTCGGTGCGGTAGCCGAGCACCGGCACCCCGAGCGTCTCGAGCACCTCGGCGGTCGCGGGCACGTCGAGCAGGGACTTGGCTCCGGAGCCGACGACGAGCGTCTGGGTGCGCGCGAGCTCGGCGAGGTCGGCCGAGACGTCCGGCCGCTCGGCGAAGCCTCGGTGGACGCCGCCGATGCCGCCCGTCCCGAGGAAGCGGATTCCCGCGAGCGCGCAGGCCCGGAGCGTGCCGCCGACGGTGGTCGCACCGAGCTCACCCTGCGCAGCGCACGCCGCGAGATCGCGTGGCCCTGCCTTGCGGGCGTCCGCGCCCGCCTCGCCGAAGCGCTCCACGTGCGCCTCGTCGAGGCCGACGACCACAGCGCCGTCGATCACACCGACCGTCGCGGGCACGGCTCCAACGGAGCGGACCGCCGCCTCCGAGGCGAGCCCCACCTCCACCCCCACCCTGGGAGGGAAACCGTGTGCGATCAGCGTAGTCTCGAGCGCCACCACCGGGCGGCTCTCGTGGAGAGCTTGTTGCACTTCCGGCGCGATTTGGAGCACTTCGGTCACCCCGGCACCGCTCCGAGCTGCGCGACGCAACGCGCTGCCGTCTCGAGCCCGAGCTCGATCCCGCCGACGATGAACCCCGCCGCCAGCGCATCGCCTGCGCCGGTGGTGTCCACGACATCCGAACCGACCGCCGTGTGCTCCTCGGTGCCGTCCGGGCCCCGCACGACGACCCCGCGCGAGCCTCGCTTCACCACGGCCGTCTCGCCGAGCCCGTAGGCGCCGCCGACGAGCTCCCACTCCGGCTCGTTCGCGAAGACGACGTCGGGGGCGAGCTCCTCGAGGCTCGCCCGGAACGCCTGCGGCCCGCGCGCGCGGATCGCGCTCCACGACGACAGGTCGACGCTCACGCGCGCGCCGCCGTCCCGGGCCAGTCGCGCCGCGACCAGCGCCGCGCCGGCGATCGGGTCGGCGAGCAGGCTGTAGCCCGAGAGGTGCAGCCAGCGGCAGCCCTCGAGCCAGGCGGGATCGAGTTCCTCGGCCCGCAGCTCCGGCGCGATCCCGCGGTCGGTCGCCATCGTCCGGTCGCCGTCGGCGCCGACGAGCGAGACGACGACGCCCGTCCTCCCGTCGACACGAGGCCCGGCCAGCTCGACGCCGCGCCGCTCGAGCAGCGATCGCACCAGCGCCCCCGCCGCATCGTCCGCCTGTTTGCCGATGAATCGGGCCGGCTCGCCGAGCTCGGCCACCCACGAAGCAACGTTTGCGGCCTGGCCGCCCGAGGCCACCCGAGTCTCAACTGCCGTGTCCGCGCCGAGGGCGAGCGGTCCGGGCGCGCGCACGATCACGTCGAGGAGCAGGTCGCCGAGCGTGCAGATCACTGCGACAATCGTCCCATGGACGGCGAGCCCCGGTCAGAGCGGCTGCGATCATTTTTGATCGGCGGCCTCGTCGGGGCCTCGGCCGTGCTCGCCGCCGTGCGTCGCAAGCGGCCCCGCGGGCGACACACCCCGCCGGGCCTTGCCGCCTTCGAGGACGCCCCCTGCTACCGCGAGACGCTCGAGCGCGAAAAGCGGCCCTAGGAGGCCCTGGCCACCCGCCTCACTATCCTTAGGAACAATGCCGATCTACGAGTACCGCTGCCCCAACGGGCACGTGTTCGAGCTGTTCCAGCGGATGGGCGATCCGCCGCCGGAGGGTTGCGAGGTGTGCGGCGAAGGCCCGGTCGAGCGCGTGCTCTATCCGGTGGCGGTGCACTTCAAGGGCTCGGGCTTCTACTCCACGGATTACGGCCGTGGCTCGCGCAAGCGCGACGAGTCGAAGGACGGCGCCGAGCCGAAGAAGGCCGACAAGCCGGAAAAGAAAGAGAAGAAGGAAAAGGCCGCCGAGGCCTAGCGCGGCGCGACGTTCCCGACCAGGCAGCCGGGCGGGAAGGTGTCACCCGAAGGCGCAGGCGGCTGGACCGCGGACTTGCCGAGGATCATCAGGATCACCTTGGCGTTGTCCTCGCTCGGCGTGATCGAGCCCCCGGTCGAGCTCCCGCCAAGCCGGCAGTGGATCGTCGACCCGGCGCGGTACTTGTTCCAGCCCAGCTCCAAGAACTGATTTGCCGAGAGGTCGGTCGCGAGCGGCTTGAGGAGGCTTCCCCCGACGAACGGCATCCGGACGTAGGTGCTGAAGCTCGCGAGCTTGCTCATCACCGCCTGCAGCACCTGCTGGTTTCGCTCCCCGCGTGTGATGTCCGTCTCCGAGGGGTCGAGCGAGTTCTTGCGGACCCGCGAGTAGATCAGCGCCCGCTTGCCGTTGAGGTGCACCTTCCCCTTCGGGAACCGCCAGCCTGGCCAGCGTGAGCAGCGCACCGGCGAGGCGTAGGGGCAGTCGAACTTCGAGACGATCGGCCGCGGCACGACGACGTCGATCCCGCCGATCTTGTCGATCAGGTCGCGGAACTGCGCGAAGTTGACGACGATCACGTGGTTCACCGGGATCCCGGTGTAGGAGCTGACCGTCCGGATCGCGAGCCGCGGCCCGCCGATCTGGAAGGCCGCGTTGATCTTCGAGGTCCCGTAGCCCGGGATTTCGACCTGCAGGTCGCGCGGGATCGAGAGGTAGTAGAGACGTCCGTGGCCGGGGTCGGTGTGCAGCAGCGTGATCGAGTCCGAGTGCCGGTCTCCGACGCGCGAGACCTGCGCCGAGTGGTCGGTGCCCAGGAGCAGGATCGAGGTCGAGTTCGAGAAGAGCGAGCCCTTGTCGGCCGCGAGGGCCGTCCGCGCCGTTCTCGGGAGGCGTTTGTTCGCCGCCGAGACGCCGCCGCGGAAGGCGAGGTAGCCGAGCAGCGCCCAGACGATGAAGAACAGGAGCGAGAGAAGGAGCGCGATCCCGATCTCGCGGCCCCAGCGGATCTGTCGTGCCGGGCGCCGTGCCTTCTTCGGTCGCGGCCCGGGCCCGCGGTACTCCCGCCGTCCGTCGCGAGGAGCTCGAGGCCCTCGGGGAGGCGACTTCGGCGGCGTGGCGGTCGGCACGCGGCCCTTGACGCGCCCGCCACGGTAGAGGCGATACGGCTTCTCTCCGCCGGGCGACGCCATCCGGCGGCGTATGGTAGCCACCCGACGTGGACGCGCTCCGGGTCATAGGGGTCGACGTGGGCGGGACGAAGACGCTCGCGGCCGTCGTCAACCGCGACGGCGAGATCGAGCAGCAGGTGGAGCATCCCACCGACGTCTCCTCTCAGAACGCGCTGCTCGCCCGCCTGGACGCGATCGTGGAGGAGCTGCGCGGCGGGCGCGAGATCGCGGCGCTCGGCTTCGGGATTCCCTCGCGGGTCGACCAGCGCACCGGCCGCGCCGTGGCCTCGGTGAACATCCCGCTCGCGAACGTCGACTTCCGCGACCGAATGCGCGAGCGGCACGGCCTCCCGGTCGGGATCGACAACGACGCGAACGCCGCGACGATCGGCGAGTGGCACGCGGGCGCCGCGAAGGGCGTGCGCAACGTCGTGATGCTCACGCTCGGGACCGGCGTTGGCGGCGGCCTGATCCTGGCCGGCCGGCCGTTCCGGGGCACGACTGGAGTCGGGGCGGAGCTGGGTCACATCGTGATCGGGCTCGACGGCCCGCCGTGCGGCTGCGGCGGGCACGGACACCTCGAGTCGTACGCGGCGGGGCGGGTTGCCGACGCCGCGGCGCGCCGGCTCTACGGCGAAGGGTCCGACGGCCACGAGCTCGTCGAGCGCGCCAACAACGGTGAGCGCGAGGCGGTCGAGGCGCTCGCCGAGATCGGGCGCGCGCTGGGAGCCGGGGTCGCGAGCTTCGTCAACGTCTTCGAGCCGGAGATCGTGGTCGTCGGGGGCGGGTTCGGCTCGGCCGGCGAGCTGCTACTGGGGCCTGCACGCGAGGTCCTCGCGCGCGAGGGGCTCGAGCCTGCCCGGGACACGGTGCGCGTCGTCCCGGCCGAGCTCGGCTTCTACGCCGGCGTGATCGGCGCCGGGATGATCGCTTTCGAGGCGCTCGACGCGGGGGGCTAGGCGTGCCGCTCGCCGTCTGCGCGACGCCGATCGGGAACCTCGAGGACGTCACGCTCCGCGTCCTGAGCGAGCTGGCCGAGGCGGACGTCGTCCTCTGCGAGGACACGCGCCACACCCGCAAGCTCCTGGACCGCCACGGCATCCAGGCGCGCGTGCTCTCGTACCACCGGCACAACGAGGCGAAGCGAACGGCCGAGCTGCTGCCGCGGCTGGAGGCCGGCGAACGCATTGCGCTGGTGAGCGATTCGGGGCTGCCGGGCATCTCGGACCCGGGGTCGCGACTCGTCGCCGCCGCGCTCGAGGCCGGGTTGGAGGTCACCGTTCTGCCCGGCCCTTCGGCTGTCGAGACGGCCCTCGTCGCAAGCGGCCTCGTCGGTGAGGACGGGTACCAGTTCCTCGGCTTTTTCCCGCGTGGCGAGCGGGCGCTGCTCGCCCTCGGGGAGGAGCTGGCGCGGCGGCCGTGGCCGGTTGTGGCGTTCGAGTCTCCGCAGCGGCTTGCGGGGTCCCTTGCTGTTCTCGCGCGCGTGGTCCCTGATCGTCCGGCTGCCGTCTGCCGCGAGCTGACGAAGCGCTTCGAGGAGGTCGCGCGGGGCACGGTTTCCGAGCTGGCTGGACGCTTCGAGGGCGGGGCGAAGGGCGAGGTCACCGTCGTGCTCGGGGCCGGTGTGGCCGAGCGGGACGAGGCCGGCGCGGTCGCGGCGGTCGCGGAGCTGCTCGACGCCGGCGTGCCGCGCCGGCAGGCAGCCGAGCTCGTCGCGCGGCTCACCGGAGTCGCCCGCAACCGCCTCTACAAAACCTCTCTGTAGTCTGAGTTGACAACGACCGCCGGCCTTGCTACGGTCACTGTGTTTGCATACCTGACAACGGAGGTCGCTTCCCGATGCGTCTGCTCATAGCTGTCGTCGTCGCCGCGCTGCTCGTCCCGGCTTCAGCGTTCGGCTGGTCCTGGCCGGTGACGGGCCCCGTGCTGAGCCCGTTCTCGTTCGATCAGGCGCACCCGTACGCGGCGGGACAGCACCGAGGGATCGACATCGGGGCCGATTCCGGGGCTTCCGTCGTGGCGCCCGCGTCCGGGACTGTCTCGTTCGCCGGCAGCGTCCCGGGCGGCGGCAAGACCGTCACGATCCAGACGGCGGACGGCTACTCCGCGACCCTGGTGCACCTCGGCTCGTACGACGTGCGGCGGGGACAGGCCGTGCAGGAGGGAGATCCGATCGGCACCGTCGGGCCCAGCGGCGTTCCCGAGCTCGACGTCCCCTACGTGTACTTCGGGATTCGCGAGACTGCCGAGGAGCAGGGATACCTCGACCCGCTGCTGCTCCTGCCCGGTTCGACGCCCGGGTCGGTCGAGCCGCCCGGCGGCGGCGAGGGCACCGTTCCTCCAGCACCATCCGCGCCTGCCCCGCCGGCCGCGCCGGCCGCGGCCTCTGCGGAGGTAGACCCTGCGGCGGTCGACTCGGTCGGGCCCAGCGGGCCGAGCGCTCCGGCGCGGCCGCCCGTACGCGTCCGTGCGCCCCGCGAGGCGGCGCGACCTGCTTCCGGGCGCGCCGTGCTGGGACGAGCTGCCGTCGAGCCACGGGCTAGTACAGCGCAGGGAGCAGTGCGCGTGCAGACGCGGACCGGAGACCTCCGTCGGGCGGTCTCGCCTGGCGCCCACGCTCGCGTGGCCACTCCGCTCGCCTCGCGGCTGGTGCCGGTGACCGTCGCGGCTGCCTGGCCGCGGGCGCCTCAGCCGCGCGCATCGGGCTCGGGCTTCCCGCTCGAGGAGCTTGCAGCCGCATTGGGACTGGCGCTCCTCTTCGGAGGAGTTGGCGCCGTGCGGCGGCGGCTCGGCCTGAGCCGCGAGCCGGGAAGACGCAAGGCCGTTCGTATCATTGACAGCGATGCGCTTCTACCTGACGACACCCATCTACTACGTGAACTCGACCCCGCACATCGGGCACGCGTACACGACGATTGCCGCGGACGTCCTGGTTCGCCACCATCGCCAGCGCGGCGAGGAGACGTTCTTCCTCACCGGCACCGACGAGCACGCCTCGAAGGTCTACCGGGTCGCCGAGGAGCAGGGCCTCGACGCCAAGACGTACGTCGACCGAATCGTCGACGAAAACTGGCGCGAGCTGCCGAGGCGGGTCAATGCTGACTACGACTTCTTCATCCGGACGACGGACGAGGGGCACAAGCGGTTCGTCCAGGAGTTCCTGCAGCGCATCTACGACAACGGCGACATCTACCAGGACGTCTACACCGGCCTGTACTGCGTCGGCTGCGAGGAGTTCAAGAGCGAGTCGGACCTGGTCGACGGCCTGTGCCCCGAGCACGGGATCGCGCCGGAGCACATCGAGGAAAAGAACTACTTCTTCCGGCTCTCGGCCTACCAGGACCGGCTGCTGGCCCTCTATGACGAGCGGCCCGACTTCGTGCTGCCGGGGTTCCGCTACAACGAGGCGCGCAGCTTCATCGAGGGCGGTCTCAAGGATTTCAGCGTCAGTCGGGCCGGCCAGCCGTGGGGCGTGCCGATCCCTTGGGACGAGGAGCAGGTCACGTATGTCTGGGTAGACGCACTCATCAACTACCTGAGCGCGCTCACGTACGCGCGTGAAGGAGAGGACCTGCGCGAGCGGTTCTGGCCCCACGTCCACCACTTGCTCGGCAAGGACATCCTCCGCTTCCACTGCGTGTACTGGCCGGCGCTGCTCCTGTCGGCCGGCTACGAGGTGCCGCAGCAGCTGTTCGTGCACGGCTACCTGTTGCTCGACGAGCGGAAGATCTCGAAGTCGCTCGGGAACGTCATCGACCCGCTCGACCTCGTGGACGTCTACGGCGCGGACGCGGTGCGGTTCTGGGCGCTGCGGTCGGTTTCCTTCGGCCAGGACGGGAGCGCATCCGTCGACGCGCTGCACGAGCGCTACGAACGGGAGCTCGCGAACGACCTCGGCAACCTCGTCTCCAGGACGACGGCGATGATCTCGCGCTATCTGGGCGGCCGGATCGCCCCGGGCACGCGCAACGAGGAGCTGGCCGGTGCGGTGGATGCCCTGCGGCAGAAACTCGTCGGACGCTTCGACGTCTACGACCTCACCGGCGCGCTGGAGGACGTCTGGGAAGTCGTTCGCCTGCTCAACCGTCACGTCGAGGCCACAGCGCCGTGGCAGCTCGCCAAGGACGAGTCCAAGGCGGACGAGCTCGCCGCGGTCCTCTACGACCTGGCGGACGGAGTCCGGGCGGTGGCAGTCGCGCTCTCGCCCTACCTGCCGGACACGGCGCCGCGGATCCTCGGAACGCTGCGCCAGCCGGTCGATCTCGCGCTCGAGCAGGTCGCCTACGGCAAGACCGGAGAGACGGACGGGATCGAGGCGGCACAGCCGCTGTTCCCGCGCGTGGACCTGCCCACCGCCGCAGCGTGACCGACACCCACGCGCACCTCGACGCGTGCGTGGAGCCGGCCGAAGAGCTCGTCGCGCGCGCCCGTGCAGCGGGGGTCGAGAGGATCGTGGCGGTCGGCTCGGGTCTCGACTCGTGCCGCGAGACGCTGGCGATCGCCAACCGGGAGCGCGGCGTCTGGGCCGCACTGGGCGTCCATCCGCACCAGGCCGGCGATCCGGACGCGGAGCAGCTCGACGAGCTTCGCCGGCTGCTCGGCGACGAGCGCGCGGTCGCGGTCGGCGAGACGGGCCTCGACTTCTACCGCGATTACGCGCCGCGCGATCGCCAGCGCGACCTTTTTCGGCGCCAGCTGGAGCTTGCAGCCGAGCTGGGGAAGACCGTCGTCGTCCACACGCGGGACGCCGACGAGGAGACTGCGGCGGCTCTCGAGGCCTTCGAGGGCACGGTCGTCCTGCACTGCTTCTCAAGCCCCGAGCTCCTTCCCGTCGCGCTCGAGCGCCGCTACTACGTCTCGTTCGCGGGCAACGTCACCTACCCGAAGGCAGAGGAGCTGCGCGAGGCAGCGCGCCGGATCCCCGCTGACCGCCTCCTCGCCGAGACCGACAGCCCATACCTCAGCCCTCAGCCGCGGCGCGGCCGCCCGAACGAACCGGCGAACGTCGTGCACACCGTCGCCGCGCTCGCCGAGGCGCGCGAGGAAGAACCGGCGCAGTTGGCGGCACGGCTCGACGCGAACGCCGTCAGCGCGTTCTCGCTGTCGTGAGGCGTCCGGCTGCCAAGAAGGAGCTCGGCCAGCACTTCCTCGTGGACGAGAACATCCTGGGCGTGATCGGCCGCCTGGCCGAGCTCGCGCCCGAGGACGTCGTGCTCGAGGTGGGCCCGGGCCACGGTGTCCTGACCGCCTATCTCGCCGATCGCGTCGCGCGGGTGCATGCGGTCGAGCTCGACCGCTCGCTCGAAGGGCCGCTCAGCGAGCGCCTCGCAGGCCGGGAGAACGTCCAGCTCCACTTCGGCGACGCGCTACGGCTCGACCTCGGCGACGTCGAGCCCGCGCCGGCGAAGCTCGTCTCGAACCTCCCGTACAACATCGCGACCCCACTCGTGGTGGAGAGCCTTGATGGCCTACCGCACATCGGCCTCTGGTGCGTGATGGTGCAGCGCGAGGTCGCCGACCGCTTCTTTGCCGAGCCGTCGACGAAGGCGTACGGCGCGGTCTCGGTGCTCGTCCAGCTGGCCACAGAGCGAACCGGTTTCCATCCCGTGTCGCGCACGGTCTTCCGGCCGCGCCCCAAGGTCGACTCCGCGCTCGTCGCGTTTCGCCGTCGCGAGGACAACGAGGACCTCGCGCGCGTGAAGAAGCTCGTCACGTCGGCGTTCGCGCACCGGCGGAAGCGGCTTGCCAACTCGCTGGAGCTCTCCGGTCTCGCGAACCGTCCCGAGGCGGAAGCGGCGCTCGCCGAGATCGGCCGCGACTCGAAGGCCCGCGCCGAGGAGCTCGCGCCGCCCGAGTTCGTCGCCCTGGCGAACGCGCTCGGGCGAGAATGACCGCGTGCGGGAGCTGAAGGTCGCAACCGAGCGGAAGACGCAGCTGCTCGACGTGACCGATCGCGTCCGGGCCGCCCTCGAGGATGCCGAGGGCTCGCTGGTGACGCTCTTCGTCCCGCACACGACTGCGGGCGTCGTCATCCAGGCCGCCGGGCCGGGGGCAACCGGGGTCGCGCGCGACGTCGAGGCAGCGCTCGAGCGGCTCGTCGACGAGAACTTGCCGTGGGAGCACGTGCACGAGGGCGACCGCAATCCGTGGTCGCACGTCCGTACGGCGCTGACCGCATCGTCGGTCTCGATCCCGCTCGAGGATGGGCGCCTCGCGCTCGGCGGCCACCAGGCCGTCTTCCTCGCCGAGTTCGACGGCCCGCGCGAGCGCACGCTGCTCCTGACCGTGACGCGGTGAGACGCGCCCCCGCGACGGCGAAGCTCAACCTCGCGCTCGTCGTCGGGCCCCGCCGCGACGACGGCCGGCATGAGATCGCGACGGTGTTCCAGCGCCTCGACCTTGCCGACCGGATCGCGGTCGAGCCCGCCGACGAGTTCCGCGTCGAGGGCTTCCCGGAGGACACCCTCGTCCGCCGCGCGCTCGAATCGCTGGCCGGGGCGGCCCGCCTGGAGACCGGCTGGGAGGCGAGGATCTGGAAACGGATCCCGGTCGCGGCGGGGCTCGGAGGCGGCAGCTCGGACGCGGCCACCGCGCTGCGCCTCGCGAACGAGACGCTGCCGCACCCGCTTCCGCCGGAGCGACTCAGCGAGCTCGCGGCCGAGCTCGGCGCCGACGTGCCGTTCTTCCTGACGTCGGGCCCGCAGTTCGGCGAGGGGGTCGGCGCCGACCTGGCGCCCCTCGACCTCCCGCAGGACTATTGGGTCGTCCTGCTGCTCCCGCACGGCGCCGCCAAGGCCTCGACCGGCGACGTCTACGCTGATTTCGACGCGCGCGACGGCGCCGACGGATGGGAGGAACGGCGCGAGGAGCTCGAGCGCGCGCTGGCAGAAATCCGGCGACCACGCGACCTCGAAGCGCTCCCGTCAAACGACCTCGCTTCGTCGCCGCTGGCCGAGGAGTTCCTGAGCCTCGGCGCCTTCAGGGCCGACGTCACGGGCGCCGGCCCGACCGTCTACGGGCTCTTCCACCACCGCCCCCAGGCGGCCGCGGCCGAGCGCGAGTTGCGCCGCCGCGGGCGTACCTGGATCAGCGTTCCCACTTGGTACGGTTGACGCATGGCCACCGATCAGCCGCTCCAGCCAACGGAGCCGATCGAGCACCGCACGACGCGCGCCGGCCGGTGGCTGCGCGTCCGCCGCATCCGGGCGGCGCTGTGGATCGCGGTCATCGAGGGAATTCTGGTCGCGGTCCTGTCCAACCTGACGAAGTGGACGATCATCGCGCTCGCGATCCCGCTGCTCGCCCTCTACCTCTTCTGGGGCCGCACCGCGCGCTCGGACACCGCCCGCCAGGTCACGTGGATCGCGGGCGCCTCGCAGGCCCTGGCGGTGGTCGTCACCATCCTCGCCTTCCTGCTGAGCTGGGCGGCGCTCGTCCTCGCCGGGATCTTCGCAATCGTCGCCTTGCTGTTCCTGCTCTCGGACCGGGGCTAAGCTGGCGCCGTTGGTGGGGCGTAGCCAAGTGGTAAGGCAGCGGGTTTTGGTCCCGCGATCCCAGGTTCGAATCCTGGCGCCCCAGTCTTGAGCCTGGCGGCCATCGTCCTCGCAGCCGGCCTCGGAACGCGCATGCGATCCGAGACGCCGAAGCACCTGCATCCGCTGCTCGGGTGGCGCCTGGTCGACTGGGTCATCGAGGCGGCGCGCGGGCTTGGCCCCGATCCGCTCGTCGTCGTCACTGCGCCCGACCAGCGCGATGCCTTCGAAGGTGTCGCCGTTGCCGTTCAGGAGGTGCCGCGCGGCACCGGCGACGCGACCGCGGCGGCGCGGGAGGCGCTCGACGGCTTCGACGGCGACGTGCTCGTCGTTAGCGGCGACGCGGCCGCAATCACCACGGAGATCCTTGGCCGGCTCCTGGACACCCACCGGCGCGAGGGCGCGGCCGCGACGGTGCTCTCCTTCGAGCGCGAGGAGCCGGGCGCCTACGGCCGGATCGTCCGCGGCGCCGACGGCACGCTTCAGGCGATCGTCGAGGCGACCGATGCATCCGACGAGGAGCTCGTGTTGAAAGAGATCAACTCCTCCATCTACGCCTTCGCCGCCGACAAGCTCTGGCCGGCGCTCGAGCGGCTCGAGCCGCAGAACAAGCAGGGCGAGCTCTACCTCACGGACACGGTCCGCGATCTCGTCCAGCAAGGCGAGAAGGTCGCCGTCTACCAGGACGACGACCAGTCCGAGGTCGGCGTCAACACCCGCGCCGAGCTCGCGTCGATCGCCGCCACGCTGCGCGACCGCATCAACCACGAGCACATGCTCGCGGGCGCGACGATCGTCGACCCGAAGACGACCTGGATCGAGCCGTCGGTCGAGCTCGAGCCCGACTCGACGATCCACCCGTTCACGATCCTCCAAGGCGCCAGCAAGGTCGCGCGCGGCGCCGAGGTTGGACCGCACGCGGTCGTCGTCGACTCCGAGGTCGGCCCCGAGGCGCTGGTCGGCCCGTTCTGTTACCTTCGCCCCGGAACGGTGCTCGAGGCCGGTGCAAAAGCGGGCGCGTTCGTGGAGATCAAGAACTCACGGATCGGGGAACGGACCAAGGTGCCGCACCAGTCCTACATCGGCGACGCTGAAATCGGCGCGGACTCGAACATCGCGGCGGGGAACATCACGGTCAACTTCCCGCACGAGGAAGGAAAGCCGAAGGGCCGGACCAAGATCGGGAGCAACGTCAGGACCGGCGTCCACAATGCGTTCGTTGCGCCGGTCGAGATTGGCGACGATGCTTGGACTGGGGCGGGATCGGTCATCACGGACGACGTCCCGCCGGAGTCGCTCGCGATCTCGCGCCAGCGCCAGGTCACCAAGGAAGGCTACGTCCGAAAGAAGCGAGAACAGGATGAGTGAGGCGACGCTCCCAGGGCTCGAGACCGTCGAGCCCCCGGCTATGCCCGAGACTGAGCGAACACCCTGGATCGAACGCGGCCCGCAAAAGCGCTTGATGCTCGTGGGCGGCCGCTCGAACCCCGCGCTCGCCGAGGCGATCGCGGACCGGCTCGGCGTGATGCTCGGCGAGGTCGAGCTCAAGACCTTCGCCAACGACGAGACCTACGTCCGCTACTGCGAGTCGATCCGGGGCTGCGACGTCTTCATCGTCCAGTCGGGGAACGCGCCGGTCAACGACCACCTGGTTGAGCTGCTGATCATGATCCAAGCGGCCAAGCTCGCCTCGGCCAAACGGATCACCGCCGTCGTTCCGTGGTTCCCGTACTCGCGGCAGGACAAGAAGTCGGCCCCGCGCGAGCCGATCACGGCAAAGCTCGTCGCCGACGCGCTCGAGAGTGCCGGGGCCGACCGTGTGGTCACGATGGACCTGCACGCGGGCCAGATCCAGGGCTTCTTCACGATCCCCGTCGACCACATGACCGCGCTGCAGCTCTTCGCGCAGTACTACCGCGACAAGGGGCTGACCGGCGAGGACGTCGTCGCCGTCTCGCCCGACGTCGGCCGCGCCAAGTTCGCGCGGCGCTTCGCCCAGATGCTCGAGGCCGACCTCGCGATCCTGAACAAGGCGCGCCCCGAGCATGACCGCGCCGAGGTGACCGAGGTGATCGGCGACGTCGAGGGCAAGATCGCGCTGATGATCGACGACATGATCCTCACCGGCGGCACGCTGATCGCCGGCGCGACGGCGCTGCGCAAGGAGGGCGCGAGCGAGGTCTACGCCTGCGCGACGCACGGGCTCTTCCCCGGCGACGCGTTCCAGAAGATCGGCGAGAGCGAGCTCGCCCAGGTCACGGTCACCGACACCGTTCCGATCGACCCGATCAACCGGCCCGACAACATCGACGTCCTGCCGGTCTCGGGCCTGCTCGCGGAGACGATCATGAACATCTTCTCCGACGACTCGGTGTCAGCCATCTTCGCGGGCGAGAACCAGCTCTTCTAGCAGCGGCGGCAAAGCCGCCAGCCCTACCGCCGCCGCTCGACTGAGATCGGCCTGCGCGGCCTGCGGGTAGATCCCTAACTCAAGCGGCCCGGTTTCGCTGCCGACTTTTGTCCGGTGGGAACTCGACGCCTGTTTCTCGCGGTTACCGGCGGAACCGCGGTGGCCGCGCTCCTCGCGGCCTTCGCCGTGCTGCTCGTGCCGTGAAGTTCACGGCGGCTCACTCGAGCTTCACAGCGAGGAGGGCGATGGGACGACCGTCGTGGTCCGTCTCCCGCGCGGCGCGGCCGGCGCCAGGGAGCTAGCCGCATGACCCTGGCAGAATCCCAGGCCATGGCCGCGAAGATCCTCATCGTCGAGGACGACCAGGACATCCGTCGCCTCCTCGGCATCGAGCTCGAGGCGCAGGGATACGAGGTCGTCTTCGCGCGGGACGCCGTCGGCGCGGTCTCGACGGCGCGGAAGGAGAAGCCCAAGCTCATCGTGCTCGATCTGGGCTTGCCCGGCGGAGACGGGTTTCTCGTCATGGAGCGGCTGCGAGCCTTCGACGAGCTCGAGCTCGTGCCCGTCGTCGTCGTCACCGCGCGGACGACTCCGGAGTCGCGTGAGCGCGCCGAAGCGGCGGGCGTAGCGGCCTTCATCGAGAAGCCCTTCCAGGCCGAAGAGCTGACCTCAACCGTCCGCGGTTTGCTCGAGTAGGGAGAATGACGTCGTGAGCATTCAGGCGACAGCCGAGCTCGACCGCGCGAGGATCGCCGAGCTGACCGAGCGCGAGCAGCGCCGGCTCGACGAGTCCACGCCCGGATCGAGCGCGATGTTCGAGCGCGCTCGCCGCGCGCTGGCCGGCGGCGTTGCCTCCGCCTACCAGCAGCGGCAGCCGTGGCCGATCTACCTCGAGCGCGGCGTCGGCTCGCGGGTCTGGGACGTCGACGGCAACGAGCGGATCGACTTCCACAACGCCTTCGGCTCGATGCCGCAGGGCCACGCGCACCCGGCGATCACCAAGGCTGTGCGCGAGCGGCTCGAGCTCGGCACGCACTTCGCCGCCCCCACGGAGGACTCGGTCGCCGTCGCGGAGGAGCTCACGCGCCGCTTCGGCATCCCGCGGTGGCGCTTCGTCAACTCCGGCTCGGAGGCGACGATGGACGCGATCCGGATCGCGCGCGCCCAGACCGGTCGCGAGACGATCGTCAAGATCTTCGGCTCGTACCACGGCCACCACGACTACGTGATGGTCTCGATCGGCGTCCCGTACGACGAGATCGGCGACCGCGAGGACTACGCGTCGCTGCCGTACGGCGCCGGGATCCCGCAGTCGGTCGCGGACCTGACCGTGCCGGTCCCGTTCAACGACGCCGGCGCGATGGAGCGCCGGATCGAGCGGCTCTTCGAGGAGGGCCGCCAGCCGGCCTGCGTGATCATGGAGCCGGCGATGATGAACCTCGGGGTCGTCCTCCCCGAGCCGGGTTACCTCGAGGCAGTGCGGGAGCTGACGAAGCGGCTCGGCGTCGTCCTGATCTTCGACGAGGTCAAGACAGGCCTCTGCGTCGCCGCGGGCGGCGCGGTCGAGCGCTTCGGCGTCACTCCCGACCTGATCACGCTTGCCAAGGCGCTCGGCGGCGGGCTCTCGGCGGGGGCGATCGGCGGCACCGAGGAGGCGTTTGAGGTCGTCGAGAGCGGCAAGGTCTACCAGGTGGGCACGTTCAACGGGAACCCGCTCGCGATGGCGGCCGCGCGCGCGAGCCTGACGGAAGTGCTCACGCCCGACGCCTACGAGCACCTCGACTCGCTCGAGGAGCGCCTGCTGCGCGGGTGCCAGGACGTCATCGACCGGCACGGCCTGCCGGGCTACTCGGTCGGGATCGGCGCCAAGGGCTGCGTCACGTTCTCGCCCGAGCCGATCGTCGACTACGAGTCGTTCAAGGTGCATCAGGACGAAGCGCTGGCCGATCTCGCCTGGCTCTACAACATGAACCGTCGCATCTACATGACTCCGGGACGCGAGGAGGAATGGACGCTGACGGTCGCGCACACCCAGGAGGACTGCGACGCCTTCGTCGCGTCCTTCGAGGAGATGGCAGCCGACCTGACGGCGTGACGCCCCACCCGTTCGAGGGGTTCGGTGGGCAGTTCAACACGAACCTCTTCATCACGCGCGGCGCGACCGCCGGCGAGCCGAGCCCGCTGACGCGGCAGCAGCTGGAGACGCTTCAGGCCGCGGTCGACAACGTCCAACCCGGGTTCAGCCGGATCCTCGTGCGGAAGGGCCTGCGCGCGGACACGGCGGCAGGGAGGTCGGCCCCGGAGTTCGTCGCGTTGCTGAAGACGATCGAGCTCGCGCAGCACGCGGGCGCCGAGCTCAATCTGACCTACTGGGGCCAGGGGCCCTACGCCGATGAGCGCAGGCTGCGGGCGTTGCGATGGCCGAACAAGTCATTTCACGACTGGCCCGACCCGAACCGGCGCAAGTGGCCGCCGCAGCTGACCGATCCGCATGGGATCACGCAGCCGCGCGTGCTGATGGAGCGCTTCGCCGGCGTGCTGCACGAGATCCGGCGGCGCGGCTTCGACTGCGTCACCTCCGTGACCGTCCAGAATGAGGTCAACGGCGCCGGCGTCGACATCGCGAAGCAGCGAGACCAGTACCTCTCGATGCGCCTCTACGAGCTGCTCTACCGCTTCCTCGACACGGCGTTGCGCGACCTCGACGATCGGCTCGTCTCGGGGCAGACAATGCGCGACGCGCTTCGGTTAGTCGCCGGCGACCTCGTCGAGCGCGGCAACTCGACGCAGGACGTCTGGCTCCGCTACCTGCACCGGAACATCGAGGTGGCGCGGCCGCAGTTCCCGAGCGTGCTCGACGGTTACTCGATCCACGTCTACTGGGAGCCGACCGGCGGTGTGCAGGGCTTTCCCGCGAAGCCCGAGCGCCGGCTGACGAACCTCGAGCGGACGGTGCGATCGCTCGGCCTTGCCGCACCGATCTACGTGGCGGAATACGGCGTTCGCGAGGTGCGCGCCAAGGTCAAACCCGGCCGCATCGGAGGCGTCCGGATCGACGAGTCGCCCCTGGCCGCGTTCCAGCACGGGTGGTTCAATGCAATCGCCGCCCAGCGCGGGTGTGCCGCGCTCTCGAAGTGGGTGCTGTACCGGACCGACAGGGCGGCGGGCTTCGGGGAGTGGGGGATGATCGGCGCACCTGCCGGAGGCTTCGACCGCTTCCCCGTCTACCGGGTGACGCGGCTCTTCACGCATTTCGTCCCGCGCGGCTGGCTCGCAAACGGGCTGACCCGGATCTCCACCGCCGTGATCGCGAGCAGGTTCGGGGCCGCCGACGGATCGGACCAGTCCGTGCTCGTGCTCAACAACGCGACGTCGGCGCGGCGGCAAAAGGTGCAGGGCCTGCGGGAGAACCAGGACTACTTCGTGGTCGCCTGGAACCGTGACGGCCACGGCGCGCTTGCATCGTTGCCGCCGCTTCAGTCGGATGCAACCGGCGCGGCGACCGTCCAACTGCCGGCCCACGGCATCGTCGCGCTTTCGACGCGCAACCCCGGCATCTGACAATATCCGCGCCCCTGCGGCGACTCGTCAGTCCTCGACAGGAGGGGGGAAAGTGAGCACTAGATCGGTACTCGCCGCAGCCGTCGCGGTCGTCTGCCTCGGCTGGGTTGTCGGCGCGACGGACGCCGCGCCGGTCGGAGGGCAGCCCAGCCTCGCAGCGGGCCCGGCCTCCGGCTTCGTTCCCGCGCGGAACGCGGGCAACGCGCTCGCACCGCTCGTGTCGAACCTCGTCTGGCACGGCGGTCCAGTGATGCACGCGACCACCGTCGTTCCGGTGTTCTGGGGCTCGAGCTGGAGCGGTTCGACGTTCAGAGGCGACAAGATCACGGGTCTCGACTACCTGTACTCGCACGTGGGCGGGACGCCGTACCTGCACACGAACTTCGAGTACACCGACGGTTCAGGTCACGTGGGCCTGGGCGTCTCGAAGGGCACCGACCTGAATGACTGGACGGGCACGCCGCCCAACCCACCGTCGACGTCACAGGTGCTGGCCGAGGTCAGCAAGGTGACCGGTGGTCACCCGGTCTCGAACGCGTACTACCCGGTCTATTCGACCGGACGGCGCGGGAGCGCCGGCTACTGCGCGTGGCACAGCAGCGGCACGATCAACGGGATCCGCGTGCAGTTCGGGTTCTTCTTCACGCTCGACGGCGACTCGGGCTGCGACCCGCGCGCTCCGACGAACCTCGGGCACAGCCAGGGCCTCTCGGCGCTCGCCAACGTGTCGGGCCACGAGCTCAGCGAGATGCTGACCGATCCACGGCTCAACGCCTGGTACGACCGCCAAGGGGCAGAGAACTCCGACAAGTGCGCCTGGACGTGGCACGGCCTCGTCACGGTCGGCTCGCAGCAGTGGAAGATCCAGGGCAACTGGAGCAACGCTGCGGCGAACGCCGGCACGGGCTACGCGAACGTCGGCTGCATCCAGACGAGTTAGCTAGCTGAAGGGGTGCCTCCCGCCGGGGAGGCGCCCCTTCTTACACTTCGCCGGGAGGCGCGAAGCGGTAGAAGACGCGACCGATCTTGCCGAGCAAGCCCGGCACGAAATCCTCGAGCGCACGGGCGTTCTCGAGCCCACCGAGGCTGACCGGGTCGTAGCCGGCGTCGCGGATCAGCTGCTCGGTTACCTCGCGCGCCTCGTCGTCCGCCGCGTACAGGCAGCTCGGCCGGACGCGCTGCTCGCCGATCTGGTCGTAGAGCGCCGCGAAGTTCGCGTTGAACGCCTTCGCGACGGGGCCGTTCGTGTGCGCCTTCACCTCGTGGGCGAAGGACTCGTACTCCTCGTTGCGGCCGTGGAATGCGTTCGCCGTGTCGATCGCGATCTTGCCCTCGAGGCCCGTCACGCTCCCGAGCGCTTCGGAGACCGACCCTGACGGGAGCGCGACGAGGACGACGTCGGCGTCGGACGCGTCACCGCCGTCTCGGCCGAGGGTCGTGACGTCGTGACCGGCCTGCTCCCAGAGCTTGGCCAGGCCGCCGCCGATGTTCCCCCTGCCGACTGTGGTGATCTTCACGAATGCCTAGGCACGGCCGGGAACGACACTGCCCCTTCGGTGCATGCGGCTGGAGTATCCGTCCACGCGCGGCGCGAAACCGAGGATTGGCGGTCGGACGCGGAGGGCACCCTGCTCGCATGAAGCTCCTGCGCCGCACCCGCACGGAACCGAACGAGACGGACGAGCACAAGGACGAGCGCCCGGCGGCTGACGAGGCCCCCGAGCCGCTGCCCGAGCCGCAGGAGCCGCGTCTGGCCGATCCCGGCCCGACCGAGCTCTCCAAGCGCGACTATGTGGCGATCGTCCGGCGCGCGATCAAGAGGTTCAACGCCGACCACATGACCAACATCGCGGCTGCGCTCGCGTACTACGCGTTCCTGGCCATTCCCGCGGCGCTGCTGGTCGCGGTCGGGATCTTCAGCCTCGTCGCGAGCCCGAGCACGGTCACGACGGTGATCGACAAGCTGCACGGAATCGTCCCGGGCCAGGCGACGAGCCTCCTCGACAGCAGCCTCCGCAACATGATCGACAACAAGAGCACCGGGATCACGGTGCTCAGCATCGGCGGCGTGCTCGCGTTCTGGTCGCTCACCGGCGCGATGCAGAATCTGATGTGGGCGCTGAACATCGCCTACGACCGGGACGAGGGTCGCGGGTTCGTCCGCCGCCGCATCACCGCGCTCTGGATGGTGCTGTTCGCGCTGATCGGGTTCGCGCTCGCGTTCGGCATCCTCGTGCTCGGCCCGCACCTGTCGACCTGGATCGGCGACGCCATCGGCTCAAAGTCGCTGACGAAGATCGTCTGGTACATCGCCGAGTGGCCGCTGCTCCTGGGCGGGCTGCTCGTCGCCTTCGCCGGCTTCATGTATTACGGGCCGAACGTCGAGCACCGGCGCTGGCGCTTCCAGACCTTCGGCGCGGTCGTCGCGCTGGTCATCTGGCTGGCCGGTTCCGGCGCCTTTGCCTTCTACGTGAGCAAGTTCTCGTCCTACAACAAGACCTGGGGCTCCCTGGCGGCGGTTGTCGTGATGCTCACCTGGCTCTGGCTGAGCTCGGTCGCGCTCCTGCTCGGGGCGGAGATCAACGCCGAGGCAGAGCGCAGCCGCGAGCTGCGGCAGGGCGAGCCCGCCGAGCGCGAGCTGCAGGCGCCCGCCAAAGCCTAGTAGCGCACTTGCCGCTTTTTACCGGCGGCGCGATAGTGAAGCGACATGTCCGAGCCGCCCCGCGGGACCGTCACGCTGCTCTTCAGCGACATCGAGGGCTCGACCCGGTTGCTGAAGCGGACGGGAGACGCCTACGCCGACCTGCTCGCCGAGCACCGTCGCCTCCTGCGGGAGGCGTTCGCACGCAACCGCGGTCACGAGATAGACAGCGAGGGCGACGCCTTCTTCGTCGCCTTCGAGTCCGCGAACGACGCTGCCGCGGCAGCCGCTGCCGCCCAGCTCGCGCTCGCCGGGCACGATTGGCCGGACGGCAACGAGGTTCGGGTGCGCATGGGGATGCACACGGGCGAGCCGCGCGCAGTGGATGGGCGCTACGTCGGATTGGACGTCCACGCGGCCGCGCGGGTGGTGGCAGCGGGGCACGGGGGCCAGGTGCTCGTCTCTGAGTCGACCCGGGCCCTGCTCGACGAGCGCTTCCAGCTGCGCGACCTCGGCGAGCACCGGCTGAAGGATCTCTCCGGCACGCAGCGCCTCTACCAGCTCCAGGTCGAAGGCCTGCCCGCCGACTTCCCGCCGCTGAAGACGCTCGAGAACCGGCCCACCAACCTGCCGGTGCAGCCGAACGCCTTCATCGGCCGCAAGCGGGAGCTCGGGGAAGCAGAAGCCCTGCTCGGCCGCGACGACCTCCGCCTCCTTTCGCTGACCGGCGCCGGCGGCACCGGCAAGACGAGGCTCGCGCTCCAGGTCGCGGCGGGGGTGATCGAGCAGTTTCCCGACGGCGTCTTCTTCGTCTCGCTCGCGCCGGTTCGCGACTGGGAGCTGGTCGTCCCGAGGATCGCGCAGACGCTCGGCCTGCGCGAGCAGCAGGGCGAGACGGTGCACGAGACGCTGACCGAGTACCTCCGCGACCGGCGCCTGCTGCTCGTGCTCGACAACTTCGAGCAGGTCCTCGCCGCTGCACCGGCACTCTCCGGCCTGCTCGCGTCGGCGCCGGGCCTGACGCTGCTGGTGACGAGCAGAACGCCTCTGCGGCTCAGGGGCGAGCGCACCTACGCGGTCCCGCCGCTCGACGAGTCCGAATCCGTGACCCTCTTCGTCGAGCGCGCGCACGCCGCCGCCGCGGATTTCTCGCTCACCGACGCCAACGCGCGCGACGTCGCGGAGATCTGTGAGCGCCTGGACGGGCTGCCGCTGGCGATCGAGCTCGCTGCGCCGCGTGTGCGCGCGCTCTCGCCGTCCGCGCTGCTGCGGCGCCTCGACGACCGGCTCAAGCTCCTCACCGGGGGCGCGCACGACGTGGACGAGCGGCAGCGGACGCTGCGCGCGACGATCGAGTGGAGCTACGAGCTCCTTGTAGACGCGGAGCGTGCGCTCTTCGCGCAGCTCGGCGTCTTCGTCGGCGGCTGCCGCCTGGACGCGGCCGAAGCGCTCTGCCAGGCGGACTTCGAGATCCTCGACGGGCTCCAGTCCCTGGTCGAGAACAGCCTTCTGCGGCAGAAGGCCGACTCCGACGGCGAGCCGCGCTTCTGGATGCTGGAGACGATCCGCGAGTTCGCGTGCGAGCTGCTCGAGGAGAGTGGCAACGCCGAGGACGCGCGCCGCCGTCATGCGTCCTACTTCGCCGAGGAGGCGGAACGACTCGATCTCGACTCACGCACCGGCGACCACGGGGCTGTGCTCGCGCGCCTCGACGAAGAGCGCGACAACCTCCGTGTCGCGCTCGAGCAAGCCGACGGTGGCATGAGGCTCCGACTGGCGACGGCGCTCTGGGGCTTCTGGGCGGCGCGCGGCTACATCGCCGCGGGACGCATCGTCCTCGACGATGTGCTCAGCGCCAGCGGGGAGCGGCCGGCGCGGGCCCTGATCGGCTCTTGCATGCTCCGCTTCCTGAGCGGCGAGAGCGCGGGGCTGACCGAGGACGTGCAGGAGGCGCTGCGCGCCGCCGAGGAGCTCGGCGACGAGTACACGCTCGCGCAGGCCTGGAATCTCGTCGGGCGGATGCGCGGCAGCCTCAGGGGCGAGCTCGGCCAGGCCGAGGAAGCGTGGCGCAACGCGCTCGATTACGCGGAGCGGGGCGGCTTCCCGGCGGAGCGGGCGGAGAGCATCGGCTGGCTCCTGATCAGCACGATCTTCGGGCCTCTGCCGGCGGAAGAGGGGATCGCGCGCTGCAAGGAGTTCCAGGAGCTTGCGGGCGACGATCCGACGATCCGGGCCTGGTGCTGCGTCGAACGCTCGGTGCTGGAAGCGATGCGAGGCGACTTCACGCTCGCGCGCGAGCTCCTGGCCGACGGCGCCCGGACGCTCGAGGAGGTCGGCCTCAGGGTGTGGGCCGCGAACACCGCGCAGGAGGCGTTCGCGGTCGAAAGCCTCGCCGGAACCCCCGAAGCGGCGACCGGTGTCCTCTTGAGCAGCTACGAGACGTTCGAGGAGATGGGCGAGAAGGGCTTCAGCTCGACGGTCGCGGGGCTGCTCGCACGGGCCCTGTACGAGCAAGGCGAGCACGGCGAGAGCGCTCGGTTCAGCCGCATCTGCGAGGAAGCGGCTGCGCCCGACGATGTGGTCTCCCAGATGCTCTGGCGGCGGTCGCGGGCCATGCTCCTGGCACACGACGGGGATCTGGAGCGGGCCGAGGCGCTCGCACGGGAAGCTGTCGAGCTGGGGGAGAGGACGGACTTCGAGAACGACCACGCGGACGCGCTCGTCGATCTCGCCGGGATCCTCTCGCTCCGAGGGCGCCGCGCGGAGGCGCTGACGGAGCTCGAGGAGGCGGCGGGGCGCTACGAGCGCAAGGGAAACCTGCCGTCGCTCGAAAGGGCGCAACGCCTCGCTGGCGAGTTGTCAGCCCAGCTTCAGGCGGGCTAGAGTCGGCGCGATGCACCACAAGGATCTTCCGGACTACGTCGCTGCGTACCTCCTGGAACGAGCGATTGCTCACCTCCCCGAAGAGGTTTTGGACGTGCTGGTGACGCTGTCGCCCGAGCAGATCGAGGGACTCGCTAAGGTCGGCAGGGCGTTCGACGAGGCGGGCCAGGACCGCCACCTCGTGACGTTCTCGATTCATTGACGAGGAGCCGCCGGGTGCGGCGGCAGCTCGCGGCTGCGGTTGGCCCGCTCACGGCCGCCTGCACGGTCCTCGTGGAACACCCGCGGCTGCGAGAGGTCTGGCCCGAGTACCTCGTCCTACAGCACCAGATCATCCGCGCCACGGTGCCCTTGACCAGGGCGGCGCTGGAGCGGACGCGCGAGTTGAGCGACCCGCTGTGCAAGCCGCTCGCCGAGTACCTCGAGGAGCACGTCGACGAGGAGCTCGATCACGACGAAGGGCTGCTCGACGATCTCGAGCTGCTCGGCCTCCCCCGCGAGAGTGTGGTGGCCCGGATGCCTCCGCCCACGGTTGCCGCGCTCGTCGGTGCGCAGTACTACTGGATCCACCACCATCACCCGGTCGCCTTCCTGGGCTACGTCGCGTTGATGGAGGGCTATCCGCCGACGGCCGAGCTGATCGAGACGCTCGCGGCCAGAACCGGCTACCCGAAGGAATCGTTCCGGACGTTCTCCCAGCACGCCGAGCTCGACCCGGGCCACCGTGACCATCTCGACGAGACGCTGAATGCGCTCCCGCT
>Ga0307308_10000073_pt1 | contig 27409 bp, 25 predicted proteins | sample ER_DNA_195_FD_194501 | JGI IMG/M metagenome (GOLD analysis project Ga0307308, IMG submission 194501) | Bulk soil microbial communities from the East River watershed near Crested Butte, Colorado, United States - ER_DNA_195 | ecosystem: Environmental > Terrestrial > Soil > Floodplain | place...
TTACGGATTGCCGCGCTTTCTGCACGATTGGGATTTAGCCTTCAAGGAAGCGGCAGACGTCACGCGATGATTGCTGGTGCTGCCGGCGGGTATGAAATTGAACATGATTGAGGCCACAAGAGCCTCCATCTGTCGCTTCTCTCAAGGAGGCTTGATGCGTTACCCCGACAATCCGCCGCACGACAGGCCCGGCCAAAACGATGTCGGCGATCGTCCGGTTGCCGACACGACAACCTCGGAAGCGCGGGACACCTCTGCTCCGGCCACCTCTGCGGCTCCGGCCACCTCTGCGGCTCCGGCCACCTCAGCGGCTCCGACAACCTCGGAAGCTCGGGCCACTTCTGCGGCTCCCGCCACGTCTGTAGCTCCGGCCGCGACCGAAGCCGACGACACCGCCGTTGTCGGCGACCGGCGAGATGTCGTGGACCGCCAGAAAGAGGCCTTCGGCGGAATGAAGTTCGGCAGCTGCTTCTTCGGCTGGCTCACGGCCGCAGGCACCGCCGTACTGCTTGGCGCGATCGTGACCGGCGTCGGCACAGCAATCGGACTGACCCGAAACGTCGAGACAGCAGGAACAACGCCGGCGGGTACCGAGTCAGTCGGCCTGATCGGCGGCATCATCTTGCTGGCCATCATCTTCGTGTCCTACCTCGCCGGCGGATACGTGGCAGGGCGGATGGCCCGATTCAACGGTCTGAAACAGGGCCTTGGGGTTTGGCTCTGGGCAGTGATCATCGCGATTCTGGCTGCCGGAGCCGGCATGCTGGCCGGTGCTCGTTTCGACATCCTCACCCGGGTCAACAGCCTTCCGCGCCTCCCGCTCAGTCAGGGCACGCTGAACACCGGTGGCATCATTTTGGCGATCGGCATCGTGGCCGTCAGCCTCATTGGCGCACTGCTCGGCGGACTGGCCGGCATGCGCTACCACCGTCGTGTTGACCGAGCCGGCCTGGCCCGTTAGACCTCAGCCGGGCTGCACCTGCGAGCGTCTTTCAAGAAAGTGGTCGAATACAACAACGATTCGGCCTCAACGCGTGTTGTTCGTGACCACTTTCTGCATCAACCCGGCCCTCGTCTGGTCAAGGAAAGACACGACTGCGTCCTTTGGCTACTTAGCTACGCTATCCGGATAGAGTACGGGGCAGCTGGCCGAGGTTCGGGTTCCCAAGCCTGGCCTCCGCCGCATCCAGCACTTCGTCGCTCACAATCTCGAGAAGGGCTGGATCGACCCACCGGCCGTGCGGGTTGCCTGTGGCCCCTCGCCAAATCACGGTAGATGGTCCCGCGGCCGGTGGGCCCCAACGCAGCGGCGACGTGGGCCCGAACAACAATACGGATGGAGTGGCGTACGCGGTTGCGAGGTGGGCAATTCCGGTGTCTCCGCTGATCAGCAGCCGAGCGTCGGCCATCAGCGCTGCTAGGCCGGCCAGATCGAGGTCACCTGCCAAAACCCAGTCCTGATCAAGGCCGGCACAGCGCGCGACGGCGAAACAACGACTGCGTTCTGCGGCGGAGCCCGTAAGAACGACGGAATGACCGGTCGCGGCCAAGGCTCCAGCCACTGCGCCAAAGCGATCCACCGGCCAGCGACGAGCCTCAGCTGACGCACCCGGATGCACGATCACCGCGTTCGGCACAGCCGGTGCCTGCGGCGGCTTGACCAAATGCAACTCACCGGGGTCAGCGGGGATCCCCGCCGCCGCGAGCAGCGAGGTCCAGCGCTCCACCTCGTGCATCTCCTCGCACCACTCGGGACCCGAAATCTGCGGATACTGGGGATGTCGGTGGCTGATCAGCCGGCGCGCACCGGTCGCGAGCAGGTCGCCAATGCTCTGCGGGCCTGCGCCGTGCAGGTTGACCGCGAGGTCCGGCGGCGCAGACAGCGGCGGCAGCTCACCTAGCCCCGCGACCGGCAAGACCCGGTCGATCGCTCCAGTCAGCGAGGCCAACGGCTCCAGCACCGCAGGCGCAGCAAGAGTGATGCTCGCTTCCGGAAAGGCACGTCGGAGACCGCGGTATGCGGGCACGCCGGTCAGAAAATCACCGAGCCCGATCGCCCTGAGGACGAGGACCTGGGTCCTGTTCACGGCTGTGCTGGAAAACGACTCCAAGGCAGTTACGGCCAGGAACTCTCGGTCGAGCTGCAGATCACCAGCTCACGCAACTCGCAACCAGCCGGCTGGCTCAGGGCGAAGACGACCGCCGCGGCAACATCGGCCGGGGCGTTGAGCACCGCGTCAGGCGGGGGCTTGTACTGCTCGGTCCGGTTGTCGAAGAAGTGGGTATGCATGCCGCCCGGAATGAGCAGCGTGACGCCCACCTCGCCCGCCAGCTCCGCAGCCAGAGCGCGAGTGAAGCCGACGACGCCAAACTTCGACGCGCAGTACGCGGTCGCATCGCTGACCGCCTTGATGCCGAGGGTGGACGCACACGTCACTACCCGCCCGTGGCTGCGGCGCAGATAGGGCAGCGCCGCCCGAACCACGGCCGCAGTGCCGAGTAGATTCACCCGGATCACGCGTTCCCACTCGTCGACCGAGACCTCGTCAAGCGGGCCGCAAGAATCGATGCCGGCGGCGGTGAAGATACCGTCCAGCTGGCCGCCCGCTGCCTTGACGGCTGCATCTACGGCACTCGCTGCCGCAGCCGAGTCGGCCAGGTCGACCTGCTGGTAGGCGAACTCAGACTCGGGTGCGACGCGATCCAACACCAGCGGTGTCCCGCCGCCGGCCTGTACGGCCGCCGCTGTGGCCGCTCCCAGCCCTGACGAACCGCCTGTGATCACAACCGTGCCGAGCGCTTGTGGCGCGACATGGCCGATGCGGGAAGAGGGTGCCACGGTGGTGGCGCTCATGAGACCTCCTGAGAGATGTCGTTGCTGGAATGGTGGTCCGTACGCGCAGTACTGACCAGGCGTGTCGTTGAGTAACCGGGTACGACGGGGAGGAGCACCACTCGGCCGCCGACCCGCTCAACTACCTCGGCCTCGGGAATGATGCGGTCCGCGTAATCCGTACCTTTCACCCAGATATCGGGCTGCAGCTGAGACAGCAGCGCAGCCGGTGTCTTCTCATCGAAGATCGCCACGCCATCGACAGCAGCCAGTGCAGCAAGCACTGCGGCCCGGTCTTGCTGCGGCACCACGGGCCGCCCGGGACCCTTGGCGCGGCGTACCGACGCGTCGGAGTTGAGACACACCACCAGCGCATCGCCCAGTGCTCTGGCCTGATTGAGCAGGCTGATGTGACCGCGATGGAGCAGGTCAAAGCAGCCGCCGGTCGCGACCAGACGGCCACCGGTGCGGCGGGTTCGAGCCGCCACCTGAAAGGCGTCAACTGCGCCTGTCAGCTCCGCCATGTGCATCGAAAGGTCGATCGACTGTGCGCCCGAGACTGTCGAGACCGCGGAGGCTCCGCCGGCCTGGACGAAGTGCGCGGCCGACGCTACGGCCGCCTGTACGGCCTCACGAGCGTCAGCACCGTCCAACATGGCCAAGGCCGCCGCCGCCGCAAGTTGATCACCTGCACCTAGGGTGTCCACGCGGCCTGCTGTCGGCTGGACAAGGTCCAGCAGCGGAACATTCGTGGTCCGGGGCGGGTCGACCTCGGTCAGGACCGCGCCCCGTCCACCGATCGTGACGGCGACGGCGCGTGCATGCCAGCTCGCGCAGAGTCGTCGGCCTTGCTCAGCTGGCTGCTCGGCCCCGCTGGAGAGTTGCGCCTCGGCGGCGTTCGGAGTGATCAGCCAGCAGCCGCGCACCGGCGTGGGCCCGTTGGAATGCGGGTCCCAGATCACGGGCACCGAGCTCATCTTGCGCAGTAGCGCCTGTCGTAGCGCGGGCAAGCCAGCCACGCCGCGGCCATAGTCTGCGACCAGAATCGCGCCAGCCGACTCAAGGGTGCGTACGGCGTCGGGCGGCAAGGACCCGCGACACGCGCGTCCCGATCCGGAATCCAGCCGCAGCAGCGGAACCTCGCCCGCCGCGACCCGGCATTTGCTGACAGTGTTGCCGTCCAGCGGCAGCGATCGAACCTCCACATGATCAGCAAGCAGGCCTCGCAGCGTGTTGCCGAGGTCGTCGTGTCCGATCGCCGTCAACAGAATCACCTGGCGACCGGAGCGAGCCGCCAGCAGTGCCGCAAGGCCTGCGCCCCCGGGCCGACGCCGCTGACGCGTCACGTCGACCACGGGAACGGGCGCCTCGGGACTCAGCCTGCTGGCCTCCCCTTCAATGTCGATGTCCAGCATCGAGTCGCCGAGGACAACAAGTGGACCGCCACGCGCGCCGGCCGTCACCATTCGTGGGCCCGCAGCGCCTGATCGAGGACGATGCACAGCGCGTGCACGAGGGTGAGATGAATTTCCTGGACTGTGGCCACCGTCGGGGCATCGACCGCGATCGCCGAATCCGACAGTGCGGCGAGCGGGTTGGGAGCGGGGCCGGTCAGCGCCCAGACGGTGACGCCCAAGTCGAGCCCGGCCTTCGCGGCGGCGATCACATTCGGGCTGCTGCCGCTGGTGGACAAGGCCACCAGCACATCCCCGCGTCGCCCGTACGCCTGAACTTGGCGAGCAAAGAGCTCCTCGGCGCCATAGTCATTGATGATCGCTGTGACAGCCGCCGTGTCGGCGCACAGCGCAACAGCCGGGAGCGGCCGACGCTCGTGACGGAAACGACCGAGCAGCTCCCCGGTGAGGTGCTGCGCTTCGGCGGCGCTGCCGCCATTGCCACAAGCGAGCAGCTTGCCGCCGCTAGCGAAAACCTCGGCAAGTTGCTGGCCCCATTCATGCACAACGGGCGCGGCTACATGTGCGTCGCGGGCAGCGATGGCCAAGTCGTCGAGGTGCGAGCCGACCAGCTCCACACCCTGCAGGTGGCTCACAACCATGGCCTTTCTCTCGTGGCGGCCTGGGCCGGACGTGCCGTCGTGGCGACTCCTGACCCTCCGGAGTGCGTCTGCAGCTCCGCCACGGCTGCAACAACCTCCGAAGGACTGATCGAGGTCAGGCAGGGATGATCGGGAATCGTGCACGCCCTCATCCGGGTGCCTCGACAGGGCGCCTGCTGATCACCCAGCAGCGCCCGCGGCACCCCGTACGGAGCCCATTGCGACGCGGCCACGACAGGCGCGAACAGTGAGACGACTGGCGTACCAACGGCTGCAGCTAGATGCGCCGGCCCAGTGTTGGGTGCGACCACAACGTCGGCCCGCTCAAGGACTGCGGCCAGCTCCGCCATAGAGAGCAAGCCGCCAAGATCATCTGCTGCTCCGCCCGCAACAAAGCCGGTCAGGGTGGTTTCATCCGCAGATCCGGTGACGATCACCCGCTGTCCGGCCGACCGCAGCGCCGCCACCATTGCCCGACTGTGCGTGGCGGTCGGACGCCTGGCGGGCACTGCCGCACCGGGATGGAATACCACGTACGGCTCGGTTCCGACCCAATCAGTGACGTCGGGCAGCGGTTGTCGTACGGCTAGCCGGGCTGCCATCTCGTCCGCGTCGAATCCGGCAGCGCGAGCAAGCGAGAGGTTGCGCTCCGACTCCGGCAGCCCATCAGCCACGTGATGGCGCAGATCGAGGAGGGAGCCTGGATAGTCCTCACAGATGGCGCCGATCCAAGGCACGTGAGCCATCCGCAAGAGCAGGGCCAGCGGCAGCGGCGATTGGTGGAACGAGGTCAGCACCAGCGCTGCGTCGAAATGCCGTGCCTCCACTGCCTCGAGTAGGTCGGCAATTGCTTGGTCGTGGATCCGCGGCGGGTCGAGGAGCACCCAGGCGGCGTCGAACTCCACCACGTCGTCAACACCAGGCAGCAGCTCAGCCGCCGGAGCGAGGCCGCTACGAACCAGCATCGTCACTGCGCCGCGCCGAGCAACGGCACGTACCGCCGGCCCGGCGAGCAACACATCGCCAAGGCTGTCGAGCCGCGCCACCAAAACACGCGCGGACCGACCGAGATGCGGAGGGTTCATCGGACTCCCCCGACGTGGCGGCGTACGGCGGTCCGCAGATTCGGGGCGACAGCAGCGACTAGGTGGGCATGATCGATCTCAGCGACCCTCGTGTGGCGTCCAGGCACCAATACCGCACGCGCCCCTGCGGTGAGCGCCGCGTCGACGTCGCTGCCGATATCGCCGATCATCAGGCACTCATCCGGAGCGACTCCCAGCTCGTGAGCGGCCGCCGCGACCAAGCCTGGCTCAGGCTTACGGCACCCGCAGCCCGCATCGGGCGCGTGCGGACAGATCTGCCAGGTGTCGAACGGACCGAGCAGCGATTCCACGCGCGCATTGACCTTCGCCAGTTCATCGGAGTTGATCAAGCCCCGGGCGACCCCGGACTGGTTACTGACCACGCCAACGGCGACACCTTGACGGCGCAGCTGATTGAGCGTACGCCGAGCGCCCGGCATCGGCCGGACCCGACGCGGATCGGCCAGATAGGGCACGTTCTTGATCAAGGTGCCGTCCCGATCGAAGAGCACGGCGCGGGGTTTTTCGGAGATACGTCCGGGGTCTCGCCCACCAAGCCGGGCTCGCACCTCCCCTCGCAGCCGATGCGCAACTGCGAGGGGTGGAATGAGTGCGCTGGTCACCACCATGGTGGTGATTTCCCGCGCGGTCCGTGGTCCCGCAAGGATGCGACCAAGAGCAAACTCGGCCGTCAGACCAGCCCAGACAAGCCCTGCCGCCGCCGCGACGCGCGCCCAGCGGCGGGGCGCCGGCACAACCCCACGAGAGGCTACGGCAGCAAGGGCTGTGGTCGCGGCGGCGGTGGTGATCAGGTGACGACCAGTCCTTCCTCGGGCGGTTCCGGACAGCGAACGCCAGCGGCGGCCGTACTTCGCGCGTAGCCACGCGTTGTCAGCGTTGCCCGCCTGGTCCTTCAAGCTGCTCCGCCAGTTAGTTGGCGAGGCGAGCGGGTGGGTCGTTACCCGCTCGCCCCACGTCATCAGGTAGCCGAGCCGCACCGTACGCAAAGCCAGGTCGCTGTCTTCCCGAAAGGCTCGCGGGAAGCGCTCGTCGAAGCCGCCGGTCGCAACCAGGGCGGCACGCCGATAGGCCATGTCGGCGGTAATCCACGGCGCACCCATGAGAGCCAGCGTGCGCCGCTCGCTATCGGTGGGACGGCGCTGTGGCGGTGCCGGGACATGGAGCCAGGCCTGCGAAGCCGCCACTTGGTCCGGCAGGTTGGAGAGGTCTCGCATCAGTCGCTGGCACCAGTCGCGCGGAACGTTCACATCGTCGTCGAGGAAGGCAATCCACTCGGCATCCGCCGCGCGCCAGCCCGCATTCCGGGCGGCAGCAGGGCCGCGGCCATGTGTATGGAGGACAGTGAGCGGGGCTGAAGTCTCCGGCAGGTCCAACTCCGCTGCAACACGATGCCGATCGTCAACGACCACGATGCAGGTCGGTGCTGGGTCGCCGTCCACGGTAGCGATCAGTTCAGCTAGCCCCGGGCGTCCGATGGTCGGAATGACGACGGCGTACGACGGATTGATCATGGTCGCCGCACCAGATAGGGGCCGATGGCGAGTGCATCGACCGGTGCCGAGCCGAAGAGCTCCAGCGCGTCCCGCGGACTGTCCACCATGGGTCGCCCTACGGTGTTGAGGCTGGTGTTGACCACCACCGGGATATCGGTGAGCTCATCGAAGGTTGTCAGCAGGGTTGCCGTCAGGGGGTCGTCTGAGGCATCGACCGTTTGAATCCGTGCCGTGCCGTCGACGTGGGTGACAGCCTGCAGCCGCTCCTGCCAGGCGGGGGCGACGTCGTGCACAAAGAGCATGTACGGGCTGGGAACGGGTCCGCGATCGAAGATCTCGGCCGCCCGGTCGGACAGCACCATAGGCGCCACCGGTCGGAACTGCTCTCGTCCCTTGATGTCGTTGAGTCGCTCGGTGTTGCCCTCGCGGGCGGGATGGGCGAGCAACGAACGATGACCGAGCGCCCGTGGCCCATACTCGGCGCGGCTTTGGAACCAGGCGACGATCCCGTCGTCGGCGATGATCTCGGCCGCGGCACCAGCGATGTCGGCCGGGCGTTGGTACGGGACGCGGGCCGTGCTGAGTGCCAGCTCGATCTGGGCGTCGCTCCAGCTGCGGCCCAGAGCGGCCGTGGTCATCGGTTCAAGATCATCACCGGCCTCGGCGGCTACAGCCAGCGCGGCGCCCAGAGCGGTGCCCGAGTCACCGGCGGCCGGCTGCACCCACATCTCGCTGAACGGGCTGTCGGCGAGCAGCCGCGTATTGGCGACGCAGTTCAAGGCGACGCCGCCTGCTAGCGCCAGCCGGCTGTTTCCGGTCCGGCCGTGGAGCCAGCCACACAGGTCCAGCAGCACCTCTTCGAGCGCGGCCTGCACGGTAGCGGCCAGATCCATGTGGCTCTCATCGAAGGCGTCACCCGGCCGACGGGCCGGCGCGAACCTGCCCCAGTCGATGGACTCGGTGCGGAAGCCGCCGTCGGGGGTTGCGTACACTCGCTGCCGAAAATGATCAAGGTGCAGCGACGTACCGTACGAAGCCATCGCCATCACCTTGTACTCATCACTGGATCGCTCGAAACCCAGATGCGCGGTCAGATCCTCGTACAGAAGTCCGAGCGAATGTGGCAGCGCCTGCACCTGGAGCACATCCAGCTTGCGGTCGCGATATTCCCCCGCCAGCATCGAGGTCGACTCGCCTCGTCCGTCGACCGCCAGCACGGCGCAGTCAGCGAGCGAGCCGTCGGGTCCCCACGGTGCGGCGAGCGCTGCAGATGCCGCGTGGGCGACATGATGCCGGACGAAATGAAACCCTTGGCCCTGATAGCCGGGTAGTGCTGTCTTGAGAAACTGGGGCGCCCGAGACGCGTACGTGGTGCGCAGTTCTTCCCAGCTCGGATCCAGGCCGGCTGAGCTGTGATCAACCAGAGCCGGATCGTAGGAGTAGGCCACCGCATCAAGATCATCTGGGGTGAGCCCACCCTGCGTCAGGCACCAGGCGATCGCCTGCTCGGGCAGCTCCCACGCCGAGAACGGAACCGGCCGCTTGCCATGCTTGCGCCGACTGAACCGCTCCTCCTCCGCGGCAGCGACCGTACGCCCGTCCACCACGAGAGCGGCAGCCGAGTCATGAAAGATCGCGTTGACGCCGAGTACGCGCAATGCCTGCCCTCTCCGCTTGTTGTGGTTGCTACTAGTTCCCTTCGCCGTTACCCCGGCTACTGGTGACCAAACCACCTATAGGTGATTTGCCTCCCTGCTACGTCTTGACGGCTGTGCCCCTTGTCACGCCGCTCAGGTCTGGTCGGGGCCGTCAGACGAGCGGCGCGATCTGCGCGGTTTCTCTACTCTGTCGCCGTGCGGTCCGTTGATACACCGCTGCGGTATCTGCGGCGACCCGATCCCACGAGTAGCGGCTGCGGACCCGTTCCAAGCCGGCTCGAGACAGCTCGGCACGGTGCTCGGGCGCATCGAGCAGTGCCCCGATCACCCCTGCCAGGGCGGCCGGGTCACGTGGCGGCACGTGCGCTCCGGTGACGCCGTCGACAACGGTGTCGAGCATCCCGCCGACGGCGCTGGCAACGACAGGGACACCGCACGCCATGGCTTCCAGCGGGACGATCCCGAACGGCTCGTACCACGGTGAGCAGACGACCAAGTCCGCCGAACGCAGTAGCGCCGGCATCTGTGGATGCGCCACCTGCCCGATCAGCTGCACCCGATCAGCAACTCCCAGTTGATCGGCAAGGGTGAGAAGTCGATCATGCTCCGGCTCGGGCGTCGCGTCGCCACCGCCGGCGATCAGCAACTCGGTGTCGGGCAGTCGGGTCAGCGCCTCGATCGTGGTGTCGTAGCCCTTCCGCCGTACGAGTCGACCCGCGCTCACCAATCGATAGCGGTAGCCCCGCTCCGGTACAGCCGCGGAGATTCCCTTGCCCGCAGTCGGTGAGAAGTGACCAAGATCAACACCGCAGGGCACGACCGCAACCTTGTCAGCCGGTACCCCAAGAAAACCGAGCTCAGTAACCTCATCCCCACACGTCGCGACGATGCAGTCGGCTTCAGCTGCCACCGCCGTCTCAACCCTGATTCTGTTGAGCGGGCTGGTATCGGACTGACCCTGATAGCGGCGCTTGACCGCGCCAAGGGCGTGAAAGGTGACCAGGAGAGGAAGGTTGAGCCGCTCGGCGGTTACCGCAGCTGCCCAGGCTGACATCCAGAAATGGGCGTGCACGAGATCTGGCCGTTGGAACGTCAGCATTTCGCCGAGGTGGTCAGCGAAGGCGCCCATGTACGGCCACAAGTCGTCCTTGGGAACCTGCTCGGCCGGGCCGGCCGGAAGGTGTACCACTTCGTATCCGGCGGCGGTCGTTAGCCGTTCCGGCAACTTCGGATCATCACGCCTGGTATATACCGCTGCCGAATGTCCGAGTCGGACCAGCCCTGCAGCGAGCTCAGCGACGTGGACATTCTGACCTCCGGCGTCGACGCCCCCGATCGCGGCCAGCGGACTCGCATGTTCAGACACCAGCGCCACGCGCACGGTATTCTCCCCAATCCTCTGGGCTCTACTGCGCAGAGGACCTACCCGGCTCTTTCTCGCCTAAACCCCTTTCGCTTCGGGTGCGGATGCTGAAGGTCAGTTGCTCGTAAATTGTGACGTCACCTGTGCTGGGTTCGCTGATCTGTTGTTCGTGAATGTTGGTGTCACTTGCGCAGGGCTGCTGGCGATGAGGCCATTGTGTCTGGTGTTGCTCGCCGACTGATCTCAAAGTGTTAAGCACCGTCTCGGCTGCCGTCGTCATTGGACCGGTGGGGTAGGCGACGCGGATGTGCCGAACGCCGGGTTCTGCGGGCAGCGGCCGCGTGATGAGGTTGTCTCGGCTGACGATCACGGTGAGTTCGTGGGTGAGCGTGACGCCTCGGCCGGTGTCGTCGCCGTCGGGAATCCGGCCCGAGTCATTCGCACTTTCGAAGGATGATGGCGGCATGAGCGTTTCCGACAATCCGCCCCGCCCACCCGGTCGACCCGGCCCGTCTGATCAGGTACGCGCCTTCGATGAGATGTACGACGGCGGACCACCACCGTGGGATATCGGACGACCGCAGCCGACATTCGTCGAGCTAGCTGATCAAGGTCGGCTGGTGGGACGGGTTCTCGATGTCGGATGCGGTACTGGCGAACATGCCCTCATGGCGGCAGCGCGGGGCCTGGACGCGACCGGCATTGATGCCGTTCCACAGGCGATCGGCCACGCACAACGTAAGGCTGAAGATCGCGGTCTCACAGCGAGATTCCTCGTCGCGGACGCCCTTCGGCTAGCTGATCTTGGCGAGCAGTTCGACACCGTACTCGACTGCGGACTTTTTCACATCTTCAGCGATGAGGACCGCCCTCGGTTCGTCGCCTCACTTGGTGCTGTCATGTCCGCCGGCGGCCATTATTACCTGCTGTGCTTCAGTGATCGGCAACCCGGGACAATGGGGCCGCGACGGGTCAGCGAGTCGGAGATCAGGGACGCATTCGGGCCTCCGGACTGGCGGGTCGACGCCATTGATGCCGTGACGATGGACACCAACATGGAGCCGATTCGCGCTTGGCGAGCGAGCATCAGCTGCGTGTGAGCTGCGAGCGCGTGTTGCCGCGTCAGGCTCGTTTCCTGGCCGCTCGGCGTGCGACGTAACGCACAATCTTTTCGTGCGTGCCGCAGTCCTGCATAGCACACCAGCGCCTGCTCAGGTTCTTGGATTGATCAAGAAATACCCACGGACAGCCAGCGCACTTCTTGACCCGGGCCAGCTGCGGGCTCGTCAACAGCTGAACAGCCGCCACGGCGATCGGCCACAACATTGAGTCCAAGCGCATGATCACGGGCCAGTCCAGCTGGTACTTGTGATCATCCGGCACCAGTTCGCTGTGTGCCATGGCATCCGTGACGTATGACCGCAGGTCGTGCCACCGCGCATCCAGCACCGCCCCCGCTGCTAGCTCACCACTATTGATCATGGCGGCCGTACTGAACGTCTCGATCAGGAGGCTGCGTAGCGCGTGCGCCCTCTTGAGCGCGGCAGACCTGGCACGCGGATGATCCATGCCTGAGGCCAGCAGCGTCGTCGCCTCGTCAGTCTGCAAGATCCCAAGTCGAACCGACCAGGCAACCAGCTCGGGAAAGGTCCCAGCATGGTCGTAGCGTGCCGTGCCGTCTGGATCGTCGACGGTATTGGCGAAGTCCAGCGCCAGGTGGCCGCCGACAATCGGCAGCTCTCGTGGGACACCCGTTGCGGGAAAGGTTGTTTCCATCAAAACTCAGTTTACCAGTTGCATGCCTGGGCAGGCGCTGGGGTATGTTCCCAGCATGAGGAGTTTTGCTGGTAACAGCCTAAAGACCTGGCCGGCGGTCGCCGTCGTGTGCGTCGCTCAGTTCGTCGTGGTCCTTGACGTGACGATCGTCACGATGGCGCTCCCGGCGATTCGCCCCGCATTGCGATTTAGCGAGGCTGGCCAGCAGTGGATCTTCACCGCGTATGCGCTGGCGTTCGGCGGACTGCTCATCTATGGCGGCCGACTGGCCGATGTCTTCGGCCGCCGCCGAATCTTTCTGATCGGTCTTGGTTTGTTTACGGTGGCCTCAATCGGCTGCGCTCTGGCGTGGTCTGCCGAGACACTTGTCGCTGCGCGAGTAACCCAGGGGGCTGGAGCGGCCCTACTCTCTCCCGCGGCACTGGGGTTGTTGACCACGCTCACCGAGCCGGGCGAAGAGCGACGACGAGCGATCGGCTGGTGGACGGCGGTCGCAGCGGGTGGTGGCGCCAGCGGCTGGATCCTCGGCGGCCTGATCAGCGAATACGCCGGTTGGCGTTGGGTTTTTGCCGTCAACGCGCCGATCGGACTGGTCGGGCTGGTGTTGGGTCTGCTGGTATTGCCGGCCAGCCAGAGGCGACGCGGAGCAGCTCGGCTGGATCTCGGCGGGGCATTGACCGCTACGGCCGGGCTTTCGCTGCTGGTCTGCGGACTGACCGGCGCGGGAGAGCGCGGACTGAGTCAGCCAACAAGCTGGCTGCCTCTGCTGCTGGGGGCCGTTGCCTTGCTGATCTTCGTACGCCATGAGCGCCGGACAGTCGATCCGCTGCTGCCGCTCGGATTGCTGCGATCCCGGCCGGTCGCCGCCGCGAACCTGACGGCTGCCGCGCTCCCAGCCGCCACGTCGCCGGCGATGTATCTGTGCGTCCTTTACGTGCAGCAGGTGTTGCGGATCCCAACCGGACGGGCATCGCTGCTGTTCCCCGCCCTGAACCTCGCCGTCATCGCCGGATCGCTCGCTGGCCCACGGCTGCTGAAGCGACTGGGCGCTCGACATACGCTGCTGGTGGGTTTCGCCGGCATGGCCGGCGGAATTTCTTCGCTGCTTGCCTTGCCGTCCGAAGGCTTACCAGTCGTTCAACTGCTCACCGCGTTCGCGGTGATGGGTGCCGGATTAGGCGTCGCATCGGTGGCCTCGACCCAGACCGGAACGGAGGCGGCTGACCCGGGATATCGCGGCGTCGCCTCCGGCGTACTCAACTCTGCCGCCCAAATCGGTACGGCGGTCGGTGTCGCCTTGCTATTACCGCTCGCGGCGAGCGCCGGCTTGGACACGATTGCGGGCTATCACATCGGATTCGTCGGCGCCGGCGCGATCGCGCTGGCAGGTGCCTTCGCCAGCTTCCTCATACCCGCGCGACCTCGGCAGAGGTACGAGGCGTCCCAGACATCCGGCTCGGTAGACACTGAACTGCATGGGCGTGAGCTGGTGTGAGATCCCCGGAGCTGAGCCGAGTCCTGCTGACCCATTTCTCTCCGGCTTGATTACCTGCTCAGCCTCCGGGGTAAAAGTCACCCAAGCACGTGCCGACGAAAGGGAAACGGCCATCACAAGCACGCAACAGAAGCAGCAACAAGCCGCCGCCGTGCCGGGAGGTGAAGCAGACCGACCTACCGAGATCCCGGCCCGCGGCTGGAAGCAGATACTCAAGCGCGGCTGGAAGGAGGCGAAGGCTGACCAGGTTCCGCTGCTTTCCGCAGGTGTGGCGTTTTACGCGTTCCTGGCCATCTTCCCCGCGCTCATCGCGATCGTGTCGCTCTATGGCCTCTTCGCCGATCCGGCGACGATCACGTCTCAACTGAACTCACTCACCGAGGCACTTCCCGCTCAGGCACGCCAGGTGATCACCGACCAGGTCACCGCGCTGACCGCGCGCCGTACGGCACTGGGCATCGGCTTGATCATCTCCGTCGCGATCGCGTTGTGGAGCGCATCAAGCGGTGTCAGTAATCTGATCACGGCGATCAACGCCGCCTACGACGAGGAAGAGAAGCGGAACTTCGTCAAGAAGCGGCTGCTTTCACTCGGGATGACCCTTGGCGCCATCGTCTTCATGTTGATCATGCTCGGCATCGTCGCCGTGCTGCCCCCGCTGCTGGAAAACCTGTTCGGGGGCGGCGCGCTGCGCTGGGTGTTCCAGATTCTCGGCTGGCTCGTGCTGCTCGTCCTCGTCATCGTGGTGCTGGCAATCCTTTATCGGGTGGCGCCAGACCGCGACGCGCCAAAGCTGAAATGGGTTTCGGTCGGAGCGGTCGTCGCTACGGTGATCTGGCTGCTTGCCTCGATCGGCTTCTCGATCTATTCCTCCACCTTCGGCAACTACGCCAAGACCTATGGCGTCTTCGCTGGAATCGTCGTGCTGCTGTTCTGGCTCTGGCTCAGCGCGTACGCGATCTTGTTGGGCGCGGAGATCAACGCCGAAGCCGAGCAGCAGACCGTCGCCGACACGACGAAAGGCCCGGAAGAGCCATTGGGCGAACGGGGCGCTACCAAGGCCGACTCGATTCCTGGGGATGATCCCGAGTCACCACAGCAGGAACGCTGAGATGGCTACGCAGCGTTGGTTCGCCTGCTCGACCGACCAGGTTTGGGATGTGCTCAGCGACGGCTGGCTCTACCCCTTGTGGGTGGTCGGAGCGTCGCGCATTCGCGATGTGGACGACGGTTGGCCAGCGGAGGGCAGGAAGCTCCACCACTCCTTCGGGGTCTGGCCGTTGGTGATCGACGACACGACCGAGGTGATCGAGATCCAGCCCGATCAGCGGATCGTTCTCGAGGCTCGCGGTTGGCCTGTCGGCACGGCCCGGGTGGAGATCACGGTCCAGCCAGACGGCAATGGCTCACTGGTCTCGATCGCCGAGGACGTCTCCAGCGGTCCTGGGCAGCTGGTTCCGCAGCCGGTTCGGGTGGCAGCCATGGACCTACGCAATAAGGAAACGCTGCGCCGCCTCGCCTACCTGGCCGAGGGCCGCGCAGACGGATCGCCTAGTCCGTAACCAGCTTTAGTCGCCCTTCGTAATCGACTCAGTCGCGCGTTTCGTCAATGCCCGGGCGGGTTTCGTCAGTCGCGCTTGCGTCAAGGCAGCTCGCGCCGCATTCATCCCGCAGGCCCCATGCACGCTGCCGCCAGGATGCGCCGAGGCCGAGGCCAGATACAAACCGTGTATCGGCGTACCGGCTCTGCCGAGACCCGGAATGGGTCTAAAGATCAATTGCTGGTCAAGCGCCGCGGTCCCGCCGTTAAGGGAGCCACCCACGAGGTTCGCATTGCGACGCTCCAGGTCCAATGGAGTCAGGATCCGTCGTTTGACAATCCGGGTCGAGAATCCCGGAGCCTGCTGCTCGATCCGATCCTGCATGCGATCAGCGAACCGCTCCGCTTCGTCGGTGTCCCACGCCCCGGTGAGATTGCCGCCGGCATCGCTCAACACCCGCTGCGGTACATGGGTGTAGGCCCATAGGGACTCTGTCCCAGTCGGAGAACGTTTCGGATCAGCAGTGGTCATCTGACCCATCAGCAGGAACGGACGGTCCGGGATGCTGCCGACGGTGAGCTGGGCAAAGGTAGTCACCAGTTCCTCCATGGAGTCGCTGATGTGGACGGTCCCCGGCGCGTACGGCGGCGGAGTACGCCAGGGCACGGGCGAGCTCAGCGCATAGTCGATCTTGAAGGTTGCCGGGTCCCGGCGGAAGCCGGACATCTTGACCCGCACCCTCGCAGGTAGCTCGTCAAAGGTCACTAGACGTCCGTAAAGATGTTCAGCAGCAACATCAGCGAGCACCGCATGGCGGACTCGGACAAGTTGATCATGGACCTGGACGCCGACCGCTCGGCGATGTGCAACAACGATCTTGGTCACCTCGGCGTTGCATTCCAGGGCGCCCCCATGGGCCAGGAATCGGTCCCGCAATGCCTCTGACAGCTTGCCCGCACCGCCCTCCGGAACCGGAAATCCGAGAGTCTGACCAAGCATGATCAACAGCAGTCCGAGGAAGCCCGAACCTGCGCCATCCAAGGCAATGTCGGCATGCAAAGCGTTTCCGGCAAGCAGCAACCGGAACGCCGTGCCTCCGAACTCCTGCTCGAAAGCAGAAGTCGCAGGGCTCAGCAGTTCCCGAGCGAATGACAGACCACCCACTCGTGGCAACTTGATCATGGCGCGGATGCCCGGCCGTATTGGCGGGAACGGAGTTACAAGCGCGTCGATCAGACTAGGCCCGATGAGTCGCCACTGATCAACAAGTGATCGCCAAGCAGCCCCGTCACCAGGATGCTCGGCATCCAGCAAGCCCGCCGTAATGTCGAGATCACGATGCAACATCGCCCAGCTGCCATCGCGTCGGGGATGTCCTAAGACCGCGGGCGCGTGGCGCCAGCGCAGCCCATAGTCCTCAAGGTCTAGTCCCCTCAGCACTCGGGAGGCGGCGCCAAGGGGATAGAAGGCGCTAAAGGTGTCGGTGACGAAATGCGGATCAAGTTCGCGATCGCTGCGTACTGCGCCGCCGACGTCGGGCTGTGCTTCCAGCAACAGCGTGTCCCAACCCGCCTCGGCCAACCGGTTGGCGGCCACCAGTCCGTTGGGACCGGCACCGATGACAACCGCATCTACCTCGCGTGGCAGCGTCATGCTCTCACCTCACGTGACATGACATCAGAGGATCGGCTTACCGCCTGTTACGGCCACCCGAGCTCCTGAGACATAGCTGGCGTCATCGGAAGCGAGCAGCACGTAGATCGGCGCTAGCTCCTTCGGCTGACCCGCCCGTCCCAGTGGAGTGTTCTCGCCGAAGCTCTCCACCCTTTCGCTGGGCATCGTCGCAGGGATCAGCGGAGTCCAAATCGGTCCCGGCGCAACGCTGTTAACCCGGATGCCCTTGTCGCCGAGCATTTGGGCGAGGCTGGCACAGAAGTTGGCAATCGCGGCCTTCGTCGCGGCGTACGGGGCAAGCGTTGGGTTGGGCATGTCGGAGTTGACCGAAGAGCTGCCGATGATCGATGAGCCCGGCTTCATATGCGGGACCGCGGCCTTACAGAGACGAAACATCGCGCCGATGTTGGTGTCGAAGGTGTAGTCCCACTCATCATCGGAGATCTCGTCGAGCGTCTCATGCGTCATTTGGTATGCGGCATTGCTGACCAAAATGTCGACGCCACCGAACTCGTCGATCGCGGTCGCGATGATGTCCCGGCAATGCTGCGGATCTGCTATATCGCCTTTGACGAGTACGACGCGGCGCCCGGCTTGCTCCACGTAGCTTGCCGTGTCCTTGGCGTCGGAATCCTCGCTGAGATAGGAAATCAAGACATCGGCGCCTTCCCGCGCGTACGCGATGGCCACCGCGCGCCCGATTCCGGAGTCACCACCAGTGATTACCGCAATCTTGTCGGTGAGCTTTCCGCTGCCCCGATAACTTTCCTCGCCGCAGTCCGGTACCGGTGTCATCTTCGATTGAATGCCAGGTACCTCTTGTTGCTGTGCAGGCTGGCCCATGGGTCCTCCTTCGTATCAGTCGCGACCGTTGAGTTACCCAGCGAGGAGGCGGCCGAACCTTGCGCTTGCCGTGGACACATGAATGAACGTCCAGGCAGCGGGCCTAGGTCGCGACGTTTTCTCAAAATCGCCCCCGAGCCGAAGCTGCTTATCCGATTTCACGCTCAGATTCCCTAGCGGTCCCTCCGCTCGGGGGCGATTTTGAGAATTTGACTCCGTCCTACTTCAGCAGCAAACCCGACGCTCGAGGCGAAGCGAGATGGACAGTCGCGACCCACCGCAGTGCAGAATCGCATTCATGACCGCAGCAGGAAACCCGCATCGACACCACACGCACCGCCTCGATCTCGACGACCCCACGATCCGCGAGTGGGACGCCACTGTGCTGCTCGCCGACGTCGATCAGGGCATCGTGCTGGACCGGTCCGCGTTTTATCCCGGCGGCGGCGGGCAGCCGCCCGATCACGGCGTGCTGCTGTGGGGCAATGTCCGTACCCGGATCGTCGGCACACGCAAGGGTGACGACCTCTACCTCCTACCTGCAGAGGGGGATCCCCTACCCCCGGCAGGCACGAGCGTCCACGGTGGCCTCGACGACGAACGCCGTACCAGCCTTATGCGCACTCATTCCGGCCTCCACGTGCTCAGCGCAATCGTGCTGCGGGACTTCGGCGCCCCAGTGACCGGCGGAAACATGGAACCGCTCATTGCCCGGATGGACTTCGACCTGCCCGAAGTGCCCGCGGACTTCAAGCAGCGCGTCGAGGAGGCCTGCAATGACGCCGTGCGGCTGGACCGGCGGATCGACGTCCGGGTGCTACCGCGGGAGCAGGCACTGGCAATCCCGAACGTCATCCGCACCGCGAGCGACCTGCTGCCGGCGGACATCGAGATGGTGCGGATCGTCGACATCGACGGCATCGATATCCAGGCCGACGGCGGTACCCACGTGGCCTCCACGGCCATGATCGGCCGCATCGCGGTGACGAAGATGGAGAGTAAAGGTCGCGGTTTTCGCCGCGTGCGGATCCAGATCGAGGACGCGAATTAGTAGTCAGGCTCGCGCGCCCGCGCCCGCGCACCGACTAGCGAACCAGCGCGGCCAGGCTGCGAAACCCATTGAGACCGCAGCTCGAATCCACCGCCATAGCGCTTTGCGGCGCAGTTGCATTGACCGATCGTACGAATCGGTGCCCACTTGAGCTAGGCCGACTCAATCCGGGCCGGCTCAAGCTCCGGTCTCGTGATGCGCCTCGGCAACCGGCTTGGACTCAGGCGATCCCCGTTGCCGAAGGTAAACCGAGGCCCAAACGATCACTGCGACGGCGAGAAACTCGCTCTGCCAGTTCTGGAACGACTCGAACCAGAACTGCGATGTGCCGAGATACTGCAATGCCGTGACGGCGTGACCACCATGCGCCAGTTCTTGATCGCTGTAATCCTTGGCGCCGCCGATTGCATGGCCGACGACGGCGCCGAAGAACAGAATGAAGAAGAGCGCCGACAATGAGTGCTCGTACGCGGTCAGCACCCAGCCGCCATGGCGTACCGGCCACGGAGCACCCGGACGATTCGCCGCCCGGCGAGGGTCTTCGTCCTGCGGCGAAGGCTGGTCAATGGGCTTCGACTCCGAGGATCCACGCTGGAACAGATAGGCGGTCAGTACGACATACATACCCATCTGCAAAAATTCGCTTTCCCAGTTCTCAAAGGTCGCTTCATAGAACGCCCCGGTGAGCAGATAGCCACTAAGGGAGACCGCCTGCTGCCCGTGCTGGAGTTGGTCGGAGCTATAGACCCGAACGCCGGACAGCACCATGCCACCGAAGAAGATCAGAAACAGTGCCAGATTGGCGACCAACAGTCCATGATCACGCAGCCATTTGCGCATCGCGCATGCGCCCCCTCTACCAACCCCTCGGTCAGCCTTTATCGCTCCGAGACAGTCGGATCCAGCGATATCCCCAACCGTTCAACATCAGGTCGCTGAGCTTCTTGGTCGGCGCGGCGTACGTGCCGTCAACGAACAGATCGTACGGATCGCCGTTCATGCCCGACAGCGGGCCGATGTCGACAGTGACTTTCTCGTCAGCCAGGTTGTGCAGCAGCAAGATCGCCCCGGCCTGGGCATCGAATCGGTGTGCCAGCACCGACCGCGGCAGCGGAGCATCGATGACCGAGCAGGTGCCCGTGCCGATCTCCGGCGCATTGCGCAAGGTGTAGATCAGGTTCTCGAACCAACGCAGCAGCGAATTGGCATCTTGTTGCTGTGCCCGCACGTTGACTTTCTTGGCGCCGAACCGACCGTTCATGGCTACTGGCCGAAAGAGCGCCTCCGGCGCTGCCGTACTAAAGCCACCGTTCGGCGTCGCATCCCAATGCATGGGCGTACGGATCGACTCGCGCCCGTCAAGGCTCAGGTCCTCGCCCATCCCGATCTCTTCGCCATACCGCAGCGCAGGGCTGCCCGGCAACGAGAATTGCAGCGCGTACGCAAGCTCGATCCGGCGGCGATCACCATGCAGCATCGGTGCCAGCCGACGTCTGATGCCGCGGCCGTACAGCCGCATGTCTGATCGCGGCGCAAACTCGCGGAACACGTCACCGCGCTGTTCGTCGGTCAGTCGGCTGAGGTCGAGCTCATCGTGGTTGCGCAGGAACGTCACCCACTGCCCGCCCTCTGGCAGCTTCGCCGCCGTTGTCAGGGCCTCGATGAGCGGCTCGGCATCGCGGCGGGCGAGGGCCAGCCAGGCGCGCGGATTGAGCAAGAAGTCGAACATCATCTGGGTTCGGTCGGTCGGCGCGTCCGGCTGGCTGCCGACGTAACTACCGATCTCGCTCGGCGGCACATTGGCCTCGCACAGCAGCACGGAATCGCCGCGCACCCATTGCGTCTCTTGGCGCCAAGAATCCAAGATCGAAAAGTCCTTCGGAGCCTGATCCACGCCAGGCTTGACCTGCTCGAGGATGAACGGTGCGGCATCGATGCGGAAGCCAGCCGCACCGAGCTGCAGCCAGAAGTTCATGATCTTGATCATCTCGTCGCGTACGGCCGGATTGGACCAGTTCAGGTCTGGCTGGAAGTTGTAGAAGCGATGGAAGTACCAGGCCTGCGCCTGCTCGTCGAAGGTCCAGGTCTCGCTCTGCTCGCCTGGGAATACGGTGCCCTGGCGACGGTTGGACGGCTCTTCGGCGCTCCAGACATACCAGTTTCGATACGGCGAATCCGGGCTGCTTCGGGCCGAAGTGAACCAGGGATGTTCATCGGAGGTGTGGTTGACCACGAGGTCGAGGATGATGCGGATGCCCCGCTCTTGCGCCTCGCGGACCAGCTCGGCAAAGTCACCCAGACTGCCGAGCGCGGGATGGATGCCGTAGTAGTCGGTGATGTCATAGCCGTTGTCAAGCCACGGGCTGGGGTGGATGGGATTCAGCCACAGGCAGTTGATGCCGAGGCGAGACAGGTAGTCCAGCCGGCTGATCAATCCGCGCAGGTCACCCCGCCCGTCACCATCAGAATCTTGAAACGAAGAAACGTCGAGGCTGTAGATGACGGCCTGCTCGTACCATCTCTTGATCATGATTTCCACGCCTTCCGGCCAAGCGTCGCAACGAGACCAGCAACGGCGGCTGCGCCGGCACCGAGCAATGCCGCGTGGTGCTGAGATGCAAATACTTGCATGCTTCGCGGCTTCGCCCTTTGATCAAAAGCACCATGTGCGCCAAAATCACGCCCTCCATTGCCGTCCGCTGGCTCCCACAGGTTGGCCGGCTGATCAGGATCTTTGGGCTGTCCGGTCTGCTGCGCCTGGAATCCGGTCCGGGCCAGATAGCGATCAAGCAAACCGGGCGCCACGGCGTTCACGATCAACGTGGCCGCGGTGCTCGCCCCGACCCAATATTCTCGACGATCCGGATGATCCGCGGCGAACACGACAGCCCGGGCAGCGACCTCGGGTTGATAGATCGGCGGCACCGGCTGAGCGCGCTCGGGCAGCCGGGAGAGCACCCAGGAGAACTGCGGAGTATTCACCGCTGGAAGTTGCACCATCGTCACGTGCACATTGCTGTGATCATGTAGCAGCTCGCAGCGCAACGACTCGTGGAAACCCTGCATGGCGTGCTTTGCGCCGCAATAGGCGCTCTGCAACGGAATTCCTCGGTACGCCAACGTCGAGCCCACCTGCACGATCGTTCCGGCGTCGCGCTCCCGCATCCTGCGCAGCACCGCCATGGTGGCGTACACCGCGCCGAGATAGGTCACCTCGGTGACCCGCGCGAACTCCTCGGGGCTGATCTCGGCAAAAGGAGCAAAAACCGAGGTGAACGCGGAGTTGACCCAGATGTCGATCGGACCAAGCTCGTTCTCGATGCGCTCCACCGCCGCGCCGATCTGGGCATGGTCGGCGACATCGACTGGCACGACCATCGCCGTTGCGCCCGCAGCCCTCACGTCGTCAACTGCGGCGGACAGCCCAACCTCGCCGCGGGACAACAGCGCGATGGAGTCCCCTCGCTTGGCAAACTCTCGTACGACGGCCCGGCCAACCCCACCGCTGGCGCCCGTCACCGCGACCACACGCCGGCGCACTTCATCACTGCTCATGCTTAGGCAGTACCCGATGCCAGTGAGTCGACACCCCTTTGATGAGAGCTGCTCGCGCAATCGCAGCTGAAATCCCGTGACGGACGACCGCGCGCCGAACCGCGTACTAGATTGGGCCGCGCGCGGAGCGACCTGACCTGACAGGCGCGATCGTGCCATCCCCGGGACTTTTCACAGCGTCATCTCGCCCCGCTGTCGCGGAGCGCGACAGAATCGGAGGGACTGCCATGACCGAGTCCTCTGACGCTGCGCAAGGGCCAACCGCACCCCCACCGACAGACGGGGCATGGGACGGCGCCGCCGCTATGCGCTCGGTTTACCAGCAGGTGGATTGGTCGGCCACGGCTTTGGGTCCACAAGAGACCTGGCCGGCGCTGCTTCGGCTGGTAGCGGATCTGTGCCTGGACTCGGACGCGCCCGTCCTGATCGGCTGGGGACCAGACCTTCTGATGCTCTACAACGAGGCCTATATCCCGCTACTCGGTGCCGAGAAGCACCCGTGGGCCCTCGGCCGGCCGGCGAGCGAGGTGAAGCCGCGGCTGTGGCCGGCAGAGGAGGAACGCGTACATGACATCATGCAGACTGGCCGGCCATACCACCTTGATGATCAACTACTGATCATCGAACGGCACGGCTATCCCGAGGAGGCGTACTTCAGCTTCTCCATCAGCGCTCTCCGAGATGCCGACGGAACGATCGTCGGCGTTTTCACTGCCATTTCCGAGCCGACTTGGCACGTCCAGTACGAGCGGCGCCTGCAGGCACTTCGCAGACTCGGTACGGTCTCGATCACCGCGGATGATTCGCTGGCTTCGACCTGCCGGGCCGCCCTGGAGGTGATCGGCAAGACCCGAGCGAGCGTTCCCTTCGCGGCCGTCTTCCTGCGTGATCTTGCTAGTCAGGGTCCACGGCGTGCGGCCGGCTATGGCTTCGACGAAGCTGCCGCGGCATCCTGCGAACTGGTTGAGCTGGCACCAACCAGCGGAACGGTGCTCCAAGTGTTGGAGCATGGCGGTACCGAGCTGGTGTCTGGTTTGCGTGAGCGGTACCCGAATGTCTTTGCCCCCGGACCGCTGGGACCACTGACGCCAGACCAGGCGTTCGTGCTGCCGGTGATCATGCTGGGTGCCCGCAAGCCGCTGGGAGTGCTCGTCCTAGGCGTCAACCCCTACCTGCGGCCCGATGACAGCTATACCGCTTTCGCCGTGATGGCGTCCCGGCAGTTGGGGGTGATGGTTACTGATGCTGTCTCCTATCAGGGCGAGCTCAAGCGACAACAGGCTCTTCAGGAGCTGGAGCGGGCGAGGACGGAGTTCTTTCAAAACATCACCCACGAGTTGCGTGCTCCGCTGACGATGCTGCTCATGCCGCTGCAAGACATCCTTGTCGAGCCTGGCGTCGTGCTTCCGGCTGCCGCGCGTGACACGGTGGAAACCTCGGTACGCGCAGGTGATCGTTTGCAGCGCGTGGTCGATGCCTTGCTGGACATTTCCCGCGTCGAATCGAGTGCGCTGATTCCGTATCGCGAAGAGATCGATCTCGTGTTGGCGACCCTCGACGTGGTCGAGGGATTCCGGCCGACGGCCGAGGGGCGGCTCAACCTGCGCGTCGACATGCCGACGGACCCGCTCCGGGCGTACGTCGACCGGACTATGTGGACCACCATTGTGGGCAACCTCGTCAACAACGCGCTGAAGTTCACCGCCGACGGCGAGGTCGCGGTGATCTTGAGCGGCGACGACAGCCAGGTCGTACTCACCGTTGCTGACACCGGCATCGGGATCCCGCACGACAAGCAGACAGCGATCTTCGAGCGGTTCAATCGGGGAACGGCTGGTGATCAACATCCGGGCTCCGGAATCGGCCTCGCCCTGGTGGCCGACCTGACGTCTGCACACGGTGGGACAGTCGAAGTCGACAGCGAGCCGGGAGCAGGCAGCCGGTTCATCGTACGGCTGCCCCGCTACAACGGATCGCAGGTCGACCTGGCGGCTGACAGTGCCGCAGCATCGGACGGCGAGCAGGACACAGGGGATCGACCGCGGCTGTTGATCATCGAGGACGAACCTGATCTTCGCACCTATCTGACCCGACTGTTTAGCAAAGATGGTTATGCGGTGGAAGCGGTGGGTGACGCCGAGAACGCGCATGCCTGGCTCGAGAACAATCCTGACAACCCGCCGGACATGGTGATCACCGATGTGATGCTCCCGGGGCGGAGCGGTCTTGATCTTCTTGCAATGATCCGCCAAGACGATCGGCTGGCTCGGCTTCCGGTGATCGTGCTGACCGCGCGCGCCGATGTGGAATCAGCCGTCGCTGCCTTCGCCGCCGGTGCCGACGACTTCGTGTCCAAGCCCTTCAACTCCGCTGAGCTCCTGGCCCGAGTGCGCGCTCACTACCAGATGAATCAGTTACGTGATCTTGCGATTGGCGAGGCACAGACCACCGTCGGACAGCTCCGCAATGCCCTGCAGAGCAACCGCACCACCGGCACCGCAGTCGGAATGGTGATGACGCGCTATGAGCTGGATGCGCAGCAAGCATTCAAAGTGCTGGCCCGGATCAGCCAGCAAAGCAACCGCAAGTTGCATGACATTGCCGAGGATTTGGTTCGCACCGGCGAACTGCCCGGGGTGCCGGACTGGCCGCTCACCAGCTCCGGACCGTAAGTCGTCAAACCGGCTAACCAGATGATCGCCGTCGACAACGCCAGGCGGCCACCGTAACTTCGACGTCGACAACCCTCACTACGATGGGCGGACCGTCCGCCCGGATCCTGTGCGATGCCGCGATCCGATGGTTGAGGTCGCTGACGATCTCGCGTACCGACTGTTCGTCCGGAACGTCGGCCAGTGTGTCGGGTAGCTCCGTAACCTCCTTGCGCAGCGCCAGGGAGGTGGGTAGCGGCAGCGGTAGCTGCTCGCGTTCGAGGTAGGCCTTGACCCACCAGTTCTCGTCCTCGCGACCATTCAAGCCCTTGATCGGCTTGCCCTGGCCCGGCAGGTTGTCGAACTCTCCGCGCTCGGTCGCCTCGCGGATCTGACGCTCCACCCAGGATTCGTATGGCATCGAGACAAGTCTTCCAGGGCTGGTCGCGAATTACGCTCTGAAAGATTGGCTTGCTCCAGACACACACCCTCCTTGGGCGTACGCAAATCCTTACGCGTGCTCAAATTTCCGACCGTTGCGGACTTTTGGATGTCCTTCTTCGAAATTTGGTTACAAAATCCCGCACTGGTCGGAAATTTGCATGAAGGAGGGGCCGTCATCAGCGCCTCCGCACGGACAACTGGACTGTGGCACGCTGAACAGCGTGGATGCGTGGAGCATCGGGCTTATTGCGCTGATCGTGGTGGGCCTGGCAGCGATCATCTTCGGTGCGCTGTGGGATCGCCGGCGCAACAAGAGGCGAGCGGCCGAGATGCTGGCTCCGCCGCCTCGCATCATTCCGCATTTCACCCCCGACGCTCCGGCACCGCATTACCTTTCTGATCTTCAGGCCCGGCGCCGACCCGAGAATGCAGAGCGCACCGATCTCAGCCCCGCTGAGCGCGAATCGATCAGTCAGCAGCTAGCCGATCCACACACCATCACGGTGGGAGTCGGCTATGCCTCGCGGGACTTCGTGACCGACACCGCTTCGGGTTGGGCGGTACTCGAGCGTCCCGCGGTACTCGTCTGCGGCGATCCGATCGAGAGCTTCCGCGAGCTGCTCGGCCCGATGGAAAAATTGATCTTGAGCAGGACACCGCTGGTCGTTGCGGCACCGGTGATTGCCAAGGATGTGTTGGGGACGCTAGAGGTGAACACGATCAGGCAGACCATGCGACTGCTTGCCGTGATCTGCGATCCCGCCGGCCTCAAGACCGTTGCAGCGGCTTGCCAAGCGGTGATCGTCGACCGATCTGACCGGCAGTCCGGCTATCTCGGGGCGGAGCATCTCGGCCACTGTGAGCGCTGGATCAGCAGCCCGACATCCAGCCACCTCATCGTTGCTGCGGCGACGAGGCAAGAATTCGTATGACGGCCGGCGACTCGCCCGGCACAGCGATATCGGATCAGCACACCGGCGGCTGGGGCTACCTGGCCGCACTGACGCCGATCATCTTTGGCACCACCTACCTGCTGACGACTGAATTCCTGCCACCGGGCCGTCCGCTGCTCGCCGCCCTGATGCGCTCCCTACCCACTGGGTTGGTGCTGATCATTGGCACCCGAATTCCGCCCAAGCGCTGGATGGCTCGCTTCTTCGTGCTGTCCGTGTTGTATGCCTCCGGACTCTTTCCATTACTCTTCATCGCTGCGTATCGGCTGCCGGGAGGGGTCGCGGCGGTGATCAACTCGCTCAGTCCGCTGCTCGTCGTGGTGATCTCGGTGCCGCTGCTCAGTACTCGGATACATGCTGTCCAGATCATCGCGGGCATCGTCGGCGCGGCGGGTGTCGCCTTGCTGGTGCTGCGATCGGACGCCAAGCTGGATCTGGTTGGTTTGATCGCCATGGCAGGCGCAGCGATCATGTTCAGTGCGGCCACGGTGCTCACGAAACGCTGGGGGCGCCCGGAGGGAATGACCTCTCTCGGAGTCACCGGCTGGACCTTCCTGTTCGCCGGTCTCACGTTGCTGCCCGTCACCTTGATCATCGAAGGGCTGCCCGACCACCTCACGGCACGCAATGTCGGCGGGTTGATCTATCTGGTGCTGATCAGCGGGATTGTGGCGTATGTCGTCTGGTTCTGGGGTCTGGAGCGACTGTCGGCAAGTGCGGTCACCTTTTTGACGCTGCTCAACCCGGTAACCGCTGCCCTGTTGGGCTGGTTAGTGCTCGACCAGCGGCTCAATGCCTGGCAGATTCTTGGCGCCCTGCTCATTCTCGTTTCGGTCGTACTCGGGCAACCGGGAACCTTGGACCGACTCCGCCGACGACCGCTTGCGAGCGTCGGGTAGAGCGAGCGAATACCGATT
>Ga0307308_10000074_pt1 | contig 27142 bp, 23 predicted proteins | sample ER_DNA_195_FD_194501 | JGI IMG/M metagenome (GOLD analysis project Ga0307308, IMG submission 194501) | Bulk soil microbial communities from the East River watershed near Crested Butte, Colorado, United States - ER_DNA_195 | ecosystem: Environmental > Terrestrial > Soil > Floodplain | place...
CGCGCACTCCCGCATCGAGGACATGCGACCGTATGCCGACCGCATGCTCGAGCTGATGGCCGGAACCGCACGCGCAAGCTCCTCGGTGCGCGGGCTGCCGCTCTTGCAAAAGCGCGAGACCGAGCTGGCGGTTGCCATCGTGCCTTTGACGGGTGACCGCGGCCTCGCCGGGGCGTTCAACTCCCAGATCCTGCGTCGGGCTCTGGCGCTCGAACGCGAGCTTCGGGGCGAGGGCAAGCAGGTGCGCTGGGTCGGCGTCGGGCGGCGCGGAGTCGGCTCGCTGCGCTTCAGGCGCTTCGAGCTCTCCGGGGAGTTCACCGGCTTCACCGACCAGCCGCGTTACCCGGATGCGAAGGCGATCGCGCACCGGGTCGCCGAGCTCTACACGAACGAGGAGGTCGACCGGGTCGTTCTCGTCTACAACGCGTTCGAATCGGCGCTCGTCCAGAGGGTGACCGTCCAGCAGGTCCTCCCGCTGTCGGAGGACCTCTTGGAGACGGACGACACGGAGCGTGAGGAGGACGCCATGCGCGGCGACTTCATCTTCGAGCCGGAGCCGGAGCAAATCCTCGAGCGGCTGCTCCCGGTGTACGTCGAGACCGAGGTGTACCGCGCCCTGCTGGAATCGGCCGCCTCCGAGCACGGCGCCCGGATGACGGCGATGCGGAACGCCTCGAAGAACGCTGAGGAGCTGATCGACGACCTGACCCTGGCCATGAACAGGGCCCGGCAGGCCGAAATCACCCAGGAGATCCTCGAAGTCGTCGGGGGGGCGGACGCCCTCTCCGGCTAGCCCCAAAGCCCTAACAAAAGCGCCCTGACGGGCGTCAAAGTAGCCGCAGGAAGGAAACCTCCTTCCTGTGACAGAATGCGCGGCCCGCCCCTGCAAGGGGGTGGGGCGAATGCGGGGACTGCGGGGTGCAGCCCCACAAAGAACGGAGGGAGTAGATGCATCGACGTAAGCTCTGGCTCTTGGCTGGAGTGGTGCTCGCGGCGCTCGCGCTCGCGGCCACCGGTTCAGCGAGGGTTAATGGACCAGCGAGCCACGATTCGAGCAAGGCTGGCACGCTGGTCTGGGGAGCCGAGCAGGGTGGCGGTCCAGACTGGTGTCTGAACCTGATCCTCGACATCGACTGCAACGCGTTCTGGAACGTCGTGTTCCAGACGCCGGTCATTCGAGGCGCCTTCCTGTTCACGCCGACGTTCAAGTACAAGCCCGACCTGATTAGTAGGTACGTGCTGAAGAGGAATCCGCAGCGCATCACCTATTACATCCGGGCGAAGGCAAAGTGGAGCGACGGCGTGCAGGTGACCGGCAAGGACTTCCGGTTTACCTGGGCGACAGCACTTAACGCGAAGAACAAGGATCACATCGACCCACTCGGGTGGGAAGACATCAGGAGCGTGAGCGGGAACGGCAAGGTCGTGACCGTCACGTTCAAGAAGAACTACGCACCGTGGAAGACCCTCTTCGGCTACGTCCTCCCGCAGCACGCGCTGCAGGGCACGGACATGCTGACGGTCTGGAACGACTGCATCTGCAATCCGAAGAAGGGCAACGCTCCGATCGGTGACGGGCCGTTCCTGCTGACCAAGTTCGATCGCGGTTCGGGCATCACGCTCGAGAAGAACACGCATGGTTGGTACGGCAAGCCGGCCAAGCTGAGCTCGGTCGTGTTCCGCTTCATCACGAACACGAACTCCGAGATCCAGGCGATCCGTGGCGGCGAGGTAGACGCGATCTATCCGCAGCCGCAGCTGGCTCTCGCCGACCTGAAGGGTCAGGCCGGTCTGCGGATCCAGACGCATCTAGGCCTGCAGGAGGAGCACATCGAGATCCAGCAGGGTGCGAAGGGCAATCCGCTGGCGAAGCAGACATGGCTCCGCCAGGCCCTGATCACCGCGCTCAACCGCACCGCTGCGGCCAAGGCCCTGTACGGCACGCTGAACTCGAAGATCGGCGCGCTGAACAGCCTCGTTCGCCTCACGAACGAGCCGGGCTACACACCGCACTTCAAGAAGTGGAACTACAACGTCAACAAGGTTGCCGCGTTGATGAAGGCCCACAACTGCACCAAGGGCAGCGACGGCATCTACTCGTGCAACGGCACCAAGGTGTCGTTCCTGTTCGAGTCGACGGTAGGCAACAAGCTCCGCGAGCTCGCCTTCACGATCTTCCAGGATCAGGCGGCGAAAGCAGGCATCCAGCTGAAGAACGGTTTCGTGCCAGCGGGCACGCTGTTCGGTAGCCACCTGCCGGAGCACAACTTCGACCTCGCGATGTTCACGTACGTGCTCGCGGTCGATCCGCACTACAACGTGAGCATCTTCTCGTGCGGCAGCCCCGGCAACTACGGGGAGTACTGCAACCGCAACGTCACGAAGCTGCTGACGCAATCAGATCAGGAGCTGAACGACGCAAAGCGCGTGAAACTGATCAACAAGGCCGATACCATCATGGCCAACGACGTACCGCAGATCCCGCTGTTCCAGCGGGCGACCTACTTCGTCTACAAGTCCAACGTCAAGGGCATGGTCGACAACGCCAGCTCGCAGGGTCCGAGCTGGAATGCCGAGGCTTGGTCGAAGGGCTAGAGGGAACGCAAGGAAGCTAGAAGCGTTCTGAATCACCGGGTCCCGCCCCATGAAAATGGGGCGGGACCCGTTCATAATGAGGCGACCAGATGCTGACTTACATCATTAGACGGGTTCTCTACAGCATCCCCGTGCTCGTGGCGACGAGCTTCCTGATCTTCACGTTCGTCTCGATCAGCGGAGACCCCCTTGGCCGGCTCCGGGCGAACCCGAACATCACGCAGCAGCAGTTCCACTCGATCGAGCACAGCAAGAACCTCGACCGGCCGATCGTCGTGCGCTACGGGTACTGGGTGAAGGATGCCGTCACGAATCAGTTCGGGACGACACTGTTCGGCCAGCGAAAGATCTGGCCGGATCTGAGGCGGGTGATGGGACACACGCTGCAGTTCGTCCTGACGGCGATTATTCTCTCCGTCATCATCGGCGTCTCGATCGGCGTCTATTCGGCCTTACGCCAGTACTCCGCGTTCGACTACGCAACGACGACAATCAGCTTCGTCGGCTTCGCGACCCCGGTGTTCTGGCTCGCGCTGATGTTGCAGGTGGTGGTCGTCAACATCTTCCTGAAATGGCACGTGCGTGTCTTCTACACATCCGGCCTTTCGTCGCCGTTCCCGGGTCATGGCATCCACTGGTTCATCGACCGCGTTCAGCATCTCGCTCTTCCGGTGATCGCGCTCTGCATCCTCGGCGTCGCCGGTTACAGCCGCTACATGCGCGCCTCGATGCTCGAGGTCCTGAACTCCGATTTCGTCCGCACGGCACGTGCGAAAGGCCTCATCGAGCGCCGCGTGATCATGAAGCATGCGTTTCGCAACGCGCTGATCCCCCTGATCACGCTGGTGGCGCTCGACTTCGGCGCGATCTTCGCCGGCGCGATCGTGACCGAGACGATCTTCACCCTAGACGGCATGGGCTTCTACTTCATCAACGCCCTCCAGGCGAGCGATCCGTATCCGGTCATGGCCTGGCTGATGGTCGTCGCCACGATGGTGATCGTCTTCAACCTCATCGCCGACATCCTGTACGGCGTCTTCGACCCGAGGATCCGTTATGACTGATCAACCGCGCGTCCACGACCCGAAAGTTCCCGGCGGGCTTGTGCTAGGCCCCGATGTCGAGGTCGACGTGCCCGCCGGGGGAGGCCAGATGTTCGACCGCGCGGTGCCGACGGATTCGAGCGGGCTCACCTACGAGTACGGGCTAGAGATCGAGGCGCGCAGTCAGTGGGGCTATGCGCGCCGCCGGTTCATGCGTCACCGCCTGGCGGTCGTCAGCGTCGTCGTCCTGACGGGCATCTTCGCAGCCGGCATCTTCGCCAACTACATCGCGCCCTATTCGTACAAGGAGATCCCGTACATCACCATCGCGGGGACGAGCGTGATCGACACCAGCCAGATCCTTGCTCACCCGAGCCGGCAGCACCTGTTCGGGACGGACTCGGCCGGTCGCGACACCTTCAGCCGGACGTTGTACGGCATTCGCACATCGGCGCGCGTCGGCATCTTCGTCGGCCTGCTCTCGACGCTGATCGGCACGATCATCGGCGGGCTCGCAGGCTTCTACGGCGGCTGGTCCGACAACCTGCTGATGCGGATGACCGACCTCTTCCTGACCTTACCCCTGCTGGCGGTCTTGCTGACCGCGTCGAAGTTCCTCGACAGCAGCACGCCGACCACGCTCGCGATCCTCATAGCCTGTCTGATCTGGACCAGTATCGCGCGCATCGTTCGCGGTGTGTTCCTGTCCCTGCGCGAGAAGGAATACGTCGAGGCCGCGCGCGCGGCCGGGGCCGGCGACCTCCGGATCATGCTTCGCCACATGATCCCGAACTCGGTCGGGCCGATCGTGGTGGCGGCGACGCTCACGATCGGAACCGCGATCGCGCTCGAGGCGACGCTCTCGTTCCTCGGCTTCGGCATCCGCCCGCCCACGCCGGCACTCGGCGCCCTGCTCGACGAGGGTCAGGAGGCGGGGCTCGACAAGTGGTGGCTCGTCACCTACCCGGGCCTCCTGATCGTGCTCATCATCCTCTGCATCAACTTCATCGGCGACGGGCTCCGCGACGCCCTCGATCCCACCCAGCGCCGCGTCCGTGCCTGAGCCGGTTCTCTCGATCAGGGACCTGGTCGTCGAGTTCTCCACGGAGGACGGCGTCGTCCAGGCCGTCGACGGGATCAGCTACGACCTCTATCCCGGAGAGACGCTCGGAATCGTCGGGGAGTCGGGCTCCGGCAAGAGCGTCAGCACCATGTCCCTTCTCGGGCTCATTCCCCAGCCGCCAGGGAAGGTCGTTCGCGGCGAGGCCTTCTACAAGGGGACCGACCTCCTCAAGATCTCGAAGAAGGAGCTCCGGCACATCCGCGGCAACGAGATCGCCCTCATCTTCCAGGATCCGATGACCTCGCTGAACCCCGTGCTGAAGATCGGGGCGCAGATCGGCGAGGCGATCAGGACGCATCATCCTGACGAGAAGGACGACCGGATCAAGGAGCGCGGCATCGAGCTGCTACGGACGGTCGGCGTGCCGAATCCGGACCGCCGTTACGAGCAATACCCCCACGAGTTCTCCGGCGGCATGCGCCAACGCGCGATGATCGCGATGTCGATCGCCAACTCTCCGTCGGTGCTGATCGCCGACGAGCCGACGACGGCGCTCGATGTGACGATTCAGGCGCAGATCCTCCAGGTGCTGAAGAAGGCTCAAGACGAGACGCACGCCGCGACGATCCTGATCACGCACGACCTCGGCCTGATCGCGGAGCTCGCAGACCGCGTGGTCGTCATGTACGCGGGCAAGATCGTGGAGCTCGGAGAGGTGCACACGATCTTCGAGTCACCACGCCACCCGTACACCGTCGGCCTGATGGAGAGCTTGCCGAAGCTGAACGCGGACGACGACTGGCTCCGGCCGATTCCCGGCCAGCCGCCGAGCCTGATCAGCCGACCCCCGGGCTGCCCCTTCCACCCGCGGTGCTTCCTCTCGCAAGGACGCATCCGCTGCCGTGAAGAGGAACCGCCGCTGCGACCGATCGGCGGCTCGTCGCATCTGACCGCATGTCATTTCGCCGAGGAGCTCGAGGGCCACACCGGGCCGCTGGTCGAGCCCGTGGGCGCGGGGGTCTGAGCTGAGCGAAGCAGTCGTCACGGAAGCGGTCCACGAGCGAGCCGAGGAGGGCCGCGAGATCCTCCGCATCGAGGGTCTCGTCAAGCACTTCCCAATCACCGCTGGAATCTTCAAGCGCCGCGTCGGCCAGGTTCATGCAGTCGACGGCGTCGATCTCTCGTTGCGTGCGGGGGAGACGCTCGGCCTCGTCGGCGAATCCGGATGCGGCAAGACCACGCTCGGGCGGACCGTGATCAAGCTGCTTCCCCCGACCGACGGCAAGATCATCTTCAACGGCCAGGAGATCACGGATTGGAGTCGTCGGCGCATGCGCGACGTGCGCCGCGAGCTGCAGATCGTCTTCCAGGATCCGTACGCGTCGCTCAATCCGCGGATGACGGTGCGTGAGATCGTGGCGGAGCCGCTGCGCGTGCACAATCTCTACAAGGGGCGTGAGGGCCGCCGTCGGATCGACGAGCTCCTGCGCACGGTGGGCCTGAGCCCCGAGCACGCGAACCGGTTCCCCCACGAGTTCTCCGGCGGGCAGCGTCAGCGCATCGGCTTCGCCCGTGCGCTCGCCCTCAACCCTCAGATGGTGATCCTCGACGAGCCCGTCTCTGCACTGGACGTGTCGATCCGCGCGCAGGTCGTCAACCTGCTCGAGTCGTTGCAGCGCGACTTCGGTCTCACGTATCTCTTCATCGCCCACGACCTCTCGCTCGTCCGCCACATCTCCGACCGCGTCGCGGTGATGTACCTCGGAAAGGTCGTCGAGATCGGGACGAGGGACGACATCTTCGAGCGCCCCTCGCACCCGTACACACAGGCGCTGCTTTCGGCGATCCCGATCGAAGATCCGGCTCACCGCGGCAGGCGAAAGCGCATCGTGCTCGAGGGCGACGTTCCGAACCCGGCGAACCCACCTTCCGGCTGCCGGTTCCGAACACGCTGCTGGAAGGCACAGTCGATCTGCGCCGAGGAGGAGCCCGCGCTGATCGACCGGGGGCAGGGGCATCCGAGCGCCTGCCACTTCGCCGAGATCGACAAGCCGCTCGACATTATCCCCGCGGCGAGCTGAGATAGGCCCGGTGAGGCGCGGACTTCTTCTGGTCGCGCTTCTCGGGTCGAGCCTCGCACTGACGCCGAATGGGTACGCAGAACCGGTAGCGGGACCCCAGCACGTCCTGGTTATCCTCGGCACCTGGGGACCGCAGCCGTTCACGCGAGCCGAGGTCCAGGCCGCCGTGTTCGAGCAGACGGACGGCTTCTACCGGTCCGAGTCGTACGGGACGGCATGGCTGACGGGCACGGTGACCCCCTGGCTACAGGCCTTCACCGGCCCGGTGACCTGCTCGGTGCCGGCGATCCGGACGGCTGCCGATGCCGCGGCGAGACGTGCCGGCTTCGTGGTGTCGTCCTACGACCGCGTGATCTATGTCCATCCGAGTGCGGGTTGCCCGTGGTCGGGTGCCACGTTCGCGCGAAGCGTGGTGCTGAACGGCGTGATCTCGCCCCGCATCATCGCGCACGAGCTCGGTCACAGCTTCGGCCTGCCGCACGCGAATGCGACCGACTGCCGCCGCCACTCGGTGGGGTGCGACGCTCTCGAGTACGGAGACCCCTACGACACGATGGGGAGCGGCGTCGGTGACTTCAGTGCGAAGGCCAAGGTCGACCTGGGCTGGGTCAAGCGCATCGGCAGGCCGGGTGCCAACGGCGTCTACACACTCGCTCCGCTCGAGACACCCTCGACTCGTCGTCAGGTATTCGTCGTCACGACCGCCAGTGACCAGTACTGGATCGAGGACCGCAGCAAGCCGGCACTGAACGAAGCAGGCGCTCAGGTCGCAGGCGCCGGGGTGATCCTGCACCTGAGCGCGAGCCCGGACCTTCGGGGTGGACCTGCTTCCGACTTTCCGCGGAACCTCCTCATCAGGAATCCGGCGAAGCGTGGCCACCCCGAGCTTCGCCCCGGCGACCGGTTCGTCTATCCCGGTGCGTTCAGGTTGACCGTGCTCAAACCCTCCTCGGCCGGAGCGCGCTTCCGGTTTGCGTGGACCGACACGGTCCCGCCGAAAGCGCCACGGTTCTCGGCCGCGATCGTCGACGGCAGGGTTCGCGTCACCTGGGAGGACGCGGTCGAGACCGGGAGCGGCGTCGCTCACTACGACGTCAGGGTCGACGGCGGCGCAGCGGTCCGCTTCGGTGCCGACCTGACCCAGGAGCCGATCGTCGTGGGGAGAGCACTGCCGGGGCAGCACACCGTCAGAGTGGTCGCGGTCGACCGGGCCGGCAACCGGAGCCGTCCCGCCGTCCGCCGCATCGAAACCCAGTAACCCCAACTGCAAGCGGGAAAAGGCGTCCAACTACGTGCACATGCGGATTCGCCTCTTGCTGATCGCGGCAGCTTTCCTGCTGCTCCTACTTCCTTCGCCGGCCGCCGCCGGGCCGCCGCCGGGCGGGATTCGGCTGGACGAAAGCTACGGGCAGTCGACGACGTATCTCTCGCGCTGCAGCCTCCTGCGCAAGGAGGTGATCTGGAATTGCTACGTCACCCGCCTGTTCGCCGACGTCGAGAAATCCAAGGACCCGGCGCACGAGTTGCCGCGGATCGACAAGAAGGTGCGCGCGGGCGGCGGCTATCTCATGGGCAACTGCCACATGATGATGCACGTCGTCGGCCGTATGTACGCGCGCGCTCACCACGTGACGTTGGCGAACCTCCAGCGCTACCTGCCGCGGTCGAACGACCCGGGCTGCTCGGCCGGCTTCGGCATGGGGATGGTGATGACACTCGGTGCGCAGATCGGGCGGCTGGGGCCGGACGGCGCAGTGCAGCTGTGCCTACGCGCGCCGACGCGCTTCCGGTCGTACACCTGTATTCACACGCTGGGTCACGCGTACATGCGGCTGTACCACGAGCAGTTGAAGTTCGGCATCCAGGCCTGTCGCGCCCTTCCTGCGCAGCAGGCACCCGACTGTGCCCAGGGGGCCTACCACGACTACTGGCTCGGGATCGCCGGGCGCGACAGTGCAAAACGGCAACGCAACGCCGTCACCACGGCACGGGTGCTTTGCAGCCGTGCGATCTCCAGTTTCGTCAGACCGTGCTGGTATCGCTACTTCCTCGAGCTGCCGCCGAAGAAGGCGCCCGAAAACGCTGCCGGCGTCCGCGGGCTGTGCGCAGGACTCTCCGGCGAGCAGCGGGTCGGCTGCATCGCCGCCGCATCGCTCATCACATCTCCGGATCCGTTCACCCAGCTGCGCATCTGCGCGCGGCTTCGCGGTGCCGACAGCGTGAGCTGTCTCTACGGGGTCAACGTCCAGAACCTGGCTGAAGCCCCCGGAGCCAGCCGGGTCAAGCTGATCGAGGGCTGTTCGAAACTCACGGCCAAGGGCCGCAATCCCTGCTACGAGTGGCTCGGGACGGCGCTGGCAGTGGTCACCAACGGCCGCTTCGCAGACCGTGCCTGCCCCTTCATCAGTCCGGCGGCCCGCGCCCCCTGCCTGGCTGGAGCGCGGCGTATGAACGATGCCCTGGTCAGCTTTAGCTAAAGCTTTTAGGCGATAAGACGAAGAAATGGCTAACTTCTCCTAGGTCAAGCCGTCAGAATTGAAGTGAGAGACGCTATGGGGCAGATTGTTTCCATCCTCGACTGTGAGCGCGTACGCGAGTCTGTCTCGGCGTCCGTGGACGGCGAGCTCTCGCAGGTCGAGGCCGCAGGGCTCGAAGCGCATCTGGCTTCATGCGAGTCCTGCCGGTTGTACGCAGCCGGCTCGGTTGAGACCGCCCGCCTACTGCGGAGTGCCCCACGCGAGGAGCTCGGCTTCACGATCGCCCTGCCGGCCCGCCGGTACGCACTCGCGCACAAGGTGCAGGTCGCAGCAGCAGCCGCTGCGATCGCAGCGACCGTCGGCCTCAGCGCCGTCGTCGGGACGCTCGGATCGGCGCGGACGTCGTCTTCCGACGCGCAGGCGCTTGCGGGTACCTCGGAGCCCGTCGCACTTCGCAATCCCGAGGCAGAGCTGAAGATGCTGGAGCGGGCGACCGAGCCCCGTTCCAAGCCCGCCTTCCGCGTGCGCCAGGCGCTCTAGCACCTCTCGAGTCCCGATAGACTTTCCCTGCAGGGAGCCCTTCGGCTTCCGCCTCTTCCTCTTCAAACACGTCGCCAGGAGACCCATGCCCGAACAGAGCGCCCAGAAGCCCGGCCGGATCGTCGAGATCAAGGGCGTCGTGATCGACGTCGTCTTCCCGGAAGGCCTCCCCGAGATCTACAACGCACTGCGCATCGACATCCCTGAGCAGGACGGGCAGGAGGCGCGCTCGATCATCGCCGAGGTTCAGCAGCATCTGGGCGACGACCGGGTCCGCGCCGTCGCGATGGACTCGACCGACGGCCTCGCGCGCGGGCTCGAAGTAGAAGACACCGGCGGCCCGATCTCGGTGCCGGTCGGCGACCTGACGCTCGGCCGCATCTGGAACGTGATCGGCGAGCCGGTCGACGAGAAGCCGGATGTCCCGAAGGACACGGAGCGCTGGTCGATTCACCGCGATCCGCCGAAGTTCACCGAGCTCTCGCCGAAGGTCGAAGTGTTCGAGACCGGTCTCAAGGTGATCGACCTGCTGGCGCCGTTCATCACCGGCGGCAAGGTCGGCCTCTTCGGCGGCGCCGGCCTCGGCAAGACGGTGCTGATCCAGGAGCTGATCCACAACGTGGCTCGCGAGCACGGCGGCGTGTCCGTCTTCGCAGGCGTCGGCGAGCGGACGCGCGAGGGCAACGACCTGCTGCTCGAGATGGAGGAGTCGGGGGTACTCGACCGCGTTGCGCTGGTGTACGGGCAGATGAACGAGCCGCCCGGAGCGCGTCTGCGCGTGGGGCTCTCGGCGCTGACGATGGCCGAGTTCTTCCGCGACGAGGGGAAGAACGTGCTCCTGTTCATCGACAACATCTTCCGGTTCACGCAGGCGGGCTCGGAGGTGTCGGCGCTCCTCGGCCGCATGCCGAGCGCCGTCGGCTACCAGCCGACGCTCGCGACCGAGATGGGCCAGCTGCAGGAGCGCATCACCTCCACGCAGACCGGCTCGGTCACGTCGGTGCAGGCGATCTACGTTCCGGCCGACGATCTCACCGACCCGGCGCCGGCAAACACGTTCGCGCACCTCGACTCGTCCGTCGTGCTGACCAGAACACTGGTCGAGCAGGGGATCTATCCGGCCGTCGATCCGCTCGACTCGTTCTCGCGCGCGTTGCAGCCGGGGATCATCTCCGACGAGCACTACGAGACGGCAACACGGGTCCAGGAGATCCTCCAGCGCTACAAGGACCTGCAGGACATCATCGCCATCCTCGGCATCGACGAGCTCTCGGATGAGGACAAGCTCGTGGTCTCACGCGCGCGCAAGATCCAGCGCTTCCTCTCGCAGCCGAACTTCGTCGCCGAGCAGTTCACCGGCACCCCGGGCGAGTACGTCAAGCTCGAGGACACGATCAAGGGCTTCAAGGAGATCCTCGAAGGCAAGCACGACGAGCTCCCGGAGCAGGCCTTCTACATGGTTGGGCCAATCGACTCCGCCGTGCAGAAGGCACGAGGCATGTCCGGCGACGAGGGCGAGGACAAGAAGGAGAACGGCGAGGCTCCGGAGGACGCCGCCGTCGACGAGCGCGAAGCAGAGCCCGAACCGGCCGGCGTGAGTGGCTGACGAGACGAGGAAATTCGACGTGTCGCTCGTGACGCCCGACGGCCCGGCGTTCGAGGGCGCGGTGGAGATGATCGTCGTCCCCGGCGCCGCCGGCGAGATCGGCGTGCTCGCGCGCCACGCACCGCTGATCGCGACCCTGAAGGCAGGCTCGACGCGGGTCTACCTCGACCGTCAGGCCGACGACGTTCGTGAGTACGCCACCGGTCCCGGCTTCTTCAAGGTCGAGCAGGACCGCGCGATCGCGCTTGTCGACGACGCGGTGGCGGCGACCGAGATCGACGACGCGCGGGCCCGTGAACAGCTGGAGTCGGCCCAGCGGGAGCTCGAGCTCGTCGAGCGCGGCGAGTCGACCGCAGACCGCTGGCAGCTCGAGCAGCGCATCAAGCACGCCGAGAACCAGCTCGAAGTCTCGGGCCGGGGCTAGCGCTCCACGCGACGAGCTGCGGCGCCGTGCACGGCCGCGGGCGTTGCTCGGAGGAGAGAGGAAAGAGCTCGAAATCCCGGCGGCACGGCGAGATCGTAACGGTGTGCCTGCTACCCTCAGTCGACCGGAAAGCTTTGAAAGGCAGCTTGGCGACCGGGTTAAAAAACGCCTAAAGAGCCCGTGCGCCCTCTACAGGCGACGTTCTCCTTAGGTCGAAGAGAGGCACTGGATGCAGGACGCACGCACACGACTCGAAGCCATCCTCCGGGAACGGATCGCCGTGCTCGACGGTTCGTGGGGCGTGCTCATCCAGCGTCAGCTCAGAGGCGAGGAGGCGTATCGCGGCGAACGCTTCAAGGATCACCCGCGCGACGTCGCGGGCGATCCCGATCTGCTCAACCTGACGAGGCCCGAGGTTGTCCTCGGCATCCATCGCGACTACTTCGCCGCCGGCGCCGACATCGCGACGACGAATACCTTCACTGCGACCACGATCGGCCAGGCCGACTATGCCCTCGAGGCACACGCCTACGAGATGAACGTCGCGGGCGCGCAGCTGGCCCGGCAGGCGGCCGACGAGGTCGGCGGCTTCGTCGCAGGCTCCGTCGGCCCGCTGAACGTGACGCTGTCGCTTTCGCCTCGTGTCGACGAACCGGCCTATCGGACGCACACGTTCGAGCAGATCCGGGACGCCTACGCGGAGCAGGTTCGCGGGCTCGCCGAAGGTGGAGTCGACTTCCTCCTGATCGAGACGATCTTCGACACGCTGAACGCGAAGGCGGCGATCGCCGCGGCGCTCGACGAGGCGCCGGATCTGCCGCTCTGGATCTCCTTCACCGCGATCGACCGCAGCGGCCGCAATCTGTCCGGCCAGACAGTCGACGCGTTCTGGCTGTCTGTAGAGCACGCGCGGCCGTTCATCGTCGGCGTCAACTGCTCGCTCGGCGCGATGCAGATGAGGCCGTTCGTCGAGGACCTCGCGCGTGTCGCGCCGACCTGGGTGGCGTGCCATCCGAACGCCGGCCTGCCGAACGAGATGGGCACGCACGACGAGCAGCCCGGAGACACGAGCAGATTCCTGCGCGAGTTCGCCCAGGACGGGCTGGTGAACGTCGTCGGCGGCTGCTGCGGCACGACTCCCGAGCACGTCAAGGCGATCACGGATGCAATCCAGGGTCAGACCCCGAGACAGGTCCCGGACCGGGAGCACGTGACACGGCTGAGCGGGCTCGAGCCGTTCCGGATCTTCCCGGACGCCAACTTCGTCATGGTCGGCGAGCGAACGAACGTCACCGGCTCGGCCCGGTTCCGGCGGCTGGTCGAGGCGGGCGACTTCCAGGAGGCCGTCGAGGTCGCGCTGGAGCAGGTCCGTGGCGGCGCCAACATCCTCGACGTGAACATGGACGCCGACCTGCTCGATGCGGAGGAGGCGATCACGACTTTTCTCAACCTGGTGGCCACCGAGCCGGATGTCGCGCGCATCCCGATCATGGTCGACAGCTCGAAGTGGAGCGTGCTCCAGGCGGGCCTCAAGTGCCTGCAGGGGAAGGGCGTCGTCAACTCGATCAGCCTGAAGGAGGGAGAGGAACACTTCCTCGCCCAGGCGCGCGAGATCAAGCATTACGGCGCCGCGGTGATCGTGATGGCGTTCGACGAAAAGGGTCAGGCCGACACCGCGGAGCGCAAGGTCGAGATCTGCGAGCGCGCGTTCAAGCTCCTCACGGCCGACGGCTGGGAGCCCGAGGACATCATCTTCGACCCGAACGTGCTCGCCGTCGCGACGGGGATCGAGGAGCACGCGGAGTTCGCGAACGCGTTCATCGCCGCCGTCCCGGAGATCAAGGCGCGCTGCCCGGGCGTGAAGATCTCGGGGGGGATCTCGAACCTCAGCTTCGCCTTTCGCGGCAACGACGCGGTGCGCGAGGCGATGCACGCGGTCTTCCTGTACCACGCGATCAGCGCGGGCCTGGACATGGGCATCGTCAACGCCGGCCAACTCACCGTCTACCAGGACATCGAGCCGGCACTGCTCGAGCGAGTCGAGGACGTCGTCTTCAATCGTCGCGAAGACGCCACCGAACGCCTCGTCGAGTACGCCTCGACCGTGCAGGGCGGCGCGACCGAGCGGGAGCGGGACCTCTCCTGGCGAGAGGCATCCGTCGAAGAACGCCTTTCCCACGCGCTCGTCCACGGCATCGTCGACTTCATCGAAGAAGACACCGAGGAGGCGCGGCAGAAGCTTGCGCGCCCGCTCGACGTAATCGAAGGGCCGTTGATGGACGGGATGTCGATTGTCGGCGATCTCTTCGGCTCGGGGAAGATGTTCCTCCCGCAGGTCGTGAAGAGCGCCCGGGCGATGAAGCGCGCCGTCGCCTACCTGGAGCCGTACATGGAGGCGGAGAAAGCGGCCGGCGGCGATGGTTTCCGCTCCGCCCAGGGGAAGATCGTGCTTGCAACCGTCAAGGGCGACGTGCACGACATCGGCAAGAACATCGTCGGCGTCGTTCTGGGCTGCAACAACTACGAGGTGATCGACCTCGGCGTGATGGTCCCAGGTGACCGGATCCTCGACACGGCGCTCGAGGAGGGCTGCGACGTGGTCGGCCTCTCCGGCCTGATCACGCCATCTCTCGACGAGATGGTCACCGTCGCGAAAGAGATGGAGCGGCGTGGCCTCGAGCTGCCGCTCCTGATCGGCGGCGCCACGACGTCCAAGCAGCACACGGCGGTGAGGATCGCGCCCCAGTACGCCCAGCCGACCCTCCACGTCCTCGATGCCTCACGCGTCGTGCGTGTGGTTTCCAGCCTGCTCGACCCTGGGCGGAAAGGCGGCCTCGACGAGGAGAATCGCGAGCTGCAGGAGCAGCTGCGGGAGCTCCATGCCGAGAAGGAGCGGAAGCCGCTCCTTCCGCTCGAAGAAGCGCGCGCGAACAAGGAGCGCGTGCCCTTCGGCGACCTTGCAGAGCCGCCGTTCACCGGCACGAGGTTGGTCGAGCCGGATTTGGCCACACTGCGGGAGTACATCGACTGGCAGTTCTTCTTCCATGCGTGGGAGCTGAAGGGGAAGTACCCGGCGATCCTCGACCAGCCGGCCGCGAGGGAGCTTTACGACGACGCCCAGGAGCTGCTCGACGAGATCGTGCGCGACGGCTCGCTCGTGCCGCGTGGTGTCTACGGGTACTGGCGGGCGCGCGCGGAGGGCGACGACGTCGTCCTCGAAGATGGGACGCGCTTCGCGTTCCTCCGGCAGCAGTCCGCCTACGGTGACTCGAGGCCGAACCGTTCGCTCGCTGATTACGTCTCGCCCGACGGCGACCACATCGGCGCGTTCGGCGTCGCGATCCACGGCGCCGACGAGCTCGCCGCCCGCTACGAGGCAGAGCACGACGACTACAAGGCGATCATGGTCAAGGCGCTCGCGGACCGCTTCGCCGAGGCCTTTGCCGAGTTTCTGCACGGACAGGCGCGGCGCGAGTGGTACGAGCCCGAAGAGCAGCTCTCGAAGGAGGAGATCGCTGCGGAGAAGTTCCGCGGCATCCGGCCGGCGTTCGGATATCCCGCGTGTCCCGACCACACCGAGAAGCGAAAGCTGTTCGACGTCCTCGCGGCGGACCGGGTAGGCCTCGACCTGACGGAGTCGTTCGCGATGACGCCGGCATCGGCGGTGAGCGGGATCTACCTCGCGAGCCCGAATGCCCGCTACTTCTCGGTGGGCCGCGTTGCCCGCGACCAGGTCGAGGACTACGCCGCCCGGAAGGGCATGAGCATCGAGGAAGCAGAACGCTGGCTCGCGCCGAATCTCGGGTACGAGGGCCGGACTCCCGCAGCAGCTCCGCGATAGCCGCCGGCTGGCCGAGGAGACGGTTCGAGACCTGGGCGGCCGGGGCCTCGGCTATCCTCCTGAGCGGCTGGCGCCCTCGGAAACGGGCGCCGTCCTGCTTTAGGGCCGTATGAAGACGACGCTGAAGAGAGGCATGGGACGCAGTGCCACCGTGAACGGCAACGGTCGCGCGGTGTATCCGCCCGGCGTTCAGACCACGATGCAGCGTTACCGGCAGCCCGAGCGTCCAGGTCGGGACGCCTGGGGGGTCGTTCGGACCGTCGTGCTCTGGACCGCCCTCGTCGCGGTCATCGTGGCCGGCGGGGTCGCAGGCGCCGCGTACCTCAAGACGCATCAGTTCATCGCGGCGATCAGCCCCAAGACGAAGATTGACATCGCGGCGGCCAAGCACCTCGACGTGGCGATTCCCGGGCAGCCGACCACGGCACTCGTGATCGGCACCGATCGCAGGAAGGGGAGGGAGGCAGAGCTGACGGGCCGTTCGGACACCCTGATTCTCGTCCGAGCCGATCCACAGACCAAGTCGCTCTCGATGCTCTCGTTCCCTCGTGACCTGATCGCGACGCTCAAGTGTCCCGGACACCCCGACCTGCGCGACCGGATCAACGCCGCGTTCTCAGAGTGCGGGACGCTTGGCGCTGTCGAGACGGTCCGGGCCCTCACGGGGCTCCCGATCAACTATTTCGTCACGGTCAACTTCCGCGGCTTCAACGATCTCGTCAACAACCTCGGCGGGGTCTGGCTCGACATCGATCATCGCTATCTCTGCGATCCGTCCAACTGTCCCGGCGTTTCCAAGATCAACCTGTTCCCGGGCTATCAGAGGCTGAATGCGACCAATGCGCTCGCCTATGTGCGGTTCCGCCACTTCGACTCCGACCTGTACCGCAATGCCCGGCAGCAGCTCTTCCTCAAAGCGCTCAAGCAGCAGATCTCGTCGCAGTTGAACCTCGACACCGTGTTCTCGATCATGAACGCCGTCGAGAAGAACGTCGTCGTCGGCCGCGGCGGCGGCAAGCCGCTCGATCCGAAGACGCTCAAGGACTACATCTATTTCGCGCACCAGCTCCCGGCGGGGCATGTCTTCCAGACGAAGATCGAAGGGTTGACCGGGACGAACGAGCTTTCTGCGGCACCGGAGAACATCGCTGCAGCCGTGACCGACTTTGTGCGGCCCGACGTCAACGCGCCGGCGAAGGCGCGTGACGTCACTCTCGGCATCAAGCGGCGCTCGCGTGCGCCGCGTCCGCGTGACGTGACGACCACCGTCCTGAACGGGAACGGGATCGCCGGCTCGGCGGCCAACGCCGCCTTCGAGCTCGGCCAGCGCGGCTACAAGATCGTCCTGCCGCCGACCGGGAAACCGCAGAACGCTCCGACGTTCCAGTACTTCCGCACCACGGTGTACTACGACGCCGCGCAGCGTCGAGCGAAGGCCGCGGCGGCCGGCCTCGCAAACCTCTTCGGCGACGCCGACGTGAAGCCGCTGCCGCCGACCTTCACGACGCTCGCGAACGGGGCAATCGCAACGGTCGTGGTCGGGCAGAACTTCCACGGCACGATCGCGCCTGCCCCGGTCGACAAGACGCCGGTTCGGCAGCCCGCGCTGGTCACGCCGAACGCGGCGATGACCCGGTCGCTGCTCATGCAGGTCCGCAAGCGTGTGCGGTTCAGGCTCCAGGTGCCGCGTCTCGTCGAGAGCTCGTCGCGGCTCGAGTTCGATGCACCGATTCGCGTCTACAACATCAGCAAGGGCCACCGGGCGGTCCGGCTGACCTTCCGCATCGGCTCGAACGAGTATTGGGGCATCGAGGAGACGAACTGGAACGACGCGCCTGTGCTCGCCCAGCCCAGCTTCATCCACAAGATCCGCGGGCGCGAGTACGCGCTCTACTACTCCGGCGCCCATCTCCACATGGTCGTGCTCCGAAAGGACGGGGCGACCTACTGGGTCGTCAACTCGGTCCTCGACGAGCTCTCGAACGAGACCATGCTCGCCATTGCGCGAGGGCTCGCTCCGCTCCCCAAGTAGGCTTCCGGCATGGCGGAATCGCGGACGATCGGCGTCTTCGGCGCGGGCTGGGTAGGCCTCGTCACCGGCGGCTGCTTCGCCGAGCTCGGACACAAGGTGATCGTCCGCGACGTGATGCCGGAGCGGATCGAAGCTTTACGGGCGCGCAAGCTCCCGTTCCACGAGCCGGACCTGCCGGAGGTGCTCGAGCGAAATAGCGAGCGCATCACCTACACGCTCGACGCCGGCGATCTGGCAGGTGCGGATGCGATCTTCGTGTGCGTTCAGACCCCGCCCACGTATTCGGGTGACGCCGACCTCTCCTTCGTGTGGTCTGCGCTCGACGACCTGCCGGCGTCGGACGAGCGGCAGATTCTCGTGATGAAGTCGACGGTGCCGGTCGGGACGGGAGACAAGGTGCGCGCAGCCTTCGAGGGCCGGGGCCTGTCGAACGTCGGGTACGTCTCGAATCCGGAGTTTCTCGCCGAGGGCCGGGCTGTGCGGGACTTCCTCAACCCGGACCGGATCGTCGTCGGTGCGTTCGCCGAAGAGGACGGCGCGGCCGTGGAAGCGCTGTACGCCGGGATCGAAGCGCCCGTCGTTCGGACGGACGTCGCCTCGGCCGAGATGATCAAGCTCGCCGCCAACGCATTTTTGATGACGCGGATCTCCTTCATCAACGAGATCGCCAATGTGTGCGAGGCGGTCGGCGCGGACGTCGTCGAGGTCGCGAAGGGAGTCGGGCTCGACCACAGACTCGGTCCACATTTCCTGCGGGCCGGCATCGGCTACGGCGGCTCATGCTTTCCAAAGGATTCGCTGGCGTTGAAGCAGCTCGCGTCGAACTCGGGCTACCACTTCCAGCTGCTCGCCGCTGTGATCGAGGTGAACGAGCTGCAGAAGCGCCGCGTGATCCAGAAGTTGCAGAAGCATCTCGGCAAGCTTCGGGGCAAGAAGATCGCGCTGCTCGGGCTCGCCTTCAAAGCGGGCACGGACGACATGCGCGAGGCGCCCTCGCTCGTGCTCGCCTCACGCTTGCTGGCGGAAGGCGCGGAGGTGCGCGCCTGGGATCCGGTCGCACAGCCCGGCGAGCTGATCAAAGGCGCGGTCCTTCACGACACGGTCGCCGGCGCCGTGCGCGACGCGGATGCGGCGGTGATCGTGACCGAGTGGGACGAGCTTCGAGGCCTTGCCTCCAAGGAGGTTCGCGACACGATGGCACGCCCGCTCATCATCGACGGGCGCAACCTGCTCGATCCGGCGGTCGTTCGCGCGGCCGGCTTCGCGTACGAGGGCATCGGCCGCCCGAGCTCGCCGTTCGAAGGTCTGCCGCAGACGCCGGAGCCGGAAGCCAAGGTCTCGAACTAGTGGAGGCAATCATCCTCGCGGGAGGCCAGGCGACACGCATGGGCGACGCCACGCGCGGCCATCCCAAGGCGCTCGTGCCGATCGCCGGCCATCCTCTCGCCGAGTATCAGGTCTCGCAGCTCGTGCGCGCCGGCGTCGAGCGCGTCATCGTCAGCTGCGGCGCCGGTCAGGCTCGCTTGTTCGAGGCGAAGCTGTCCGGTCTCGGCGCGGAGATCGTCGCGATCGCCGAGTCGGAGCCGCTCGGACGTGGGGGAGGCATCCGGTTCGCCGCTGAGCATCGCGAGGAGACGGGCCCGCTCTATGCATTCAACGGCGATGAGCTGCACGACGTCGATCTGCGTGCGTTCCTCGACGCGCACGAGGAGCACGGCGGCGCGGCAACGATCGTGGTCGCACCGTTGACGTCGCAGTTCGGGGTCGTCGACCTCGCGGATGACAATCGCATCTCGGGGTTCCGGGAAGCGCCGCGCCTGCCGCACTGGGTCAACGCAGGTGTGTACGTCCTCGACGACGAAGCGCTCGCGCGCCTACCCGAGCGAGGCGATCACGAGCAGTCGACGTTCCCGGAGCTCGCCGAGGAGGGCAAGCTGTTCGGCTTCCGTCACGAGGGCCTCTGGATCACGGTCAACACGCCGAAGGACCTCCAGCGCGCAGAGGAGCACTACGCGGCCCATCCGGAGCTTCGCCCGACCCTCGCCCGCGGACGCACCTGACCCGAAAGGCTGGGGTCAGACCCGTGCCCTTCGGGTCACCGGCTTCGTTGGACAGGCATAGAGTCGTCGCTAATGAGCGTGGACTCCCCGAACCTCGAGGGCCTCGACTCCTGGGCCTTCGAGCCCCGCAAAGTGGACAAGCCGTGGGGTCACGAGCTGATCTGGGCGGAGGGCGACCGCTACGTCGGCAAGGTGCTCTTCATCAAGGCCGGCGAATCGCTCAGCCTCCAGTTCCACCGTGTCAAGGACGAGTCCTGGCTCGTCCAGGCGGGCCGGGCGAAGCTCGAGCTCGGCTCGGCCGGGGACGCCATGCTCAAGCAAGAGGTGATCGCGGCCGGCGCCTGCTTCCACTTCCGGCCCGGCACGGTCCACCGTGTCACGGCGATCGAGGACACGACCATTGTCGAGGTCTCCACTCCTGAGCTAGACGATGTTGTCCGCCTCGAGGATCGTTACGGCCGGGAGGGCACGTCTGAGCCCTGATCGCGAGCGTGTGCTTGCGTAAGACCTTGACATGCTTGTGGTAAGGTTGGTCGCGTGAAGGGTTTCACCGTAGGAGAGGCAGCAGCCCAGACCGGCTGGTCGCCGCGGATGCTCCGCTACCTCGAAGGCGCCGGGCTCGTGGTGCCGGAGAGGAGCACCTCCGGATACCGCCAGTACGGGCTCCTCGAGCTCAACCAGCTGCGCTCCCTCCGCGCCCTTCGCGAACGCTTCGGGGCGGAGCTCACCGACGTCGCCTTCGCAGCTAGGCTCGACCGGGAGCCCGCGCTGCGGGCGGCCGTCGAAACCTGGCTCGCAGGGACTCGGCTGTCCGCCCTGGACTGGGAGCAGCGCAAGCACGAGCGCCTGCTCGTCGCGTAACTACCGAGAGGACTGAATGGCTACGACGAAACGGCACGACGTAAAAGACCTTGCACTTGCGCCCGAGGGCGTTCGACGAATCGAGTGGGCCGACCGGCAGATGCCCGTGCTCGCTGCGATCCGCGAGCGCTTCGAAAACGAGCAGCCGCTCGCCGGCTACCGCATCTCGGCCTGCCTGCACGTGACGACGGAGACCGCCAACCTCGCCCGCACGCTCAAGGCGGGCGGTGCGGACGTCGTGCTCTGCGCGTCCAACCCGCTCTCGACTCAGGACGACGTCGCGGCTGCGCTCGTCGACGAGTACGACATCGCGGTCTTCGCGATCAAGGGCGAGGACAACGACACGTACTACGCGCACATCGAGGCGGCGGTCGACCACAAGCCGCAGCTGACGATGGACGACGGCGCCGACGTCATCGGCGTCCTGCACTCCGCCCGCCGCGAGCAGCTCGGCGACATCATCGCCGGCACGGAGGAGACGACGACCGGCGTGATCCGGCTCAAGGCGCTCGAGCGCGACGGCGCGCTCGGCTTCCCGGTCATCGCCGTCAACGATGCGCAGACGAAGCACCTGTTCGACAACCGCTACGGCACGGGTCAGTCGACGATCGACGGAATCATCCGCGCAACGAACGTGCTGCTCGCAGGCAAGCGCTTCGTCGTCGCCGGCTACGGCTGGGTCGGACGCGGCGTCGCCTCACGTGCACGCGGGATGGGTTCGCACGTGATCATCACCGAGGTCGATCCGATGCGGGCGCTCGAGGCCAACATGGACGGCTACGAGGTCATGCCCATGGAGAAGGCCGCGTCGATCGGCGACATCTTCTGCACTGCGACCGGGGACAAGTCCGTCATCCGCAAGGAGCATATCCAGCAGATGAAGGACGGAGCCATCCTTGCGAACACGGGCCACTTCAACGTCGAAATCGACATCCCGGGCCTGAGGTCGCTGGCGACCGAGACCCGTGAGGCACGTGCGTTCGTCGAGGAGTTCACGATGGCGGGCGGCCAGCGCATCTATCTGATCGCCGACGGCCGGCTCGTGAACCTGTCTGCCGCCGAAGGACACCCTGCACTGGTCATGGACATGTCCTTTGCGAACCAAGCGCTCTCGGCCGAGTACGCGATCCAGAACGCCGCCGAGCTCGAGCGGAAGGTCTATCCGGTTCCCGCCGAGATCGACAACGAGATCGCGCGGCTGAAGCTCGAGACGATGGGCGTCGACATCGACAAGCTCACGGAGGAGCAGGAGAAGTACCTGGCCTCGTGGGACGAAGGAACCTAGTGGTTTGGCCGGTGACGTTGCCCGGCTCCCGGGTCGCGAGCACCAAGCCAGGGGCCGCGATCGTCCGCAGGCAAGGCTTGCAGCCTTGACAAGGGCGAGCGTGGGCGCTGGCGCCGCGTGATCGCGGGCCGGGGGCCTCGGCGAACGTTGCCGGTCAGACCACTCGAACCAGAGGACATCGTTCGGTACGAGGAGGACGGCCCGAAGGTCGTCCTCCTCGACCAGCGCCGGCTTCCCGACGAGGAGGTCGAGCTCGAGTGTCGATCGGTCGCCGAGGTGGTCGATGCGATCCGCGAGCTGGCGATCCGCGGCGCACCGGCGATCGGCGTCGCGGCTGCGTATGCCGTTGCGCTCGCAGCCGAGCTCGGTGCTGACCTGGACGACGCGACAGCCCGGCTCGGGGCATCCCGCCCGACTGCGGTGAATCTTGCCTGGGCCCTCGAGCAGATGCGTGACGACCCGACTCCGGCTCACGCACGCGCGTTGCACCAGGAAGAGGTGGAACGGTGCCGCGCGATGGCAGGACACGCCGCGGGGCTCTTCGCCGCCGGCACGCGAGCGCTCACCCACTGCAACGCGGGCGGCCTGGCGACCGGCGGCTACGGAAGCGCCGTCGGCGCGTTGCGGACGGCCTGGGAGCGCGGCGCGCTCGAGCGGGTCTGGGTCGACGAGACACGCCCGCTGCTGCAGGGCTCGCGCCTGACGGCATGGGAGCTCGAGACCGCCGGTATCCCGCACGCAGTGATTGCGGACTCCGCTGCGGCTTCGCTGATGGCCTCCGGCGACGTGGACTGCGTCGTCACCGGAGCAGATCGCATCGCCGCCAACGGCGACACCGCGAACAAGATCGGCACCTACTCGCTCGCAGTGCTCGCCGCGCACCACGACATCCCGTTCTATGTAGTCGCGCCGACCTCCACCGTCGACCTCGCGACTCCGACCGGCTCCGACATTCCGATCGAAGAGCGTGCGGCCGCGGAGATCACGACCCGTTTCGCGGCGCGCAACCCGGCCTTCGACGTCACGCCGGCTGAGCTGATCGGGGCGATCGTGACGGAGCACGGCGTCCACCATGCGCCGTACGCGCAGTCGCTCTCGGCGCTCGTATGAAGGCGCTGATCCTGGCGGCGGGCTATGCGACGCGTTTGCGTCCGCTGACCGACTCCATTCCAAAGCAGCTTCTGCCTGTCGGCGGCCGGCCGATGGTGGACTGGATCCTCGACCGGATCGTGGAGACGAGCGCCGACGAGATTCACCTCGTGACGAATGCGCGGTTTGCCGAGGATTTCGAGCGCTGGGCCACCGGCAAGGACATCCGGGTTCACAACGACGGGACGACGTCGAACGAGGATCGCCTCGGCGCGATCGGAGACATCCGTTTCGTCGGGATCGACGACGACCTGCTCGTGGTCGCGGGCGACAACCTCTTCGACGACTCGCTGGCGAACTACGAGGCGTACTGGCGCGAGCGGGACGGCAGTTGCATTGCGGTGCTCGATGTCGGAGACCGCGAGCTTGCAAAGAAGTACGGCGTCGTGGACGTGGACGAGCACGATCGCGTGACGGGGTTCGTCGAGAAGCCCGAAGATCCGCCGACAACACTGTGCGCCACGGCGACGTATCTCTACAAGCGTGCCCACGCGCGGCTCGTCGAGACGTATCTCGATGACGGCAATCCGCCGGACCAGCCTGGGAACTTCGTCGCGTGGCTGCACCAGCGCGAGCCCGTCTATGCGTACCGTTTCGAGGGCGACTGGTACGACATCGGCGACGCGACGCAGCTCCTCGAAGCCGACAATCGCATGCGCCGCAGGCGTGGTCTGCCGGAACGCACGGAGTATTCGCCGGAATGAAGGAGGCTAATCTGGCGGTTCGTTTCCTCCTCGAGCTCTGTCTGCTCGCTGCGCTGGCCTACGCAGGGCTGCAGGTGAACATCGTGCTGGCGATCCTCGCGCCCTTGGTCGCCGCCGTCGTCTGGGGTCTGTTCGTTTCCCCGAAGGCTCGTTTCCCGTTCTCGCGCCCGCTGTGGGTGGGCGTGCAGATCGTTCTCTTCGGTGCGGCGGTCGCGGGGCTCGTGGCATCCGGACAGGGTGTTCTCGGTTCGATCTTCGGCGTCGCCGTCGCCGTGAATCTCGCGCTCGTGCTGCTCTGGTCCGAAACCGGAACAGTCGCGACACACATGTAGCTCTACCGTCGCTGGGTGCTCGACCTGCTGCTGCCCCAGCGCTGTCTCATCTGCTCCAGCTTCGGCCCGCAGGTTTGCGCATGCTGCCGGTCGGCCTTGCGCCACATCGGGCCACCCCTCTGCGATCGCTGCGGTGCGCCGACCTCCTGGCCGGTGCGACGCTGCGCCGAGTGCACCGGGCGGAGGCTGGCGTTCGTGAGCGCCCGCGCGGCGGTGGAGTACGACGAACCGGTGCGGCGCGTCGTTGCGGCGTGGAAGGAGCGCGGTCTGCGCCGCCTTGCGAGGGTTGCCGCCGAGGTAGTGGCGGAAACCGTCGCGCGCCCAGGCGGCTCGTGCGTGACGTTCGTGCCGGCCGATCCCGATCGCCGGCTGAAGCGGGGGCACCATGCCGCGGAGCGGCTTGCAGCCGAGCTGTCCGTCGCCTGGGACCTACCGCTCGAACCGCTTCTTCGCCGGGCCAAGGGTTCGCCGCGTCAGCGCGGCTTGTCGCAGGCCGCGCGTCGTCGCAACGTTGCCGGCGCATTCCGGGCCGAGGGTATCTGCAGCCCCAGGCTCGTCCTCGTCGACGACGTGTACACGACCGGCTCGACCGCAGCCGCAGCCGCATCTGCACTGCGCAAGAACGGTGCGCGCACGGTCGAGGTCGTGACGTTCGCGCGCGCGGTACGCCTCAAGAGCTAGGAGTCTCGAGGAGTGCGGTCAGCTCCGCGAGCAGTGCGCTGCCGTTCCGATTCGCGTGCGCTAGTGTGAGAACCCCGTCCCCAAGGAGACGCATGCGACTTCAGGTGAAGGGCAAGAACGTCGAGGTCAGCGACACGATTCGCCGCTACGCCGAGGAAAAGATGAGCAAGCTGAATCGCCAGCTGCACGATCTGGCAGAGGTGGAGCTGGAGCTACGCGTTGAGAAGAACCCCTCGATTGCCGACAACCAGGTTGCGGAAGTGACCGTGTGGACGAAGGGGCCGACGCTCCGCGTCACGGAGGCGTCGACCGACATGAAGGCATCGATCGACCAGTTGACCGAGAAGCTTCTGCGTCAGATCGAGCATGTCCGCGGCAAGCGAAAGGGCAGGCAGGTGCGTGGAAACGGCGACCCGTCGGGAGGTTCGATGAGCAGCCAAGACGAAGAGGAGACTGGCCCTCAGATCGTCAAGACCAAGCAGTTCACGATGAAGCCGATGAGCGCCGAAGAGGCCGCGCTCCAGCTCGAGCTCATCGGTCACGACTTCTTCGTCTTTCGCAGCGAGGACTCCCTCGAGCTCAACGTCATCTATCGCCGCCGGAGCGGCGGTTACGGCGTGATCGAGCCCTCGGGTTAGTGGGGCTCTTCAGGCGCAAGCCGCTGCATGTGCGGCTCGCCGAGGAGGGCGGTCTCGTGGAGCGCTCGGCGGTGCCGCTCTTCACAGGGGTGATTCCGGAAACGGGCATCCACGGCATTCCGCGTGAGCGTCAGTACGACGCAGTCGCGGCGACGGATGCTCCGGATGCCGAAGGCTCGAGCGCACGCTTCGTCGGCCTCGAGGACGGTTCGCTGCTCGTCGAGGAGGGCGACGGCGATCTGACCCCGCTTGCGGATGCGATCGAGCAGGAGATCGCCCGGCCGTACCGCGCGAACGCGGTGCGCCGTGGCGAGACGCAATGGGCGATTGCCGCGCATCGCCTGCGGGTGGTCGAGCTCCCCGAGCCCGGCGGCGACGAGGTCGAGCTCGTCGTCCGCGGGGAGGAGAAGACCCTCGTCGTCGACGGCAACCGGTCGTTCGGGACGATGCCCGAGCTCGAGCAACTCGCCGAAGGAGACGCGGTCATCCGGGCTGCGCGGCTGGACGGCGCGCTCTGGGAGGTTCGTGTCGATCCGCTCTAGCAGGGGCAAGCTACCCTAAGAACTGATGTCCTCCCAGCTCGGTTCCTTCGAGAAGATCCTGCGCGTCGGCGAGGGCCGCCGCATGAAGCGGCTCGCCGAGCAGGCCGCCTACATCACCTCGATCGAGCCGGAATTCAGCGAGCTCTCGGACGACGAGCTGCGGGCCAAGACGGCTGAGTTCCGCGAGCGGCTCGAAAACGGCGAGACCCTGGAAGAGCTCCTCTTCGAGGCCTTTGCCGCGGTCCGCGAGGCCCGCGTCCGCGAGTCGGGCCAACGGATGTTCGACGTCCAGTTGATGGGCGGGATCGTCCTCCACGAAGGCGACGTCGCCGAGATGAAGACCGGTGAGGGCAAGACGTTCGTGGCGAGCCTGGCGCTCTATCTGAACGGGCTCGAGGGCAGGGGCGTCCACCTCGTCACCGTCAACGACTACCTCGCAAAGCGCGACGCCGAGTGGAACCGCGGAGTCTTCGAGCGCCTCGGCATGACCGTCGGCGCGATCGAGAACATGATGCCGTTCGCCGAGCGCAAGGTCGCGTACGAGGCTGACATCACGTACGGCACGAACTCCGAGTTCGGCTTCGACTACCTGCGCGACAACATGGCGGTCAGCCTCGACGGCCTCGTGCAGCGGAGCCACTCCTACGCGATCGTCGACGAGGTCGACTCGATCCTCATCGACGAGGCGCGAACGCCGCTGATCATCTCCGGCGAACCCGAGGCCGCGGCGCAGATCTACTACGACTTCGCACGCATCGCGCGCGGGCTGAAGGGCATTCCCCACGACCCGCTGCTGAAGGGCGGCGATCCGGACGCCGACTACGAGTACGACGAAAAGCACAAGACGATCTCACCCGGCCGGCCGTCGATCGAGGCGGTCGAGCGTGGGCTTCGCATCGACAACCTCTACGACCCGCGCAACTCGCAGCTCGTCAACCACCTGAACCAGGCGCTCAAGGCCGAGTCGCTCTACAAGCGCGACGTCGACTACGTCATCCAGGACGGCGAGGTTAAGATCGTCGACGAGTTCACGGGCCGGATCATGGAAGGGCGTCGCTGGTCGGAGGGCCTCCACCAGGCGATCGAGGCCAAGGAGGGCGTGAAGATCCAGGAGGAGAACGTCACGCTCGCGACGATCACGCTCCAGAACTACTTCCGTCTCTACGAGAAGCTCGCCGGCATGACCGG
>Ga0307308_10000077_pt1 | contig 26933 bp, 25 predicted proteins | sample ER_DNA_195_FD_194501 | JGI IMG/M metagenome (GOLD analysis project Ga0307308, IMG submission 194501) | Bulk soil microbial communities from the East River watershed near Crested Butte, Colorado, United States - ER_DNA_195 | ecosystem: Environmental > Terrestrial > Soil > Floodplain | place...
GACGCTCCGCGCGCTCGCTCTGGCGTAGCGGCCCCTCGTCCCACCCGATGCCGAGCCACTCGAGGTCGCGGAGGATCCCTGCTTCGGCTTCCTCGTCCGTTCGCTCGGCGTCCGTGTCGTCGATTCGAAGGATGAAAACGCCGCCGTTCTCGTCGGCGAAGCGCCGGTTCGCGACCGCTGTCAGCGCGCTGCCGAGGTGGAGCGAGCCCGTCGGACTTGGTGCGAAGCGGACGCGAACCATCGAATCAATCTAACGTTGCCCAGGAAAGGACGTGACCTTCTCGCCGCAGGACAGCCTCGTTCTCGTCGGACTGCTGGTGGCGGTCGCACTGCTCCTGATCTCCGCTCAGCTCGTGCGCGTGCCGTACCCGATTCTGCTCGTGGTCGGCGGCCTGGGGCTGAGCTTCGTACCGGGCATCCCCGAGATCCAGCTCCCACCGGACCTCGTTCTGATCGCCGTTCTGCCCCCGCTCCTGTACGGAGCAGCGTTCTTCACTTCGCTCCGTGATCTGCGCGAGAACGCGGGCGCGATCAGCCTGCTGGCCGTCGGCCTCGTTCTGACGACGATGCTGGCGGTCGCAGCCGTGGCGCATTACGTCATCGCTGATCTCAGCTGGCAGGGGGCGTTCGTCCTCGGAGCGGTCGTCTCGCCGACGGATCCCACTGCGGCTTCGGCCATCGCCGAACGGCTCGGCCTCCCTCGCCGCATCGTCGCGCTCATCGAAGGAGAGAGTCTCGTAAATGACGGGACTGCCCTCGTCGCATACAAGTTCGCCGTTGCCGCGGTCGTGACGGGGAGCTTCTCGCTCGCCGACGCCGCTGGGCATTTCGTGCTGAACGTCATCGGGGGAATCGCGATCGGGCTGGGCATCGGCTTCGTCATCCGACACCTTCGGCGGCGACTCGACGATCCGCCGGTCGAGATCACCATCTCGCTCCTTAGTGGCTACTTCGCATACCTACCGGCGCAGGCAGCAGGGGTCTCCGGCGTCCTCGCCGCGGTCACCGTCGGGATCTACATGGGTTGGCACACGCCCGAGCTGACCAGCGCGCAGACCAGGCTTCAGGGCATCGCGGTCTGGGAGATCCTCTTCTTCGTCCTGAACGCTTTTCTCTTCGCGCTCATAGGGCTCCAGCTGCCGGCAATTCTGGACGCCCTCTCCGGCCGCTCCACCGGCACGCTGATCGGCTACGCAGCGTTCGTTACCGCCGCGGTGATCGCCGCGCGCTTCCTCTGGGTCGTCCCGGGGACATACTTGACCGCGAGGTTCCGGCGGCGGAGGAGACCGATTCAAGATCCTGGGAAGGCCGCCATTCTCATCAGCTGGTCCGGGATGCGGGGAGCGGTCTCGCTTGCGGCAGCCCTCGCCCTTCCTTTGACAACGGATGCCGGCGATGCATTCCCGAACCGCGCGCTGATCATCTTCCTCACGTTCGGTGTCATCCTGGGCACGCTCGTGCTCCAGGGCCTCACGCTGCCGGCCGTCGTCAAGACGCTTGGACTCGAAGACGAAGGCCTTGCCGAGAAGGAGGAGTCGAAGGCCCGCCTGTACGCGGCCGAGGCGGCGCTCGCCCGCCTCGAGGAGCTAGCGGACGAGGAGTGGGTGCGCGAAGACACGCTCGAGCGCATGCGGGGGCTCTTCGGCTTCCGTCGTGAGCGCTTCCGCAGCCGCTTCGACCCGGAAAGCGACGGAGCCGTCGAGAACCGCTCCACCGACTTCCAGCGCCTCATGCGAGAGCTGCTCGATGCCGAACGAAACGCGGTCTTCGAGCTGCGGCGAAATCGGCGCATCGACGACGCGGTCATGCGCCGCGTCGTTCGCGACCTCGACCTCGAGGAGGCTCGGCTCGATGCTTGAGGCACTCTTGCTCGAATGGTTCCGTGGAGCCGGTCGCGACCTTCCCTGGCGCCGAACCCGCGATCCGTACGCGATCCTCGTTTCGGAGGTCATGCTCCAGCAGACCCAGGTCGAGCGGGTGGTCCCGCGTTACCTGGCCTGGCTCGAGCGCTGGCCCACCGTGGAGAAGCTGGCCGCGGCGCCGGTATCGGACGTGATCCGTGCCTGGCAGGGGCTGGGCTACAACCGGCGAGCGGTCAACCTCCACAGGGCTACCCAGCAGATCGCCGCCGCAGGCTGGCCGGATGACCTCACCGAGCTACCCGGCGTCGGCCGCTACACCGCGGACGCGGTCGCGCACTTCGCCTTCGACTCGGCGGTACTGCCCGTCGACACCAATGTCCGACGCGTGCAGGAGCGGACCCGCACGCGTTTCACACCTGCGGCAGCCCACGCGCTCATGGATCTCGGCGCGACCGTTTGCCTGGCGCGCGTTCCGCGCTGCGCATCCTGCCCGCTCGCTACGGGCTGTCCCTCACAGGGTGAGCGCTATGAACCGCTTCGCCGTCAGAGCCGCTTCGAAGGCTCTTTCCGCCAGAGACGCGCCCGCGCGCTGCGGCTCGTTGCCGAGCGGCCCCGAGAGATGCCTTCTATGGACGGTGACGCGATTGCCGCGCTAGCCCGCGACGGCCTTGTTCGCGTCGAGGGCGATCTGGTCAGCCTTCCCTAGGAGAGGAAGGCCTGCCGCCTTCCAGGCGGCCACGCCACCGATGACGTCGGTGGCCTCCGCGAACCCGATCTCCTTGAGCTGCGCCGCGGCGAAGATCGACGAAAAGCCCTCGCGGCAGATGAGGATCACGCGCGCGTCGAGCGGAATCTTCTCGTTGCTCGTCGGGCAGTCCGGATCCAGGCGCCAGAAAAGAGTCGACAGCGGGTGGTGCACGGCTCCCGGCACATATCCCTGAGCCGCCCGCTGATCAGGCGACCGGGTATCGACGAGAACCGCGCCTTCGCGCATCGCGTCGTGGGCCTCGAGCGCCGTCACCCGGCTCAATCTGTCCGCCGCCTCCTCAAGCGCCTCGTCGATCGTCTTGCGGCTCGGCATGGCCGCAGTCATACCAGAATCAGCGGCGCTTTTCGCCGTCGCCGGCGCCCATGACCGAGCCAAGGTGCCCCAGGGCCTGTGCGAACTCACTCGGGATGATCCAGATCTTGTTCGAATCGCCTTGGGCGATTTGCGGCAAGACCTGAAGGTATTGGTATGCAAGCAGCTTTGGATCGGCATCGCCCTCGTGAATGGCTTCGAAGACCGTGCCGATCGCCTTGGACTGGCCTTCGGCACGCAGGATCTGCGACTGCTTCTCGCCTTCCGCGCGCAGGATCGCTCCCTGCTTCTCGCCCTCGGCCGTGAGGATTTGCGACTGTTTCACTCCCTCTGCCGTGAGAATCGCGGCGCGCTTGTCGCGCTCCGCCCGCATCTGTTTCTCCATGGCCTCCTGGATCGTCCCGGGCGGGTCGATCGCCTTCAACTCGACGCGATTCACGCGGATCCCCCACTTCCCGGTCGCCTCGTCGAGGACCACTCGGAGCTGGGCGTTGATCTTGTCCCTTGACGTGAGCGTGTCCTCAAGGGACATCCCGCCGATGACATTGCGAAGAGTCGTGACGGTGAGCTGCTCGATGCCCGTGATGAAGTTGGCGATCTCGTAGGTCGCCGCCTTCGCCTCAGTCACCTGGTAATAGACCACGGTGTCGATCGAAACGACGAGGTTGTCCTCGGTGATCACCGGCTGTGGAGGAAACGAGACCACCTGCTCGCGTAGGTCGACGAGCGGCCGGAGCCTGTCAACGAAGGGAATTACCAAAGCCAGGCCGGCGTCGAGCGTCCTGTGGTAGCGGCCGAGGCGCTCGACGAGACCGGCGCGCGCCTGCGGGACAATCCGCACCGAACGGAAGAGAACGAACACGACCAAGACGGCGATGACAGCGAGGACGATGAGACCGGCGTTCACAACTACCTCCTAATCCGACACGAGCGCCGTGGCGCCCTGAATCTCGAGGACTGAAACGCGCAGCCCCGACTCGAATACCTGCTCGCCGTCGTAGGAGCGTGCGCTCCACACTTCTCCGGCGAGCTTGACCTGACCGCCGTTGGCGTCCACCCGCTCCAGAACGAGCGCCGTTTGACCGACGAGCGCCGCGGTGCCTGTTCGGGACGGAATCGCTGTTCGCACGTGCGCGATGGCGATTGGACGTACGACCGCGAGAGAACCAATTGCGGCGGCTGCGAAGACGGCAATCTGAAGCGCGGCGCCAACACCAAGGACGGCCGCGAGCGCGGCTAGGAGTGCTGCGAGCGCCAATGGCCCGAAGAGGAAGGTCAACGAGAACACCTCGACCCCAACGAGCGCCGCAGCGACGATCACCCAGATCGCCCACCCGGGCATTACGTCTCGATCCTAGACGTAGCGTTGACCGCGGACAACTTCACGCAAGGTGGAGAAGCGCCACGGCCTGGGCTGCGAGACCCTCTCCTCGGCCGGTGAAACCGAGCTTGTCCGTCGTGGTCGCGCGCACGGCGACTCGGTCGAGGTCGACGCCCATCGCTCCCGCGAGGCGCGCACGCATGGCGTCGCGCACCGGCGCGATCCGCGGCTCCTCGCCGATGAGAACGCAGTCCGCGTTGACGAGCTCCCACCCCTCCCCCCGGACGACTTCGTAGGCGCGGCCGAGGAGCCGGGCCGAGGAGGCGTCGAGCCACTCTGGATCTCCGGAAGGAAAGAGCTCGCCGATGTCGCCGAGACCGGCCGCGCCCAGGATCGCGTCGATGAGCGCGTGCGCGACGACGTCTCCGTCCGAGTGGCCGGCGAGCCCGCGCTCGTCGGGAAACTCGACCCCGCCGAGGACGAGTGGGGCATCCTCCGAGAAGGCGTGCGCGTCCAGTCCGATGCCGACGCGGTAGCTCATCCGAGCGGGACCTGGCGCGCGCGACGCACGTCGAAGACCGTGACGGTCTCGTAGCCCGCCGCTCGTGCGTGTTCGGCGGCGCGCGCGAGGTCGCGTCCCACCTCGTCCGGCTCGTGAGCGTCCGAGGCGAGCGTGATCGAGACTCCGGCGCGGCGCGCCGCTGCGAGCAACTCCGGCTCCGGGTAGATGCGCCCGTGCGGCTTGCGCAAGCCCGCAGTCGAGACCTCGAGGCAGACGCCGTCAAGCTCCGCGACAAACGCTTCCTCGTCCCAGCCGTTGACGTTGCCGAAAAACTTGACGAGATCCGGGTGCGCGAGCGAGTCGTAGAGGCCACTCCGCGCCGCCTGTCCAAGCGCATTGAAGTAGCGGCTGTACGCCTCCTCCAGACCGACGGCGCCGACGAGACTTGGCTCCGTGTCGATCCCGAGCCCGTCGAGATAGTGGATCGAGCCCAGGACGAAGTCCCATGGATAGGGCGCCAGCAGTTCGCGGATCTCCTCCTCATGTCCGACGATGTAGTCGACCTCGGCACCCAGCTTGACGGGCAGCCCGCGCCGCTTCGCCTCTAGCACCGCCTCGACGTAAGGCTCGATCGAGACGTGGCAGTGATCTATCTGGTACGGCACCGTCAAAAGCGGCCTCGTCTCGAGGAAGTAATAGACGTGCTCGGTGAATCCAATCTCGTCGACGCCGCGGCTGGTCGCTCTCTCGACCCAGCGCTCGACCGTTTCGACCCTGTGGGAGACGCGCTGGCCGTCCTCGCGCAGGTGCATGTGGTAATCGACGATCACGCGCGTGTGAGCATGGACTCTACGAATGCAAGATCCTCCGCCGTCGTCACCTTGACGAGACGGCGGTCGCCATCCACGAGTTTGACGCGTCCGCCCTGGGCCTCAACGAGACCGGCACAGTCGCTCGCGTCCTCGACATTGCCCGCCAGCGCCTTCCTGAGCACGTCCGCGAGAAACGCCTGCGGCGTCTGGACTGCGTAGAGGCCGGAGCGGTCGACGGTTTCGGCGACAGTGCCGTCCGGGCCCGCACGCTTCAACGTGTCGGCTACCGGAAGAGCCGGTGCTGCGGCGTCCCATCCCTCGCCCAGTGGACCGAGCACCCGCTCGATCACGTCCTCCGGGAGAAATGGTCGTGCCGCGTCATGCACGAGAACGGCGAGCGTTTCGTCAGGCACCTCGGCGACTCCGGCGCGCACGGACTCCGTCCGAGTCGCGCCGCCAGGGACGGATGCGCTGACCTTGCCCGCGCCGAGCTCCTCAGCGAGCAGGATCGCGGGCTCCTCCCATCCCTCCGGAGCCACCAGCACGATCGAATCGATCCAGTCGGATGCCTCGAGCCGTTCGAGGCTCTCGGCGAGGAGCGCGCGCCCGTTGAGCTTGGCGAACGCCTTGGGGCGGTCACTTCCGAGCCGTTCTCCTCGACCCGCAGCGACGATTACCGCCCAGGCGCCGCTCACGTCGGGAGCACGACCAGCTTCCCGCCGCGCTCGACGAAGACATCCCGGCTGACCGGGTTAGGTGCAGTGACAAATTCGCGCGTGACCAGATCCCTGATGCGGGGGGCTAGCTTAATCGGCAACGCCGCGAAGACGCTCGTCCGCGGAACGGCGTACACCGCTGGACCGATCTTGCGGACGATCTCGTGACGGAGCTCCGGCACGAGCATCCGGGCCGCGTCGTATCCGTCTCCGGAAGCCCAGCCGCACAGCTTCTCCTCACAGAGCAAGGGCTGGGTCGCATGTGTCTGGCGAGGCAGGTTGGCGAGGGCCAACCGGTCGATTTCGGCAATGGGCTTGTGCCAACGTTGAAGATCGGCGGGTGTCACAGCTGTGAAGGAGTCGTCCAACTGCACTCCGTAGACCACGCGCAGGTGCCCCGGAAAATCCATGGTCGCCGGTTGAGCATCGAGACGCCTGAACGCCGACCCCGGTTTCAGGAGCGGCAGAATGTGAGCGCGGGCGGCCGCGAAGGTCTCGTCGGCGTTACCGCGCGTCATGCGTGTCTCCGTCTCCTTGACGAGACGGCCGACGATCGCACCCAGCCGCCCCGGGTGAGCCGCGTACTCCGCGTAGGGCTTCCCGAGCCGGAGCGTCAGCGTGTCGAGGCTGTTCGGCTTCGTGACGTCGACGCGCAGACCGAAGCCCGGCTCACCGTTCAAACCCTCCGCGCCTAAGGTGATCCCTGCCGCGACCTTGTCCTTGAAGGCCCCCGCGGACAGCTTTGTGGGCGCGTTGTCCTTGCCGCCTCCGCTGCAGCCGGCGGCCGCCGCAAGGAGTGCGGCGCAGCCTAGCCAGGCAAGGAGGGCGCGCATGCCTACAGGATGCCCGCGCCCTCCGGGCCAGGTCGCAGTCGAAATTGCTTCTTACGCTTTTGCGGCGACCGGACGTCGCGGCGTGACGACCTCTTCGAGCACGTCGTCGAGCCATACGGCTGCCGCGTCCTCGTCGAGACCTTTCGCGTACATCAGCTCGCTGGCGAGGATCTTCTTTGCCTTGACGAACATCTGCTTTTCGCCTGTGGACAGGCCTTTCTCCTGATCACGCAGCGAGAGGTTCCGAACGACTTCCGCCAATTCGAAGATGTCGCCGGTCTTCATCTTGTCCCGGTTGTGCTTGAAGCGGCGATTCCAGTTCTTCGGCATCTTGGTGCCGCTGCCGTGCAGGACCTCGAGGACCTGCTCGACCATGTCTTCGTCGACGACGGGACGGAGCCCGACCTTTTCCGCGTTCTCGGCGGGGACGTTCACCGTCATGTCGTTGTGCAGGATCTTGATCGTCAGATATTCGCGCTCCGTCCCCAGAATGGTGCGCTTTTCCTTCTTCACCACCGTGCCGGCGCCATGGTGGGGGTAGACGACCTTATCGCCGACTTTGTACAAGCTCTCCTCCTCTTCCCGGGCCCAAAAAAAGCCGCTACGACCGCCTGCGGAACCCTGACATTGTACCGAAACCTGGCTTAAAACGCCAAGTTTCCAGGGATTTTATGCCCGATTGCGGGCTTTTTATCCACAGGCGGCCCTTTTAGAGCTGGAGATAACGGTCTACGAGATTGTGCTCCTGGAGGCGCCGAAGGCCCTCCCGAATCTCTCGCGCCCGCACCGAGCCGACCCCGTCGACCGCCTCCAGGTCGCGGTGACTCGCACGGATGACCGCATCGAGAGAGCGGAAATCGCGGACGACGTGGCGGATGACCGAGTCGGGCAGGCGCGGGATCCGCGACAGCACGCGGTAACCGCGCGGCGAGACGCTCAAATCGAGTGGATTCGTATCGCGGGGGTAGCCGAGCACTTCGGACAGCTCTTCGAACTCCAGCAGGCGTGGATGAGGAAGCTTGGCGAGCTGCTCGAGCGCGCGCGCAGCCTTGGCCGCGTCGCCCGTCCGCTCGTAGTCGAAGACCACTGCCGCCTTCTCGCGCGGCACCCCCTCCACGAGCTCGTCCAGCTGCATTCGGATGAGGCGTCCCTCACCGCCGAGCTCGACGCAGCTCCGCTCGATCTCATCTGCCATGCGCGTCGTCATTTCGGCCCTCTGGAGGACGACGAGGACGTCGTCGAGCATCACGGCGCTCTGAAATTCCAAGGCCGTCAGGCGCGTGAGCCCCTGGTCGAGGCGCTGCTTGTACGTCTCCAGCGTCCCGAGCGCCTGGTTCGTCCGTGCGAGCACGTCCGAGATCTCGCCGAGCTGGTAGCGCAAGTCTCCGGAGAAGACTGTCACCGTCTCGCGCTGTTGGGAGATGGAGATAACGAGCGCCTTCGTCTGCTTCGCAACTCGCTCCGCGGTGCGGTGCCGCGTGCCGGTCTCCGCCGAGGGGATGGCCGGGTCGGGCATCAGCTGGACATTCGCGTAGACGATCTTCTGGGCCTGCTGGTTGAGCACGATCGCGCCGTCCATCTTCGCCAGCTCGTAGAGGAGCTGGGACGTGAACGGCAGGTCGAGCCGCATCCCGCCTGAGAAGAGGAAGGAGAGGCTGTTGGGATCGCCGATGACGATGAGGGCGCCAAGCTCGGCGCGGATGATGTCGTCGATTCCCGCCCGCAGCGGGGTCCCCGGCGCCACCTGGCTGAGCGCCGTGAGGAACGTCTTATCCTGTCGAGGATCCGCTCGCATCGAGCCCCGCCGTGATCGCTTGTCGTAGCGTTTCCGCTGCCGTCAAGCTGATTTTGACACGAGGCTCGGTACCTTCAGGAACGATTGCCTCGACGAAACCAAGTTTGGCGCATTCCGCCAGGCGCCGCTCCGACTGAGAAGCGGGGCGCATTCGGCCTGTAAGGCCGATCTCGCCGAAGCAGGCGACCCCCGTTCGCACTTGCTGATTCCGCGCCGCAGACGCGATTGCGAGAGCAATGCCGAGGTCGGCGCCGGGCTCGTCGATCCGGAGGCCGCCGGCCACGTTCACGAAGACATCCGCCGATCCGAGTGCGACGCCTGCGTGGCGGCCGAGGACCGCGACGATCATCGAAAGCCGTTTTGGGTCGACGCCGGTGCCCACGCGGCGGGGCATGGCCAGGTCGGTGGGCGAGACGAGCGCCTGGATCTCGAGCAGGATGGGTCGCGTTCCCTCGAGCGCGCACGCCACTGCCGACCCGGGCTGATCCTCGTGGGCACGGCCGAAGAGCTCAGAAGGGTTCGCAACGCCCTCGAGGCCGGCCCCCGTCATCTCGAAGACGCCGATCTCGTTGGTCGAGCCGAAACGATTCTTGACAGCGCGGAGAACTCGATGCTCGCGGTAGCGGTCGCCCTCGAAATGAAGAGCGCAGTCGACGAGGTGCTCGAGTACACGCGGTCCCGCCACGGCTCCTTCCTTCGTCACATGGCCCACGAGGAAGATAGCGATGCCATGTTCCTTCGCCACCCGAAGAAGACGGGCCGCGGCTTCGCGCACCTGCGCCACCGAACCGGGTGCTGAGCCCAGCTCCGGCGCGTAGAGCGTCTGGACGGAGTCGATTACGGCCACCTCGGGCCGCTCCCCTTCGAGGGTGGCGCAGACGTCGTCCAGATTCGTCTCGGCGAGGATGTGTACGTCCGCCGCTCCGCCCAGGCGGTCGGCGCGCAGCTTCACCTGCGCGGCCGACTCCTCGCCTGTGACGAGCAGGGTCTTGTGCCCGGCGCTCATGGCCGCGAGCGCCATGAGCAGCAACGTCGATTTACCGATTCCGGGGTCTCCGCTGACCAGCACCAGCGACGCGGGAACGAGACCCCCGCCGAGGACCCGATCGAGCTCTGCGACGCCGGTGGAGATGCGCTCGGCATCGGTTGCTTCGACTTCGACGAGGCGGAGGAGCGGTCGTGCGCTCCCCGCGCCCGCCGCAGGCGACACTGCGGCGGCACGCTCTTCGAGAAGAGTGCTCCAGGCGTTACAAGACGGGCAGCGGCCGAGCCATTTGCCGGTCGAGTAGCCACACTCCGAGCAGGAGTACTGGACAGCAGCCGCCTTCGCCACTCAGCGAGTCTACGGTCGGCGCCTGACGACGAAGTGTGACCGCTTGAGTCCGTTTAGCACAGGGAGGGCGGCGCGCCCCAGCGGCGTCCGCCCTCCCGGTACCCCCTTGAACGGCTAGCCCCTCCCGGTTGTTGCGAACCAGGCGCCCGGCGGCGACCCCGTCCCATTCGTCACGAAGATGATTGGTGCGATGCAGGGCGTCGGCAGCGTGAGGGTTGCCTCGATCGTGGCATCGCCTGCAGGCGTCGCCGGAAACGGGTCAGTGACCAGATTGACGCCCGTATCCGGCGAACCCGTCGTCAGGCAGTTGACGACTCCGCGAAACGCCGAGATCGGATTGTTTCCCCTGGCCGGGATGATCAGACCGTGCACCTCGATCTCGAGCTTGCCGTTCGCCTGGAGCTGGCCCTCGGCCGATGTGATCGCCCACGGAACACCGCCGCCGCCGATCCCCCGAATCGGATGCGTCGTGCCCGTGAACGGCGCAACGACAGGAGCCATGCGGCCGAACTTGAGCACTTTCGCGCTGGACCCAGCCATCGCCTGGAAGACCAGGCCAAGGCCGACCGTTCCCACCAGGACCACCAACACCAGTAGTCGCTTCATTCCACGTCCTCCCCTCGTTTCTGATCTCACGGGGGATACGCGGGCCGCCCAGCGTCGGTTTTACGCGGTCCTAATAGCCGCTGAAGCGGCCAGGATGGACGCGTTCCTCCTGAACACCTTCCGCCTGCAGGGTCTCGGCGACCCCGTCCACCATCGCGGGAGGTCCGGCGATGTAGTAGGTGAACCCGCCGAGGTCGCCCAGGTGGTCACGGAGGAAGTCCGCATCGACGCGGCGGGTTTCTCCCTCCCAGGAGGCATCCTCGGTCATCGTGACGACGACGCGGATGTTGTCGCGCTCGCGGTCGAGCTCCTGGAGCTCTTCCAGGAAGGCCGTCGATTCGCGGTCGCGGTTCGAGTAGATCAACGTCACCCGGTGGGACAGGTTCTCCTCGTCGATGTACTTGAGCATGCAGCGGAAAACGGTGATCCCGATGCCGCCGGCGATGAAGACGTAGTCCTTCGAGGTGTCCTCGGGAAGCAGATAGCTGCCTTTCGGCTCTTCGACCTCGACCTCAGCGCCTACGGGGAGCTCCGCGAGCGAGCGTTTGAACGCCGAGTCTCGGATCCGGGTGCAAAGGCCGAGAACTCCACGCTCGTTCGGCGATGTCACAACGGAGATATGGCGCTTCGGCCCCTTCTCGTCGTCGTAGGGCGGGTCGATCAGCGTCACCCAGAAGTACTGGCCGGGGGTGAAATCGACCTCCTCTCCGAGCAGGTCGAAGACGACCATCAGGGTTCCCTTGGCGACGTCGATCTTTTCTTTGACTTTCGCCTGCATGCGCTCCTTAGTACTCCGGCGGCATTCTGGCGGATTGCCGGTCAGCGATGCTCCGCCAGCACATTGTCGAAGTAGACGTCCGTACCGCCCTTGACGCTGAACACGACGAGGCCGACGCCGCGGAAGAACTCCCAGCCGTGCTCGTCCCTGGCCTCGGCGACCTGGTGCCCGTTGACGAAGAGCCGCAAGGTGGTGGCCCGGTGCTTCGTTCCTCCGATGCACTCGCCGCGGATGTGGTTCTTGCGCTTGAGCCCGTGGATGCTGTTGCTGCCGCGCCCTTCCTTGAGGGGCGTGAAGGCGCCGCTATTGATGTCCTCGATGGAGTAAAAGCCGTCGCGGGGCCCGATTCCGAAGAAGTACCCGGCCGCGTTCCGGTTGGCGACACAGACGATGCCCATGACCTCGAACCCGCTCCCGCCTGCCTGCTCGCGAACGTCGACCTCGACTCGTAAGCGACGGACCTCACCGCTGAAGCGGGTGAGCGAGTATTCCGGGTGGTTGGGACGGGGATGCCGCACCCACATGCGGTATGCGCCGTTTCGAAAGGCGTAGGTAACCCCGCTCGTCCGGCGGACCAGCCAGCGGTCCGGGTCGGGCTTGGAGAAGTCGTCCTGCAGGAAGATGACCGGCGGCGCGACCGGGACGATCGTCTCGGTGCTGAGCGTCGTGGTCGGCTCGGGAGGGAGCGTCGCCTGAGTGGTCGTCCCCTGAGTCGTCGTCCCTGTGGAAACGGGGCTGCTTCCGGAGCCGCTGCAACCCGCCAGCGCCACCGACGCAGCGAATGCCAAGATCGCGAGACCGATCCTCAGATCGAGCTCAACAGCTCGCGGAATACAGGTGCCATTCTCCCGGCACTCCCTTCAACGTGACAACCCCCGAGTCCTGGAACTGGATTCCCGATCCGGCCACCAGATCCTTGACCGTGCTGCTGACCAGCACTTCGCCCGGCCCCGCGTGTGCGGCCACGCGTGCCCCGACATGAACAGCGATCCCCGCGACGTCCCCGTTGCTGATCTCGCATTCCCCAGTATGCAGGCCGGCTCTCACCTCGAGACTTAGACCTCGCACCGCCTGGGTGATGGCGCATGCGCACTGAATTCCCCGCGCCGGACCATCGAAGTGGGCGAAGAAGCCGTCACCGGCGGTGTCGATCTCGTTTCCGCGAAAGCGCGTGAGCTCGCGACGCACGAGTCGGTGATGCTCGCCGAGCAGTTCGCGCCACGCACTGTCGCCGAGCTCGGCCGCCCTGGCCGTCGAGTTGACGATATCGGTGAACAACACCGTCGCCAGGACGCGATCGAAGCTGGGAGCCTGGCGAACGCCGGTAAGAAATTCCTCGACCTCGTCGAGCACCGCACCCTGGTCGCCCAGGAAGGGGAGATGATCCACGCCCGGGAGCTCGATCAACTTCGCACCCGGAATTCGCGCGGCCATGTAGCGGGCGCCGTCCACGCTCAGCGCCTGATCGCCCGAACGATGGAGGATGAGCGTCGGGACCTGAATGGTCTCCAGGGCGTGGCGGACGTCGATTTCCGCATTCATGCGCGTCAGAGCCTCCGCGGCTCCTGGACTAGCGCTCATCCGCAGATATGTCGACCACCACCGCTCGAAGCGCTCGTCGCCGACCATGCTCGGGGCGCGCACCGCCAGGCCGACAGGGCCTCCCCAGCCGTCCCGTATTTCTTGGAGGAACGCTTCATGCGCATCCCGGCTGACACCCGCGGGATAGTCCTGGGCGAACATCCGTCGCGCATAGGAGCCGAACATGACGAGCGCCGTCGTCCGCGCCGGGTACGTCGCCGCGAAGAGAGCACACATCGGCCCTCCCTCGGACATCCCCATGAGCGCCGCACGTTCGGATCCGACTGCGTCCATGACCGCAGTGACGTCGCTCATGCGCTGCTCGAGGGTCGGAAGCTCGTTCGGAGGTACACGGTCGGAGAGACCAGTCCCGCGCTTGTCGAAGAGGATGAGGCGTGAAAAAGACGCCAGCCGGCGCAGGAACCGTGCGTAACCAGGCTCCTCCCAGAAGTAGTCGAGATGCGAGACCCACCCTGGAACGTAGACCAGATCCGGTGGGCCATCGCCGATCACCTGATAGGCGATGTTCACATCGCCGCTGCGCGCATAGCGAGTCTCCGGGAGATCCACAACCGCGATTCTGGGACCGGCGAGGCCGGCTAGCAATCTCCTTCGGTGAAGGAGTTACTCGTCGGCGGGCGAGTCGTCCTCCGACTCGCCTTCGTCACGCGGCTCTTCGGGCGGGACGGTGACCTTCTCGAGCTCTTCTTCGGCCGGCTCGACCACCGAGATGTCGACCTCTTCTTCGGCGCCTTCCTTCCGGTCGACGAGAATCGTCGAGCCCGGCTTCAGCGAGCGCCCGAGGACGAAGTCCGCCAGCGGATCCTCGATGAAGCGCTGGATCGCGCGGCGCAGCGGCCGGGCGCCCATCGCAGGGTCGTAGCCCTTGTCCACGAGGAGCTCCTTGGCCTCCTCCGTGAGCTCGATTGCGGTCTCGTGCTCGCCCATCTGCTCCTTCACACGCTTCATCATCAGGTCGACGATCGTCTTGATCTCGTCCTTCGTCAGCTTGTGGAAGACGATTACCTCGTCGATGCGGTTCAGGAGCTCGGGGCGGAAGACCTTCTTGAGCTCGCCCATGATCCGGTCCTTCATCTCCTCGTAGGAGAGGCCGGTCTCGTCGCCCATCCCGAAGCCCAGCGACTGGTTCTTCGAGATCGTGGCCGCCCCGATGTTCGAGGTCATGATCACGATCGTGTTGCGGAAATCGACCTTGCGGCCCTGGGCGTCCGTCAGCTTCCCGTCCTCGAGGATCTGCAGGAGGATGTTGAACACATCCGGATGGGCTTTTTCGATCTCGTCCAGGAGGACGACCGAGTACGGCTTACGGCGAACAGCCTCGGTGAGCTGGCCGCCTTCGTCGTAGCCGATGTAGCCCGGAGGCGAGCCGACGAGCCGGGACACGGAGTGCTTCTCCATGTACTCCGACATGTCGACCTGGATCATCGCGTCCTCGTCGCCGAAGAGGAACTCAGCGAGCGTGCGGGCAAGTTCGGTCTTCCCGACGCCGGAGGGGCCAAGGAAGATGAACGAGCCGGTGGGGCGCTTCGGGTCCTTGATGCCTGCCCGTGCGCGCCGGATCGACTTGGAGACCGCGATGATCGCCTCGTGCTGGCCGATCACGCGCTTGTGCAGCTCGTCCTCCATGCGGATGAGCTTCTGGGACTCTGCCTCGGTGAGCTTGAAAACGGGGATTCCCGTCCACATCGAGACGATGTCGGCAATCTCCTCTTCGCCGATCTCTGGCTGATCGACCTGCTCTGACGAGCGCCATTTCTCCTCGAGCTCGCGCTTCTTCTGCGAGAGCTTGCGCTCCTTGTCGCGCAAGTTTGCGGCCTTTTCGAACTCCTGTGCTTCGATGGATGCTTCTTTTTCCTCGCGTACGCGCTCGATCTCTTCCTCGAGCTCACGGTGCCGCGGCGGCGCGGTCATCGTCTTGATCCGCATTCGAGATGCCGCCTCGTCGATGAGGTCGATCGCCTTGTCGGGGAGGTGCCGGTCCTGGATGTAGCGATCGGAGAGAACAGCGGCCGAGCGCAGCGCGTCGTCCGTGATCGTGCACCGGTGATGAGCTTCGTAGCGGTCGCGCAGGCCGCGGAGGATCTGGACGGTGTCGTCCACCGTCGGCTCCTCGACCTTGATCTGCTGGAAGCGGCGTTCGAGGGCCGCGTCGCGCTCGAGGTACTTGCGGTACTCGTCGAGCGTGGTCGCACCGATCGTCTGGAGCTCGCCACGGGCGAGAGCCGGCTTGAGGATCGACGCTGCGTCAATCGCGCCCTCGGCGGCACCGGCGCCTACGAGGTTATGGAGCTCGTCGATGAAGAGAATGATGTCGCCGCGCTGGGTGATCTCCTTCATCACCTTCTTGAGGCGCTCCTCGAACTCACCGCGGTACTTCGACCCGGCCACCAGGGCGGCGAGGTCGAGCGTGTAGATCTGCTTGCCCTTCAGGAGTTCAGGTACCTGATTGCTCGCGATGCGCGCAGCGAGACCCTCGACGACCGCTGTCTTGCCGACGCCGGGCTCCCCGATGAGGACCGGGTTGTTCTTGGTGCGGCGCGAAAGGATCTGCATTACGCGCTCGATCTCGGTCTGGCGGCCGACGACAGGGTCGAGCTTGCCCTCGGCCGCGAGCTTGGTCAGGTTGCGGCCGAACTGGTCGAGAAGCTTCGAGCTCTTCGTCTTCTCGCCGGCGGCGGCGCCTCCACCCTGCTGACGGCGGCCGGGGCCGGAGAGCATGCGGATGATCTCGTTGCGAATCTTCTCGGCGTCCGCGTCGAAGTCGAGCAGAATCCGGGCAGCGACGCCCTCGTTCTCGCGGACGAGCCCGAGCAGGATGTGCTCGGTGCCGATGTAGTTGTGGCCGAGCGAGAGCGCCTCGCGCAGCGCGAGCTCCAGCACCTTCTTCGCGCGCGGGGTGAACGGGATTTGCCCCGTCGTCACCTCGTCGCCCTGGCCGACGATGCGCGCGACCTGCGCGCGCACTTCCTCAACCGTGATGTCGAGACTCTCGAGGACTCGGGCCGCGAGGCCCTCCTCCTCCCGCAGGAGACCGAGCAGGATGTGCTCCGTCCCGATGTAGTTGTGCTTCAGCGCCCTCGCTTCGTCCTGTGCAAGAACGACGACTTGGCGAGCCCTCTCGGTAAAGCGTTCAAACAAACCGAAAATCCTCTCTGGCCGATTCCCGAACCTATCGTAGCTGACCGCTCGGGGGGTACCGGAGCCCCATCTGAGTGCCGGTACATCACCGTATCGGACGCGCGACACCTTTCCTCAAGACTGGTCCGTTTGGGGGACAAGGACCGCGCTCACAACGCCGAAAAAAGAGATATGAGGGGTCGTGAGCGACGCAGTTTTCCGAGGAACTTCCTGGTAGCCGCAACAGCAGCCATTGCGCTGCTCGTCTCCGCGGGTACCGCTGCTGCGGCGCCGACGCTGACGCCGAAGGACTCGGTCGAGCCGGCCCTGATCGCCCGGATCAACCAGGTGCGGGCCGATAACCACCTTCCCGCCCTAGCGAGAAACTCGCTGCTGACGACGGCCGCGACCAAGCACTCGAACAACCTGGCCCTCGTTGGCGCCTTCCGCCACGAGTTCCGCAAGAACGGAAGCTGGGTGGCGTTCGGCTCCTGGATCCGCTGGTACTGGCCGGGAACCGGGTATGTCTCATGGACGGCCGGCGAGAACCTGGCGTGGGGAGCCCCCGATCTCACCCCCGCGCAGACCGTGACGGCCTGGATGAACAGCCCCGGTCATCGCGCCAACCTCCTGGGCACCTGGACGAACGTCGGCGTGGCGGTGCTCCACGTGACAGCGCCCATCGGCTACTACCGCGACTATCCGCAGGTCACCATCGTGGCCGCGGAGTTCGGTCGGCGCACTTAGAGCTCGTAGTAGTCTCGGGGCGCTTGGCGCTCGAGACGACGATCGTCCCCACACCGCCGTACTCACTCGCCCTCTCGGCGCGAGTGAAGAGCGACGCCACGCGCTTCCTACGCGACGGCGTGCTCACGATGGTTTTCGAGGTCGAAGGCGAGCCGGCGCTGGCGCAGGTTCGGCAGCGTCCCGACGCGAGCCTCGCAATCCGCATCGAGAGCCGCGAGCCCGAGAGGGCCCTGGCGAAGCTCCGCTTCGTGCTCTCAGCGGAAGACGACCACGCGCCGTTTTTGCGGCGCTTCGCACGCGATCCGCTTCTGGGCACGGCCACACGGGAGCTCGCCGGGCTGCGTCCCCTCCGGACGGCGACGGTGACGCACGCTCTCCTGAAGGCCGTGTGCGAGCAGCTCATCGAGGCGAAGGCCGCTCGCCTGCTCGAGAACCGTCTCGTGCGGCTCGCAGCGCAGGAACATGCGGGCCTCAAACTCCCGCCGACACGGACGACATTTCGGCGCTTCACGCATGCGCAACTCGCGCGACACGGCCTCGTCTCGAGGAAGGCCGCCGCGCTGCTCCGCGTCACGCACGACTTCGATCCCGAGCGCCTGCACGCCGTGTCGACCGAGGCGGCGGCGCAGAGAATCGAACGAGAGCGCGGGCTGGGCCCGTGGTCGGCCGGCATGGTCTGCCTCTACGGGCTCGGCCGCTTCGAGCGGGGGCTCGTCGGCGATCTCGGGCTGATCAAGCTTTGCGCCGCGCTGCGCGGCCGCCGCGCGGAAGCCGGGGACACACAGGAGCTCCTCGAGCCCTACCAAGAGTGGGCGGGGCTCGCGAGTGTCTACCTACTCGCTTCGTTTCCGAAGAAGAAATGGGGCGGCCCAGTGGGCCGCCCCATAGCGTCGCGCTTCGCAGCCCTCCGCTAGGAGCGGATGGGCCTACGCAGCGCCGCGCCGCAGCAACCCAGGAGAGCCCCGGCGAGGACGATCCAGCCCACCGGAAGCCCCGTGAACGGAAGCTCGCGCGCCGACCCGGATGCCAGGTCCGGAGCGCTTCCGACCCCTGTTCCCTCCGGAAGCGGCTTCGGGCTCGGCACCGGCGCCGGATCGGGTCTCGGAGCCTGGGACGGCCGTTCGCAGCCATCTACGTAGACGAAGTCATCGTGGTGCTTTAGGTGGCCGTTCGTGGCCCCACGAACGCTCGGCGAGATGACGATGTAGCGACCGGACCCCGTCCGATGGCAGATCGTCATGTGGTCGTGACGGACCTGCGCCCCGGGCGCCGAGACGCCGTGTTTCACCTCGGCCCGAGTGACAGCAGGCTTCGCCGCCCGGACCCGCACGACGCTCTTGGCCGGTTGGGAGGAAAGCAGCGGCGTTGCTACCGCGTGCTTCGTGTGGCCCTTGGCCTTTCCGTGCTCTACCCCCTGGCGGCCCCCCCGAGCCGCGAAGGCGCTACTAGCGACCGTAGCCGCTGCGAGTACGCCAATGAGCACCACGCAGGATGCCCTGCCGCAACGCCGCATGACTTTCCCCCTCTCCCCTCGTTCCCCTGTTCCCACAGTAGGGAGAAAAGGACAATTTGCAAGAGGTTTGGGGAGTTATTCCGCGGGGCGCAGGGTCGGGAAGAGAATCACGTCCCTGATGGTCTCTCGACCGGAGAGGATCATCGCGAGGCGGTCGATCCCGAGACCCAGACCACCGGTCGGCGGCATGCCGTATGAAAGCGCCTCGACGTAATCCGGATCCTCGCCGCCCAGCTCGGCAAAGCGTGCGGCTTGCTCATCGGCATCGTTGAGCTCCGAGTAGGCGTTTCCGAGCTCCGTCCCGCAGGCGAAGTACTCGAACCGCTCGACGATGCCCTCCTCGCCTTCCTTGCGCCGCGCAAGCGGGGACAGCTCGACGGGATAGTCGTAGAGGATCGTCGGCTCGCTGAGCTTCGGCTCTACGAGGTGACTGAGCGCGTGGTCGATCAGCTGCGCCCAGGTGTCGTCGCGGCCGGTGTCGATCTCTCGTTCCGACAAACGGCGGCGAAGGTCATCGGTGTCGCGCGTCCACACCCCTTCCTCCTCGAGCGCCTCGACGAGCTTGAGCCGGCGCCACGGCGCTTTCAAGTCGGCTTCGTGGCCCCGGAAGGACACTCTCGTGGTGCCGATCGTCTGCTGGGCGACCGTGGACACGAGGTCTTCGATCCGCGCCATCGTGTCCTCGTAGTCCGCGTATGCCTCGTACCACTCGAGCATCGTGAACTCGGGCTGATGCTTGTAGGAGATGCTCTCGTTGCGAAAGTCCTTCCCAATCTCGTAGACCTTTTCGAGCCCGCCGACGATGAGGCGCTTGAGATAGAGCTCGTCGGCGATGCGGAGGTACAGGTCAATGTCGAGCTCGTTCGAGTGCGTGACGAAGGGCTCGGCAAGCGCCCCGCCGTAGCGCGGCTGGAGGACCGGCGTCTCGACCTCGACAAAGCCGTGCTCGTCCAAATAGCCGCGAATGGCCGTGACCATGCGCGTGCGCGCAAGGAAATCGCGCCGAGTGTCCTCGTTGACGAGAAGGTCGAGATAGCGCTTGCGGTAGCGCGTCTCGGCATCGACGAGGCCGTGAAATGTGTCCGGCAGAGGACGCTTGATCTTCGCGAGGAGTTGCAGCTCATCTACGGCCAGCGACGGCTCTCCCCGTTTTGTCTTCGACGCCGAGCCCGTCACGCCAAGGATGTCGCCGAGATCTACGTCGACCTCTCCGACCCGGTCGGCCGAGCAGAGCAGCTGAATCTGGCCGGAGCGGTCGACGAGGTCGAGGAACACAAGCTTCCCGTGACCGCGGCGGCCGAGCACGCGGCCAGCGAGGCGGTGTTTCTCCGCACCCTCCTCATCCGGCGCGAGCTGCTCCGCTTCGGCCCGGACCGCAGCGATCTCCTCGCGGTCTGGAAAGCGCGTCGGGAGGCTCATGTGGCCGCGAGTCTAGAGGGCAGCGCTGCGGCCGTACCCTGGATCTTCCTCGTCCTCCGGGATCTCGGACCCGATCGCGTCTGTCTCGGTCGGATAGACGAGGGGATCATCTTCGGACGGCGCCTCGAGCGCGGCAAACGCCGCGGGCGAGGGTCGGCGAGGAGGTCCAACCGGGACAAGTGAGTCTTCTTCCGAGGGCCAGGGCGGATCGATGGGTGGATCTGACCTGTGGAGCTTCGGCAGCCGGCGCTTGACGGCTCTCCAGAAACGGCGGGCGCGGCCCGGCGTCGAGCTCATAGAAGAAGGATACGGCGTTCCAAGCCTAGGTTCCTAACGACCTTCTGGCGCGTCGCTGGCCAAGGAGGCTAACGGGCCACACAGGAGAGTTGGTGTGCCGTTCGTCAGCCGAAATCGCGGCGCAGCCGAAGATTTCGGCTGATCAATTAGGCGGCTTTGATGTCCATGATCTTGAACTTCAGGGAGCCGCGCGGCGCCGCGACCTGGACCGTCTCGCCCTTCTTCTTGCCGATGATCGCCTTGCCGACGGGCGACTCGTTCGAGAGCTTGTGCTGGGCGGGGTTGGCCTCGGCCGAGCCGACGATGTGGTACTCGATCGTCTCGTTCGCATCGATGTCCCTGAGGCGCACCTTCGTTCCCACGGCGACGACTCCAGTGGGGATTTCCTTCTTCTGGATCACGCGCGCGCTCTTGAGACGCTCCTCGAGCGTGGCGATGCGGTGCTCGAGCATCGCCTGTTCGTTCTTCGCGTCGTCGTACTCGGAGTTCTCGGCGATGTCGCCGAACTCGCGCGCCTGCTTGATGCGCTCGGCTACCTCGCGCCTCTTCACGGTCGAGAGGCGCTCGATTTCCTCCTTGAGCTTCTCGTGACCCTCTGGAGTGAGGATGACTTCCTTCATGCTGCCTCCATAGCCCCCGGATATAGAAACGAGGTGCCCGCGGACACCGTCGCGGCGGACATTCTAGTTATGCCGTCAAGCGGAAAACGTTCGTTACGCCGGTAGCATTCCCTCTTCATGGCCGTCGACCTGGAGGCGCGCTGGAACATCGGCCCAGTGGAGGTTTTGGGCCGGCTTGTGCTCGCTCCGATGGCCGGCGTCAGCGTTCAGGCGTTCCGCCGCCAGGGGCGCCGTTACGGAGCCGGACTCGTCTGCTCGGAGATGGTGAGCTGCGCCGGGCTTGCGCACGGAAACGAGCGCACGCTCGGGTATCTCCGCATCGGCCGCGACGAGCATCCGTTGGCGGTGCAGATTTTCGGCGCGGAGCCCGTGGCGATGGCCGAGGCCGCCCGAATGGTGGAAGACGCTGGAGCGGATCTCGTCGACATCAACTTCGGCTGCCCGGTGCGCAAGGTCACGAAGACGGGCGCCGGAGCGACCCTCCTCGAGGATCATGCGCAGGCCTGTCGCGTGGTCGAAGCGGTCGCGGAAGCCATCTCAGTGCCGGTGTCCGTGAAGATGCGTCGCGGGCTCGAGAACGGCTCGCGAGCGGCACTCGAGCTCGGCCCCAAGCTTGTCGAAGCCGGTGCGGCCACACTCACGCTCCATCCCCGCTCCGCGCGTCAGATGTACACCGGCATGGCTGACCACACGCTCACCGCAGAGCTGGTCGACCTCGTGGGCGTCCCAGTCATCGCTTCCGGAGACGTCGACTCTCGTGCTCGCGCGGAAGAAGTACTGGAGACGACCGGCTGCGCCGCGGTCATGGTCGGACGTGCCGCGCAAGGGAACCCGTGGGCGCTCGGCGAGATCGCAGGCCGCCTGGACGCAGAGCCGACGCGTGAGGAGATCGTCGCGGAGCTCCTCCTCTTCATGCATGACACGGTCGACGAGATGGGTGAGAGCCGCGCGACCGGCTTCTTGAAGAAGTTCTACGGCTGGTACCTGGGTCATGGGCGCTTTCCCAAGCCCTTCAAACAGGAGCTCGTCCAGCACGAAACCGTCGCCGGGGTCGAGGAGCGCCTCCTGGCAGTGGCGCCGGGCGCGGGCGAGGTGATGGCGCGTCTTCGGGCGGCGCTTCCCAAGCCGGACAACGTGGTCCTCGACCTGCCGGTGTCCATCTACGCGGGCGGATAACCGGCGGGGGCCGCGTCGTTATAACTCTCATATGGCCGTAACAGCCCAGGAACGGCGGATCGTGACCGTGCTGATCGCGGACGTCGTCGGCTCAACCGCGATCGCCGAGAAGCTCGGGCCGGAGCGCGCGAAGTTCCTGATCGACGAGGTCATGCGGATCATGAGCGAGCAGGTCCGCCGGTACGACGGCACAGTTGCGCAGCTGGTGGGGGACGAGCTGCTCGCCTTCTTCGGCGCGCCCGTTTCCTACGAGGACGATTCGGAGCGAGCCGTGCGCGCCGCGCTCGCAATCCAGCGAGCGATCGCGCAGTACGCCGAGGAGGTGAAGGACGCCTACGGCGTCGACCTCGCCGTCCGCATCGGCATCAACACGGGGCCCGTGATCGTCGGCTCGCAGAGCGAGGACGGTCAGGACGGCTACGACCCCTGGAACGCCCTCGGGGACACGGTCAACGTCGCCTCGCGGCTCCAGGAGGTCGCGGGCGAGGGCGGCGTCATCATCGGCCCGACGACGATGCGACAGGTCGAGGGCTGCATCGACGTCGAGGATCTCGGTCCCCAAGACCTCAAGGGCGTAGCGGAGCCCGTACAGGCGTACAAGGTCATCGGCGCGCTCGACTACGAGCCGATGGAGCCGAGCCAGCCCCTCGTGGGCCGGGACTACGAAGTGACCGTGCTGGAACGGACGATGGACGCGCTCGTCGAGGGCCGCGGCGCCATCGTTTCGATCATGGGTGAGCCTGGAATCGGCAAGAGCCGGCTCCTGTGGGAGGCGCGTGCTCGGTACCGGGATCGAATCCGTTTCATCGAGGGGCGCGGCGTGTCGTACGCGCAGACCTTTCCGTACTGGCCCATTCGCGACCTCTTGCGCGAATGGCTCGACGTCGGCGCGTCTACGCCCGAGGCGCGCGTCCGTCTCGAACTGAAGGCCGAGCTCGCGCACCTCTTCGGCGACGACGCAGAGGAGGCCTATCCGTTTCTCGCCAGCATGCTCGGGCTGACGCTCGAGCCCGACGCTGCGCAGGGCCTCCGTGAGCTGAACCGCGAATCGATCCAGACGCGAACCTTCGAGGTCTTTTACGAGCTCGTCTGCAAGCTCGCCGAGGAGAAGCCCCTATGTCTCGTGCTCGAGGATCTGCACTGGGCCGACGAGTCCACACTCGAGCTCGTCGAGTCGCTGCTCGGCGTGACCGAGGAGTCCGCGGTAGGGCTCTTCCTGCTCTACCGGAGCGAGCGCGAGCTCGGCTCGTGGCGGCTCGGGGAGCAGGCGCGACAGCGATACCCACACCGTTACAAGGAGATCGAGGTGCGGCCGCTCCCGCCCGACGCGAGCAGGGCACTCGTTGTCGAGGCGGCAGGCGGCGAGATTCCCGACACGGTCGCCGAGCTCCTCGCCGAGCGCTCGGGCGGCAACCCGTTCTTCCTCGAGGAAGCGGTCCGCGACCTCGTCGAGCGTGGCGCGCTGCAGCGGGACAACGGGAAATGGAAGCTCGCGGTAGGGGAGGACGAGCTCGCGGTTCCGGCGCTCGTTCAGGGCGCCCTGCAGGCTCGACTCGACCGGCTTGACCCTGCGACCCGTGAAGTGCTCTCGCTCGCGGCGGTCATCGGACGAACATTCGGCGTCCAGCTGCTCGAGAAGCTCGTTCCGCGTGAGCAGCTGATGCCGGCACTGACCGCGTTGCAGAGGCTCGATCTCATCTACGAAAAGAGCCGCCGGCCCAACCCCGAGTACCGGTTCCGCCACGGGCTTGTCCAGGAGGTCGCCTACTCGAGCCTCGTGGACTCGAAGCGGCGAAAGCTGCACAAGCGGGTCGGTGAAGCGCTCGAGGACATCTACAAGGAATCGCCCGAAGAGTCTTACGCTCTCCTCGCGCGTCACTTCAGCGAGGCCGACGATCCCGAGAAGGCGGTCGAGTATCTCCTCAAGGCCGGCGACGCTGCCCGGGCGATCTACGCCGACAAGGAAGCGCTCGAGCACTACCGGAAGGCGCGTGGGTTCCTGGCGCGGCTCGGCGACGACCGCCGCGCCCGCGACACGCTGTTCAAGATGGCTCTCACGTACCACCTCGCGTTCGACTTCGAGCACGCGGAGGAGATGTACGACGAAGCGTTTTGCTGCCGAGTCGACGAGGAGCCGCGGCACGATCCGACCGAGCGCCTCGAGACGGCGGTCTACAAGCCCGAGACCGTGGTCCCTGGACACGTGTACTCGACCGAAGGCCTGAAGATCACCGAGCAGCTCTTCCGCGGCCTGCTCATGATCGACGGGGAGCTGAACGTCCTCCCTGCGATGGCGGACAACCTGCGCGTCTCGAGCGACGGGCTCACCTACCTCTTCCGGCTGCGTGAGGAGGTCCGCTGGAGCGACGGCGAGCCGCTGACAGCCGAGGACTTCGCCTACGCGTGGCGGCGCATGCGCGAGCAAGAGACGCGAACCGCTTTCCTGATGGAGGACGTCGAGAACGCCGAGGCGCTCGACGATCGCACGCTGGAGATCACCCTGCGCGAGCCTCGAAGCTTCTTCCCCTACGTGCTCGCCTCGCCCTGGGCCTTCCCGTGGCCGAAGCACAAATGCGAAGAGCTCGGGGACGACTGGCAGAAGCCCGAGAACCTTGTCTCCAACGGCCCTTTCATGCTGTCCGAGTTCGACGACGAACACGCGCTCCTGACCGCGAACCCGCACTGGTCGGGCCCTCGAGGGAACGTCCGGGAAATCGAGATTCCGTTCCTCCCGACCAGCGGCGAGATGATCAAGCGCTGGAGTGCAGGGGACTTCGACGTCCTCACCGTCTGGAACCTCACCATCGCGGAGGCACCTGAGACGGTTGTCGACCTCATCCCCGATCTCCACACGCGGTACATCGGTTACAGCGCCGACCGCCCACCGTTTTCGAACGAGCTCGTGCGCAAAGCGTTCTCACACGCGATCGACCGCGAGCGGCTCCTGCGGCCGGAGGACAGCGAGCGCGCTGCCACTCGCGGCGGAGCAATCCCGCCCGCCATGCCCGGCCACTCACACCGCGTCGGGCCGGACTACGACCTCGAGCTCGCGCGGCAGCTCCTTGCGGACGCCGGGTACCCCGAAGGCCGCGGCCTGCCTGAGCTGCAGATGCTCATCCCGCCCTACCTTGCACTCACCGGCGAGTTTCTGACGGAGCAACTCGCGGAGTTCGGCGTGCGCGTGAACGTCAGGCTGGCGACGAGCAAGTTCTGGGCAAGCGATCTCACCGACGAGCACCTGTGGGTGACGGGGTTCGGCGCGGACTACCCCGACCCGGACGGGTTCTTCCGGGGTCTGTTCCGCGAGCCGTTCCCCTTCTACCGGGACGACGAAATCGAGGAGCTCCTCATCGAAGCTCGCTCGCTCGGGAACCAGCCCGAGCGCATGCGCCTGTACCACGAGATCGACCGCCTCTGGGTGAGCGAGCACGCGGCCATCCTGCCCATCGCCTATGGGCGGAGCGTTGCGGTGCACAGGCCCTGGATCGACGGGTTCTGGGCCAATCCGCTCTCGAAGGCGAGCCTCGACCAGGTCGTGGTCAAGGAGCGCGAGCGCTCAGGCGGTCTGGCCGGTGACCCGGCCGAAATGCTGGCGGCGAAAGGCGAGCCAGGCAAGGAGGCAGGGAGCGCGCGTACTTACTAGTACGTGCGCGACCGAGGACAAAGTACGGCGACGGCTTGCAGCCGCCCAGCGGTCGGCCCGGGGTTGCCGGTCAGGCCGCTTGGTTGCGGTCCCAGATGAGCCGCAGCCCGTCGAGAGTCAGTAGCGGGTCGACCTTCTCGATCGTCTTCGTGTGTGGAGCGATCAGCTCCGCGAGGCCGCCGGTGGCGATAGCGGGAGCCGTGTCGCCCAGCTCCGCGCGCATGCGCTCGACGATTCCGTCGACCTGACCTGCAAAGCCGTAGACGAGGCCCGATTGGAGCGCCGCGACAGTCGTCTTCCCGATGACGGACTCGGGCTCGACGAAATCGACCTTCGTCAGTCGAGCGGCCCGAGCGAAGAGCGCGTCCATCGAGATCTCGATGCCCGGAGCGAGGACGCCGCCGACGTATTCCCCGTCGGACGAGACGGCGTCGAAGTTCGTCGAGGTGCCGAAGTCGACCACGATGCACGGAGCGCCGTAGCGCTCGCGCGCTGCCACAGCGTTGGCGATCCGGTCCGGACCCACCTCGCGTGGGTCGTCGTAGAGGACAGGAATGCCGGTCTTCGTGCCGGGACCCAGAACGAGGAGCGGTGCCTCGATATGACGTTCGGCCAGCTCCTGGTAGGCCCGGACGAGCGAAGGCACGGTCGAGGAGAGGCAGATACCGGAAACGTCGCCGAAGCCGAGACTGCGTAGCGCGAGCAGGTCCGCCAGGAGCGCAGCCAGCTCATCTCCGGTTCGCTCGGACTCGGTGGCCACCCGCCAGTGCTCGGCCAGGCGCTCGCCCTCGAAAAGGCCGAGCACGGTCTGGGTGTTGCCGACGTCGACGGCCAGCAACATCAGCGGTCCCGCTTAGGAGATGTCGTCTTCGCCCGTGAGCGTCTCGCCGAGCTTCTCGGCCAGCGCTTCCGGGGTCAGGGCAGGGCCTTCGCCCTCGCCGCGCAACTCCTCGATGGTCACGTCGCTCGACGTGTACACCTCGGCGCGCGGGATCATCCGCGTGGGCCGGTTCTTGTCCCAGACCCACACGTCCTCCATGGACAAGTGGAAGAACGGATAGCTCGTCTGCGGCAGTACGCGCAGCTCGTGCTTGTTGCAGAGGTAGGTCGAGTCCTGGGTGACGATGCAGTAGCGGAACAGTCCGAAGACCGCCGCGTAC
>Ga0307308_10000080_pt1 | contig 26693 bp, 30 predicted proteins | sample ER_DNA_195_FD_194501 | JGI IMG/M metagenome (GOLD analysis project Ga0307308, IMG submission 194501) | Bulk soil microbial communities from the East River watershed near Crested Butte, Colorado, United States - ER_DNA_195 | ecosystem: Environmental > Terrestrial > Soil > Floodplain | place...
ACCAGCCCGTCGTGTTCGGCGAGCAACGCCACATGATCATCGCCTGGCATCAGGCGCCGGACCTCACGATCGATCGAGATGCCCGCGGAGAAGAATCGGAGATAGCGAGTTCGTGGTGAGGTGCGGCCGTACAGCGCGCTGAGTGCGTCCTTGTCACCTTCGGAAACCGGTCGAACGTGAACGATTCTGCCGTCCATTAAGAGGGCGTCGACGCCCGCGGCGACCTCGCTCACCGTGGGCCGCCGCTCGTTATGCGTACAGAGGCGACTGCGAGCTCGCGAGAACGGGAACGACGCAAAGCCTTGTAGCTGGCATCAACGATGATCAGGATCGGAACGGCGCAGAACGCTAACGCCCAACCAAGTGCGGACGGCCAGGAGCCGCCCAGGAGTCGAGCAAGCGGCGGGAAGCCCAGAAAGACCCCGAGTAAGACAAGCTCTGCGGTCACTGCCCCAACGAGGAGCCGGTTGGTGCCCAGTCTCTGTCGCCACACCGGCTGGGTCTCGCTGCGACAAGCGAAAGCGTTCGCCATCTGCCCAAGAGCGATGGCGGCAAAGGCCGATCCTGACGCGATGGCCAGGGTGGTCGCAGCAGGCGTTGAGCCCCAGGTCCAGCCCCGACTCGAGAGAACGGCAACGAATGTGGTGAGCGCGCACACCGCTTCCGTCACACCCAAGACCAGCAGGGCCCGGCGCAGCAGCCGCCCGTCGACAAGGCTGCGCTGGCGTACGCGCCCTGACATGATGCGACGGTTGGGTGGCTCTGCGCCCAACGCGAGCGCAGGCAACATGTCGGTGCCGATATCAAGCGCCAAGATCTGGAGCACTCCGATGGCCAGCGGCAGTTTTCCGCCGGTCAGCACCCAGGCGGCGAAGGGCGCGAGTTCTGCGACATTGTCGGTCAGGTGATAGGTCAGGAAGCGTCGTACGTTGGCGAAGGTGGCCCGGCCGAGCTCGACCGCATTGACAATCGTTGCGAAATGATCATCGAGCAAGACCAGGTCTGCGGCCGCCTTGGTGACATCACTGCCACTCAAACCCATCGCCACACCGACATCCGCCTCGCGCAATGCCGGGGCGTCGTTGACCCCGTCGCCAGTCATAGCGACGATGTGGCCGCGTGCCCGCAACACGCGAGCGATGCGCAGCTTCTGTCCAGGGGTGACACGAGGAGCGACAACGGCACCGTCCTCGCGGTCCAAGCAGGCGGCCAGCTCCTCGTCGTCGGTTGGTAGCCGGTTTGCTTCCAGCACAATCCCACGCTCTCCAAGCAGCCCGACCTCGCGCGCAACCGCGGCTGCTGTGCCACGATGATCACCGGTGATCATGGCGACCTTGATGTCTGCACTTCGGCAGGCAGCCAAGGCCTCAGCCACATCTGGTCTGGGCGGGTCCTCGAACCCGATCAAGGCGAGCAAGGTCAACCCAGTCTCGGCTTTGCTCTCAGGCTCGCCTGGGTGCCATGCGCCTTCGGCCACCGCCAGCACCAGGCGGCCGCGCTCGGCAAGATCCTTGACGACGTCGAGAGGAACCGACCCCAGGCGGCGGCTGAGGACGGCTTCAGGCGCACCGCGGACAACGGAACGCCCGGCGAGTACAACCGAGCTGAGCATCCGATCAGCTGTGTATGCGAGTTGAAGCTGAATCGGTTCTTCCGGCTTTAGGTTGCCGCCGACGCGAAGCGACCAAGCATGCACCGCTGCTTCCATCGCGTCTCCTTCGGCGACCCACGTTGTGCCCTGCTGCACGACCCGGCCGTGGACGCATTGAACTGCGCTTTCTGCAGCCCCGCGCATGCGGTCTATGACCTCTGGCGATGCTTGGATCCGGGCCGTTGGCTCGTACCCAGTTCCTTCCAGTAATGCAGTTCCCGCTGGTGTCCAGACCTCGACCACGGCCATGCGGTTCTGCGTCAGAGTACCGGTCTTGTCGGTGCAGATGTACGTGGTCGCCCCGAGGGTCTCGACGGCGTCGAGTTGTCGAACGAGAGCGTTACGTCCGGCCATCAGCGACGCTCCGCGGGCGAGTGACAAGGTCACCGTCGGAAGTAGCCCTTCGGGGACCAGCGCAACGGTGACGCCTACCGCGAACAGAAACGCTTGCGTCGGCGCGAGCCCCATCCCGAGGCCTGCTATTCCCAGCATTGCGCCGGCAATGATCGCTATGACCGCGATGATCTTCACGACGCGGTTGAGTTGGACTGTCAAGGGACTCGGATGCCGGCGCGCCTGCCGGGTCAGCGCAGCAATACCGGCGATCGTCGTATACGCACCGGTGGCGTTGACGACACCCTCTCCTTCGCCTTGCACGACAAACGTGCCGGCGACTACCAACTCTCCGGCCGCGTGCTGAACGGCAACACTTTCGCCACTGACCATGGACTCATCCACCGCGAGAGCATGCGAGACCGTGAGTATCAGATCGGCGCTGATCCGATCCCCGGATCGAAGGACGACAACATCGCCGCGTACCAGCTGGGTTGCGTCGATGACCCGCAACTGAGCGTCCCGGCGTACCCGCGCGCTTATCGGAAGGAGCGCACTGAGTCTCTCTGCGGATCGGTCTGCGCGATACTCCTGAGCGAACGCAAAGATGGCATTGAGGACTATCACGACCACGATCGCGACCGCGAGCGCGGGCTGACCGGCGAGGAGTGCTAGACCACTCGCGACCCATAAGAGAATCGCCAGTAGGTGAGTGAACTGCTTGCCGAAGTGCCTCAGCGCTGAGGGTCGCCGTGGCGCCGGGAGTTGGTTGGGGCCGTCCACCGCCAAACGTCGGGACGCCTCGATTGAGCTCAGTCCAGCAACAACCGAGGTCGTGCGCAGTTACAGAAGAAGCTGCGGCTCAGAGAACGGCACTCGTGCGTTGAAGGTTTCGCCGAACGAGATGGCTCCTCCGACAAACCCGCCGACCCCGGCGTAGGCGGATAGCGCCATGATCCCTGTGAGCGGTGTAGTACCGATTTGTGGCCATCGCGTCGCGCCTCCGGACATGCTTGAAGTCTTCAGGTCTTCAACACACCGCTGCAGAGGCGAAGGTCCCTCGTCGCTCCAGCCTCACGGCCCGAAAGGGCCCGCCTCTATTTACAAGAAGGCGATCGAAGGCTGTGCGACACGCACATCGAGAGTCCGAGCGGAGCCAACCTGGCGAGTCATCCCATCACCAAGCGCGCACTCCATGACGAGCGGACAGCCGGAATCCACAACCTTTGTCACACGCGGGTTTAGACCTCGTTCCAGGGTCAAATTGAGTAGTAGTGCGTCAGCCTTTCTGGCTGGTCACTTCGGCGGGGGACACAGCTGCGGGACCGCCGGCAGAAACACTGGCAGCGCGCCGTTCGGCGCGGAGCAGCAACACCAACGAAGCAACCATGAGAGCGGAGTAGATCGTCACGCCTCAACCGAACAGCCACAGAGCCGCGTGGAACCCGATCGCTCCAAGCAGGCCGAGTTGCGTCCTCCGTCCACCGCTGAGGATCAGCACCCCGACGACCGCCTCGAACGCTACAAGCAGACCGATAAACAGTAGCTGGTTCGGCGCCACGACTGCGCGCCATGCAGTCGTCACCAAGCCAAAATGCGCCTGGTCAGCGAAGCCGGCATAGTCTCCCCTCAGGGCAAGGTTTACCGCGTTAAAAGCTGCACCGCCCAAGAGCATGAGTACGCCGACAGCGACACGCCCGATATATCGCGCCCGCCTACTCCAGGTGGCTAGCACACTCGCCACGATCGCCGTAGCGACGCATGCCACCCAAAAGATCTCCACCCATATGTTTTCCTGCATGCAGCGGCACTCCTTCGAAGTGAGACCTTTGTCTCTATTTCGATCGCAGCAGAGGCCATCCGACCTCTGTAGTGCCAGATGTCGTGCGCTCACAGGCCTTCCGTCCCGAACGGTGGGCCGGCCAGCTCGTCACGCCAGCTGTGAGCTCGGGTCAACGTCCACGATCCTGCTACCGGGGTGCGAGAACAACATCCGAAAGCGCGATAAACCTCCTCGGCAGAGGGCTTAAGTGCCGGGGGTTGGAGGAAGGCTTCTGTATCTGGGTGACTGGTTCACCGACCGTGGCCGATTACCCGACGTCCGGATAACTGCCTGCATGGCAGTCGTACGAACATGTACGAGCTGTGCTGACTCAACCGTCGTTGTTCGGCGCGGGCCGACCGGTCCACAATGGCAGGACGAAAGGCGGGTCCTCCTCACCAACGAGGTCTTCCCATCATTGGTCGGTCGGCCTTTTCAGGCTCGCGCCGTATACCGCGGCTTGGGTGCGGCGTTGCATGCCGAGCTTGGCCAAGAGCGCCGAGACGTAGTTCTTGACGGTCTTCTCGGCAAGGAAGACGCGCTCGCCGATCTGTCGGTTGGTGTAGCCGTCGGCGATGAGGCTCAGGATTTCGCGCTCCCGCGCGGTCAGGCTGTTGGCGACGGGATCCGGCTCGACCGGATGCCGAATCCGCTCCAGCAGCTTACGTGTCACCGCTGGGTCCACCAACGAGCGGCCGGCGGCGACTTGGCGAATCCCGTCAATCAGGCTGGAGCCGCGGATTTGCTTGAGCAGGTACCCGGAGGCTCCGGCCATGACGGCAGCGAAGAGGGCCTCTTCGTCGTCGAACGATGTCAAGATCACACAGCTGACTTCGGGATGAGAGGAGCGGATGTCTCGGCAGACTTCGATACCGCTGCCATCGGGCAGGCGCGCATCGAGCAAGGCGACGTGCGGCCGCGCGGCGGGAATACGTCGCAGCGCCTCGCCGGCGTTCGCGGCTTGCCCGACGACCTCCATATCGTCCGCCGAATCGAGCAGGTCGGTGAGCCCCCGTCTAACGAGCTCATGGTCGTCGAGGATGAAGACCCGGATGACGCGCTTGTCGTCTACTACATCGACAGCGGGATCGACCATCGCAGCCGAAGACCTCCTTGTTCCTGGTTCTCCAGGGTCAACGTGCCACCCCGGCTGTCAGCACGGTTCCTGAGGTTGGCCAGCCCGCTGCGCCGGGGGTTGTCGCGGAGCCCGACCCCATCATCGCTGATATCGACGGTCAGCCGGTCCGTGTCAGCCCCGATCGTCACGCGCAGTGTCGATGCCTCAGCGTGACGAGCCACGTTAGTCATGGCTTCCCGAACGACAGCCTCGACGTCGGTGATAACGCTCGAGTCCACGAGTGTGTCGAGCGGTCCAGACCACGTGAGCTCAAGCTGAACCCCAAGAATCGGTTCGAGCTCTTCGACGACCGCCTTGACGCGGCTGCGCAGCCGGTTATCGGGAATCGTGTCCTGGAGGTCGAAGATCGTGGTGCGGATCTGGCTGATGGTCTCGTCCAGCTCCTCGACGGCCTGCGCCAACCGGGCGCGGCTCGCGGATTCGTTTGCCTTTGCAGCCATACCCTGCAGACTGAGGCCGACCGCAAAGAGTCGCTGGATGACGTGATCATGCAAGTCGCGGGCGATCCGGTCGCGGTCTTCGAGCGCCGCCAGCTGTTGTTGTGCGGCCCGGGCATCGGCCAGCTCGAGTGCGATCGTGGCTTGACCGGCAAAGGTCTCTGCCATGTCCAGGTCGGCCGCAGTGAAGGTGGTGTGGCGGCCGATCCGTCCGGCGATGAGGGCGCCCCGGGCGCCGCTCTCTCCTATGAGGGGAACGGCCATCACCTGCGTTACGGGCACGGCCTGCCTCAAGTGCAAAAACACCCCAGACTGCCGGTCGACATCTTGCACGATCAGGCCGCGGCCCTCCTGCATGGCGTGCCACGCGATGGTATCGGCCGGTGGGTACCGTAGGCCGCTCAGATCCTCTTGGCCGATACCGACCGCCATCACAACCTCGAGCTCGCCCTCCCCGCTCAGGAGAGGAAGCACCACGCTGACGACATCGGCCGCAGCGAGCCGCTTGACGCTCACGGCGATTCGTCGGAGCGTATCGATGTCGGTGTCCTCTGACAAAAGCAGATTGCGGCTGATTTCACCGGACGCGCGGAGCCATTCCTGTCGCTGACGTGACTCCTCATAGAGTCGGGCGTTCTCAATGGCGATGCTCGCAGTCGCGGCAAGTGCCCAAATCAGCTCCTCATCCTCTGCGGTGAATTCATTGCCGTCTAGCCGGTTGGTGAGATACAGATTGCCGAAAACTTGGTCCCGGTTGCGGATGGGGACGCCGAGGAACGTCGTCATTGGAGGGTGGCCGGGCGGAAATCCTGCGGATCGTGAATCGTCGGTGATACGCGGCAATCGAATCGGCTCCGGATGCTCGATCAGCGCTCCGAGAAGGCCCTGGCCCTTCGGCAAATCTCCGATAGCAGCGACGGTGCTGTCGTCCATACCGACGTGGATGAACTCCTCGAGTAGACCATCGGAGCCGATGACCCCGAGTGCGGCGTATCTGGCCCCAGCGGTCTCGCATGCCGACTCCACGATCTGGCGGAGTACGGCAGGCAACGACAGCTCACTGACGATTGTCCGGTTGGCGTCCAACAGCCGTTGCAAGCGATGCTGGGCAGACAAAATCTGGCCGGCTTGGTCGACGAGCTGAGCCATCAGCCGCTCAATCGACAGGTGGGGCCCGTCTCCGACCGTCGCATCACGGGGGGCCGGCTTGGGTCGCTGATCACCGGACATGTCACCCCCAGGCTAGTTGGGACTGTGCTGCGGCCAGTGTCCCGCGACGAGCGTGCCCGCCAGCGAGTAGGAGGTCTGTGAGCCTTGCTACTGCGCGCCTTGGAGTAGGCAGCCGGTGATCCGGCTCGGCGTGATCTGGATGAACAAGTTTCGGACACCCGGCGCCCACGGCACGAGATCGTCGGTCTCCCACTGCTCAAGCACCTCCAGTGCGGCAACCGCTTTTGCTCGACCGTAGACGATCACGCTCCATCCCGTCCCCTTGTGATGGTCGAGGTCGTCCACCTCGAGCGCGACATCGGCAGGCCGCACCAACTCGGAGAGGATTCCTTGGGGCGAGGTGCGGAAGTACACGGCACCCGAGCGAAAGACGTAATTGATGGGACGGACTTGCTGGCTGTCGGCCGACTGCCACGCCAGGCGGCCGAGCGAATGGGTTTCGAGAAGGCGGAGGCACTCGGACTGGGTCAAAGGACCGAACGCCCGTCCTGGGATGTCGTCGAAACCGTGCATGCTGGTGCTCCTAGCGGCCGACGTCGACGTTCGTGTGCTCCTGCAAAACCTTGCTCGTCCGCTCGCTCCAACGTTGCCGTCATGGCCGCAGAACGAATACGGGACATCGGCCCGAGTTGAGCTGACTTTGGTCCTGCACAAACTCGCCTTTCTACGATCACGCCGGTGAGCGCGACTTGGTGAGTGGGCGAGAGTCGCGGTTCCCAATCGGCCGGCAGAGGAGAAAGATGTCTGAAGTGACTGAAAAGAGGCGACTCACAAGCAATTTTGCCGAGCTGTCGCGTTCAGAGTGCGAGAAGCTGCTGGCAGAGCACTCTGTCGGCCGGGTGGGCCTGTCTGCACCAACTGGACCGCAGATCTTGCCCGTCACCTACGCCTACTACGGCCAGACTGTCGTCTTCCGTACCTCGCCCTACGGCGTGTTGTCCTCGCTCGAACGCCATACACGTGTCGCCTTCGAGATCGACGACATCGATGAGGAACGAAAATCGGGCTGGAGCGTGCTGGTGCTGGGCTCGGCGGAGAGGGTGACGCAGCAATATACGCTGTCGACGTTGTGGAAAGAAGGTCCTGTCCCCTGGGCGAGCGGAACCCGCAATCTGTTCATCGCGATCACTCCCGATTCGATCACCGGACGCTCGGTGGGAGCGCCGCTCGCAGAATGAAGGTGGCTGAGCGGCTAACTCGTTGAAGACTCGCGTACATCATTCAGACGAGTAATCGCCGAATGAACTCCAGCAGTCCAGGCGGCCCGACAACGACGACATCTGCCTGGTCGATGAGGGCTGGTGGAGCCTCGGCAGAGTCCACTGCGACGCGTAACACGTCGCCCCCGTGAGCCTGCAGCTCAAACGCAGCAGCAAGTGCGGGAAGGTCACCGAGATCGTCCCCGGCCACGACCACGCTGCTGGCGTTGGAATCGCTGATGATCCGCCGAACAGCATCACCCTTGTTGCTGCACACGGCTGGGCGCAGTTCCCAGACCAGCTTGCCGAGTACGACGTCCAGCCCGTGACGTTCGGCGACCTGCCGAGCTGCTTCATCGATGGGCGCCGTCCAAGAGGCGGCGTCGGCGACCCGCCGCGTATGAATGGCAACGCCATATTGCTTGTCCTCAAGGTAGGCGCCACTGTCACGGACTGCGGGGCAATCGCGGAGATCCTGCTGAGCTGCCATCACGGCCGGGCGCGCCGCCTCTATCCGCGGATCTACCCATGCATGTCCGTTGCGGATCTCTTGCAACCCGTACAGCCCGAGGTAGCGCACTCCCGGGGCTGCCGCATGCTTGGCCAAGTAATCAGCCGGGCGGCCCGAGAGCAGGGCGACCGCTGCACACCGGGCGGCTAGGTGACCGAGCAGCTCAGCCGTTCCGGGCAGCGGTCTTGCCTCGTTCGGATCATCGACAATCGGCGCAAGGGTGCCATCGAAATCCAGACATATGACCGTTAGGTGTGCCTGTGCTGCCAGTCGGGCAGCGAGGTCAGTCAGCATCGTCTCACCTGTGCGCGTCCGGCCAGCGGCGGTTCAGGCGGGCTGAACGCTGACCGCGGTCACTTTGTACTCCGGACAGCTTGTTACATCGTCGGTCCACCCCGAGGTGAGCTCGTTGACCGCGGCATCTGGGAAGTGGAACGCCAGGAACACCTGGCCGGGAAGCACGTCGTCGGTCAGGTGCACGCCCACTTGGATACGACCGCGTCGGCTGCTCACGACGACCTCCGTGCCATCGCGTACGTCCAACCGGGCGGCGTCGGCAGGATGCAGATCCAGGCGTTCGGTGGGCAGCAACACAAGATTGGCCGTACGTCGCGTCATGGTGCCGGCGTTGTAGTGCTCCAACCGGCGGCCGGTCACCAAGATCATGGGGTACTCCGAGTCCGGCTGCTCGCCAGGCGGCAGGTACGGCCGTGCACCCAGCGCCGCCCGACCGTCTGGAGTCTCGAACCGGTCGAGATGGAGCGTCGGCTCGCCGGGATCGTCGCGAGAGCGGCACGGCCAGTGCAGTGCACCTTCGTCATCGAGCCGCTCGTGGCTCACTCCCGCAAACAGTGGAGCGACAGCCGCGCACTCGGCAAGTGCTGCGGCCGGGTTCGGGCAGCCGAGGTCAGCGCCGAGGGCGCCGGCGACGGCGTTCACAATGTCGAAGTCCGTATGCGCCTGACCGGGCGGCCGCAACGCGGGCCGTACCCGCTGGAAGCGGCGATCAAAATTGACGAACGTGCCGTCCTTTTCCAGGAAGGAGGCGGCCGGCAGTACCACATCAGCCAGCTGGGCTGTCTGGCTCAGGAAGATCTCCTGCACCACGACTAGGTCGCACGCAGCCAACGCGGCGCGTACATGGGTGCTGTCCGGGTCGGTCTGCGCAATGTCCTCACCCATCACGTAGAGCGCACGCAGCCGGCCGTCGATCGCGGCATCGAACATCTCCGGAATCCGGAGGCCCGGGTACGTCGGCGGCTCGACGCCCCACACTGCAGCTACCCGGTGGTGCACGTCTGCGTCGGCGACCCGCTGATAGCCCGGAAGCAGATCGGGCAAAGCTCCCATATCCGACGCGCCTTGGACGTTGTTCTGGCCCAGCATTTCGGCAGGCACGCCGGCAATACGGGACACCCGGTCGGGGTCGTAGTCATCGAGCGCGCGACGCAGCTCCGGGAGGCCGGTGACGCGTTCGGCGAGAAACGTCTCGTCTACATGGCCACCAGCCACAAGCAGGTGTGCGAGCCCGTGGAAGACCGCAACATTGGAGCCCGGGGGGCCAGAAAGCCGCCGAGCGGCCCGCCCACCTGGACAGAACGGAGTCGCCGGTCGTCGCGCAGCTCGCCGCCGAGTTCGTCGATGATCTGTCGGATGGGCATGCCCAGCTCAACCTCGTAGACGCCCGGAGCGGCAAATGCCTCGTTGAGGCAGGCCAGTTTCGTGCCGGTCTCGGGAGCTCTGCCGAAACTGGCGAAGGCTTCACCGCCACGGGCGACGATCCAGGGCACGGCGGCGAGTGTTTCGACATTGTTGACCGCCGTCGGTGCCCTGAATAGCCCGGACGAAGTCGGATAGGGCGGTCTCGGGCGTACTGCACCCCGCCGTCCCTCCAGCGCATGGATCAGGGCGGTTTCCTCGCCCGCGACGTACGAACCGGCACCCTCCACGACCTCCACCTCGAAGCACGTTGCGGTGCCGTGCAGGTTGCGCCCCAGGTGACCGGCCGCGGTGGCTTCTGCCGCGGCTGCATTCAGTCTCTCCAGGGCCGCTGGGTATTCGGATCGCACGTATACGTATCCGCGTTCCGCGCCAACCGCGTGTGCGGCGTATGCCAGCCCGGCGAGCACTCGGTGCGGATCCTGTTCCATAAGCACGCGGTCGCAGAACGAGCCGGGGTCGCCCTCGTCCCCATTGCCGACCACATATCGCGGCGCGGGGCCACCCGCTGCGGCCGACCACTTTGCAGCGACTGGAAACTCGGCACCTCCCCGACCCCGCAGTCCCGAGGCCGCCAGCTCGTCGATAAGTCTTTGCGGAGACCACGACGCGAGGACCTCCGGCCAGTGCTGCCAAGGATCTTCACCGGCGACAATGCCAGCGAGCACCACAGGCTCGCTTGTCGCTACAACGGGGATGGGAGGTGCGTCAGGTTTCGCGCGGCCCAGCTTCTCGGCCAGTGGTGGGCCGGCGTGCGGCACCGTCCCGTCCAGCAGCGCGGGCGCCGCATAGCAGTAGCCAATGCAGCGCACCGCCTGTAGCGATGCCAACCCGTCCTCGCGGCAGGCACCAACGGAGACGCCGAGTGCCCGCTCAACATCAGCAACGTGCTGGCCGCCATCGGCTACGAAACATGCTGTGCCCTCGCAGACACGGACGTGTCGGCTACCCCTCCGGGTCTTCGCCAGATCGTCGTAGAAGGTCGCAGCTCCGTGCACCGCTGCCAACGGGACATGCAGCTCGGCGGCCGTGGCAAGCTCGTCAGCGCGTGTGACAGCGCCGGTTCGTCCAGCGACATCCTGCAGTCTTTCGATGGCAGAAGTAGCGATAGACATGTTCGGCTGCTCCTCACAGTGGGTTCCGTGCCACTTCTACCGACTGCTCGTTGCCCGACACCAGGGTCAGAGGTCACAGATTGGGCTGGAGCCGAGCTAGTTGGAAATTTCGGCCGAACCGCCGGACAAGCCCTGCAAGAGATGCTGATACTCCTGCTCGTTGATCTCGCCGCGGGCGAACCGTTGCGCCACGATCTGCTGTGGCGAAAGCTCAGCCAGTGAGGAGGAAGTTCTCTGACCCGGCCAGACGTACGGAGCCACAAGAACGGCGCCGAAGATCAACAATCCCGATAGAACGAGATTCCCGATGATCATGAAGGTCATACCCCGACCACTTATGCCAGGGCCGTAGTACATCATCGCGATGCTCCTTTGGAGACGCTATGCGTCCTGGCTCCACTCTCCTTCGACACCCCTTCTATCCCCTAGGGACCTAGGTCCTGCGGCTAAGCGGCCTAGGTCGACGAAGCTGGAGGTCTGTCAGGCGACGACCAGATCCCGGCTGCGCCCAGCCAGCAGGAACGCGGAAGGGCTCCGCTGGCCGCTCCACGGCTATGCGCGCAGGCATCTTCCTCAGCCGCCAGCAGCTAACTCGGCCGTGCGCACCGGACCAGAGTCGCTGGGTCCCCACCAAACCGCTAGCACTGGGTCGCCTGCCACCTCCGGTGACGTCAGGGTGAGTATTGACCGTGGTCACCGATCCGCCGATGTTTCTGAGCCGTCTCCTCGGGCGGCCGGTACGTAGCTCCGACGGCGTTCGGGTCGGTCGGGTCGTCGATATGACGGTTCTGTACGACATTCCGCATCCCAACGTGCATCGGCTTGGTGTCGGCCGCGGTCGTCGCATCCGTTACCTGCTGCCTTGGCGGCTGGTGCAGACCTATAGCGACGAGGAGCTGAGTCTTCCGGTCGACCGAATGGGGCTCTCGGCGTACGCCACGGCGCCAGATCCGAACTTGGAGGATCGGGAACTGCTGCTCGCCTGGGACGTCCTCGACACCCAGGTCGTTGACCTTGTCGGTCGCCGCCTCTCCCGAGTCTCCGATGTGTTCTTGATGTCAGGATCCTATGGAGAACTTGAGGTGGCCGCGGTTGACGTAGGTGCGGGTTCGCTGCTGCGGCGGATCGGATTTCGCCGGCTGGGAGACCGGTTCCGCCCCGTCGCAGTCGACTGGGCTGCACTGCATCTCACGTCCCGTCGGGGTCACCTCGTCCAGCTCGCAACCGCCGACACCGCGCTGCACCGGCTCGACGCGTCGGAGCTCGCGGAGCTGCTACCCCGGCTGAGCGCGGACAGGGCCGTGGACGTCGTCCGGAGCACCCACCCAGCACACTCTGCCGCGGCCCTGCACGCGAGCCATCCGGAAATCCGGCGACGGCTACTTCACCTCTTGACGCAACAAGAGCTGCAGCGGCTCGTCGACGCAGCTTCACCCACGTTGGCCCGACTCTTGACAGAGCTGCATGCGACTCCAACCCCTTCCCGACGGTACCTGAGGACGTCCGGGTGGCGTGTCCGGCGACCACCCAAAGCTCCGCCGGAAGCTTCGCCGCCGGCCGACGACGGTGAACGTTCATGACAGCGAATCCGCCGCTTACCGCGAGCGGCCGCGTGCGTTTTCGACGGACTCGACTGATCGCGCTGCTGTCGGTTGTAGGCCCTGGTCTTCTGGCTGGTTTGTCCGACGACGATCCACCCGGGATCACGGTCTACTCGGTCCTCGGCACGGAGTACGGCTATGAGTTGCTCTGGGTATTGCTGATATCGACCGTCGCGCTGATCGCGTTTCACAGCCTCGGAGCGCGGATGGGTGTGGTGACCGGGCAGGGTCTGATGGGTCTGATCCGCGACCGGTACGGACCGCGTTGGGGCGGTGCAGCCCTGGTCTTGCTCGTGCTGGCTAACCTCGGCACGACCTGCGCGGAGCTAGCAGGTGTAGCCGCTGGGTTCGAACTCTTCGGCATTTCCCGTTACCTGGCGGTGCCAGTTGTCACGGTCGGCGTGTCGGTGCTGGTTTTGGGCGGCCGCTTCCATCGCATCGAGCACCTTCTGATGGCCCTGGCGGCGGTGCTCGTGGCCTACATCGCCGCAGGTTTCGTGGCCCAACCGGATTGGGGAGAGGCCGCGATGGGCCTCCTCGTGCCACGCATGCCGCTGACCCCCGAGGCGATCTTGATCGTCACGGCCACCGTCGGCACCACACTCGCCCCCTGGGGCCTCAGCTTCATTCAGTCGTACGCCGTTGACAAGAAACTCACCGTGGACGACTTGCGGTATGAGCGTCTCGACGTGCTCATCGGATCCGTGCTGACCGGAGTGATCGGCTTCTTCGTGGTGGTCACCTGTGCCGCGACACTGCACGTACGCGGCGTGCACGTAGATTCCGCTGCCGATGCTGCTGAGGCCCTCGCGCCCCTGGCGGGATCGTTCGCGCGCTCGCTCTTTGCGATCGGCATCATCGGGGCCGCGATTCTTGCCAGCGCTGTGCTGCCGCTGTCTACCGCATACTCCCTTTCCGAATTCACGGGGCAGGAGGGTGCACTAGACGACGGCTTTCGCGGTGCTCCGTTCTTCTACGGCAGCTATCTGAGCGTGGCCGGGCTGGCCCTGGTGATTGTTCTGCTGCCCGGCGTGCCGCTAATCGGCGTGCTTGTTCTGACCCAGGTGCTGAACGCGATCTTGCTGCTGCCGCTCCTCGTGTTCATGTATCTCCTGGCGCGCGACCCGCGGGTGATGGGACGCTACAGCGTCCATCGGAGATCTGCCGCCCTCTATGTGGTGACCATTGGGCTGATTGCTAGCTGCCTCGCCGCATTGGCGATCCTTACCGCCGGCTGACCGGGCGTGCGAGAAGGGCAGGAAGCCCTAGTCCGCCGTCGGTAGGCCGGGATGTTGTTGCGGTATGACGGCGACAGGGCAGGTGGCTCGGTCAAGTACGGCGCGCGCGACTGAACGGATCCAGCGTGTCCGCTCCCGACCGCGGTAGGGACTGCCGACAACGAGCAGTTGGGCTTCGGGTCGATGTAGCGGCGACGGTGTCGCGAGGCGGACCGGCAACCAGCAAGGTGTCGACGTCGATGCCGGTGTAGTCGGCGCCCATTCGAGCCGGTCCTGCTTGGCGGGCACGAGGTCACTGCTGCCATTCCGGTCGGAGTCGGCGAGGGCGGGAACATGACTGTTTACTTCGACGTCCTGTCGTACGCAGGCGTGCTCACGATCGCTTTGATCGTTGATCTCGATCACGGTCCAGACCTTGACGACTTGACCCGCAGGTTGCAGAACGAGCTCGATTCGATCATTGCGTCGCCCTAGCGGAAAGAGGCGAGCTGAGATGGCGAGAGTCAGCGGTGAAATCCTGATCAACAGGCTGGTCGAGCAGGTTTTCGACTATGTCGCCGACCAGCGCAACGAACCGATCTACAAACCCTCGAATGATGCAGTCGGAGAAGATCACGGAAGGGCCGATCGGGGTCGGCACGCGATTCCGCGCGACGGCAAGGTCTGGCCGGCGAGCGGTGGAGATGCTCATCGAGGTCACCGAGTGCGAGAGGGCCAGGAGGTTCGGCTCACGGACCGTAATGCCCTCTGTCGATGTCAATGGTGGGTTGACCTTCGAGCCGATTGATGGAGCGACGGGGATGAGCGGGTCCTGGGAGGTTAGCCCAAGGGGCCACTGCGGCTGCTTGGCCCCTGATCGCCCGCCTTGGCCGCCGGCAACGAACGGTCTGGACCGGGCTCAAGACCCAACTGGAAGGATCCGGCCCTGCCCGCGACGCAACAGAGCAGTGATCAAAACCGATTTTCGACGGGGATGGCGTGGACGGCGGCCAGGTCAGTCCCCGGTCTCCGAAATAATCATGGTCAGATCCCGTCGCTTGGAGGCGGGCGTTGGAGCTGCTCGGCCGATCCGCATCAAGAGAAGTGGATGAAACTCAAGACCAAGCTCCTTGCGAAGGCGATCCCGGGTGGACGGCACTTCTGCAACCTGGCTGGCAATGCTGACCACAAAACCCAAGCGGGTGGCTTCCAGCAAGATGCGCTGAAGCGCCTCGCCGGCTCGCAACCACGCCGAACGGGTAGATTTCGCCGTCCCCAGCACCATCAGGCAGTGGTTGAGGCTTGACTGCCTCAGCCTCGGCAACCATCCCTTTCCGGCAACATCGAAGTCGCGAATCAGACCCCCAGTCTCGAAACGGGAATCGGCATGCGGAATGGCGGAGACCGGAACGCCGTCTGTCCGGTTCAGGTCAGTAGTCGTCCAAGCCTGGAGCTCGGCTTGATACCGCGGGTCGGTGTTCTGGATAGTCTCGGCCTCGCGACTCAGCTGCGCTGCGATCACCTTGTGCTCGGGCTCCACAATGTGTACCAGCGATGTCTCCTCCTGCTCCGCAGCAGTGGTCAGCTCGTAGATGACATCCGGAGGCACATCCTCATCAAAGAAATCCCGGCGGTTCGTATGCCGTCTCTCGATCATGGGATCTAACCTGACCAGCGGCGTCCAGGGGGCGGGCTCATGAACCACGGTGAATCGAGCAAGCAAATCCGGTTCCGCGGTGTCCGGCAACCGCTCCACCTGTACGACGCGTTCGGCGGCAAGACCAACTCGAGCATTGAACAGTGCACAGCCGCAGCTGATGACCATTTGACGGCCAGTGCGGTCCAGCGCTCCCAACTGTCGATCGCTGTCCCCGTACAACTCGAGAACGTCCGGTCGAACAACAAAATGCCACGGCTGGGTGTTGTGGACTGACGGTGCCCAGCTGGCCCGCTCCACTGCCTTTCTGAACAGTGCCTTCGTCTCTTCCTGAACAGTCGACATGGCGTGGCTCCTTTGATGTTTGCTTGTTTCTAAGACTTCAGCGCCAGCCGTGGGCAGGATCGCCGTAGCTCTACTCACAGAGTGATTAAGAAGTACCAGCAATGGCAGGGTCGATAGTCCCGAGCGCACCGCTGCTTGGCCCTCTTGCCGAGCCGCGCGGGCACCGCTAGATCAGTGGTGCAATCCATCCCTAATGGATACCTTTGAGCCTACTGGCTCACGCCGCACTGATCGACATTGTGACCACCTCGCACGGCCCACTGGGCGGCCGCCTCCGCCGCGGCTGAGCCATTCGCCCCGACAATGATCAGCTGCCGGCGTGCATTTCGGGCACATTCCTCGCGCTCGTCTATGGCTATGAACACGAACATCGGTGTCGCTTCGCCAAGGTCCCATGGTGGTTGGCGCGTGGGGTCAAATCATGATCATTGGTCGTCAATGATCGGGACCTTGGTCCCGCGCCGGGTGGTTCGTGGGCATCGGCGAATCGATAAAGAGCAGCCGGGGCGCTCTTTGCAGCCGAGCCGAAGGACTTTGGGCTCGGTCACTCAAGGACTTTGCCCCATCACCCTCTCTGCGGTGACAGGGCAGGATCAAGATAAGGAGGAGTGAGATGAGCAGCATTCTCGTGGGACTCGACTTGTCGCCGTCTAGCCGAGCTGCCTTACAGTGGGCGGCCCAGCAGGCCCGCTTGACAGGACGCAGGCTGTTGGCGATCAACGCTGTGCCTATACCAACCAGCCTCGCCTCTGTCGGCATCATGGGCACGCCCGAGTCGGCCGTAGAGGAAAGCAATATCGACGTGGCCCACCGGGAAGCTATATCTGCCGTGTGGGATTCAGTGCGGCCGGGGCTGGGCTGGACTCTGGAGTTTGTTCTGGACGATGCCGGACGCGCGCTGGTCGCACGGTCGGCGGAAGCAGCGCTGCTGGTTGTTGGCACTCACGAGCATGTTGGGCTTGCCCGGCTGGTCTCGGGTTCGGTCAGCCGCTACTGCTTGAGTCACGCGAAATGCCCGACCGTGATCGTGCCCGTCGACAATCGCACGGTCTCCTCAGGTCAACTCGAGCAACCGACCGCAGGGCTGCGAGACTGAGGTGCTGCCCATATCCCTGCGTACGCCGCAGGCCCGGGCCCACAACGAGATTTGGAAACTGTCATGCGACTGAGCCGGTGGGTGCTGGTGGTGTTACTCGGAGAAGCCGTTGGCTTCAGTGTCCCGGCAGCGGTAGGCGTTGCGGTAACCGCTGCCTCGTGGGGACCATTCGCAACCGTTCTCGCCATGGTGCTGGCGGGATCGGTGGAAGGTGCTCTGCTTGGCATTGCCCAAGCCGATTGCCTGTACCGATGGAGAGTATTGCCGGTACGACGTCGGTGGGTGGTAGCCACAAGCATCGGTGCAGCAGTCGCATGGTCACTCGGGATGTTGCCGAGCATCCTCGGCGGTCTGAAGTGGACGGCCGGAAGGGTCGTCGCGGCTGCCATCGGCGCTTTGATCTTGCTCAGCTCTCTGCCGCTGGCTCAGTATGTCGTGCTTCGTGATCATGTCCGACCGTCGGTCCGGTGGATTCCGATCAATATGGCTGCCTGGTTGGCGGGGATTGTGTGGACACTGCTGCCGTCCCCGTGGGTTGATCAGTCAACATCCACTGGCGCCCTGATCTTCATCTATGGCATAGCCGGGCTGTGCATGGCGGCAACCGTTGCAGTGATCACCGGCTTGGGCATGATTCGGCTCTTGCGACCGTTCGACGCAGCAAGATCAGCATCCTTGGCTTATTCCGGGCACGCCTCAGGGGCGTACTCGACGGGACGTCACAGCGCATGAAGGAAGGTGGGTTGTCGTGAGTAGCGGGACTGACCGAGCCGCGGTCATCAGCATCAGCTACCCGTTCCGCCGGGCCATTATTGTGATTGAGACCTTCGTCGCCCTTGGTGGGCTGGCGGGAAGCATTCAACTCCTCGCCGGAGTAGCGACCCCGCCGGTGTCAGCGCTCGGGCCTTTGGGTTTCTCGAGCTGGACACTTCCAGCCGGATGGCTGTTTCTCAGTGTGGCTGTCCCGTCGGGGTTGGCTGCATGGCTTGCCTGGCGGCGCTCCGCCTGGGCACCGGCGGCGGTGTTGCTCGCAAGCGCATTGTTGGTGATCGAGTTGCTGGTCCAGATTCCGTTTCTTGGTTTCAGCATTCTGCAATTGATCTTCGGCGCTGTGGCCATCGGCATGGCGGTGGTGGCGATATTGGCCCGTCGCGCGGGCTGGCGGCCATGAGACACACGAGGATCGGCAGCCAGGTGATGCGCTGGGCGTTGCCTGCGCTGCTGATCGGGTACGCGACCTTGCATCGGCTAGGGCAAACATACGGCTCGACCTTCCACGAGCGGCATGCCCGGATGCCAGGCGATGGCATCGTGCCCAAACCACGGTTTGTGATCACTCATGGCATCACTATTGATGCTCCACCAGAAGACGTCTGGCCTTGGCTCGTCCAGATGGGCTGGCACCGTGGCGGCTGGTACACCGCCCGTTGGGTCGACAAACTGCTGTTCCCGGCAAACCGGCCAAGCGTCGCTCACATCATCGATCACCTGCAAGATCTTCACGTGGGTGACTTCATCCCTGACGGCGCACCGGAAACCGAGTGCGGCTTCGTTGTCGAGGAGCTCGAGGCGCTCCGCCTTCTCGTTTTGCACTCCACCTCCCATCTGCCACTGGATTGGCGGCGCACAGGCAAAGCGTCGATTGATTGGACGTGGGTCTTCAGCATGGTGCCGCTCGACTCTGGAGATCGCACTCGTTTCATCTTCCGCTGGCGTGCGGCGACGAAACCGTGGTGGCTCACCTTGAGTACCTGGGCAGTAATAGTGCCGGCCGACTTCGTCATGTCGAGAGACATGCTGCGGGGCGTGAAGCGTAGAGCAGAACAACTGCGCCGAACAGGAGCGCCAGCGTGAGGCCTGGGTGCCGATGATCACGCTCAAACGCGGCGCCGTTCTGGCGGCACCCGCGGCCGTGCCGGCTGCTATGGCCCTCGTCTTCCGATGGCTTTCTCACCGGCTTTCGCCACAGGCGGCGTACAACGCGGGCTTCATCATCTACTGGCTGGCATGGTGCATCGGCTTCCCCATGGTGGTCCTCGGCCCTCGCCGAGCTGCGCGACTGCTGACACAGGGTCGTCGACCATCGGGTGTGGAGGTGTTGTTGTTGATCTTGCCCGCGGCTGGCGCGGTGAGCAGCGAGTTGCTACCGAATCGCAACAAGATCGACGGGATGCTTGCCGCGGTGATGGCGACAACAGGGGTGATCAACGCCACGGGGGAGGAGCTGTTATGGCGCGGCGTCTTTCTCCAGGAGTTCCCTCACGATCTGCTGCGGGGGCGGCTGTGGCCGCTAGTTGGGTTCTCGCTCTGGCACCTCGTACCACAGATGATCTTGCCTTCTCGACTCGGCCGTTGGCGGTTCATGCTGGGTGCAGGTTTGGTCGGCTCGGTATCGGCGTTTAGCGCTTGGAGAAGCGGAGGCCTCCGCAACTGCCTGGTTTCTCACATGGCGACAGATTCATGCGGAGTAACTGCAGCTCAGTTTCGCTTAGGTCGCACATGATCGAGAACGTGCTCAACATCGCGGCACCTGCAGAGAAGGTGTTCGACTTCGTCGTGGACGTACGAAATGAGCCGCGATGGAATCCTCAGATGCTGCATGCGGAGATGCTTACTCCAGAGCCGATCGGCGTGGGTGCCACGTTCCGCGTCAGGTTCGGTCGCGGAGTGGGGGATGGGCTGATCAATCACACCAAGATCAACCGTCCCCGCTCCTGGGCGGCAATCAGCCGGTCGCGGGCGCTTGACGCTGAAACTGCAGGCGAGATCAGCGACATCACCGGAGGATGCCGGCTGATCATGCGTACCGAACTGCGCCCACACGGGATCTTGCGCCTGCTCACTCCGGCGTTGAGGTGGTGGATGCGTCATACGTTTAACCAAGACCTTCAAAGGATGAAAGCCGTCCTCGAAGATGGGGCTTTGACGGCTGGTGAGAGCGAGGCGACGGAGACCGCCTCCATCGGGCGGGTGCCGGTGCCAGACCTGTGCGCCCTCTGGGCGGAATCGGCAACGGCGCCGATGAACATCGCGCTCATCGGTGTTGTCGAGGGAGCACCGTTGATGCGACCAGACGGTACGGTCGATTTGGCGCGGATCCGTCTATTCATCGAAGCCCGACTGCCGAGAGCGCCGATGCTGCTGCGTGTCTTGCGGCCGACACGACTCGGCCAGGGTACGCCGGCCTGGATCGACGCCGCCCACTTCAACATCGCTGATCATGTCATCCTGGCTCCGGCCGACCAGCCGCTAACCGAGGAGAAGGATTTCCTTGCCTGGTGCGCCCGCCGCTCGGTGATCCCACTGGACCGCAAGCGGCCGCTTTGGCGGCTCGACGTGGTTCCCGGACTTCCCAGCAGACAAATCGGCCTATTGCTGGTGCTCCATCATGTCGTCGCGGACGGGCTTCGAGGCGTCACACTCGTCACGTCATTACTCGAGCCGACACCTCGGGAGCAGCCAGAACGTGTTGTTTGGCGGCCGAGACGGGCTCCTACCGGCCTGGACCTGGTCCGAGACAACCTGCAGAGACGGTGGCAGTCCGTACGCCATTTTCACCCGTCACGGCTCATCCGATCGACGCATGCGCTGCGTGCTCTCTCCCATGCGCCGGGACGGCGCGCGCCCGCAACCTCACTCACCGGTCCGATCGGTGACCGGCGGCACCTGACGGTCGTGAGGTACCAGGTCGCCGAGCTTCGACGGACGGCGCATGCCCGCGGTTGCACCATCAACGACTTGCTTATCGCTGCCGTAACGGCCGGACTCCGCGACCTGCTCAACCAGCGCGGCGAAAACCAGGACAGCCTCGAGTTGCTCGCCTCGGTCCCGGTCGGGGCGCGTGAGGACAATGAGGGCGGCATGTTCATCGCCCGACTGCCGGTCGGTGTGCCCGATGCCGACGAACGCCTCCGCATCATCAGGCAAGCCACCGCCAAAAGCAAAGACCGTCCAGATCAGGGAATTGCCGGGATCGTCATGCTGCCCGCCAGCCTGGCTCGGTTGGGTGTGGCTTGGGCCCGGCGGGCCGCAGCCAGTCATGTCAATCTGTATGTCACCAACGTCCCGGGTCCACCGTCGGCGCTCTACTGTGCTGGTGCGCGGCTGCTTGAGGCCGTGCCGCTCGCCCCGCTCGTCGCCGGTGTACGGCTCAGCGTGACTGCACTCTCCTACGACGGCCAGTTCGCGGTATCCCTGCTCGGCGACAACAACATGGTCGATATGCCGGTACTCGCCGCCGGTGTACGCGCCGCGTTCGAAGGCTATATCAAGTGGCCAGCCGGCTCTTGGGATGATCACTAGGGTCCGTAGATCGTGCCGGTGAAGTACCAAGCGAGATCGACACCAGAATGAAGATCACGATAGTCGGAATGCACAGATCAAGGATCATCGCCGCTGCTCGGAGTAGCACCTCGATCAGCCCAACAAGGCTCCGGGCTGGATGGATCCTCTGCCCATCCGGCTTCAGGTCGTCCGTCGTACGATCCGGCCGGCAACCGCGTCGGGACGGATGCGGATGAAGAGTGTTCGGTTTCCTGATACCCACGGCACCAGGGAATCCGAAGCCCACAGATCGGCCAGCTTGTCGGGTTCGCTTACGACGCTGCTGTGTCCGTGCAGGACTATGCTCCAGCCGCTCCGGGTTTGCTGATCAAGCTCGTCCACTTCAAGGGCGACGCTGGTCGGCTGGGCAAGTTCCGCCAGCAACCCATCGGGCAACGTACGGAAGTAGACGGACCCTTGGTGCATGACGTACGTAATCGGCAGGATCTGGGGGAGATCGGCCGCTTGCCATGCGATACGGCCCAGGTGATGAGACTCGATGAGATCAAGGCATTGTTGGCGCCCAATCGCATCGAGGTGGCGCTCCCCACTGTCATCGAAGTCAGGTCTTCCGGCCGCGGATGGGCTGATCATGGGACTGCGCACCTCCCAAGTTGTCTAGGACGGGTGGACACTGCGGACCGGTGAACCGTTTTGTCCGGCCGGGACGTTTTGTAATGCATAACCGCTCTGTTTCGGAAGGAACAACATGAAGCCTATGCGCGGGCTGATTGTTATCGCCGCCACTGTAGCCCTGGCCGGTTGCAGTAGCGGAAGTGGCAATCCCGCAACCACCGCCGCCCCATCCGCTTCGGCTGGCACTACAGCGGCCGCACCAGGAACAGCAATGACCGTCACCGAGTCGGAATTCACGATCGCACTGCCGTCCAAAACCCTCCCCGCTGGGACATACACCTTCACGGTGACCAACAAGGGCAAATTCGCCCACAACCTCACCGTCGACGGCGCGGGCGTACAAGACAAGGCCACCCCCACCCTCGGACCCGGAAGCACCGGCGACCTCACGGTTACCCTGCAGAAAGGCTCCTATGAGTTCTACTGCTCCGTCGACAATCACAAAGACATGGGAATGGACGTCACCGTCCAGGTGACATGACCCATCTTTAGGACGTGGCCGAATTGTCCCCTTGCTCCTTTTCATGCCTTCCGCATGCACGACTAGTCGATTATGAGTCGACTCGCTGGGCACCGCGGCCGACGCTCCCAACGTCCGCGGAGCGGCGTATCCCCGATCGGGATGGGGCCCGCTCAGCTCTGCTTGACGACGGCGTAGACGATGCGCTCGGCGACGTCGACCACGGCCTCGCCGATCCGCGAGAAGCGGCGGTACAGCTCGCGACGGGTGATCCGCGAAAGCCGTGGGTCGGCTCGCCTATGTCGTTGACAACGGCGCCCGCATTCTGCCTTTCAACTACATCGTTGCCGAGGATTCCGTCATCCTCCGCACGGTTCCGGACGGCGAGGTCTACCACCATGCGCTCAGCTCTATTTGTGCGTTCGAGGTCGACGAGACCGACGAGTTCTTTCAGTCGGGTTGGAGCGTGGTCGTCGTTGGTCGGCTGGAGCTGGCGACCAATGAGGACTTTGCTCGAATGCTTTACGGGAAGATGCCTGAGCCTTGGGTCGGCGGTAATCGGTACATGTTCGTACGGCTGCGGTGTGACCATCTCTCCGGGCGGCGGGTGATCGGCCACGGTCGGTGAGTCAGTGAACCCTGACACCGAGAGGATTGCACATGAGTGAGATCGTCGTCGGGCTGGATCTGTCTCCGTCGGCACGCGCTGCTCTGCACTGGGCGGCCGAACAGGCGAGAGCGACTGGTCAGACTTTGCGGGCTGTACACGTGACACACGTGGTGTCCGCGTACGGCATGGCGCTCGGGATGGGCGGCATGGCTATGTCAACGGAGCTTGAGGGCGTGGATGCCCTCGACCGCGAAGCGATCGAGGCCGTGTTCGACTCTGCACAGCCAGATGCCGGTTGGCACCTGAAGTTCGCCTCGGGCGAGGTGGCATCCAGCCTGGTGGCCGAATCCATCGGAGCGTCGCCGGCGCGGCTGTGAACATCGGCGCGGACGAGAGAGGACATCCGGCTATCCCGTGGCACGCGACCTACTCTCGGCCTCTGCTCACAACATGCCCAGAGCCCAAGGTCCCCTCCTCCTCGCTAGATACTCCCAGGTGAGCATCGTCCTTGCGGGAGATGACTTTATGCTCTGGACCCTTCCACCATCGGCGACCGATGCTGCCAGAAGCCGATCATGTGCAGCTTGGCGACGGATTATTGGGAGAGGTGAGATGAAGCGGCACACAGCCGCGCTGCCGGCAGGAACGCGCCCCCAGAAATCGAGGCGGTCGGAACCCTGCGGGCGGGGGCAAGCGCTTTCTATCGCCGCTGGGTGGGTTGGACGGTGGTTGGCGAGGCAGCCGGCTTTGCGGTCGCAGCCGTCGTCGGTGCGCTAACGGCGACCTTGGGCCTGCCGCGTGTGCCGGAATTCGCTGTCATCGTCGCCGCCGGGTCAGTTGAAGGAGCACTGCTAGGCAGCGGACAGGCGGTCGCCCTGACGCGGCTGCAGCTGCCGCGAGACGTGCTGCGCCGCTGGCCGGTGGTGACCAGCGTGGCGGCCGCACTGGCGTGGTCCATCGGGCTGCTCCCGAGTTCGATTCCTCACATTCCCTGGTCCTCGCTCGCAACCTGGCTCATCGCTGTGGTCCTCGGGTCGGCCTTGCTGCTGTCCATCCCCGTTGCTCAGTACCTGCTGCTGCGGAGCGCCATTCCTACCGCGGGGCGCTGGATCTGGGTCAACGTCCTCGCCTGGCTGGTAGGCATCTGCTGGACCTTCGCGCCTTCGCCGTCGGTTAATGCGAGTACGCCGCTCCTGTCGTTGATCGGCATCTACGCCGTCGCTGGGGCACTGATGGCGATCACGGTCGCTGTGATTACTGGCCTGTGCTGGCTGAACTGGTTAAGAAGTGGCATCGTCCGGACGGTTAGTCGAGTCGCGTAGCGGTGACGTTGCTCCCTTGCCTAGTCCCGCTTCTGCCGATTTGTAGTGGACGGTATTTGTTCAGCTCTTGGCGCGTTGGGGTCGTCTTGGTGCTGACGGTTCGTCTTCCATACATGGATGAAGAGTCATGTGATAGCCGGAAAGCGATGCCAGGCGTTGTTTGACAACGAATGATGCGTCTCACCAGCCTGATGACGCTGCTCCGTTAGGTCACACGTCAATGTGCTGCGACTTCACGTCCGGAAATTGTTCGAGGAGTGATGGCGATGTGCAGGGTGCGCAGCCCAGCTGCCCAGGGGACCGGCCCTGTCTTGGTCCACAGCTCGACGAGGTCGTAGTCCTGCATGACCCGCTCGGCCGTGCCGCGTACCACGACACTCCAGCCGGTGCGAGTCTCTTCGTCGACTCCGTCGATCTCAAACGCGACGTTGGTGCGGCGGACCAGCTGTGACATCACACCTTCGCTCATAGTCCGGAATACGATGGTTTTGTTGTAGTAGGCGTAGTTGACCGGCAGCAGTTGCGGGCCGTCTGGCGCGTTCCAGGCGACGCGACCTACCATGTGCTGGCCCAAGCGCCGCTCGCACTCATCGCCCGGTATCACTCGGAACGGCGCTGTGTTGCGCGAGTCTTCAGTGGCTGATGACATTTACAGCTCCTCTACGGACAAGCGGGGTGCCGAGTCGACGGATTCAAACCAGGCTATCGGGGCCACCGCAGAGTCCTCCGTCATGCTCTGCTGCCGGCTTACTGCTTCGGTACGCGTAAAAGCGGACTTTTCGCTGGCACCTCATGGTGGATCCGGTCCGGCGAACGATTAATGGTGCTTGACATTCCAACCTCCTGGGAGAAATCTCCCAAGATCAGATTGACCCGCTGGAGGTCGCGTGCCCAGGGCCATTGGTGCCCGACCCCAGGGACTTCCGGCCTGTCGGCAAACGGTGCACGCTGTCTGGTGGGCCTCCGGTCCCGCCGTCGGAACCTCTATTGCAGATTGCCCGGCGTCTTGGGTTACGAGTCATCTTTCCGATCGTGTGCCTCATGATCGGCCGTGTGCTCGAGAAACCGTGATGTTCCTAAGTGAAAATCATGCTTATCTATCGCGGACAGCAATCACGAGAGTGACCCATTCCAGCTGTTCACCATCGATGGTCAGACGACTCGACTGATTTCCCCCAACCGGCAGGCCACAGTGGGTCCAGTTGCCAGCGCAATCGTGGCCGACGCTGACGCCAGCCCCTTTCTGCTTTAACTGACCGGCTCGCCAGAGAGGGCCACTAGTCCGGGATCGCTGGGTGTGGATGCTTCTGCGGAATGACGGCGACCGGACAGGCAGACCTTCCAATTACGGCGCGCGCGACCGAACGAATCCAGCGCGTCCACTCGCGGCCGCGGTAGGGAACACCGACAACGAGCAACTGTGCCTCAGCCGACACCGTCGCGACGGTGTCCCGTGGCGGACCGGCCAGCAGCAACGTGTCCACGTCGATGTCAGGGTAGTCGGTCTTCCAGCCAGCCAAGATCTCCGCCACATTGAGCTGGATGTCTGGCTCGCCGGACGCCAGCTCGCCCAGCGGTGCAGAGTGCACCACCAGCATCGGGGCGTGGTGCAGGCTGGCCTCAGTAAATGCGTAGCCGAGCGTGCTCGAGGAAGGATGACGTCCGTCAATAGCCACAGCGATCGGACGTTGGTCGCCGCTGCGTGGCGTCCAGCTGCGAGGCACAGCCACCACGGGATGGCTCGACATGCTGGCCACCGTGTTGGCGACGTGCCCGAGTGGCATCTGCCCGGAGAGGGCCGGATGATCTTGACCGAGCACCGTGAGTTCCGCCTTTGCAGACAGTCGCGGCAGCAAGAACCCGGGGTCGTCCATCTCGATGAGCTGGTCGAGATGCATGCTCGGCGGCACTGTCAGGGTGCCTGCCACCTTGTCGAGTAGCGCTTGGCGCTCTTGACGCCCACGGGCGAAAGATTCTGCCCGGCCCCTAGGCGGCAGGCTCGATACGTCGTACGCGTGGACGAGCAGCACGTCGTCTCTCCGCAGCTCCGCTTCGCGCACCGCCCACTGGGCGGCGGCTTCAGCCTCGGCTGAGTCGTCCACCCCGACGATGATCACTCGGTGGGATGCCGGATCAGAGTCTTCACTGGGCTCGCCTGTGATCATGGACATCGGTCTCCCTTCGCCCAATGTCCCATCATGGCTGAACGTACGACCTCAAGACAATGATCATTGATCGTTGATCATCGAACGTAACGCCAGAGGTGACAAG
>Ga0307308_10000081_pt1 | contig 26544 bp, 23 predicted proteins | sample ER_DNA_195_FD_194501 | JGI IMG/M metagenome (GOLD analysis project Ga0307308, IMG submission 194501) | Bulk soil microbial communities from the East River watershed near Crested Butte, Colorado, United States - ER_DNA_195 | ecosystem: Environmental > Terrestrial > Soil > Floodplain | place...
CATCTCTACCTGCATGTCGTATGGATCTGAACCGACTAGAGCAACTTCTCGACCGCGCGCCTTCGAGACGGATAACAGTAATCGGCGATCTGATGCTCGATGAATTTGTGTGGGGCAAAGTTGGCCGTATTTCGCCCGAGGCACCGGTTCCGGTTGTACAGGTAACCGGAGAATCCTTCTATCCCGGAGGCGCTGCGAACGTCGCGCGAAACCTGCGCGAGTTTGTGGATCACGTCGCGATCATTGGTTTGATCGGGCAAGATCGCAGTGGCCAGCAACTCAAGGAACTATTGGCGGGACAAAGAATCGATGTCTCGAATGCGATTGAAGACGAAGCGTTTCGCACGATTCTGAAAACGCGCATCATTGCGCTTCATCAACAGGTTGTCCGTGTCGATCGCGAACAGTTTACCGGGCTGTCGGCAGAGCAAATTCAACAAGTCGTGGCGGCCGTCCGACAAAACATTCCAGACACGGACGCGATTATCTTCGAAGACTACGGCAAGGGTTTCTTGTCAACCGAGATGGTTTCACAAATCGCAGGCGTTGCGCGCTCGACCGGCAAGATCGTCGCGGCTGATCCCAATCCCGAGCATCTAATGGACTGGCATGGTGCCACGGTGGTCACACCAAATCGGGCAGAAGCTTTTCTCGCTGCCGGTATTCCCGTGCGCGATCCGAATACTGTTCCGCCGCACGACGTCGACCTCCGTCGCGTCGGAGAAACACTTCTTAAGAAATGGGACACTAAATATGTTCTCATCACGCTCGGCGAACACGGGATGATGCTTTTTCAGAAGAACGAAGCGCCGCATTATATTCCAACCAAGGCACGACAGGTTTTCGATGTTTCGGGCGCCGGCGATACTGCCATTGCGCTCTTTACCCTTGGACTCGTCTGCGGAGCGACTCCCATTGAGGCAGCGGAAATCGCCAACCACGGAAGCGCAGTCGTGGTTAGCAAACTTGGAACGGCTACCGTGACGCGAGATGAACTTATCGCCAGTTTCCGACAAGACAGCGAAGATGAGTGATGCGCTGTTACCTGCAGTCTTTGTAGATCGCGACGGTACGATCATGCAAGACGCCGATTATTGTTCAGACCCACAACAAGTGAAGATCTTCCCTCGGGTCGCCGAAGCCTTGAGGTTTTTGAAATCGAAAGGGTTCAAACTCATCATTGTCACAAACCAGAGCGGAATCGGTCGCGGTTTCTTCACGATCGAACAATACCGAGCGGTCGAAGCGGAGGTTCTGCGCCAGCTTGGGGATGGTCTGATCGACGCGACCTATTTTTGCCCCGACGTTCCCGGACAGCGTTCCAGTTGCCGAAAGCCCGCGCCGGGAATGATCGTGGAGGCCACCCGCGAACACCAAATCGATCTTGCACGGTCATTTTTGATTGGTGACAAAGAGATTGATGCCGAGTGCGGCCGTAACGCGGGCGTGCGCACCATCCGTGTTCGAACCGGATTTGACCGCGAGACCTCTGGCAGCATGGCAGATTGGGTCGCCGAAGATTTGCTGGCGGCGACACAGATTATTTTAGACCAGACTCATGATCGCGGCGTGATCGCGAGCCGCAACGATGACGACGGACCTTCACATCGCTGATCGATTAGTGCGAGTAACGTTGACATGCTATCAGCGAAGACGTGAGGCCCCTCGCTTTGCTCCGGATGACAAGGTCTCTGATGAAATGGCAATCAGTCGTCATTCGTCTTAATGAATAGGGCGGTGGGCATAATTCCAGCGCGCTGGGGTTCTACGCGTTTTCCGGGAAAACCATTGTATCCGATTGCTGGTAAGCCGCTTTTACGTCGTGTGTGGGAGCGTTGCCGGCGCGCAAAAAAACTGGACGCGCTGATCATTGCTACTGACGACATGCGTATCGCCGAGGCCGCTTTCGATTGGGGCGCCTCGGTGGCTTTAACGTCGCCGAAACACCATAGCGGGACCGATCGGGTGGCCGAAGTAATATGCGATGCGAAACGCTTCGGATTCGTCATTAACATCCAAGGCGATGAACCGTTGGTCGATCCAGGTTTAATCAACAAGATCGTCGAAAAACTCCGCTCGAATCGCAGAATCGACATCGTTACGGCCGCACATCCCTTCACCGATGCAACCGAAGCAAAATCACCGCACCAAAACAAAGTCGTCGTCGACCGAAATAATTGCGCTCTTTACTTCTCACGAAGCCTTATCCCCTACCCCGCCGACCGTTTCCATCTTCGCCATCTGCGGCACCAGGGCATTTACGGTTTTCGCCGCGATGCGCTGCTCCAATTTGTAAAATGGAAACCGACTCCGCTGGAGCGCGCCGAGTCGTTGGAGCAATTGCGCGCATTGGAAAATGGTGTAACAGTTCATGTGCTCATCACCAGACATGGTTCGCCTGGCGTGGATACGCCGGCTGACGCAAAAGCGCTGGAGCAAAAACTCGCTCGTGCACAACGGAGTGCTCGCTCCAGATGAAATACATTTTTGTTACTGGTGGCGTGGTCAGTTCGTTAGGCAAGGGCTTGACCGCGGCCTCGCTCGGCACGTTGCTCGAGGCGCGCCGGATACGCGTTGTTCTTCAAAAGTTCGATCCTTATCTTAACGTCGATCCCGGGACGATGAACCCATTCCAGCACGGGGAAGTTTACGTGCTCGACGACGGCGCTGAGACGGATCTCGATCTTGGGCATTACGAGCGCTTCACCAATTGCGTCCTCACCCGACACAACAACCTGACCAGTGGGCAGGTTTACGAGACAGTGATCTTAAAGGAGCGGAGGGGCGATTATCTTGGCAAGACCGTGCAGGTAATCCCGCATGTTACTGATGTAATTAAGGATCGAATCCGGGAACTGTCCGACGAAAGTAAGTACGACGTGGTTATCACCGAGATCGGCGGTACGACCGGCGACATTGAAGGTCTTCCATTTATCGAAGCAATCCGGCAATTCATTCTCGAAGTCGGTCCGCAAAACGTGGTGAACATGCACGTCACACTTGTTCCGTACATCAAGGCCGCGCACGAGTTAAAAACAAAACCGACACAGCAAAGCGTAGCCAAGCTGCGCGAGATCGGCTTGCAGCCGCAGGTGTTAATTTGCCGCACGGAAAGGCCGCTAGATCGCGATGTGCGTCGCAAATTGTCGATGTTCTGCAACGTTTCCGAAAAGGCCGTGGTCGAGGAGCTCGACGTCGAGCACACGATTTACGAAGTGCCTTTAACTCTGCATGCTGAAGGACTTGACCAACTGGTATGCGACCTTTTGCATTTGGAAACGCCTGCGCCTGATCTGGCAGACTGGCGGAAATTCGTCGAGCGGGTCGTCAGTCCAAAACGGCGCAGCAAGATCGCAGTAGTCGGCAAATACATGGAGGTCCGCGATGCTTACAAGAGCATCTACGAATCACTCACACACGCTGCCGCGAGTGAGGACTGCGGAATTGATCTAAAACTTATCGATGCGGAATCGCTGGAGCAGAGCGTCGACGCCCAATTAAAAGATGTGGATGGCGTTCTGATTCCTGGCGGATTTGGCGTGCGCGGAGCTGATGGAAAAATCAATGCTGCGCGTTATGCGCGCGAGCGCAAAATTCCCTATCTCGGTCTTTGTCTCGGCATGCAGGTGGCGACGATTGAATTCGCAAGGAATGTCTGCGGAATCAAAGACGCGAACAGCACCGAGTTCGACAAGGACACTACAGAACCGGTCATTTCGTTGCTGGAAGAGCAACGCGGCGTCCGTAATAAAGGTGCAAGCATGCGGCTGGGCACATGGCCAACTAAGATTGTCCCAGGCACGCTGGCGGAAACAATCTACGGCGAGACAGAGGTAACCGAGCGGCACCGCCACCGATACGAGTTCAACATGAAATATCGGGATCGAATGAACGCAAAAGGCTTTGTGATTTCAGGAACATCACCGGATGGCGCCCTCGCTGAATTGATCGAGCTTCGCGGCCATCCGTATTTTGTCGGCTGCCAGTATCACCCCGAGTTTCAAAGCAAACCAAATCAGCCCCATCCGCTGTTCAAAGGATTCATTCAGGCGTGTCTCGGGCGACAGACTAGCCGCGTGACGCACGCTCGAGCCGATCAAGAATCGCCGCTCCGAGCCCGTGACCGGGAACTCGTTCCGCAACAATAAGGTCAAGGCCAAGCGCATCTAGCTCCCGCAAGTAACGGAAGAGATTTGTTGCGGCCTCGCGTAGGTCCTCGCGGGCGCTCAAGTGACGGACTGTGGCAAACTTCACGGAGCCGCGGTCTCCACTTCGCCGCTGGGCGATCTGGAGATCACCGTTTTTTGGTGCGTTCCACGCCAGCAATCCGACCCGCTTATTTTTCTCCGGCGAAAATGACTTCGCATTCTCAATCAGGCGCAACGGTGTTTTCGGCGCATAATGCAAGGGAAATTGTCCCGGTGCCGAGATGTTCCGTGTCGGTAATGCGACGATATTGATCTCCGCAAATTCCGATAATTGCTCGGCAGTAATCGGCCCGCGACGCAAGATATCGATGCTGTTTGCGCGCAGACTCACAATTGTCGATTCAACTCCGTGGTCTGTGGGTCCGGCGTCGATGATCAGCGGGATTCGTTCGTCAAGTTCATCGAGCACGTGTTGCGCTGTCGTCGGACTTACCCGGCCGAAACGATTTGCGCTCGGCGCGGCAAGCGGTTTTCCAAACAGCCGAACCATTTCGGTAAAGACTGCATGCTCGCTGATGCGCACCGCGACGGTATCAAGACCCGCAGTAACGATTTCAGGAACGATCCCGCGCTTCGGCAAAACTATCGTGAACGGCCCCGGCCAGAATCTGTGGGTTAGTTTTGAGATCAGGTGTTGATCGTGCTCCGGCAGGTGGGCAATTTTGTCGAGCCACTCGCGGTTCGGTAGATGAACGATCAACGGATCGAAGCGGGGTCGTTCCTTCGCTTCAAAGATTTTCGCAACAGCGATTGGGTTCAACGCGTCAGCAGCGAGTCCGTAAACCGTTTCGGTGGGAAGCGCGACGATTTCGCCTCTGCGCAACAGTTCAACCGCCGCAGCGCGGTCGGTTGAAATCACTGTTTTCACTTTGGCAACTTCACAGCAAGCACGCTGTCGCTTTGCTTCCTGCGAAACGCTTCGACGTTCTTGCGAATCTTTTCATCCGAAAGCGCGAGAATCGCAGCCGCGAGAAGCGCTGCGTTTTTTGCGCCCGCCTCGCCTATTGCCAATGTACCAACGGGAATACCACCCGGCATTTGAGCAGTGGATAAGAGAGAGTCGAGTCCTTGAAGTTTTGACTGAATTGGAACACCGAGAACGGGTAGCCACGTATGAGCAGCAATGACTCCGGCCAAATGCGCTGCGCCGCCAGCGCCGGCGATGATCACTCGCAATCCGCGATAGGCAGCTTTTCGCGCGAAATCTGCGGTCGCATCAGGGGTTCGATGAGCAGATAGGACGCGCGCTTCATTCGGCACGCCGAGATCATCGAGCGTTTCCACCGCGTGGCGCATCGTTTCCCAGTCCGATTTGCTGCCCATGATAATAGCGACAATAGGGTTAGTTTGAGCCATGTGAATTCGCGGAAAGCTAACAGCTTCCCCTACAGGATTCTAGCGTTCAGCGCAATCGCGGCTGATTTGGAAATTGCCTTTGGTCATTGATATTGTTGCATGAAGGTGACCGACAAGTCGGTCGTTCTCATCGGCATGATGGGCGCGGGAAAATCGGCCGTTGGACGTTGTCTGCAGCGACGAACGAAGCTGGCCTTGCTCGATATTGACGACATCATTGCGTCGAAATTCGGCGCGTCGATCGGCGAGATCTTTTCAAAATATGGCGAGCAAGCCTTTCGTGAAGCGGAAACTCAAGCGCTTCGCGGGCTGACAACGACGGAACAAACGATCATCGTCACGGGCGGCGGAATCGTATTGCGTAAAGAGAATGTAGATTTCCTAAAACGGCTGGGCGTCCTCGTGTGGCTGGACGGGAAGGAAGCAATGCTTTTCGAACGTGCCTCGCAAGCGAGCACTCGGCCGCTGCTGCAAGGCGAGAATCCACGAGAGGCGTTCGCGCAAATGGTACATGCGCGGCTGCCACTTTACGCCAAAGTCGCACATATTCGCGTCGACACATCGGTGCTTACGGATGATGAAGTTGCGGTGGCAATTTTGAGTAAGCTTAGAAGAATTGGCACAATTAGAGAGTAGAACCACCGATCGCGCGTATATAATGGCCATTCAAACTTCGAGAGCGGAATTGAAGGCACAGCTCGTGTCGTATGTTCAACGGATTGGTTTCAATTCGTGTCGCATAGCGGCTTGCAGGGCGCCGGCGCATGCAACGGAATTTCGCGAATGGCTGCGGGAAGGCGAACATGGCGAAATGAATTACATGGAGCGCGGCGAAGAGAAACGCTGCGATCCACACAAAGTTCTGCCCGGCGCGCGATCGATCGTTGTGTTGGCGCTGAATTATTTTCAGGGTGAAGAAGAACGGCCGTCATCCCGACCAGTCGGGACTACAGGACGGATTGCACGGTACGCTTGGGGCGACGACTACCACGATGTGATCGAGGCAAAGCTCGATAAAATCGACTGGTTTCTTCGCCGCTTCGGTGGACAGCAAAAATGTTATGTCGATACTGGCCCTATTTTGGAACGCGACCACGCCGCGCAAGCCGGTATCGGCTGGCATGGTAAAAATACAATGTTAATCGATGAAACGCTCGGGACCTGGTTCTTTCTTGCTGAAATTTTAACGACGCTCGAATTGCCGCCGGATCAACCAGTCTCCGATCGTTGCGGAACGTGCGAGCGCTGCATCAAAGCATGTCCGACCGGAGCAATTACTGCTCCGCATCGACTCGATGCACGCCGCTGCATCTCTTATCTGACGATTGAGTTAAAAGGGGCGATTCCGCTGGAGCTTCGCCCGCTTATCGGAGATCGAATTTTCGGTTGCGACGATTGTCTGGATGTCTGTCCATGGAACCGGTTCGCGCATATTTCCCACGAAACAGCTTTCTCCGCACGCCAATCGACGATCGGCATGTCGTTGCGGGACTATTTGGAACTGACTGAAGCCGCCTTCCGCGAGGTTTTCAAAAATTCACCGATTAAACGAATCAAGCGTCGCGGCTTTCTGCGCAATGTGTGTGTCGCGTTGGGTAACGCAGGTGACGCGTCTGATCTTCCAGCGCTCGAACGCGCCGCAACCGATCCGGAACCACTGATCGCAGAGCACGCCGCTTGGGCCATTCAGCGGATTCTGGAACGGAGTCGAGCATCATTTACCCGAACTTTGCTGAATCCAAGCGCACTATTCACTGCATCTCATCGTTGACCGTTGTGAACAGGTGCGTTTTCCGAACGTCCAAAGTGAGATAGTTTCCCTCCCGCTAAGCCAGCATCGTATGCATCAAGCCTTGACCGCTCCTCCAGTTGCCCAAGAGGTGAAAAGGCGGCGCTTGCGTCGCAGGCGTTACATTGTTTTCGGCTCGGCTGGGGCGGTCTTGCTTCTGATCGTTGGACTGTTCGTTGCAAGCAAACGCGAGAAGCCGATTCCGGTAACAACTGAGAAGGCCGTGCGCAAAACGATTCTGCAAACAGTCTCGGCGACGGGCAAAGCGCAACCCGAGACGGAAGTGAAGATTTCGCCGGAAGTGGCGGGCGAAATTATCGAAGTGCCGGTTGAAGACGGAAAGTCGGTCAAGAAGGGCGATCTCCTGGTGAAGATCAAGCCGGATTCGTACAAGGCGTTGCTCGAACAACAGGAAGCGGCGATCAGCGCTGCCAAAGCAACCAATCTTCAGCAAAAGGCGACGATGGTGAAGACGGAGCAGGATCTAAAGCGGGCCGAGGACATGTACGCCAAAAAGACGATCTCAATCCAGGAGTTTAACGCCGCGCAAGCGGCGTCGGACGTGGCGAAGAACACCTACGAGAGTTCGTTGCACGAAATCGAACGCGCCGAGGCCGGCTCGAGCCAGGCGCGCGATCAACTTTCCAAGACGACGGTGTATTCGCCGATCGATGGGACGGTGACAATTTTGAACAGCAAACTCGGTGAGCGAATCGTGGCGACGGGACAATTCGCCGGCACCGAAGTGATGCGCGTGGCCGATCTCAATCACATGGAAGCGCGGGTGGACGTTAACGAGAACGACGTGGTGAATGTGAAAGTAGGCGACAAGGCGAATGTGAAGATCGACGCTTATGGGGATCGCAGGTTTCACGGCAGCGTTTACCAGATCGCCAACACCGGAAAGACAACAGGCGCAGGCACGCAGGAAGAGGTGACTAACTTCGAGGTCAAAATTCGAATCGAGGATCGCGATGTGACATTGAAGCCGGGATTGAGCTGCACGGCGGATATTGAAACCAATGTCGTGAAGGACGCCGTAGCCGTCCCAATGCAAGCGGTCACGATCCGGACCGGCGATAGCAATTTGAGCCCAGAGGAAATCGAAAAGAAAAAACAAAAGGCCGCGGCACGCGACAAAGGCGACAACAATGCCGAGTTCGTGAACCAAAAACAGGAAAAGGCTGCGCAGAAAGAAGAGCGCGAAAAATTGTCCAAGGTTGTTTTTCTGAAAAAGGGAAGCAAAGCGCAGCTGGTCAAAGTCACGACCGGAATTTCGGACGACACCTACATGGAAATCAAAAGTGGCGTACAGCCAGGTGATGAAGTGATCTCGGGAAGCTACAGTGCGATCAGTCGAAAATTGAAGGAAGGCGCCAAAGTTACTTACGACAAAGAAACGTCGAAGTAATTGTCGATCTTGCGATGGAGACGCGCAATTCCGTTAGCCCGGTTGGCCCGCTCGTCATCCACATTGAAAACATCACGAAGGATTATGTGATGGGAGAAGAAATCGTGCGCGCATTGCGCGGCGTTTCGTTGCAAATTCATCGCAACGAATACATCGCGATCATGGGTCCGAGCGGCAGCGGGAAATCGACACTGATGAACATGCTGGGTTGTTTGGACACGCCGACCTCGGGTCGCTACGAATTCAACGGCAGGAACGTGGCCGAGATGAACGACGACGAACTCGCGGCGATTCGAAATCGCGAGATCGGGTTTGTGTTTCAAACATTCAACCTGCTGCCAAGATCGACATCGCTGCGCAATGTCGAGCTGCCGCTCATCTACGCCGGGATCGATCCGGAGACGCGCGAGCAACGAGCGGCGGAAGTCCTGGCCGATGTCGGCTTGGGCGATCGGATTCATCATAAGCCTAACGAGCTCTCGGGCGGTCAGCGCCAGCGCGTGGCTGTCGCGCGTGCGCTTGTGAACAGGCCCTCCATCATTTTGGCTGACGAACCGACTGGCAACCTCGATTCCAAGACCGGCGAAGAGATCATGGCACTATTCGAAGATTTGTATCAACGCGGGAACACGATCATTCTCGTCACGCACGAGCGCGACATTGCCGCACATGCGCGGCGCACCATACACTTGCGGGATGGTTTGATCGAAAGCGACCACGCCGGATTTATTCCGGAGGTCGATATGGCTACCGTCGGTTAAAATCGACATGAAACGTTTTCTCTACGAACTGGGCGAGAGTTGGAAAATCGCGGTGGCGCAAATGCGCTCGAACATGACGCGCTCAACTCTCACCGCGCTCGGCGTCATCATTGGGATTGTCGCGGTGACGCTAATGGGAACGGCGATCGGCGGGATCTCCATCGGTTTCGATAAGAGCATGGCCGTGCTCGGGGATGATGTACTCTACGTAACGCAATGGCCATGGAAGCCGGTGGACGATTGGTGGAATTATCGCGACCGGAAGAAAATCAAAACGGAATACGCCGAGCCGCTCAATCGGATGATTGAGAAAACGCCGAACTCGAATCTCATCGTCGCTGTGCCGACCTCGAATGTGTTTCGCTCGATCAAATACGGCGGCAATCAAGTGGACAACGTCTTCGTGCTCGGGACGACTTCGGATTTCATCGTAACATCGACTATCGATTGCAAAGAAGGCCGCTTCTTCAGCGAGATGGAATCGCGCGGCGGCGCCAGCGTTGTGGTGATTGGCTACGACGTGGCGGATGCGTTGTTTCCCTCGGAGAGTCCGATCAACAAGTCCGTTTTGATCAACGGCCAGCTCTTCAGGGTGATCGGCGTAAACACGCGTCAGGGAACATTCCTTGGTTTGTTCAGCTGGGATTCGATGGTGGCGATGCCCTTGGGCGCATTTAATAAATACTTTTCCACGAACACGGAATCGGATGTCCGCGTAAAAGTAAAAGACAAAACGAAACTGACCGACGCGAAAGACGAGCTGACCGGTTTGATGCGGCGCGTGCGCGGTTTGGCACCGGAAAAGAAAGACGACTTCTCAATCAATGAACAGCAGGCATTCAAAAGTACGCTCGATCCAATAAAGAATTCGATCGCCGTCGCGGGATTGTTCATCACCGGGCTTTCATTGTTTGTCGGCGCAATCGGCATTATGAACATCACGTTCGTGAGTGTGAAGGAGCGGACAAAGGAGATTGGGACACGTAAAGCGCTGGGTGCACGGCGGCGCACAATCTTGTTGCAATTTCTCATCGAATCGACTGCGCTGTGTCTCCTGGGCGGATTTATCGGACTCACATTTGCCTACGTGATGTGTTTTGGAATCGGAAAAGCATTTCCATCGTTCCCAATTAATTTTTCGGCCGGTCTTGTGATCGCGAGCATGATCGTTTCGGTTATGACCGGACTTATTTCCGGGTTCGCGCCAGCGTGGACGGCCTCGCGCCTCGATCCGGTAACAGCATTGAGATACGAGTAAGATCGACATGTTGTTTAGCGAGATGATCAAAATGGCGCTGGGTTCGCTCGGCGTGAATAAGCTGCGCTCGAGCTTGACGATGCTCGGGATCACAATCGGCGTCTTCTCGGTTATCTCCGTCATGACTGCGATCGGTGCCTTGCAATATGCGATCGAAAACGGGATCAGTTTTCTCGGCTCGAACATTTTTCAATTCGCGAAATATCCGGCGAACGTGAGCGCGAGCGGCGACGTCCGAGAAAAGTATCGGAACCGTCGCAACATCACTTACCAGCAGGCGTTGCATTACTACCGGCTGATGGAGGGCGAGGCGCGCGAGATTTGCCTGAAATGTTTCGCCTACGAAGTGAAGGGACAGGCTGTTTACAACGGCGTGAAAACGACCCCGAGTCTTCTCGTCGTGGGATCGAATCGCAGTTTCCTAACGGCGAATGCGTTCACGCTAGGTTACGGCCGCAATCTTAACGACGAAGACGTCGATCTTTCACGTCGTGTCATCGTCGTCGGAAAGACGATCGAGAAACGGTTGTTTCCGCATGAGACACCGATCGGCAAAATTATTCGGATGACTGGTCACACCTACACCATCGTCGGCGTGCTCGCTGAAAAGGGAACCGCGTTTGGTCAAAGTCAGGATGATATTTGCATTATGCCAATCACGCGGTTCTTCGAGGACTTCGGCGAAGCCAAACGCACGGTTAACATCGCGACGCAGGCCTTTTCGGCCGACACCTACAATCGGGTGTTCGACAAAGGCGTCAGCGCGATGCGCATCGCGCGCGGTTTGCAGGCGAACCAGGAGAATGATTTTGAGATTTATTCCAACGACTCGCTCAAGAGCGCGTTCGTGAATGTCGCGGGCATTGTGCGCATCGGCGCCTTTGTTATCAGTTTCATCGCGCTCCTCGCTGCGGGAATCGGCATCATGAACATCATGCTGGTGAGCGTCACCGAACGGACCAAGGAAATTGGTGTGCGCAAATCGATCGGCGCGCGTAGCCGCGATATTTTGCGGCAGTTTCTGACCGAGGCCGTTTTCATTTCCGAGGCTGGCGGTGTGCTGGGAATCATTCTCGGAATCGTCGCCGGCGATCTGCTGGCAGCATGGCTCAAAGTCGACCTGATTTTCCCTTTCGGCTGGGCAATTGCCGGTCTTCTTGTCTGCTCGGCAATCGGTATCGGCTTCGGTTTATATCCAGCGTATCGCGCGGCTAATCTCGATCCGATCGAGGCCCTCCGCTACGAATGAGAATCGCATTCAGCAGATGCGTCGATGAGCGAAGAAGAAAACAACCTATGATCTCTTCAATTGCGCTTTCAGCGCTGGGTTAGATGGCGCACTCGGATTCCTGAGGCGATGCCCCAGCCTATCATGAGACCGCGACTTTATCGCTAAACGGCGAGCAGCGTCTCTGCCTAATTTTTAGTCCAAGCCGAGTGCCTTAAATGTCGCGTCGACGTGTTTGAAATGCATGTCGAGCGAGCAAAGCCGGTCGACTTCCGACGCTGAAAGCTTCGAAGCGATTTCCGGTTCGCGTTTTGCGTTTTCGGCAAATGTCCCCTCGCCCTTCCAGGTTTTCATCGCGGCGCGTTGCACGGCTTCGTACGCGCTCTTCCGCTGCGCGCCCGCCCGTGTAAGTGCGAGCAAGATCGATTGGCTGAAATACAGGCCCTTCGTCAGAGCGAGGTTTTGCGCCATTCGCTCCGGATAAACCTGCAATTTTTCGACGATGTCTCGCAATTTCGCGAGCATATAATCAAGCAGTATGCATGAGTCCGGCAGAATGATTCGCTCGGCGCTCGAGTGACTGATATCGCGCTCGTGCCATAGCGCCACGTTCTCCAACGCAACCACCGCGTTCCCGCGAATCACACGCGCTAGACCACTCAAACGCTCGCTTGTGATCGGGTTGCGCTTGTGCGGCATGGCCGAACTGCCTTTCTGTCCTTCCCCGAAGAATTCTTCCACTTCGAGAACTTCGGTGCGCTGCAGATGACGAAACTCCGTTGCCCAACGATCGATGCTGGAGGCAATCACGGCGAGCGTAGTCATGAATTCCGCGTGGCGATCGCGCTGCACGATCTGGGTCGAAAGCGTTGCCGGTTTTAATCCGAGCTTCTCGCAGACCGTGCGTTCAACTTCTGGATCGATGTGCGCGTGTGTGCCAACTGCTCCGCTTATTTTGCCGACGCGGATGCGCTCGCGTGTTTGCGTGAGCCGCTCCTCGGAGCGCCCGAATTCGTCATACATCAGCGCGAGCTTAAGGCCGAATGTGATCGGCTCGGCATGCACACCGTGGCTGCGCCCGATCATGGGGGTCATTTTGAACCGGCGCGCCTGTTTGGCGATTGCCGTTCGCAGTGAATCCAAATCGTCGAGGAGAATTTTGCACGACTCCGTCAGCTGGGCGGCGAGAGTCGTATCCAATAGATCCGATGACGTCAAACCCTGATGGATCCAGCGCGATGCCGGGCCGACCGATTCAGCTACGTTCTCGAGAAACGCGATGACGTCGTGGTTCGTGCGCTGTTCGATCTCCAAGATCTTAGGGATTGAAAATCGCGCCTGCTTCCGAATTTCCGCAGCGTCCTCCTTTGGAATCTGGCAAAGGTCCGCCATCGCCTCGCAGGCCAGCACCTCAATCTCCAGCCAGATCTGGAACTTGCGTTCGTCCGACCAGATTTTGCTCATTTCTGGCCGGGAATAACGGTCGATCACTGCGTTAAGATAAAAGCGACCGACTTACGCGAAAAGTGTTTTGTTGATGCGGTCGCTGCCTCAGCCTCGACCCGTTGGCATGAAAACGAAAGGCCGCTGACGACAGCGGATAACTACAGTACGACCTCCATCGAATTCGAGGTGCCGCGGTGGATCACCCGCGGAAGGCTAACAGACGCGAGCGCGCAGGAAACGCCCGTTGTCGTGCAACCGCACCCGACCGCTGGCAAGAAGATCGGCGACCGTTGCTACCGTCTCCCTGCTGCTGTTAGTGCAGGAACTCACTGCCAGGATGAGATCACCCAGCGAAAGCCTGCTGCGCGCCTTTAGAATTTGCCGATTTCTTTTCATATTGCGTCCGTTTCTTCCGAAAGCAGTTCCGGTGCCATTCCCCATTGCGAATATCTCCTCCATAAATACCATGCAGTTATTCACTCCTTGTGCACTTTAGAACTGACCGCCGAGCGACACTTTTGTTCAATTTTCAAACACAAAAATGTTCGGCGCGCTCTTACCGGCAGGGGGCAAGTTTTAGTTCGGCGGCGCCACCAAGGAGAGACGGCTTCTCGGCCATCTGAGGGGGGCACGACGGTCTGGAACCCGGCTCTCCTTGCCGTGTTTACGCGCCGAAACGGGGCTTGGTCAGCCGCATCACGACGAAATACAGAACGCACAACACCAGCACGGCTGCGACGATGAGATGCGATTTCGCTTTCAATGCCAGGGCCATTCCCGCCGGATCCCGCAACATCTCGGGCGTGATTACCGTTTGTCCAAACCAGGCCAGCACCCCACACCACAGAGCCGAGCCGACAATCGTCATTATACTGAAAGTGGTGAAGTTCATCCGAACGATGCCTGCGGGAATCGAGATCAGATGGCGGACAACCGGGAGCAGCCGCGCAAAAAAGATTCCACCGGCTTCGTAACGGGCGAGCCACTGCTCGGTCCGTATTAATTTCGCTTCGCTGATCATGAAAAGGCGGCCCCATTTCACGATGACGATGCGCCCCAGCCAACGTGAGACCCAGTAAGTCATGCTCGCCCCCAGCCACGAGCCAAACGTGCCCGCGGCGATCACTCCCCACACATTAAATCTTCCCTGCGTGGCAAGAAACGCCGCCGGCGGAATGACAATCTCACTCGGCACGGGAAAGATGGAACTTTCCATTGCCATGAGGAGGATGATGCCAGGATAACCCCATTCCTGAACCCAGCCGAACCAGATTTGCAGTAGATGATGCATATTGTCATTCCGAGCCCTTCGACTACCCTCAGGGCAAGCTCCGTCAAGGGAATCTCTCGATTCGAGCCGAATGAATTCGCCTTAGTTCAGTCTAAAATCCGCAATCCGCAATTCGAAAGCCAAATGTCGATTTATCGGCGCGTTCTCCGCTACTACCGGCCGTTCTTGGGGCAAACGATCTTCGGATTGTGCCTGGCGATTATCGGGACAGGCCTGAACCTGCTCAAGCCGTGGCCATTCAAGGTCATCGTTGACGACTTTCTGCGTGCAGGATCAGCGATCCGCGCAGACTGGCGCAAGTGGGTTCTGCTGCTGTGTCTAACGCTAATCGGTATCCAGCTCCTTTGGGGAATCATCAATTGGATCACGAGTTATTTGTTCGTAAAAATCGGGCTACAGGCGTTGCTTAAGCTGCGCACCGATTTGTATTCGCACCTTCAACGGCTTTCACTGAAATTTCACGACGCGCGCCGATCGGCCGATTCCAGCTTTCGCGTCGCTTACGATTCGCAGGCCATTCAAACGATTTACAATAAAGGTCTAACCGGCGTGTTCAGCTCGGTCGTCACACTCATTGGCACGTTCGCGATTATGGTGCGGCTCGATTGGCAGTTAACATTGCTTTCGCTGGCCATCATTCCGGCGATTGTCGCGACGATCTATCTGTTCGCTCATCGAATCCGCCGTGAATCGACGTCGATTCAGGAACAGGAGAGCGCTGTTCTGGTTCAAGCGCAGGAAGGACTGAGTTCGATCCGGATGGTGCACGCGTTCGGGCGCGAGGAGTTTGAAGTCCGCCAGTTTCAGCAACAAGCACGCCAGAGCTTACAAGCCAACTTGCGGCTGACTTTGACCAACGTGAACAGCGCGCTTGTAATCAGCACGCTAATGGTAGTCGGCACAGCGGTGATGTATTACATCGGCACACTCCATGTTCTGGCGGGTACGCTCACACTCGGCTCACTTCTGGTTTTCAGCGCATATCTCCTGATGCTCTACCAACCACTCGAATCGCTAACATACACAGCCTGGGCAATGGAAGGCGCCACTGCAGGTGCGAAACGATGCTTCGAAGTCCTGGATCGAGAGGACGACGTGGTTGATTCCCCAGCCGCTGTTGCCATTTCATCCGCTCGAGGGGCAATTGCATTCGAAGCAGTAAGTTTCGGCTACAGGCCAGATCGATGCATTTTGCGGAACATCGATCTTTGCATCGAACCAAATCAAATCGTTGGGCTTGTTGGTGGCACCGGGGCCGGCAAGAGCACACTGCTCAGCCTCGTGCCACGTTTTTACGATCCGACATCAGGTTCAATCACAATTGATGGCTGCGATATTCGCCAGATCACAAAGAAAAGCTTGCGGGCACAGATCGCGATTGTGCTGCAGGACACGTTGCTGTTCTCGACAACGGTTCGAGAAAACATCGCGTATGGCCGACCGGCCGCGACCGACGATGAAATTATTGAGGCGGCGCGTCGGGCACAGGCCGACGAGTTTATTCGGCAGATGCCTCAGGAATACGACAGCCTTGTCGGCGAAAGGGGAGGACATCTTAGTGTCGGTCAGCGACAGCGCATTGGAATCGCACGAGCATTTCTGAAAAACGCGCCAATCCTGTTACTTGACGAACCGACTTCGGCGCTCGATCCGAGCACCGAATCTGCGATTATGGAAACGATCAAGGAATTAATGCGCGGCCGGACAACGTTGATCGCAACACATCGCCTGGCGACGATTCATAATCTTGATCAAATCATCGTGCTCCAAAACGGCAATATCGTGGAACAAGGCCGCGGCGCGGAACTCGTCGCGCGCGGGGGCGTTTACGCAAAACTTTACAGTTCGGGAAATTTTCCCCGTGAGCAACGTTAGGGAAGACCGACACGTCGAAGGCGATTGGTGGCCAGAGCCAGTTCCGGCCAACGTGGAGTTTGGCGTGGGATTTTATTGCGAGACCGCCCAAATCTTTCGCAAGCTCCGCAGCAAACAACCGCACGCAGTAATCATCGGCAAGCACGTGTCATGTTATGCGGGCTGCTCATTCGCGATCGGCGAGAATGGCCATTGCACGATCGGTGATTTCACCCTGCTCAACGGCGCACTCATTATGGCGGAGGAGAAAATCGAAATTGGATCGCATTGTCTTGTTTCGTGGAACGTCGGTGTCGCCGATTCCGATTTTCATCCTCTTGCGCCCGCACAGCGCCTGATCGACGCACAAGCTCTTGCTCCCTATTTCAAGAGCCGCCCCGCCCGTCCTAAATTGAAAACCGTTCCTGTTAAAATTTTCGACAACGTCTGGATCGGAATGAATGCCGTAATTTTGAAAGGTGTCACGATCGGTGAAAACTCAGTTGTCGCCGCGGGCTCAGTGGTCACAAAGAGCGTTGAGCCGAATACAGTCGTTGCGGGCAATCCAGCCGTTGTGGTCCGGCAATTGTGATCGGTGATCAGACAGATGCATTGCCGACGCGCACCCCGTTGACTGTTCACTGATCACGTCCTCGGATATGAAACGCAAACGCATCGTCGTCATGGGCTTTATGGGATCGATGCCGATCGCAGGCGTGATCTGGCAGCATGTTCATTACGTCGTCGGTCTGCAGCGCCTCGGGCACGATGTTTATTACATCGAAGACTCCGCGCGTCTCCCGTACAACCCGGAAACCTTCGAAGTTACCAACGAGTTCGATTATGCGGCTCGCCTTCTAAGCCGGCTGTCGCGAGAATTCGGGTTCAAGACTCGGTGGGCATTTTGCGCACGCTATCTGCCAGGCAATCCGACGGCGGGCCTGCCATTACAAAAAATCCGACAGCTGTATCGTGAGGCTGACGCGATCCTGAACGTTTGCGGGACGCAAGAATTTAATGACGACTTGCTCGTCTCCGATCGAATTCTTTACATCGAGAGCGATCCCGGCGTCGAGCAAATCAAAATCGACAAGAAAGTAAAATCCACAATCCAATATCTGCGCCGGCATCGCGCGCTTTTTACATTTGGCGAAAATATCGGGACGAAAAGTTTTCCAGTTCCAAGGCATGGATTCAGGTGGCTTCCAACCCGCCAACCGGTGGTGACCGACTTGTGGAAAACAGAGCGAACTCCTGCAGGTGCTGCAATGTTCACGTCAGTAGCAAACTGGTCCACGAGCGGCTTAAAAGATATTTGGTGGCGCCGTGAGAAATATCTCTGGAGCAAGTCGCGCGAATTTCTTCGATTCGTTGCCGCGCCAGCCAAAGCCGGCGAAACATTTGAATTAGCGACAAACATCGACGACGACGCAACCCGTAGAAGATTTGAACGAAACGGTTGGCGACTGCGGTGTCCGCTGCAAATGAGCGTTGATTACTGGCTGTATCGCGATTACATCCAACGCTCCAAAGGCGAGTTCACCGTAGCTAAGGACCAATACGTGCGGCTCAACACCGGGTGGTTCAGCGACCGCAGCGCGTGCTATCTGGCAGCGGGTCGCCCAGTTATTACCCAGGAAACGGGTTTCACTAAGATTTGCGGCGGGAAAGCAGGCCTCTTATCCTTTCGGTCTGTTGATGAGATTGTTGACGCAGCGAAACAAATCAATCGCGATTACGCGAAGCATTCCCGAGCTGCTTATGATATTGCCCGCGAATTCTTCGAAGCAGAAAACGTGCTTAAATCGATTCTCGATCGCGCCGAAATTTGAGCTGATCTTGAGGTGAACTGCAGGCGATTGCTTTGAAAGCTGCAAGCAATGATTTTTAGTTGTCCACGGCGGCTTCGCCAAGTGTTTTCCCGCACTCAATGAATTTGAACGCATGACGCATGTGGCATGTCAGTATGTCGCCAAAGGCCAGTTGGAAATTCGCATCCGCATCTTGATTTTCGATTACGCTGTTTAAAGTTTCCAACCCTTCTGTTAATGAAACCTGTCTTTGTTACTATTTCTGTTGTTTTGCTGCTCTCGCCGATTTTAGAGGGACAGCAAAGCACGCCAGCGCTTCCCCCTGTTGAACCCCAAGTTCCAGGGGAGCAGCCGGGGCCATCAAGATCGAGTCCACCTGGGCAAGCAATCGTTCCGGTTCCAGTTCCGATTGCCCCGCCAAAACCAAACGGCCCAGTTCAGAAAAGTCTTGTGCGAATCACAGCGACTTCTGTCGAGCCTGACTACAGGGCGCCGTGGAATGCAGGAGCGCTCCAGCGCGGGGTGGGCGCCGGCTTTGTCGTAAGTGGCAATCGCATTATGACAAACGCGCACGTGGTTGCCAATAGCCGCTACGTAACGGTCGAACGCGACGGTGATCCAAACAAATATCCGGCGACGGTGCAATTCATCGCGAATGACTGCGATCTGGCACTCATCACCGTGTCTGCTCCGGATTTTTTCAAAAACATGATTCCGCTGAAATTTGGCGGAATTCCTACGCTGGAGTCCACCGTCTCGGCCTATGGTTATCCAATCGGCGGCGAACGGATGTCGGTTACAACTGGAATCGTGTCGCGAATTGATTTCCAGCTCTATACACATTCGTCGGTTGATCAGCATCTGGCGATCCAGATCAGTGCGCAGATCAACCCGGGCAACAGCGGTGGCCCGGTGATGCAGGACGGCAAAGTCGTCGGCGTCGCATTTCAAGGCTACAGCGGCGATGTCGCGCAAGGGGTCGCCTACATGATTCCCACTCCGGTCATCAACAGGTTTCTAAAGGACATCAGCAACGGCCATTATGACGAATACCCCGATCTCGCAATCACCTATGCGAAATTACAAAATCCAGCGCAAAGAAAGTTTCTCGGATTAAAAGATGACGATCGCGGGGTGCTGGTGAGCTCTGTGGTCGCGGCTGGGCCGTCGGATGGAATTCTACGGTCGGGTGACGTGCTTCTTGCGGTCGATGGTCACCCCATCGCGAGCGATGCTAGTGTCGAACTGGAAGGCGAGCGCGCCCAGTTCGAGGAGGTCGTCGAACGAAAGTTCAAGGGTGATTCCGTCAAGTTCGACATCTTGCGCGACAAGCAGCCCACGAAGGTGACGATTAACTTGTACAAGCCCTGGCCGTACTCGATTCAGGGCCACAGCTACGACGTGCGACCGCGCTATGTCCTTTATGGCGGTTTGCTTTTTCAACCCCTGAGCCTGGACATGCTGGAAGCATATCGGTCATCTGATCTGCGCCTTCGTCATTTCTTCGAATATTTCATTCTGGAGCAAATTTATTTGCAGCATCCTGACGTGATTGTGCTGGCTAACATTTTGCCGGATCCAATTAATAGCTATCTGGCGCCCTACCGCGGTGCAATCGTGGATGAAATAAACGGCAAGAAAATTCGAACTCTCGACGAATTGGCAAAGGCTTTTGCTGAAGCGCCCGAACGGCTGGTCATTCGCATGATCGGTGACGGACCTCCGCTAGTGCTTGATCGTAATAAGATCGAGAGTGCGCGCGAACGCATCAAGACGCGTTACAATGTAGCGAAAGAGCAAAATCTCGAGGAGCGACCGGCATCAGACGCCCCGAAACAAGCGAACAAAACTTAGAATGCTAAGACACTCTTTTATTACTTTCGGCATCATACTTGTCGGAGTCAGTGGCACCCTGGCTAAAAAAGAATCCGCTATTGCGCCTACGGCAGCCAAGCAAAAACAGCTGGCGCTCGTTCGCGTAAATGTCACCGGCCAGTCGTATGATTATTTTCGGCCCTGGCAAAAGAAGGCGCCGTTTTCAAAACGAGCGCTTGGAGCGGTGTTGTCCAAAGGCCGTGTTCTTGTCACTGCCGACCTAGTTGCAAACCAAAACTATGTCGAACTCGAGCGCGCGGAATCGGGTGAAAAGACGGCGGCTAACGTGCAGGTGATTGATTACGAGGCCAACCTGGCACTTCTTGAACCAACAGAGAAAACATTCCTCAACGGTATTACGCCGCTGGAAATATCACCTGATACGGTGGTTGGTGACCGGCTCGCCGCATGGCAATTGGAACCAAGCGGCGCCTTGCTCGCTACCGAAGGGTTGGTGACAACGGTGCAAATGATGCCTTACCCCATCGACATCGGGGAATTCCTCACATACCGCGTCAGTATCCCGATGCAATATCGGGAGAACAGTTACACGGTTCCCCTGGTTAAAAACAATAAGCTGGCCGGATTGCTACTCCGTTACGACTCGCGATCTCAACTGCTGGACGCGATCCCCGCGCCAGTTATCACACATTTTCTAAAGGAAGCCGAAAGCCAGAATTATCGTGGTTTTCCCTCCGCTGGATTTTCATTTTTTTCGACCCGCGATCCGCAACTGCGTGAGTTCGCCGGAGAAACAGGAAAAAACGCGGGCGTTTATGTCACGAATGTGGAAGCAGGCACGCCGGCAATGAAGGCCGGACTCCAAGTTGGCGATATCGTGACAGCAATCGGGAATAATGAGATTGACCAGAATGGCAACTATGTGGACCCGCTCTTTGGCAAAATCGAGTTCACCAATCTGCTGACAGCGCACGCTTACGCCGGAGATGTTGTCCCTCTCCACATTCAGCGCAATGGCAAGCCGATGCAGGTAAATGTAACTCTTGAACATCGCGATGCGAAAGACTACGTGAGCCCACCGTATAATCTCGATCAGCCTCCGCGCTATTACGTCCTCGGCGGCTTGATCTTTCAGGAGCTTTCCCGTCAATATCTCAAGGAATGGGGACCGAACTGGCAACGAGAAGCTCCCCAGCGTTTGGTTTATCTAGACCATTTCCAATCCGAGTTCTTTCCCGAACGGAACCGGCGCGTCGTGATTCTCAGCCAGGTCCTCCCGGCCAACAGCACAATCGGCTACGATGATCTTGCGTATCTAACGGTGACGAAAGTGAACGGCAAAGAAATCAAATCGCTGGACGATTTGGCCGAGGCCGTAAAACAACCAATCCAGGGTTTCATTAAGATCGAGACCGAAGAAGATCCAAAACAGATCGAGCTCGACGCGGCACAAGTGGCCGCCGAAGCGCCGGAGCTGCAAGAAAACTACGGTATTTCCTCCCTGCAAAGGCTGCAGTGACCAGTCGCCGCGACCGGCGCCTCACTTCTCTGGCTCTTAATGATTAGCGCAATCGCTATCGGCATTTATCACACGCGGTTTTGCTAAAAAACGTTCGACTTCCTCATTGTAGGTTTCGAATGGGTTTCCCATCACCAGAAAGTCGCGGCTGTCGCAAGCGATGGAGTCCCAGTTAATAACATAGGGAAAATTGCAGCTCTGAAAAAAAGCGACTGCCCGCGCACGACCTGATGCGCGCGTATTAGCTGGAGGAATGCGTGTTGCGCTGGGACGCCGTACGCTGTTGTTCCACTCCGCGATTCGTTTTCCAGGCGTCACGCCAAAGAACAATCCACGGCGCGGATCGATATTGTGATATTCGAGATCGATGCTTTGCAGCCATGGATCGTCCCAGCTTAAACCTTCGGATTCGACAAATGCTTCCAGTAACCATTTCTTTGTAATCCAATCAACGCCGCCAATAAGCGCCTGGCGATTATGTGGGATTGCTTCAAGAACGAATCCCCAGTTTTCCAGTAACCAATTGGTTTCCGCGCTGCTATTGTGCAGGTACTTCTGCGCTACCTGGTGGAATTCCCACTGCACGTCGAGCGCGCCGATCGTTTTCCCGTTCTCAAGACGTACCACCCATCGCTGAGTGGGATCGCGAGAGATGTCACGCGTGCTCTGCACCGCGTCGGCTAGGACAAGATTGCGCGGCAAACGGCCTTCCTCCAGTAATGACAGGACGCAGGCAGTCGTCCCGATTTTTAGCGCATTGGCATACGGGCTCATGTTCGAATCGCCAATGAGCAAATGCAGCCGGCGATATTTTCGGTAATCAGCCAGCGGCTCGTCGCGCGCATTGATAATGGCGCGATTAAATTGCACCCATTGGTAAATGTCGTTCACAATGTGATCCGCGCGCTGACTGAGCTGAAAATTGACCTGGGCTTCCGATTGCGGCGGCTCGAAGTCGAACGCGAGCGGATTCGATTGACCGACTCGCCCCGAGCCAGTAAAAATCTGGCGCGTCGCTAGAAACGTCAGCAGCGTTCCGAGAATTGGAGGCGTGAACTGCGCCTCCCTTTTCATCAGATAATTCTCGTGGCAGCCAAACGTCGCTCCAGTGTGATGATCAACGTTGTTCTTGATGAACGACACACGATCCGCCGCGCCAAGTGCAACCAGGGAAGATTGAAGCAGGTTGTCGCCGGCTAGTTCATAGGTCACAAGATCGTGCAGATGTAAACACTCTGGCGACGCGTATTCGATGTGTCCCATGTCGAGGTAGAGACGTCCGCCATTGAGGAGAAATCCTCCATTTCCCGGCGGTTCCTCGTAATCGCGATAATGCAAATCGATCGTGCCGGCATCCGCCTTTCGAAAGAGATAATTCTTAACCTTTGCCGGCCACAGCTCGGAATTGACGTGCGGTTCGTCTTCACTCAGAAGACAGCCGTATTCGGTTTCGATTCCAACGACCCGATCCATTGCAGGCAATTACGCATCGAATCGCATTTTGGCTAAACGAAAAAGGAACTTCCCCTCACCTTCATCCTCTCCCCAGGAATGAAGGAGAGGCGAATCCCATCACAGCGCATGCGACTCGATCTAGCAAGGCAAGAAAGCCACCTCTCCCTTTTGCAAAGGGAGAGGATTGCGGTGAGCGATTATCTTCGCCGACTTGAACCATAGAGGAGAAGGCTCAAACTTCATCCGATGGCCAAAATTGCTCTTCGCAGTCCTTTTGAAAAAGTGGGTGGCCTCTTTTATTTCGGCCGAATGCTGGACAAAATTCGGCTGCACGCTAAACGCGAGCTACCTCCAGACTATCATGCGAATCTTGGAAAGGGCTTCGACGAAAAGTGTCTGAAATTTCTCGGCATCAACTACGATCAGTTAGTCGAGCGCGTAAAAAAGGATAGTACTGATGAGGAGATTTTGGAGTGGTGCTTCGGCGTCGGCCGCAGACCGTCCGAAGACGACATATATGCTTGGAACGAATTCATGCGGAAGCGCGGTTGGAACGACGAAGTGTCTGAAATACTCAAGCGCCGCAAAGCAGAAGCTGACATGTCCGAAAGATCAGACATCCAGACGGCGTTCCAGTTTATCGACGCTGACGAAGGACGTCTGTCGAGCTGACGGCGACACAGCAAGAAAATCGACCGGCAGAACTGATCCCCGATCACTAATCAGTCTTTCTATTCCGCCAGCGTATCGATTCGTTCAGCCAGACCAAAATCAAGCTCGGTCACGCCGCCTTTGCTATGCGTTGAGAGAACCAAGCGCACCTTGTTGTAGCGAATATCGATATCGGGATGGTGCTCTTCATCCTCCGCGACTTCGGCGACAGCATTCACGAAATCGATTGCATCAGCAAAATCATCGAACTCGAAAGTGCGCTCGATATGTTTCTTCTCTAGCTCCCATTCCGGGACCTTTTTCATGCGGTCCTTCAGCTCCGCAGCTTTAATTAGGTCAGCCATAACGGGACAACGAGTATCACCCGAAAATCGTTTTGCAATGCCAAATCGAGCGCTCTTTTTTGTAGCACAGCCATGCTGGCGGTGGGGCGGTCGGACGTCCCCTCTGCTAGTTACAATTCTTAAAAATCAAGAATTCGGCGGAGATTCTTAACTGAATCGAACACTTCCACGGCACACTCGCGCGCCTGCGTGGATAGCCGCGGCCAATCTTGCAGTACTCCCTTCACAGCCGTTTCGGATTGATCGAGGTTCCCAACGAAATGGAAACCGTTCTCAGTTGGAAGATACTCGGCCGCGCCGGTGTTTTCAGTGATGACCGGTCGGCCAAGAGCGAGAAACGCCGTCGCGCGATCGCTCACCCAGCCCGTCCGCCATGCCACATCAACACCTTTGATCGCGGTAAATTCAGCGAGCGCCCCGGTCATGTAGCGGCGGTAAGCCTTCGGGGTGCGCGCGACCCGGTGGGGATCAACTATTTCCCAGCCGAACCGTCGTAGCCTTTCTCGTTCCGGGTCTTCGGCAGTTATGTTCATCGCCAGCTCGAACTGCGCCTCCGGAATTCGCCTCGGTAATTTCAGGTAGGGCTCGAACGCAAGTTTCTTCGATAAATCAGGAAATTCACCTGCAACTTCTACGGCGCCACCCCAATACCATTGTCCGATCGTTGTAAATTTCGGCCTTCTCGGGCGCGGCTGCGGTCGACATAATTTTGTATCCACCAGGGGGTAAAATGTCTTCCAGCACAACGATGATTTCGGCAGCCGGCAATCGCTTCCAGAAACATTGAGACCGATCGTCCAGAATTCGTGGTGATACGATTGCCCTATTTCCATCTTCGTCATCCAGTAGAAGATTTCGCTCGGATCCAGATCGCAAAAGATTCGCCGCTCGAACTTCAACAACAGCGGCGGATGAACGGAGTAAGCAAGGTTGAGCAGAACATTCGGTCCGGCAATACGTTCGAGTAGTTCATGCTTCGAAATTCCGATGCAACGCATCGCATCCAAATCCTGCGTATCGGCTGCAGGCTTTTGATAAAGCAAAGAATATCGGCCGGCCAGCCCGTGCGCCCGCAACTGGCGCTGGAAATTTTTGATCCTCGCTTCATCGGCTTGCAGATCGTTTGTAGCCGGCAACAGCTCGAGCCAGATCGCATCGAGTTTCAGTCGCCGCAGCCCGAGCATCCATTGCAGCGGCACTGAAAAATTTCCGCCGCCTTCGAGATACTTCGCAGCAAACCCGCAGCCCAGGAAGATTGTCACGCGAGCAGAATGGTCATTCTGCTCGCGTGCTCAAGACTGAAGCGTCGCGATCTTAGAAGATCTTGCCGTGCGGCAGATGCGGTTGGCCATGATTTTGATGGCCGCTGCAAAGGTCGGCATTCGGTATCGGGACAATCGAGCCGAGGAACTGCGGCTGCTGTCGCACATTTAACGCCTGCTCCAGAGCGTAACCGAAACCGATCAACTGCGGTTCATACAGGAAGGTGCTGTACATGAGCATTCCCGCCGGCCGGCCGCTATCGCGAATGCCCACCGGTATCGATAAATTTGGATAACCTGCCACGGCAGGTCCGGTCGAGTTAGTCAAGTGCGGTGCGACGATCGCATCGACACCCGAGTTGATTACACTATCAATGCCAGAGCGCGCGGCAGTGCGGGCATGCGTTCGCGCAGCGATGTAGGCGGGATCGTTCGGATAACCTGGGAACTGCTCCGACAGCAGGAAAACTTCCTGGCCATAGTAAGGCATTTCTTGTGGACAATGCGCGTCATTGAAGGCGATGAGGTCGGCCAACGTGCGCATGTTCGTGTGCGTGAGAGTCGCGAGGTAGTCCGCGATTTGCGCTCTAAATTCATACAGCAACGCTGTGAACTCGTCGCCGTTGTAAGCGAATACGTCCCCCGTATCAACGTCAACGATAGTCGCACCGAGGCTTTCCATTACGCTCAGCGCGTTATTCGCAAAATCGACGGTCAGTTCGTCGCCCGGAATGCCGCTGCCGTAATAGCTGTAATCGAAAAAGCGCGTGTCGCGTCCGATGACTGCGCCATCGAGTGCATTCGGATCGAGAAATTGCGTGTAATCATCGGGCAGCTGGTGTCCGATCACTTCGCCCCACGGCGACTGCAATACTCCTAGCAGGATCGCAACATCAGTGACACTGCGTGCCATCGGTCCGGCTGTGTCTTGCTCGTGGGCGATCGGAATAATTCCGTCCTGTGAAACAAGGCCAAGCGTCGGTTTCAAACCAACGATGTTCTCCACCGCCGACGGTCCAGTGATTGACCCGTCGGTCTCACTG
>Ga0307308_10000082_pt1 | contig 26459 bp, 25 predicted proteins | sample ER_DNA_195_FD_194501 | JGI IMG/M metagenome (GOLD analysis project Ga0307308, IMG submission 194501) | Bulk soil microbial communities from the East River watershed near Crested Butte, Colorado, United States - ER_DNA_195 | ecosystem: Environmental > Terrestrial > Soil > Floodplain | place...
GGGCGTGCGGGCGCTCGGACTCGACCTGCCACGGGTCGGCCTCGTCCAGGTGAGCATGAACGTCGAGGACTACGAGGCCTCTGCGCTGCACGAGATCGTGGGCCGGATCAAGCAGGAGGCTTCGGCGCGCGGGGCGGAGGTCGTCGGTTCGGAACTGGTCGGCCTGATGCCGGCCGGAGCGGCCATGGCAGCGGCCGGCGCGATGCTCGGGATCGAGGGTTTCGACGCCTCGCGAGTGCTCGAGCTGCGCCTGCTCGAGGACTGAGCAGTTGTGACGCTTTCGTCACGGTCTCGTGACGGACACGTGCGCGTCTCCCCGATACGCTCGCCTCGGGGAGGAGGCCGGGCGAACCGTACTAAGGGAAGCCAGGGCGCTCAGGGCGGCTCCAGACCGCGGGATACACTCGCGTCGTGATCGAGAGCAAGGCTCTCACCGGCGACGACCTCGCTCTCGCCGACGTGTGGGCGGTGGCGGTCGATCACGCGCCGGTCGGCCTGGCGGACACGGCCAAGGCGCGCATGCAGGCGGCCCGCGATCTCGTCGAGCGCGCCGTCCACGGCAAGCAGGAACACACCTACGGCGTCAACACCGGCTTCGGCCGGTTCGTCTCGCGCTCGATCCCCGAGGAGCTGACCGAGGAGCTCCAGGTTCGGCTGCTCCGAAGTCACGCCTGTGGGGTCGGCGAGCCCTATCCGGACGAGATCGTGCGCGCCGCGATGCTGCTCCGCGCGAACGCCTTGGCCAAGGGCTTCTCCGGATCGCGCGTGCAGACCGTCGAGCTGCTGGTGGAGTGCCTCAACCGGGGCGTTCTGCCGCTCGTACCAAGCCGCGGCTCGGTCGGGGCGAGCGGCGACCTCGCGCCGCTGGCGCACCTCGCGCTCCCGCTGATCGGGGAAGGCGAGGCGTGGTTCGAGGGCGAGCGCCTTTCCGGCGCCGACGCGCTCACCGCAGCAGGGCTCGAGCCGGTGCGGCTGGAGGCAAAGGAAGGTCTCTCGCTCGTGAACGGCACCCAGTTCATGGCGGCCTACGGCGCGCTCGGCCTCACAAGGGCGCTGCGAGCGGCGAAGGCGGCGGACATCGCTTGCGCGGTCTCGCTCGAGGCGCTGCAGGGCTCGCGCACGAGCTTCCTGCCGCAGATCCAGGCGGCCCGTCCGCTCCGGGGGCAGACCGACTCCGCGGCGAACGTGCTGCGCCTGCTGGAGGACTCGGCGATCAACGAGGCCCACCGCTGGTGCGACAAGGTCCAGGACGCTTACTCGCTGCGCTGTGCGCCGCAGGTCCACGGAGCGGGCCGCGATCTCCTCGACTACGTCTCGTACACGGTTGGCACCGAGCTCAACTCGGCGACCGACAACCCGCTCGTACTGGTCGAAGACGAGTTGCTCGTCTCGAACGGGAACTTCCACGGGCAGCCGCTCGCGTTCGCGCTCGACGCGCTGGCGATGGCGGTCTCAGAGCTCGCGGACATTTCCGAGCGGCGGATCGAGCGACTCGTGAACCCCAGCCTGTCCGGCGGGCTGCCGGCGTTCCTCACGGGTGATGGCGGCCTGAACTCCGGGTTCATGATCCCGCAGTACGTGGCTGCGTCGCTCGTTAGCGAGAACAAGGTGCTCTCCCACCCCGCCAGCGTCGACTCGATCCCGACGAGCGCCGGCCAGGAGGATCACGTGTCGATGGGCAACGCGGCGGGCGTGAAAGCGTGGCAGGTGCTGGCGAACGTCGAGCGCGTCCTCGCGATCGAACTGCTCGCCGGCGTGCAGGGCATCGAGTTCCTCGCGCCGCTGCAACCCGGCACGGGTGCGCGCGCAGCTCGCGAGTTCGTCCGGTCGCTGTCGCCGAGGCTGCGCGACGACCGCTCGCTCTCGGGCGACATCGAGGCGGTCGCCGACGCCGTTCGGAGCGGTTCGCTCGTCGAGGCGGTCGAAGCCGAGATCGGCGAACTCCGATGAACAAGGCCAACGGACGCGACCCGGCGCATCGCAGATCGAAGCGGCCATACCGCGACAGCGCGCTCATCTACGGCGCCTTCGCCGTGATCGTCATCGTGGTCGCAGTGCTCACGGGCGGCCGGGTGCTCTGGGCGGTGGTCCTCGCGGTTGGCGCGTTCATGTTCGCGATGTTGTGGACGTGGCGCAGCCTGCGCGGGCGCGAAGGGCAGCGCCGCCGGTGAGCACGACCCGGTCGGTCGACGCCGCCGTCGAGGCGTTGTGCGGAGACCTGTCCGCGATCCGTGCGCCACGGGGCACCGAGCTCAATGCGCGCTCGTGGGCGACGGAGGCACCGCTGCGGATGCTGCTCAACAACCTCGACCCCGAGGTCGCGGAACGTCCTGAGGATCTCGTTGTGTACGGCGGCTCGGGGAAGGCCGCCCGCAACCCGGAGGCGCTCCGGGCGATCGTGCGCTCGCTGCTCGGGCTCGGAGACGACGAGACGCTGCTCGTTCAGAGCGGCAAGCCGGTTGGCGTGTTCAGAACGCAGCCCTCGGCGCCGCGGGTGCTGATCGCCAACTCGCTGCTGGTGCCGCGCTGGGCGACCTGGGACGAGTTCCGCCGCCTCGAGGCGCTCGGCCTGACGATGTTCGGGCAGATGACAGCCGGCAGCTGGATCTACATCGGGACCCAGGGGATTCTCCAGGGCACCTACCAGACATTCTCGGCGGCGGGTGAGAAGCACTTCGGGTCTCCCGATCTCTCGGGCCGGACGATCCTGACGGCCGGGCTAGGTGGGATGGGCGGGGCGCAGCCGCTCGCGGGCACGCTTGCGGGAGCCGCGATTCTCTGCGTCGAGGTCGATCCCGCCCGCATCCGCCGGCGTTTGGAGACGCGCTACCTCGACGAGGCGAGCGAGTCTCTGGAGGATGGAGTGGCACGGATTCGGGCCGCTGCGGAGGAGGGAACGGCCTTGTCCGTCGGCCTCCTCGGGAATGCGGCGGAGATCGTGCCCGAGCTGGCGCGCCGCGGCGAGCACTTCGACCTCGTCACCGACCAGACCGCTGCGCACGATCCGCTCAACGGATACGTACCTGTGGGACTTACCGTCGAGGCGGCCGCCGAGCTTCGCACCTCCGACCCCGACGAGTACGTGCGGCAGGCCCGGGAGTCGATTGCGCGGCACGTCGAAGGCCTGCTCGAGTACGTCCGCCGCGGCAGCTATGTTTTCGATTATGGCAACAACCTGAGAGGTGAGGCCGAAGAAGCGGGAGTCGAAGACGCGTTTACATACCCGGGCTTTGTCCCGGCCTATATCAGGCCGCTCTTCTGCCAGGGGATCGGGCCGTTTCGGTGGGCGGCCTTGTCCGGCGAGGCGGAGGACATCGCGGCGATCGACCGGATGCTGCTCGCGCTTTTCCCTGACGACCGTGCCCTCCAGCAGTGGCTATCGGTTGCTCCGGAACGGGTCGCGTTCCAGGGCCTCCCGGCCCGGATCTGCTGGCTCGGCTATGGAGCGCGGGCACGCGCCGGCCTGGCGATCAACGAGCTCGTTCGCAGCGGAGAGGTGCGGGCGCCGGTGGTCATCGGGAGAGATCACCTCGATTCCGGCTCGGTCGCGTCTCCGTTCCGCGAGACGGAGGCGATGCGCGACGGCTCCGACGCAATCGCTGACTGGCCGATCCTGAACGCCTTGCTCAACGTCGCTGCGGGGGCGACGTGGGTCAGCGTCCATCACGGCGGCGGCGTCGGGATCGGGAACTCGATCCACGCCGGCATGGTCGTCGTCGCTGACGGGCGCGCGGAGACTGCCGAGCGCCTCGAGCGCGTGCTCACGACGGACCCCGGAACCGGCGTGCTCCGCCACGTGGACGCGGGCTACGAGGAAGCGATCGAGGTCGCCGAGCGGGCCGGGCTCGAGCCCCCCATGCCGCCCTCGGCGGGCGGGTGACGACGGTCGCCGGCGAGACCGCGGAGGTCCCCGCGCGCCTCCTCGTCCGCGACCTTGCCCAGCTCGTAACGCCTTCGGGCGGCGCTCCGCCCCTGCGAGGAGCCGCTCTCCGCGACGTGGGCGTGATCGAGGACGCGTTCGTTCTCTGTGACGGCGGGCGGATCGAGGCGATCGGCCGCATGCGCGACCTCACGCCTGTCTCCGGTCAGGTCGTGGAGATAGACGGCGGCGGGCTGAGCGCGGTCCCGGGGCTCGTCGACTGCCACACCCACGCGGCTTTCGGGGGCGACCGCGTCGATGAGTTCGCGCTCCGCGCGTCGGGAGCCGGCTACGAGGAGATCCATGCCGCAGGCGGCGGGATCCTCGCGACCGTTAGCGCGACCCGCGCGGCCGGCGAGGAGGGACTTCGGGACGCGGTGCTCCGACACCGGGCCTGGATGCTGCAAGCCGGCACGACGACGTTCGAGGCGAAGTCGGGTTATGGGCTGGACCGCGACACGGAGCTTGCGTCACTTCGGGCGATCGCTGATGCCGGTGGTGTCCCGACCTGGCTCGGAGCCCACGCAGTCCCGCCCGAGTATCCCGACGCGGACGCGTATCTGGACTTCGCGCTCCGCGATGTCCTTCCGGAGGCGGCCAAGCTGGCCGAAGCCGCCGACGTCTTCCTCGAGCGCGGGGCGTTCGACGCCGCCCAAGCGAGGCGCTTCCTCGAGGCCTGCCGAGAAGCCGGCCTCGCTCTGCGCCTGCATGGAGATCAGTTCACCGAGCAAGGGGCCGTGCCCCTGGGGGTCGAGCTCGGCGCCCGCTCCGTCGACCACCTCGAGGAGACCGGCGACGAGGGGATCCGTGCTCTGGCAGTGAGCGACGTGGTCGCGGTCCTGCTTCCCGCGAGCGCGCTGTTCCTGGACCGCCCGATGCCCCCTGCCCGCGACCTCATTGATGCCGGCGCGGCGGTCGCGCTCGCGACCGACTTCAATCCGGGCAGCGCCTTCTGCGAGAGCCTGCCCTTGGTCTGCTCCCTCGCCTGCACGCAGCTTCATCTCGCACCGGGGGAGGCCCTCACCGGGTGCACGGTGAACGCGGCGCACGTCCTTGGCCGGAGCGGTTCGGTCGGCCGGCTGGCGCCGGGGTACGACGCGGACATCGTGCTACTCGACGCGACCGACTGGCGCTACCTCTCGTACCACATGGGCGGGGAGGTCGTGAAGGCCGTGATCCGCAAGGGAGAGGTCGTCCAGGAGCGCTTGCCGGCGCTAGGCTAGCCGCATGCCCTCGCGGAAGCAGCGACGCCGCCGGCAGAAGGAACGACGGCACGAGTACGAGTTCGTCTACGTCGACGAGGAAGGCCATGAGGTCGAGGTCGACCCGACCGAGGTCGAAGGGTCGGAGCCTCAGGGCTCGCGACGGAACGGCGCGAAGGCGACGCGCAAGGGCCCGGTCGACCGCAACCGCGCGGTCAGGAAGATCGACCCACCCTCGTGGAAGCGCGTCAGCAAGCGCGCGCTCTTTTTCGGGCCGCTCATCTTCCTTGCGTTCAGCGTCCTGAACAACAAGCAGCCGGTCGCGACCCGCTTGCTGCTGGCGCTCCTCTACACGGGCTTCTTCATCCCGTTCATGTACCTGATGGACCGTGCGATGTACCGGCAGTACCTCAAGCGGACCGGCCAGGCTCCGCCACCGCGCGCAGGATTGCGCCGCTAGGCCGCTTACTCGGCGCGATAGTGCCCGGGACCGGGCCACGGTGCGAGGAAGAGGAGGATCCGCGCGCCGTTCTCGCTCGACACCGAGCGGCGCTCGTCGGGCTCGAACGTGAAGAGCGTGCCGGCCGGCGCCTCGAAGGTCTCGCCGCCGGTCGCAATCCGCACGCTGCCGTCGACGACCAGAACGAAGGCGTGCTCCTTGACCTGGTGCTCGCCGAGCTCCTGCCCGGGGTCGAGGCCGATCAGAACCGCCCGCGCGGCTTCGTCCGAATCGAGCACCATCGGCGACCGGCTCCCGCCTGGAGTCTCGATCTCGCGGAGGTTCCAGGAGCGCACTGCGGCGATCCTACTCCGCCTCCACGCAGAAAAACTGCGCCGACGCCCCGCGGAATCCGCACGCTTTCGGCGCACTTCCGTTACCCACACGTGCGCATTTCACGACTACGCTCGCAGCGGGGAGGAGGCTGGGCGCGCCTTAAATACAGGCCGGAGAGCTCGCGGCCCGCGGTTAGACTCACCGCCCAGTGAACGCCCAGACGAGCATCGTCGTCGACCGCTACGAGCTCGGTCCGATCGCGACGAACTGCTATGTCGTCCGCGCGTCCCGGAGCGCGGACGAGGCCGTCGTCATCGACCCGAGCGGCGACGCCGCGCAACTTCGCCTCGAGCTCGCCCGCCTCGGAGCGCGCGCGGCCGCGATCCTGATCACGCATGGCCATTGGGATCACCTGCTGGGCGTCGCCGATCTGGCCGAAGGCACGGAAGCCCCCGTGTACATGGGCGAGGACGAGCAGGCCCTGCTCGAGAACCTGCCGGACCTCGTCCCGGCCGGCGTGCCCTCGCGCCCATACAAGGCCGACGTGCTGCTGAAGGGCGACGAGACGCTCGAACTGGCCGGGATCACGTTCGAGACGCTGCGGGTCCCCGGCCACTCGCCGGGCCACCTCGCCTACCACGCGGACGGCTGCCTCTTTTCCGGCGACGTCCTCTTCTCGGGCTCCGTCGGCCGCACCGACCTGCCTGGGGCCGACTGGGACACCCTCCTCGAGACGCTTCGGACGCTGACCGAGCGCTTTTCGCCGGAGACGGTCGTCTACTCGGGCCACGGCCCGCCGACGACGCTCGGGACCGAGCTCGCCCGCAACCCCTTCCTCGCACCTTTGCGCGCCTCGTGACGACCTTCGAGGCGCCGCGCGGCACCCACGACATCCTCCCGGACGAGCAGCCGATGTGGAAGCTCGTCATCGGCGAGGCCGAGCGGCTCTGCTCGCTGTACGGCTACCGGCCGATCCAGACGCCGGGGTTCGAGGACACGGCGCTCTTCCAACGCACCGCCGGCGAAGGGTCGGACGTCGTGCAGAAGCAGATGTACACGTTCGAGGACCGGGGAGGCCGGTCGTTGACGCTGCGACCGGAGGGAACGGCCCCGATCGCCCGTGCCTACCTCGAGCACGGCCTGCACCGCCAGGGCCAGCCGGCGAAGCTCTACACCGTCGCGACGATGTACCGGCACGAGGCGCCGCAGCGCGGTCGCTACCGGGAGCACTGGCAGCTTTCCGTCGAGGCAATCGGATCGGCTGACCCCGCGGTCGACGCCGAGTTGATCCAGCTCTACGCCGAGCTCCTCGACCGCCTGGGCGTGACGAACTACGAGCTGCTGCTGAACTCGATCGGGGATTCGAACTGCAGGCCCGCGTACCTCGACCGGCTCAACGCGTGGCTCGACGAGCACGACGACCTGCTCGACGAGGACGCGCGTCAGAAACGGGCGACGAGCCCCCTCCGCGTGTTCGACGTCAAGAGCGAGAAGGTGCAGGCCGCGCTCGCCGACGCGCCCAAGATCGGCGACGCGCTCTGCGACGACTGCCGCGAGCACTTCGAGCAAGTCCGGGCCCAGCTCGACAACTACGCGATCGAGTACGTCCTCGTGCCGACGCTCGTTCGCGGGCTCGACTACTACACGCGCACGACGTTCGAGTTCGTGGACGAGGCGATCGGCGCCAAGAGCACGATCTGCGGCGGCGGGCGCTACGACGGGCTCGTGGAGGAAATCGGCGGCCCGCCGACGCCGGGGATCGGCTTCGGCGCCGGGATCGAGCGGCTGCTGCTCTCGATGGAGGCTGCGGGAGTGGCGGCCGAGCAACCCGGGCTGGACGTCTTCGTCGCGCTGCTCGACACCGATCACAAGCCGCGCGTGCTCCCGCTCGTCGCCGAGCTGCGGCGCGCAGGGCTGCGCACGGAGATCGACTACGCGGGCCGTTCGCTCAAAGGCCAGCTCACGCACGCTCGCCGCCTCGGTGCCGAGGCCGTCGTCGAGTGGGGGCCGGAACGCTCGACGATCCGGCGCTCCGGGCAGCCGGACGAGGAGGTCCCGACCGCCGAGCTCGCGGAGAGGCTCCGAACGTGACCTGGCGCGACGTCGGGGCGGGCGAGCTCCGGAAGGAACACGTGGGTCGGCGCCACACGCTCGCGGGCTGGGCGGCCCGGCGCCGCGATCACGGCGGCCTCGTCTTCGTCGACCTGCGCGATGCGACCGGCGTCTGCCAGCTGGTGGTCAACCCGGAGCGCGCACGTGAGGCGGCCGGGCCCGCGCACGAGATCCGCAACGAGTTCGTGCTCCAGGCCGAGGGCGAGGTCGTCGCCCGCTCACCCGAGAACGTCAACCCCGATCTCCCGACCGGCGAGGTCGAGCTCCAGGTCGACCGGCTCGAAATCGTCTCGCGCTGTCCGCCGCTCCCGTTCCAGCTCGACGAGGAGGGCGTCGACGAGACGCTGCGCCTCCGCTATCGCTGGATCGACCTCCGCCGCGCGCGGCTGCAGCGCAACCTGCGGCTCCGCGCGCAGATGGTCTCGACGATCCGCTCCACCATGGAGGAGGCCGGCTTCCTCGAGATCGAGACGCCGATCCTCTTCAAGCCGACCCCCGAGGGCGCGCGCGACTTCGTCGTGCCGTCGCGGCTGCAGCCGGGCCGCTTCTTCGCGTTGCCCCAGTCGCCGCAGATCCTCAAGCAGCTGCTCGTGATCGGCGGCTTCGAGCGCTACTTCCAGATCGCGCGCTGCTTCCGCGACGAGGACCTCCGGGCCGACCGCGTCCAGGAGCTGACGCAGCTCGACGTCGAGATGGCCTTCCCGGACGTCGAGCTCATCCTGGCGCTGATGGAGAAGATGATGGCCGCGGTCTGGCGGGACTGCCTCGGGGTCGAGCTCGAGACGCCCTTCCCGCGCCTCTCCTACGCGGACTCGATGCTCCGCTACGGCACCGACAAGCCGGACCTGCGCTTCGAGCTCGAGATCCGCGACCTCACCGAGGCGACCCGCGGGTCTGGCTTCAAGGTCTTCGGCGACGCCCCGGCCGTCCGCTGCCTGACGGTGCCGCAAGAGCTCTCCCGTGCCGACCTCGCAGAGCTCGAGGAGCGCGCCAAGACCTGGGGCGCGAAGGGCCTCGCGTACGTCGTTTATGACGAAAGCGGGGAACCGCGCTCGCCGATCCTCAAGTTCCTCTCAGAGCCGGAGCTGGAGGCGTTCCGCGCCGAGCCGGGCTCGACGGTCCTCTTCGGCGCGGACGAGCCGGCGGTCGTCGCACGCGTGCTCGGCGCGCTGCGGGAGCACCTCGGCGACCGGCTCGGGCTAGTGCCAAAGGATGAGTGGCGCTTCGTCTGGATCACCGACTTCCCGATGTTCGAGCGGTCCGAGGAGGATCAACGCTGGACGGCGGTGCACCACCCGTTCACGCGCCCGAGCCCGGAGTCGGAGGCCTTGCTCGACACCGACCCGGGAGCGGCGCTTGCCGTCGCGTACGACCTCGTCGGCAACGGCGAGGAGCTCGGCGGCGGCTCGGTAAGGATCCACGAGTCGCCGCTCCAGGCGAAGGTTTTCGACGTGCTCCAGATCTCGCCCGAGCAGCAGCGGGAGCGCTTCGGCTTCCTGCTAGAGGCTCTGCAGATGGGCGCGCCGCCCCACGGCGGGATCGCGTTCGGCATTGACCGAATGTTGATGGTGCTCGCGCAGGAGCCGAACTTGCGCGACACGATCGCCTTCCCGAAGAACCAGGCCGGGGTCGACCCGATGAGCGGCGCACCGACGCGCATCGAGGAGGAGCAACTGGCCGAGCTTGGAATCCGTGTGGTGGTCGAAGAGGAAAACCGCTAACGCGTATTCTCCTCAGGCCGATACACCAGTCATACTGTTACGGGTCAGGCCGAGTCAGGAGAGGTAGCGGATGGCAACTGAAGGGCAAGGGAGGGCGCAGGCGCCGGCGCTGACGTCGCTACCGCGCGTCGATGACCTGCCGACCGAGCGCGACGGCTACGACCGCCAGAAGGTCAGCGAGGCCTTCGAGGCGTTCCGCCGGCACACCACGCAGCTCCAGGTCCAGCTGCGCGTCCTGCAAGCAGCAGGCCAGAGCGGCGTCGAGCCGACGGGCCACGCCGTCCGCATGGACGCGCTGCACATGATCCGCGCCGCCGCCGAGATGGCAGACACGATCGAGCGCGACGCCCAGACCGCGTCCGCCTCGCAGTTGCGCCGCACCGAGGAAGAGGTCACGCGGCGGCAGCACGAGCTACAGGCGCGCCAGGCCGAGGTCGACCGCTTCCGCACCGAGAGCGAGCGCCAGCGGACCGAGATGCTGAACGCTGCGAAGGCCGAGGCCCGGCAGACCGTCCAGGACGCCGAGCAAAAGGCTTCGCAGGAGATCAAGGAAGCCGAGTCCCGCGCCGCGCGACTCCTCGAGCAGGCGCGCCACCAGGCGACCGAGCTGACGAACTCTGCGCGCGCCGAGGTCGAGCAGACGCTCGAGTGGGCTCGCTCGCAGGCCGGCGCGATCATCAACCGCGCCCAGGAGGGCGCCGAGCAGCTGCTCGGGGCGGCAGGCCTCGGAGACGACGTCGTCGGCGGCGTGGCCGAGTCGATCGTCGACGCCGCCAAGGCCGCGGCCGAAAGCAGTCGAGGCACAAGCACTGCGCCGGAGGAGGAGAGTGCTCCGCCCCTCTCGCCGCCCGTCTCGCCGGGCCCGCCTCCGCCGTCGCCCGCCGACGAGAGCGAGGCAGAGCCCGAGCCGAAGGGCGAGGGCGACAGCAACGACGGATAATCTCCCTCCGTGCTCCCGCGCCGGCTCGGAGCCCGGTTTGCGCTCGAGGCGCTGTTCCTCGTACTCCTCGCCGTAGGCGCGGGGCTTGCCGACCTGCGCCCGCTCTACATCGTCGGCGTCATGGTCGCGGCGTGGGTGCTCGTGGCGCTCGCCGAGCTGACCGCGGAGCGGATCGACCGCTCGCCCCTCTCGTACCTGCTCCCGGAGCCGAAGATGGACGAGGAGGACGAGCCCGAGCAGGTGTTCGGGCCTCGCCCGGAGGAACGGACGATCGTCGCCCCGCTGGAGCCGGAGCCCGAGGAGGAGCCCGTGCCTCTCCCCGAGCCCGAACCGATCGCAGAGGCCGAAGAAGAAGTCGAGCCGGAGGACGTCGAGCCAGCTCGCGAACCGGAGCCAGAGCCAGAATCGGAGCCAGAACCGGAGCCGGAGCCAGCGGCGAAGCCGCTCGTCCGAGCAAGCGGACCGGTCGAGGGGGTCACGGGGGAACCGGGAGGTTCCCGCGGCGAGCAACCAGAGCCCACGCGCCCTCGCCGCCTGCGCTCCTTGCTGCGGCGCCAAGAGCCGGAGCCCGAGCCGGCGCCTCCCTCGCCTCCGAGGCACGTCAAGCTGCTTCCGAGGCGGACCGCGCCGGAACCCAGCCGCGCCTCGCAGGAGGTTGCCGAGCTCTTCGGCGAGCGTGAGGACGAGGCCAAGCCCGAGGAGACCGGCACGTGAGGCTTCGCGCCCGCTTGTCCCTGCTCCGGTTCCTGCTCGAGGCGTCGTTCCTCGTACTGGTCGCGGCCGCCGTCGGGCTCGCGGGGCTCTCGTGGCTCTGGATCGCCGTGGTCATGTTCTGCGCCTGGCTGCTCGTCGCGCTGCTGGAGCGCGGCGAGGCGCGGTCCGGCTTCCTCGGACGCAGCCACGCCGCCGAGCCGGCTCCTCGGCCAGAGCCAGAGGCAGTTGTCGAGCCGGAGCCGGAACCAGGGCCCGAGCCCGAACCAGAACCGGAGCCCGAACCGGAACCAGTGCCCGATCCCGAGCCGGAGCCGGTGGTCCTCGCCGCGGTGCCGGAACCCGAACCTGAGCCGGAACCGGAACCGGAACCAGAACCGGAGCCGGAGCCTGAGCCCGAGCCCGAGCCGGAGGTCGTCGTCCCGCTCGTCCAGCGCGAGGTGGCGCCGCGACAATGGAACATCTGGGATGTCGAGCGCGTCGCCGACCGAACGCACGGACGCGATCCCGCGAAGGACGACGAGCGCGCCGCGCTGATCCTCAGCCTCCGCCCCTTCGCGGATCCCTCGGGCGAGCTCCCGATCGAGTTCGACCCGCTGGTCAGGGAGGCGTTCGGGACCGATCTCGCCGACCTGCCCGCGCAGGGGCACGGATGAGCCCGGCCCTCGCTCAGCGCGAGATCGCGCTCGCCGGGGTCGCGCTGCTGGCGGCCATCGTCTCCCTCGCGCTCACCTCGCACGGGAACAGCTCCAAGACGCGCGGGCTCCTCCAGCCCGTCACGCTCAACGGCAGCTGGCGGGTTAGCCTGGCCGGGGCGGAGCCGGTCCAGTACGGCCGCCGCACTAACTGCTCGATCATCTTGCGCCCGAACACGATCGGCGTCGCGGACTCGGTACTGCCGTGCGGCGTCAAGCTCTACGTCGCCTACGGGAACAGCCCCGAGATCCTGACGCAGGTGATCGCGCGCCGGCCGGTTCCGCCCGGCCGGAAGTTCGAGCTGACGCCGAAGCTCGCCGAGAAGCTGGGCATCGACGGCGTCCAGCGGATCCGGTGGGTGTTCGCCGGCGAAGTCTCTCGCTAACTGAGCTGAGGCGTCGCTTGCGATGCCGACTAGAGGCCGTGCCGGCTTTGCCGGTGCGGCCGTCTCCTCCACTGAATGGGTGACGCGACGCCGTGAGCGCCGAGTACCATCTAGGACACTCGAGCCTGTACGTGGTCCGGGTCTTCAATGTAGAACCAACACCAATGCAATGGGAGCCTTCGTTCGTCCCGAGGCGCTGAGCGCCGGAGGCGACTGGGCACCCACCTGGCTAGTCCAGGTTCGCAGCGGGCCCGGAACATCGGCAGGCTGGAGTCTTGAGCGGGGGGACCTCGGTTCCCCCGCTCGATCTATCTGATGCGCGACCAGATGAGCGCGTCCTTGATCGCGCCGCGCTGGTTCGCGAGGCCGATCCTCCTTCCACCCGGCGGGAGTCGACGCGATCCAGCCGCGCGCGTGCTCCTCGGTGTAGCCGTCGGGGATCTCGGTCGTCCAGCGCACGATCTCCGGGTCCTGACACGCCTTGGTCACTGCCGCCACGTCCTCGGGCTCGAGCGGCCGAAGCGTGACGACGCCGTCGGTGAGATCCGGCTCCGGCGGACGTAGCTCCATCCGTCGAGGATACGACGCGCTAGCCTGGCTGCATGGTCGAGGTCGTAGGCGACTCCTCCCGCGACGGGCGCTGGGCGCTCGTCCGTCTCATGCTGGACGGCGAGCGGATCGTGAGCGCCGAGGCGGAAGGGCTCGAGCGGCCGCTCGAGGGCCTGACGCTGCTCGAGGCTGCCGCCGTCGGCGGGGACGAGCTCGCCGTGGACGCGCTGGCAAACGCGATCGGCCCAGTCTTCAGTGCCGAGTCAAGGGAGAGCCGGATCGCCGTCGCGATGAGCGGCGGCGTCGACAGCGCGGTCGCGCTGCTGCGCGCCGGGCCGGATGCGATTGGCGTGACCCTGCGGCTCTGGCTCGATCCCAACGGCCCCGACACGGAGCGCGCCTGCTGCTCGCCGGAAGCGGTGCTCGCCGCGCGCGCGACCTGCCACGCGCTCGGTCTGCCGCACGTGACGCTCGACCTCCGCGAGGAGTTCCGGCGCGCAGTCGTCGGCCCGTTCATCCGCGGCTACGCAGCAGGCGAGACGCCGAACCCGTGCATCCGCTGCAACGGCAGCTTCCGGTTCGCCGAGCTGCTCGACTTCGCCGAGCGCGCCGGCGCCGGGCGACTGGCCACGGGCCACTACGCGCGGATCGTTCGCCATCGAGGCCGGCTACTGGTCGCTCGTGCCGCCGACCCGGGCAAAGACCAGTCGTACATGCTGGCCAGGCTTGACCCGCGCTTCCTCGAGCGGATCTGGTTCCCGCTGGGCGAGCAGACCAAGGAACAGACACGCGCAGAGGCCGAGCGAGCAGGGCTGGCCGTTGCGCGTCGCACCGAGAGCCAGGAGGCCTGCTTCCTCGCCGGCGGCGACTACCGCCAGTTCCTCGAGCGGCACGGCCTCGTCGCCGCCGAGGGAGCGCTCGTCGACGAGTCCGGGCAGGAGCTGGGCAGCCACTCCGGTTTCTGGCGCTTCACTCCCGGACAGCGCCGCGGCCTCGGCGTTTCGGGCCCTGAGCCGCTCTACGCGCTCCGAAGCGATGCGTCCACCAATACCGTCGTGGTCGGCCCGCGCACGTCGCTCGCCACGAGGGACATCGAGGCGCGCGGGCGCCTCTACGCCCCTGTTGAGCGCGCCGAGGTAAAGCTTCGCCACCGCTCACCGGCGATCCCGGCGGCTGTCGTCGAGACCGAGGGCGGCTTCCGGCTCCGCCTCGACGAGCCCGCCTACGGCGCCGCGCCGGGCCAGGCGGCTGTTCTCTACGAGGACGATGCGATCGTCGGAGCCGGAGCGATCGAAACCTCGGAGTCCGCTCGGACGTTGAAGGTGAACGGCAGATGACGGGCGACGAGATCATCCTCACGATCCCGGGCGAGCAGCCGTTCCGCGAGGTCGCACACCTCGTCCTGGGCGGCGTCGCGGCGCGGCTCGAGCTCACCTTCGAGGGCCTCGACGACCTCGAGACGGCGCTCGACGCCGTGCTCGAGCGGTCGACCAAGGGCGGCGAGGTGACGGTCCGGCTCCGGCTCGACGATGGCTCGATTCACGCCGCGGTGGGCCCGCTCGCCGTCGACAAGCTTCGTGCCGAGCTCGACAGCGACGACGGTGAGGCGGTCACGCTGCGCCGGATCCTCGACACCGTCGTCGACCGCTACGAGCTCGACCAGGACGGCTGGCTCGAGCTGAGGAAGGACGTCGCCTGATGCCCGAGAGCGACAAGGCTCTTCTGCGGCGTTACCACCAGCAAGGAGACCTCGCCGCCCGAGAGCAGCTGATCGAGCAGTACATGTCGCTCGTCCGCTCGCTGGCCCGCCGGTATGCGTACCGCGGCGAGCAGCTCGACGACCTTGTCCAGATCGGCGCGATCGGGCTGATCAAGGCGATCGACCGCTTTGACATCAACCGCGGGGTCGAGCTCACCACCTACGCGACGCCGAACATCATCGGCGAGATCAAGCGCCACTTCCGCGACCGCGGCTGGTCGGTGCGGGTGCCTCGCGGCCTGCAGGAGCTCAACATCCAGCTCTCCAAACTGCTGGAGCAGCTGACTGTCCAGTACGGCCGTTCACCGACGATCCCCGAGCTCGCCAAGGCCGCAGGGGTCACCGACGAGGAGGTGCTCGAGGCGCTCGAGAGCGGGCGCGCCTACAGCTCGCTCTCGCTCTCCGCCGGCTCCAACCAGGACGAGGAGGGCTTGCTCGACCCGCTCGAGTCGATCGGCAGCGAGGAGCCGCGCTACGAGATCTCCGAGGGCCTCGCCGACCTTGCTCCAGGCTTCCGCGCGCTCGACGACCGCGAGCGGCGCATCCTCCACCTTCGCTTCTTCGAGGGCCTGACGCAGTCGCAGATCGCGCAGCAGGTCGGGATCTCGCAGATGCACGTGTCGCGCCTCATCCGCCGGTCGCTGGAGAAGATCCGCGCAGAGATCAACCTCGAGGAGCAGCCCGAGGAACAGCCCCGGGCCCTCGAGGGCTAGAACCTAGAATCACCCCGATGCGCACCACAGCCGAGCTGCGCGCGGGCTTCCGCGCGTTCTTCGAGTCCAAGGGGCACGAGTTCCTGCCCTCGGCGTCGCTCGTCCCGGCGCCGGACGACCGCTCCACGCTGCTGATCTCGGCGGGGATGCAGCCGCTGCAGAAGTTCTTCCTCGGGCTCGAGGAGCCGCCCGCGGAGCTGATGACGACGGTGCAGAAAGTCTTTCGCACGCCCGACATCGACATCGTCGGGCTCGACACCTTTCACCTGACCTGCTTCGAGATGCTCGGCAACTTCTCGGTCGGCCAGTACTTCAAGGAAGGCGCGATCGACCTCGCCTGGGAGTTCATGTTCGAGCACATGAAGCTCGACTTCGACCGGATCCGGGTGAGCGTCTTCGCCGGCGATCCCGAGCTCGGGATCGGCGAGGACGAGGTCGCGATCGCGCACTGGGAGCGAAAGGGCATGCCGCCGGAACGGATCACGCGGCTGCCGCGCGCTGACAACTTCTGGTCGGTCGGCGGCCCCGGGCCTTGTGGGCCGGATTCGGAGATCTTCTTCGACTGGGGCGAGGACGTCGGCTGCCTGCGGCCCGAGTGCGCTCCGGGCTGCGAGTGCGAGCGCTTCCTCGAGTTCTGGAACCTCGTCTTCATGGAGTTCGAGCTGCACGCCGACGGCTCGGTGACACCGCTGCCGAAGCAGAACATCGACACCGGGCTCGGGCTGGAGCGGGGGGCGCGGATCCTGCAGCAGGTTCCGTCGGTCTACGACACCGACGGCTACCAGGAGATCATGGCCTGGCTCGCCGCCCAGTCGGGAGTCGGCTACGGGGAGAGCGAGCAGGCCACGAAGGCGCACCGGATCCTCGCCGACCACGGCCGCGGGATGACGTTCCTCGCCGGCGACAGCGTCGTGCCCGAGAACGAGGGGCGCGGCTACGTGATGCGGCGGATCATCCGCCGGGCGATCCTGCAGGCGGGGCGGATCGGGCTCGAGCCGCCGTTCCTCGGCGGGCTCGCCGACGTGGTCGTCCACCAGATGGCCGACGCCTACCCCGAGCTGAGCGAGCGCCGGGACGAAATCCGCGGCGTGCTCGGCGAGGAGGAGGAGCGGTTCTCGGAGACGCTCTCGCGTGGGCTGCGGCTCTTCGAGGACGTTGCGAGCGGCGACGGGATCTCGGGGGAAGACGCGTTCAAGCTGCACGACACGTACGGCTTTCCGCTCGAGCTGACCGAGGAGCTGGCGCGGGAGCGCGGGCTGTCGGTCGACGTCGACGGGTTCCATCAGTTGATGGAGGAGCAGCGGCAGCGTTCGCGCCGGGCGGAACCGTCGGTCGACGTCCGCGTCAGTTCGGACGTGCGCAGCGAGTTCGTCGGCTACGAGCAGACCGACGTCCTGACCGCGATCGTCGCTTACGAGGACCTGGACGACGGGAGGTTCCAGGCGAAGCTGGAGCAGTCGCCGTTCTACCCGGAGGGCGGCGGCCAGGTGTCTGACAACGGCTACATCGAGAACGAGGAGACCGGTGCGCGGGCCGAGCTCGTGGCCGCGACGCGGCTGCCCGACGACGACCAGGTGCTCACCTTCGAGGGCGAGGGGTTCGCGGCGGGCATGCGCGTGCGCGCGGTCGTGCCGTGGGCGGTTCGGTTCCCGACGATGGCGAACCACACGGCGACGCACCTCCTCCACAAGGCGCTGCAGGAGGTCCTGGGCGAGCACGCGCGGCAGGCGGGCTCCGCGGTGCGTCCCGACAAGCTGCGCTTCGACTTCACGCACCCGCAGGCGCTGTCGTCGGAGGAGCGGGCCGAGATCGAGCGGCGCGTCAACGAGAAGGTCTTCGCGAACCTGCCGGTGCGCGCGTTCATCGTCCCGATCGACGAGGCGCGCCGGCTCGGCGCGATGATGCTCTTCGGCGAGAAGTACGGTGACGAGGTTCGGCTCGTCGAGATCGCCGGCTACTCGCGGGAGCTGTGCGGCGGCACGCACGTGCGCGCGACCGCGGAGATCGGGCCGTTCGCGATCCTCAGCGAGAGCTCGATCGGCTCGGGGACGCGTCGCATCGAGGCGGTGACCTCCGGCGAGGCCTACGCGTGGCTGCACGCGCGCGCCGAGGAGGCCGACGAGCTGCGCGGCGAGCTCGAGCGGGCCCGGCGCGAGGGGCCGCGGGTGGAGAAGCCCGTCGAGGTGCAGCTCGAGCCGAGCAGCGAGGAGGAGATCGGCGGGGTGAACGTCTTCGTCGGGCGGGCCTCGGGTGTCGACGTCGACGCACTGCTGGCGGAGTCCGACCGGATCAAGCAGGAGCGCGCTCCGGCCGCCGTCGTGCTCGGGTCGAGCGAAGACGGCCGGGTGCACCTCGTCGCGAACTTCGACCGCTCGTTGGAGGGCCGGCTCGACGCGGTCGCCGTGATCCGCGAAGCCGCGGCCGAGGTCGGAGGGGGCGGGGGGGGCCGCCCGACGATGGCCCGCGCGGGCGGCAAGAACCCGGAGAAGCTCGGCGACGCGCTGGCGAAGGCGGAGGAGGCACTGCGCCGCGCGCTGACGTGAAAGTCGTCGCGGTTGATTATGGCTCGGCGCGGACCGGCGTGGCCGTGTCGGACCCGACCGGGACGATCGCGCGTCCGCTCGGTGTCGTCGAGGGCGCGGGCCGGGACGCGGGGCTACGCAGGCTTGTCGAGCTGATCCGGGAGGAGGAGCCCGAGCGCGTCGTGGTCGGCCTGCCGTTGACCCTGCGCGGCGAGCGCGGCGAGCAGGCTCGGGAGACCGAGGCGTTCGTCGAGGCGCTGCGCGCCGCGGTCGACGTCCCGGTCGAGAGCTTCGACGAGCGCTTCACGACGCGGCTCGCCCAGATGTCCGGGGACGAGCCCGAGGACGCCCGCGCGGCCGCGCACCTGCTGTCGAGCTACCTCGAGTGGTCGAGCGCCGGCCGGGAGTGATCCCGCCGCGGCCCCGGCCGCCGAGGCGGACGCCGCGGTCGGTCGTGTACCGGCGCCGGATCGTGGCGCTTGTCGTCCTGATCGCAGGCTTCGCGATCGCGTGGGCGATCGTGAGCAGCTTCGGCGGCAGCGGCAAGAGCAACCCGGCGACGACGGCAGTGCTGACACCGCACCAGTTCAAGGTCGTCTTCCCGGAAGGCTTCACGCGTGCGCAGATGGCGCTTCGGGTGACCGCGGTCGCGGGGATCGCAAAGAACGAGCGGGGGAAGGTCCCCGCGCTGAGCGGGCGCATCTATCTCCGGATCACGCGGCCGCTCCGGCGCGAGCCCGGCTTCGGGCAGAAGCGCTATCCGCTCGAGGGCTTCCTCTTCCCGGCCACGTACGACTTCACGGTGCGCACGTCCTCCGCCCAGCTCGTTGCGCAGCAGCTCGACGCTTTCCGCGGCAACTGGGCCAAGGTCAACCTGCGTAATGCGCGGTCGAAGAACCTGACGCCGTACGACGTGCTCACGATCGCGTCGATGATCGAGCGCGAGACCGCGGCGCCCGAAGAGCGGCAGCTCGTCGCGGCGGTGATCTACAACCGGCTGCACCTGCACATGCCGCTCGGAATCGATGCGACGCTTCGCTACGGGCTGCATATCCCGCCGACGGAGTCGATTCACGTCTCGCAGCTCGACAGCACGAGCCCCTACAACACGAGCAAGAAGCCCGGCCTGCCGCCGACCCCGATCGCGAACCCTGGGCTCGCGTCGATCCAGGCGGCCGCGCACCCGGCCCATGTGGACTATCTCTACTACGTGCGCAAGCCGGACAAAAAGCACCATTTCTTCACCGCGAGCCTCGAGGCCTTCAATCAATACAAGGCCGCGCACGGCTACCGGTGAGCAACGTCGCGCTGCTCGGGCAGCCGGTGGCGGAGTCCCTCTCGCCGCGGATGCAGAACGCGGCCTTCGACGCTGCCGGGCTTGATTGGGAGTACGTGCTGTGGGAGGTCTCGCCTTCGGAGCTGCGCGACGCGGTTGCGCGGCTCGTCTCCGAGGGCTTCGCGGGCGCGAACGTGACCATTCCGCACAAGCGGGCCGTGGTCGAGCGCTGCGACGAGGCAGAGGGCGACTCGGTGAACACCCTGGTGTTCCGCGACAACCGGGTGCTCGGTTACAACACGGACAAGGAGATCGTGGCCGGAATCGACGCTCAGCGCGTCTGCCTGATCGGGGCCGGCGGCGCTGCCCAGGCGCTGCTGCCGGCGCTGGCCGGCGAGGTGCGCGTGTTCTCGCGTCGCGGGGAGTGGCCGCCGGACGCCTCCGGAGCCGATCTGGTCGTCAACGCGACCCCGGTCCGCGACGAGCTGCTCGTGCAGCCGCGGCCCGAGCAGGCCGTGGTGGATCTGGCGTACTTCGCGGACGGCCGCCCGACGGAGCTGGTTTTGGCGGCGCGCGAGGCGGGGTGCCGGCTCGTCGTGGACGGGCTCGAAGCCCTCGTGCGGCAAGGCGCCGCGTCGTTCGAGCTCTGGACCGGCCGCGAGGCTCCCGTTGACGCGATGCGCGCCGCCCTAGGCTTAGAGCAATGACGCTGACGCTGATGACGGCCGGGGAGTCGCACGGGCCGGCCCTGCTCGCGATCGTGACCGGATTGCCCGCGGGGCTCGTCCTCGACCGCGACGCGATCGACGCCGACCTCGCCCGCCGGCAGGAGGGTTACGGCCGCAGCCCGCGCCAGAAGCTGGAGCGCGACCAGGTCGAGGTGCTCGCGGGGCTCCGGCACGGCCGGACGCTGGGCACGCCGTTGGCGATCGTCGTCCGGAACCGCGATCACGCCAACTGGGAGTGGGGGATGAGCCCCTGGCCGCCTGAGGGCGAGGCGTCCGGGAAAGGCTCGAAGCCGGTGACGCTGCCGCGGCCGGGGCACGCGGATCTCGCCGGAGCAATGAAGTTCGGCCTCGCCGATGCACGCGATGCGCTTGAGCGGGCGAGCGCCCGCCAGACGGCGGTGGCGGTGGCGGCGGGTGCCGTGGCCAAGGCGCTGCTCGGCGAGATCGGCGTCTCGGTCGAGGGCCGGGTCGTGTCGGAGGACCTCGAGCGGCGGATCGACGAAGCGCGGGCAGAGCGGGACACGGTGGGAGGTGTCGTCGAGGTCGTCGGACGCAGCGTGCCGCCCGGCCTCGGCTCGTACGCGTCCAAGGAGGAACGGCTCGACGCGCGGCTTGCGGCGGCGCTGATGGGCATTCAGGCGGTAAAGGGCGTCGAGATCGGGGCCGGGTTCGAGCTCGCGGAGCGGCGCGGCTCGGCTGCTCACGACGAGATCGTCGCAGACGAGCAGGGCGCGCTCTACCGCAAGACGAACTTCGCCGGCGGGCTCGAGGGCGGAGTCTCGAACGGCGAAGACGTCGTCGTGCGTGCGGCAATGAAGCCGCTGCCGACGCTGATGCGGCCGTTGCGGTCCGTCGACCTGGAGACCGGCGAGGCGGGCGAGGCTCTCGTGGAGCGCAGCGACGTCGCGGCGGTCGAGGCGCTGGCGGTCGTCGCGGAGGCGGCGGTCGCGTTCGAGCTCGCGCGGGCGGCTCGGGAGAAGTTCGGCGGCGACTCCTTGGCCGACTTCGTCGGCGCCTGGCGCGCCTACGTGGAGCGCATCCCGTGGCGCACGCGCTAGACCGGCACGTCGCGCTGATCGGCTTCATGGGCGCGGGCAAGTCGACCCTGGGCCTGGAGGTCGCACAGCGGCTCGGGCGGCGGCTCGTCGATCTCGACCGCGAGATCGCCCGCTCGGCGCGGCAGGCGATTCCGGAGCTCTTCGAGCAGCGGGGCGAGGCCGAGTTCCGCGTGCTCGAGGCGCAGGCGACGATCGAGGCGCTGGAGCATGAGCGTCCCGCGGTGCTCGCGCTCGGCGGCGGGGCGGTCGAGACGCCGCGCATCCGGCGGTCGTTGCGCGAGCATGCGCTGACGGTCTGGGTCGACGTGGATCCGCTGACGGCTTGGGGGCGCGTCGGGGGCAGCGGGCGGCCGCTTGCGCGTGACGAGGAGAGCTTCCGCGCGCTCCACGAGCGTCGTCGGCCGCTCTACGAGGAGTGCGCCGACGTGAAGGCCTCCGAGGCGGAGGAGGTCGTGCTCGCGGCGGGCGGGATCGTCGTCGAGGAGGGCAGCCTTGCGCGGCTGGCCGAGCTCGTTCCGGCCGGGGAGGTCGAGGTGCTCGCGGACGCGACGGTGCTAGGCCTGCACCGACCGCGTTTGGAAGCGCCCGTGCACGCGCTGCGGACGGGCGAGGAGGCGAAGAGCCTCGGCGCTGTCGAGCGGATCTGGCGCGAGCTGCGGCTCGAGCGCGACGGGACGATCGTCGCGTTCGGCGGTGGTTGCACGACCGACGCGGCCGGCTTCGCGGCAGCCGTGTACCTGCGGGGGATCCGCTGGGTTGCGGTGCCGACCACGCTGGTCGGGCAGGTCGATGCGGCGATCGGCGGCAAGACCGCGGTCAACCTGCCCGAGGGGAAGAACCTCCTCGGCGCCTTTCACTGGCCGGAGCGGAGCGTGATCGATCCGGCTGTCCTCGCGACGCTGCCCGAGCAGGAGCGACGCGCCGGCATGGCGGAAGTGGTCAAGACCGGGCTGCTCGCCGGCGAGCCGTACTGGGAGCTTCCGGAGGCGGAGCTCGTGAGCCGCTGTGCCGCATACAAGGCGGCGGTCTGCCTGCGCGATCCGTTCGAGCGCGGCGAGCGGGCGGTGCTGAACCTCGGCCACACGTTCGCGCACGCGCTCGAGACGGCCGGCGAGTACTCGCACGTGAGCCATGGGCAGGCGGTGGCGCTGGGGCTGCTCGCGGCGCTGCGGCTCTCGGGGCTGGACACCGGGCCGGTCGAGGAGACGCTCTCGCCGGAGCCCGTGCGCGTGAACCGCGAGGCGGCGTGGGCGGCGCTGGCCCGGGACAAGAAGGCGCGAGACGGCAAGCCGCGACTGGTCCTTCTGGAGGCGCCCGGCAAGCCGGTCACCGGCGTCGAGCGCCCAGAGGCCGAGGTGCGAGCCGCCCTGGATGCCCTGATCTCCGACTGACGTCAGACTTCCGCGACGGTGTCTGACACGGGACATGTCCCCGCGCGCTGGGGCCGATTTGCAGGCGAAGTCACACCCTCGTGACGAAGTCGTGACACTCTCGTGCGGGTGTCTGACACCGGGGTAGAGTCCACGCCGTGCGCGTGGCCGTGCTCAACGGGGTCAACCTCGACGTGCTCCACCGGCGAGACCCGGAGCTCTACGGCGGGCTCAGCCTCGATGAGCTGGAGAGCCGCATTCACGACTGGGCCCGCGACCTCGAGCTGGAGGCCGACTGCCGTCAGACGAACAGCGAGGGCGAGTACGTCACGTGGTGCCACGACGCGCTCGACTGGGCGGGCGGCGTGATCGCGAACCCGGGCGCCTGGTCGCACTACAGCTACGCGATCCGCGACGCGCTCGAGCTCTTCGAGGCGCCCGTCGTGGAGGTTCATCTCTCCGATATCGCGCAGCGCGAGGAGTGGCGTCGCCACACGGTGCTCGAGGACATTGCGGCGCAACGCGTGATCGGCAAAGGCCCGGACGGCTACCGCGAAGCGCTCGAGTTCCTTGCGGAGAGACAACGATGAACGACCGCGTCGACCGCCTCCGCGACGCCCTCCAGGAGCCGCTGCTCGTCTCGGCGGGCGCGAACATCCGCTACCTGACGGGCTTCTCGAGCTCGAACGCCGCCCTGCTGGTCGAGCCCGAGCGCCTGCGCCTCTTCAGCGACTTCCGCTACGCCGCCACCGCCCGCAGCCTCGAGGGCGTCGAGTTCGTCGAGGCGAACCGGAACCTCTATGCCAGCCTGGCCGAGCAGCTCGAGGGCAAGATCGGCTTCGAGGCAAACGCTGTCACCTACGCCGAGTACGAGACGCTTGCCGGCGGCGGGCTCGACCTGGTCCCGCGCCGCGACCTCGTCGAGACGCTCCGCGCGGTGAAGGACGACGGCGAGCTCGAGGCGATCCGCGCAGCGGCGGCCGTCACGAACGAGGCCCTCGAACGTTTCTCGCAGGAGCGCTTCACCGGCCGCACCGAGCGCGACCTCGCCTGGCGCCTCGACGGGCTCTTCCACGAGCTGGGCGCGAAAGGCCCGGCCTTCGAGACGATTGTCGCCGGCGGCCCAAACGCTGCCCTCCCGCACAGCCGGCCGACCGAGCGCGAGATCCAGCCAGGCGAGACGGTCGTCGTGGACTCCGGCGCGCTGGTCGACGGCTACTGCGCCGACTGCACGCGCACCTTCGCGACCGGGCCGCTCCCGGAGCACCTCGAACAGGCCTACGCCGTCTGCCTGGAGGGGCAGCAAGCAGGGCTCGAAGCCACCCGCGCGGGAACTACCGGGATCGGCGCGGACGCGGCCGCCCGCGCGGTCATCGACCGAGCGGGCTTCGGCGAGCAGTTCGGCCACGGCCTGGGTCACGGCGTCGGCATCGAGGTGCACGAGGCGCCCAGGCTGAGCCGCCAATCGAGCGACACGCTCGCCCCGAAGAACGTCGTAACGGTCGAGCCCGGGATCTATCTCCCAGGCGAAGGCGGCATCCGGATCGAGGACCTGGTGATCGTCACCGACGACGGCCCGGAGATCCTCACGAGCTTCACCAAGGACCTGGTGACCGTCGACTAGACTCGCGCCCGTCGTGGCAGAGACCGTCAACACGAACCAGTTCAAGAACGGGATGCACATCCAGCTCGACAACGCCGTCTGGCGCATCCTCGAGTTCCAGCACGTCAAGCCGGGCAAGGGCGGCGCGTTCGTCCGCTCGCGCCTGCGCAACCTCGATTCGGGCGCCGTCGTCGACAAGACGTTCCGCGCCGGCGAGAAGTTCCAGCGCGTGCACACGGAGGTCAAGGAGGTGCAGTACCTCTATGACGCGGGTGACGAGGTCGTCTTCATGGACACCGACAACTACGAGCAGTTCTCGCTGTCGCACGCCTCGGTGGAGGACGCGCTCCCGTACCTGGAGCCCTCGAGCAACGTGCAGATCCTCTGGGTCGACGGCCGTCCTGCCGGGGTGCAGATGCCGTCGGCGGTGGAGCTCGCGGTCGCGCAGACCGACCCCGGTGTCCGCGGCGACACGGTCTCGAACGTGACGAAGCCTGCAACGCTCGAGACGGGCGCGGTCGTGCAGGTGCCGCTCTTCGTGAACCAGGGCGACCGGATCAAGGTCGACCCCCGCGAAGGCCGCTACATCTCTCGCGCTTAGGCGTCGCTTGCGACGCCGCCAAGAGGCCGCGACGGCTTTGCCGGCGCGGCCGTCTAACGCACTGTTTGGGAGGCAGTACAAAGTTGCCTTCCTTCTAGATGGGCCTCTACCCGCGCTACGCTCCGCGTCGTGCCGGTGCTCGTCGACACGACGATCAGGCTGCTCGGTCAGGAGCCGCTCGCCGGGAGGATGCCGACCGCCAACCTGCTCCAGCTCGCGGAGATCCTCGACGGCGCCGGTTTCGCGTACCTCGAGGTCTCCGGCGGCGGCGTCTTCGACACGGCGGTCCGCCGCGGCGTCGAAAGCCCCTGGGAACGCATCCGTGCGCTCAACGCGCGGACCGAGACGCCGCTCGCGATGGCCCTGCGCGGCCGCTTCCTCGTCGGCTCCCGCCCGGTCGGGAGTGACTTCGCCCGCCGCTTCGTGGCCTCCGCCGCCGAGAGCGGGATCGAGGTCTTCCGGCTGCATGACCCGCTGAACGACGTCGAGAACCTCCGCGAAGCGGGCGAGGCGATCACCGCCGCGGGCAAGGAGTTCGACGCCGGCCTCGTCTATGGCTCTGGCTACACCGGCGAGATCGACGTGCTGGTCGAACAGGCGCGTAAGCTGCCCGACCTCGGGGCGACCCGGGTCCTCGTGCACGACCCGTCCGGCTCCCTCGAGCCGCAGCAGGCCCGGGAGCTGACCGCAACCCTCGCGGAGAAGAGCGGGCTCCCTGTCGGCCTCTACTGCCAGGGCGCCGCGGGCAATGCCATGGCCGCGGGGCTCGAGGCCGCGCGCGGCGGCGCCGACCTGATCGCGTGCGCGGTCTACCCCGTCGCGCTGACGATCCACCGCGTCTCGGGTGAGGCGATCGCCAAGGCGCTGACCGGCCTCGGGCTGGACCCCGGGATCGACGTCGAGGCGCTGTGGCGGGCCTCGGAGCTCGTCGACGAGCACATCGGCGACGAGCCCGTCACGCCGCTCGCGCCCCGGATCGCCGTGCGCGCGGCGGAGCACCGCTTTCCTTCGGGCCTCGTGGCCGCCCTCGACACGCATCTTCGCGCGCTCGGCGCAGGCGACCGGCTCGACGAGGTGCTCGACGAGCTCGCCCGAGTCCGCGAGGAGGTCGGCTGGCCGCCCCTCGCCGCGCCGATCGGCCAGATCATCGGCTCGCAGGCGTTGCTCCACGTGCTCTCCGCAGCGCGTTACCAGACCGTCGTCGATGAGCTGAAAGGCCTGATCGAAGGCCGCTTCGGCAGGCCGCCGGGCCCGATCGATCCCGCTGTGCGCCGAGCGGTCGAGCTGGTCTCAGGCGAGCCCGCGCCTGAGGAGGAACCGGTCGATCTCGAACAGCTTCGCGTCGAGGCGAAGGGGCTCGCGTCGAGCGAAGAGGAGCTGATCCTGCTCGCGCTGTTCGGCGACGAGGCGGAGCCGCTGCTGCAGACGATCCGCGGGCGCGCTCAGCGCGACGAGAGCCTCGCGGCCGGCGGCGTCGACCAGACGCGCGCGGAGCGAATCCGGGAGATCGTCCGGATCGTCCAGGAGTCCGGCGTCGGGGAGGTGACGATCGAGGACTCGGGCATGCGGGTTTCCGTGCGCCGCACCCCGGAGGCGCTGGAACCACAGCTCGCAGCCTCCGCGGCACAGCAGGAGCCGGGCGAGCGCGAGCCCACGGCCGCGCCCGAGACGAACGGCTTCGTCCGCATCGAGGCGCCGATGGTCGGCGTCTTCTACCGGGCCCCACAGCCGGGCGCGCCGCCCTTCGTCGAGGAAGGCGACACCGTCGCTCCGGGCCAGACGCTCTGCATTCTCGAGGCGATGAAGCTGATGAACGAGA
>Ga0307308_10000086_pt1 | contig 26018 bp, 29 predicted proteins | sample ER_DNA_195_FD_194501 | JGI IMG/M metagenome (GOLD analysis project Ga0307308, IMG submission 194501) | Bulk soil microbial communities from the East River watershed near Crested Butte, Colorado, United States - ER_DNA_195 | ecosystem: Environmental > Terrestrial > Soil > Floodplain | place...
GCCGGCACCCAAATCCACTCGGTGCGGTTGCCGAGTTTCGCGGTCAGCACCGAAATCGTCTTCGGCGGCGCCGCAGAGCGGCTGATCATGCGCCATGACCCGGGTGAGAGCCCTGAACCATACGTACCCGGCACGTTGCTCGCCATCCGGAAGGTAGCGGAGGTACCGGGCCTGCGCCGAGGACTGGATACGCTGCTCTTCGGCCCCAGGAGTGAATCGCATGGCTGACGACGCCCCGTGGGCGAAAGGACGAGAACCGAGCGTTGATCGAGTCATCGCGTTCAGCGACGGCGTCGTAGCAATTGCGATCACATTGTTGATCTTGCCGCTCACCGACATCGAAGCTCGCGCCGGCGCCACCCTGGGCCAGGTCATTGGTGAGAACCAGCCCGCACTGCTTGCGTTCGGCCTGTCGTTTTGGGTGATCGCGAACTACTGGACCATTCACCACAACATGTTCGCACCGGTTCGACGCCATAGTCCGAGACTCATCGGGCTCAACATGTTATGGCTTGCCGCGATCGTCTTCCTGCCTTTTCCGACAGCACTGATCGCGGACCGTATTGACGGCGGCTTCGGCACGCTCTACATCGGCACCTTGGTCGTCGTCTCTGTGCTGAACCTCCTCATCGCCAACTATCTCGTCCGCCACCCGGAATTGACCGATAGCCAGGAAACCGATAGGAGCCGCGATCACGCTGCGCAAAGTGCTGTCGTCATTGGGGTGCTCGTTGCCGCCGCAGTGGTCTCGCTCTTCTTTCCCCGCGCCGGGATCTTGGCGCTGCTCCTGCTCTTTCCTGCTCAGGCCATTGCCGGACGACGCGGAGCGAGGACGTCAAGGAAGCGATGAGGCCCTGAAGTGCGAACTCGCTATGGCGTGGCCAACGCAGGTTGCGCCAATCCGGCTTCTAGGTCAAGAAGTAGGCGCTTGCGAGGCAGGCCGCCGCCGTAGCCCGTAAGTGCGCCGGATGCCCCGATGACTCGATGGCACGGCACGATCACCGCGATGGGGTTGCGCCCATTGGCCAGACCGACAGCACGCGAAGCTCCTGGTCGGCCAATCTGTGCCGCAATCTCGCTGTAACTGCGGACCTCTCCGTACGGAATGGTCTGCAACGCCGCCCACACCTCATGCTGGAAGGGTGTTCCCGCCGCCCTGAGCGGAAGGTCAAACTCGGTCCGCTGCCCCGCGAAGTACTCCTCGAGCTGCCGGCGCGCCTCCTCGAAACGCGCGGGATCCTCGACCCAACCGGCGCTCGGCTCGGTCTGCTCGTCTAGGTCGGCGTCCATGATCACGCCGGAGATGCCTTCCTCGTCGGCCGTCAGCAGCAGCTGCCCGAGCGGGCTGTCGATCATGGTCCAATAAGTCGTCGTATCAGTCATGCTGGTTTCCTTTCTCATTGTTTCCTTTCATCCCTTCGGCGGTCGTCGACGTCCAAAGATGCATCAGCGCATAGGACCGCCACGGTCGCCACGCCTCGGCAACTTTGGTCGCAGCGGCGGAATCATCTGGCAGACCGGCCCGCACCAGGCCCTGCCGAACGCCCAAGTCACCGACCAGAAACACGTCGGGATCAGCCAGCGCACGCATCCGGACATAGCCTGCCGTCCACGATCCGATGCCAGCAATCTCAGTCAGCTCGCGTTCGACCTCGGCCCGGTCAGCGCCGGGGTCGAGATGGATTCGGCCGTCCGCGAGCCGGGCGGTCAGCTCGTGCATGGTGCGCTGACGCTGCGCCGGCATCGGGAAATCGCTCGGATCTACCGCGGCCAGCGCATCCGAGGTCGGGAAAACATGGGTGAGTCCTCCGACCGGAGTATCAAGAGGCTTGCCGTACGCCTGAACGAGGCGCGCCGCTACCCGCCGGGCGGCTGCCACGGAAACCTGCTGACCGAGCACGGCCCGGACCGCCAATTCGTGCCCGTCCACCGCACCCGGAACCCGGATGCCAGGTACTGCTCTGACCAGCGGCGCCAGAGCCGGATCGGCCGCCAGCACCTCGTCGACGGCCACGCTGTCGGCATCCAGGTCGAACAGTCTGCGACAGCGAGCAACAGCGGCCGTCAGATCACGAAAATCAGAGAGTCGCAAGGTGGCCCGCAGATGGCCAGTAGCCGGGGTCAGCTCGGCGACACCGGTGCCATGCGGCAGGACAAGACTGCGCCGATACGTTCCGCCGTCGACCTCCTCGACGCCGGGCACCGCTCGCGCCCCGAGGAATGCGACGATGCTTGTCAGGTCGGCAGGCCGCCGGTACGGCAGTCGGAGCTCAATGGGACCCGCGATAAGGCGATGGGCGCCAGGACCGCGCCGCGAGCGACGCCGCAGGTCACTGGGCGTCGAGGCGAAGATCTCGCGCATGGTGTCGTTGAATTGCCGAATACTGGCGAACCCCGCCGCGTAGCTGACGTCGGTCACCCCTAGATCGGTGGTCTCCAGGAGGATCCGCGCGGTCTGCGCACGCTGGGCGCGGGCCAGTCGCAGCGGCCCGGCGCCAACCTCCTGGGAGAGGGCGCGGTGGATCTGACGTTCGCTATAACCCAGTCGCGCCGCGAGTCCGGCTACTCCCTCGCGATCCACAATCCCGTCCGCCACAAGGCGCATGGCCCGGCCCACGAGATCGGCTCGCAGGTTCCATTCCGGCGCACCGGGGCTGACGTCGGGCCGGCATCGCCGGCAGGCGCGATAGCCGGCGGTCTGCGCTTCCGCCGCCGAGCGGTAGAACTGTACGTTTTCACGCTTCGGCGTACGCGCTGGGCAACTAGGCCGGCAATAGATTCCGGTAGTCCGCACCGCAGTAAAGAACATCCCGTCGAAGCGTTCGTCGCGGCTGCTCACCGCCCGATAACAGGTTTCGTGGTCGAGCACGCCTCCAACTGTGCCCCCAGAACGGGCTCTGCACTAGCGGAAATCGGACATCGGAAATTTCACGGAACGCCGCTTGCCGGCGGCCTGAATAGCCCATCTCTGCGGCTGCCGCGGGCTAGCCGCCTAGAGTGAGTGAATGGCGACGAGGGCAGCCATCCTCCTATCGCCGCGACCATGGTGGAAGTCACCGGCAATGATCGACGGCCTGCTGGGGTACACGGTGGCCATGGCGGTCGGAGTCGCTGTCTTCACCCGAGCCAGTGACGGCCGGCCGGACCCTTGGCCAGCCTATGTTTTCGCTCTGGGTTTCGGCTTGATCTTGCTGATCCGCCGGAGATATCCAGTCCAGGTGTTGATCATCACCTCACTCGGCATCTGCGCGTACTACGCGCTGCAATACCCGCCTATCGGACTGGCTCTGCCGATAGCTACAGCACTGTTCTCGGCCGCAGAGGCCGGCTACCTGCGGATCAGCATCCTCGTCTCGGTGATCTTGGTCGGATTGGCCGTCTATTTTCAAATCGCCGGCGGGCGAGAGGTCGGCCCGCTGCTCGGCTATGAGCTGCCTCCAGTGATCGCATTGATGGGGGCGTCGCTGGCGTTGGGCGATGGAGTGCGATCCCGACAACTGCTGAGGGAATCGCAGCGTGAGCAGGAACGCCAGGCCAGGGTGGAGCTGGAGCGGCGCGCGATCGAACAGCGCAACGCGGAACGGCTGCGGCTTGCTCGCGACCTGCACGACGCGCTCGGCCACAGCGTCGCGATGATCTCGCTGCAATCCGCGGTCGCCGCCGAGGCACTGCCAGCGCAGGTGCCGGAGGCACAGCGCGCCGTCGCTAAAATCCGCAGCATCAGCGTCGCCGCCATGGCCGAGCTGCGCAGTACCGTGCGACGACTCCGATCACTGGACGCAGCCGTCGAGCTGCCGGCCGGCCTCGACGACGTGCCAACGCTTGCCGAGCAGGCCCGCGGCAACGGTCTGGATGTGCGGATGGTCCGGACCGGTGACAGTACCGAGATACCCGAAGCGCTCGGCCAGGCCGCCTACCGAATTCTTCAGGAGGCGCTGACCAACGTCATCCGACACGCGTACGCCGCTCAGGCGGAGGTGATTCTTGATCAAAGTCCTGAGGCATTGATCATCACTGTCCGCGATGACGGGCAAGGCGCGGCAGAGCTCCGCGCCGGCAACGGCATCCGAGGCATGCAGGAGAGAGCCGCCGAGTGGGGCGGCCAGGTTACCGTGAGCAGCCCTGGACATGGTGCCGGCACGATGGTGACCGCCGTATTGCCCTGGCCATCCGCGGCAGCGCGGTCGGACACATGATTCGGGTCGTAGTCGCCGATGATCAGGCCCTGGTGCGAAGTGGATTACGCGCCCTGCTCGCGAACAGCGATGACATTCAGGTGGTCGGCGAAGCCGGCAACGGACGCGAAGCCGTCGCGGTTGTGACCCGTACCCAACCTGACATCGTGCTGATGGATATCCGGATGCCCGGGCTCGACGGGATCGAGGCGACCCGGCAGCTGACCACTGATCCGCACTTGTCAGACGCAGCCATCATCATGCTGACCACCTTCGATGAGGATGATCAAATCTTCGCCTCGATCCGGGCTGGCGCTTCCGGCTATCTGCTCAAGGACGCCGAGCCGGACGACCTGCGCAACGCGATCCGCGTGGTGGCCTCCGGGGATGCCTTGCTCTCCGCATCGGTGACGCGAAAGGTGATGGAGGGCATCGTTTCCGGGCCTGCGGGCGTGGCCGATCACGGCCGGCTGCTTGAGCTGACCGTACGAGAGCGCGACGTACTGACTGGTGTCGGCCGCGGTCTGTCGAACGACGAGATCGCTGCGGAGATCCACATCAGCCCAGCGACCGCCCGGACCTACGTCAGCCGCATGCTGACCAAGCTGGGAGCCCGGGATCGTGCCCAACTGGTGGTCATCGCATACGAGACCGGCCTGGTGAAACCCGGGCGACATTCTCAAAACACCTAACTGACCCTGAGCCCGACGTAGTCGATAAGCGACCGTATTCGTCGCTTTCAGCGAGTGGGGAAGTGCGAACCAGATTTCTACCGTGGTGGGCGTTCTGATCCCCGAGCACGGAGAAACTCATGTCCGCCCGTCTCAGCCGCCGCACCTTGCTGGCTGGTGCGGCGGCGCTGCCCACCCTCGCACTGCTGGGCTGCGAGTACGACCGCACCACCGCTGATCCGATCAACACTGTGGACACCCTCGATTTCGCCAACCGGCTCCGGATACCCGCACTGGCTCAGTCTGAGGTCGATGCCGACGGTGTCCGCGTCTTCCAGCTGAGCGTTACCGCTGGATCGGCGGAGTTCCTTCCTGGTGTGGCAACGCCGACCTGGGGATACACCGATGGTCGCTATGGCGCCGGCTATCTCGGTCCTACCTTGCGGGCGGCGCGCGGCCAGCGCGTCCGCGTCTTGATCGAGAATCGGCTATCCGAGATCACTACGGTGCACTGGCATGGCATGCACCTTCCCGCACACAGCGACGGTGGCCCGCATCAGCCCATTGCCGCTGGGGAGCGGTGGCAGCCGGAGTGGTCGATAGAGCAACCGGCGGCAACCCTGTGGTATCACCCACATCCCCATGGCGAAACCGAGGCACAGACGACTCGTGGGCTGACCGGCTTGTTCTATCTTGACGACGGCGGCAATCCCCAGCTGCCGCGGAGGTACGGGATTGACGACATCCCGATCATCCTGCAAGACCGCAGCTTCGACTCGCGCGGGCGATTCCTGCTTCGCGACCGTGCCGTCACCGGTCTGCTGGGCGACACGATCTTGGTGAACGGGACGTACAACCCGCATCTGCCCGTTACGACCCGTCGGGTACGGCTCCGCCTCCTGAACGCCTCGACAGCCCGCATTTACCACTTGGCCTTCGGCGACGAACGCGAGTTTGCCGTCATTGCCACCGACTGCGGCTTCCTACCCGCGCCCAGGAGGACCCGCCGCCTGCTCCTCTCCCCCGCCGAACGAGCCGAGGTCCTCGTCGAGGCGCGGCCTGGCGAGCGGCTGGTGCTCCGCTCGGTGCCATGGGACCTGAACATGATCACCCCATTGACCAATGGTGCCGGTGGCAATGATCATCTTGATCTGTTGCAGCTCCGGGCCAGCCCGTCGCTTGTTGCGGGCGGTCGGGTTCCAGAACAGCTGGAGACCAGTTCGGCGGCGACCCTTGATCATCTGGTGGCTCGCCGGACCTTTCAGCTCGACGGCCGCGAGATCAACGGTCAACAGATGGAGATGTCGCGAATCGACACCGTGGTCGGCGCCGGCACCACCGAGCTGTGGACGATTCAGAACACACACAACCAGCCGCACAACTTCCACATCCACGGTGTGGCGTTCCAAATCGTCCGGGAGGGGGCGACCAGTGCCGATCCCGGACTCGGCTGGAAGGACACCGTATTGCTGGCGGCCGGTGAGACGGTCCGGCTAGCGATCAGGTTCGGTCCGTACGACGACCCGCTGACGCCGTACATGTATCACTGCCACCTGATGTGGCACGAAGACGAGGGGATGATGGCGCAGCTCACCGTGGTCGATCCCGATCAGGTGGACAGAGCACCGCGGACCCTTGATGTCGATCACGATCACCTGGCAGCTGGTCATGATCACGGCTGATCATCAAAACATCCAACCACTCCAGTAAGGAGCCGCACTATGTCCACTGGCAATCTGCCGTCAAACGCACCAAGCACCAGCAAGCGACGTCCAGCAGTGATCATTGCCCTAGTCCCCGCTGGCGCCATCCTTGGCTTCCTCGGTGGGCTGCTGATCGAGATCATGGTCGGCCTCATCGCCGGGACGGCATTCAGTGCTGATCATCCGGCGACGTTCTCCTGGCGCTTCCTCGGTTCGCTACCCGGCCTTGGAGCATTGATCGGCGCAATCTTGGCGCCCATCCTGTACGCCCGCGCGCGTCGCAGCTGACAAGGCCGACCCGCAGACACGCCGACCTCGTAGCGTCTCTAGGCTGTGGCGCATGGACGACTCCGACATTCTCGCGCGCATTCGTGAAATGGTCGATGCTGAACATCAGCTGCGCCACGAGATGCAGGAAAACCCTGGCGAGGTTACCGATGCCGCGCAGCGGCTTCATAATCTTGAAGAGTCTCTCGACCAGTGCTGGGACTTGTTGCGTCAGCGGCGCGCTCATCGGGAGTTTGCGCAGGATCCCAATGAATCGCGGACGAGACCTCGGCAGCAGGTGGAGGGATACCTGCAGTAAGGCTACGGGCGGTACGCCGCAACGGTCCACGCCAGATGTCCTGACGTGACCAGGCTGGATTCCACCAGGTCCAGCCGTCGCCCGATGGCTCGCAGCAGCCGTCGCGAGGACCATGTTCTGGCATAGATCGAGATGATCACTACGCCGTCCGGCGCCAGCTGGCGCGCGTAATGCAGCACAGCTCCGATCGGGTCGGGCAGGTAGTAGATGACCTCATTCATCACGACAGCATCGGGTGGCTGGTCGGCGACGAACGTCGACCCATCTGTGCAAACGAAGTGCGTGCGTGCGTCTGACTTGGGTGCGGCAAGCGCGATGGATTGCTCACAGTTGTCCACGCCGAGATATCGGTCATAGGTCAGGCCTTCCTGCAGGATTCCCTGCGAGCAACCGACATCAAGAACAAAGCCGGCTCTGGCGTACCGCTCCGTCACACGCCGAACGGCTTGATAGCGTGCCGCTTCGTTGCTTTCCCGAAGTCGCTGCCAGCTGTCCTTCCGGTTCTCTTTGGCGTTGTCACGCACCAGGATCGATTTCACGAGAAACAGTGGGATCGGCATTATCGATCCGAGCCCAGCAGCCGCCTTGCTGTGCAGCAAACGGGCCACCACGGTTTCTCGAGTAGCCAGCGCCGACCTATCCGTTCTTGTCGTCATCGGCCTCCTCCTACTCGAAACGCGAGGGATCTCCCGCTCCCCGGCGCACGATCAAGGCTTCGCCGTCGGACAGGTCAACCACGGTAGTCGGGATCTCGCCGCATTGCCCGGAATCCACCACTCCATCGATCATGTGATCAAGGCGCTCCATGATCTCCCAGCCCTGCGTCAGTGGCTGCCGTTCGCCAGGCATGATCAAGGTGCTGGACACCAGAGGTTCACCTAGCCCGGCCAAGATCGCCTGGGCAACTGCGTGATCAGGAATCCGCACTCCGACCGTGCGCCTCTTGGGGTGCAGCATCCGGCGCGGCACATCACGAGTCGCCGGCACGATGAACGTGTACTGCCCAGGTGTCGATGCCTTGAGGGCACGAAAGATCACATTGTCGAGGTGGACGAATCGGCCAAGCTGATTGAAGTCTGCGCACACCAAGGTGAAGTGATGTTGGCTGTCTAGTTGTCGGATCTCCCGGATCCGGTCCAGGCCCTCCTTGTTATCCAGCTGGCAGCCGAGCGCATAGCAGGAATCGGTCGGGTACGCGACCAGCCCGTCGGCGCGAATCAGCTCGACCACTTGGCCGATAGTGCGCGGCTGAGGGTTGTCCGGGTGGACGTCGAAGTATCGGGCCACGAGAGGGAGCCTAGTATCGCTCGCCCCTGGGGCGAGCCAACGCGCGGCGAAGTGGGAGTAGTAAAACACAGACACGTTGGACCGCTTTGCCGAGCGAAATGAAACTTAACGTGAAGTTTAGGTAAGGAGACTAAACTGATCATCGTGTTGCACCGGACAGACCTGCTGACCATCGGCGAGTTGGCAGGACGCTCCGGATTCGCCCAGTCAGCGCTGCGATATTACGAAAACCTGGGCTTGATCACCTCGACGCGAACCTCGGGAAACCAGCGCCGTTACGAGCGAGCCACGCTGCGCCGCTTGGCGTTCATCCGCTCGGCGCAGCGTGTCGGGTTGTCACTCGAGGAGATCACCGAGGCGCTGCGCACGCTGCCCGGGAGTCGCACGCCGACCAAGGCCGACTGGACGCGGCTGTCTCATCAGTGGCGTGGTCGGCTCAACGAGCAGATCGAAAGGCTGGAGCGGCTGCGCGATCGATTGGACAGCTGCATTGGCTGCGGTTGTCTGAGTCTGCAACGGTGCACGCTGCAGAATCCAGATGATTACGTGAGCTCCCGCGGGCCAGGTGCGGTCTATCTCGATCCGTCCAAGGACTGATCGGCTGAGGAGACGACGGCCGGGCAGCTGATGCGGCTCGGATAGGTTTACGAGCATGGTCAACAAGGTGGCAATGCTTACTGCGGGCGGCTTCGCGCCGTGCCTGTCAGCAGCGATCGGAGGGCTGATCGAGCGCTACACGGCGGTCGCCCCGGATGTCGAGATCATCGCCTACCGATACGGCTATGAGGGCCTGCTCAAAGGTGACTCCATCCCCGTTACGCGGATCGTCCGCGAGCACGCGGCGCGTCTCGACGCCTTCGGCGGATCGCCCATTGGAAATTCCCGAGTCAAGCTCACCAACGCATCCGACCTTGTGAAGCGGGGTTTGGTTGCCGAAGGAGTTGAGCCACTGCAGGCGGCGGCCGATCAGCTCACCGCCGACGGTGTCGATGTGCTGCACACCATCGGGGGCGACGACACCAATACCACTGCCGCCGATCTCGCGGCGTTCCTCGCCAGCAACGGTCACGAGCTGACCGTTGTCGGGCTCCCCAAGACCATCGACAACGACATCATTCCGGTACGCCAGTCACTGGGCGCCTGGACAGCCGCGGAGCAGGCCTCCCGTTTCGCACAGAACGTCATCGGCGAACACAACTCGGCGTCACGAATGCTCATCGTGCATGAGGTGATGGGCCGCAACTGCGGATGGCTGACCGCAGCCACGGCGCAGGCGTACCGGGAATGGCTGGATTCTCGCGCCTGGCTACCTGAGATCGGGCTCAGTCGGGAGGCCTGGGACGTACACGGCGTGTACATTCCCGAGGCCGTTTTCGATCTCGACGGGGAAGCGCTGCGGCTCAAGGAAGCCATGGATCGGATCGGCTCGGTCAACCTCTTCGTCTCCGAGGGTGCGGGCCTGGACACGATCTTGGTCGAGCTGGAACGATCCGGTGCGGATGTTCCGCGAGATCCGTTTGGTCACGTCAAGATGGACCAGATCAACCCGGGTGCATGGTTCGGAAGCAAGTTCGCGGAGCGGCTCGACGCGCACAAGGTAATGGTGCAGAAGTCTGGATACTTCTCCCGATCAGCCGCCGCCAATCCGCGTGATCTTGCCTTGATCAAATCCATGACCGATCTAGCGGTGGAGTGCGCCCTACGAGGTGAGCCCGGTTTGATCGGGCACGACGAGGAGCGCGGCGATGAGCTTCGTGCTATCGAATTCGACAGGATACGAGGCGGCAAACCGTTTGATATCGACGCGCCGTGGTTCTTGGCATTGCTGGACGGCATCGGCCAGCCGAGCACCCAACTCGCGACCACTCACTGACCACCTCCCAACCCGTCCCGGGGACGCCCCGCGGCATGCTCGATCCCGTCCGCTGCAACCTAGGTTCAGCTACGTTGCCTACGGTCTGCACAGGTTGCTTCGTGTGCAGACCGCGTGCAACCTACGTGAACGTAGGTTGCAGCGAGAGGGTGACGGTTCAGTCAGACTTGGGCCTTTTCCGGCCGCGTACCACCGCTGACAAGACGTACGCGAGCGCCGCGCCCAGGCCGACTCCGGTCGCCGCTCCGGTGACGTACCCGGCGCCCATGCCAACACGAACGGATCGGACCGCTACCTCTTCCGGGATGACATTCGGCGGCTCCTCCAGGTCTTCCGCAGCGTCCGACGCGGCTGCAATGGCGGGCTCTTCCTCGGCAGGTACCGGCACAGCCTCGTGGTCTGCAGTAGCGATCCAGGCTGCGACGAACAAGACGAGCTGAGCGAAGATGTTGAAGAACAACATGACCACGATCACGGGCCCGAAGATCACCGCGGCGGCATTGCCGCGAAAAGCGCTGATCAGGTAGCTGGCGATGAATTGCAGAGCAACGAGGGCTAGGGAACCCAGAAGTGCCCCGCGCCGTACAACGGACCACGGCTCGCGAGTCTCCGGCAACACGGTGTACAGGTACATGAAGATCAGCCACCCGGCGCCGATCGAAACCACAATCGAGGTGACCCGAAGCAGCGGCGCTATCCAGGGCTGATCACTGAGTCCCAGCCATCCGACCACTATGTTGGCGAGAGAGGTGGACAGTGAGGAGAGACCGAACATCACCGCCATTCCGACCAGCAGGCCCAGTAGCAGCACAAGGTTGCCGAGTGTCTTGCGCACGATGTTGATCTTCTGAGGCCGAAGGTCGAATCCGGGTCGCCACTGAGTCCGAACCGCATTCTTCAGATGGCCCATCCACTTGGCGCCGGTGTAGAGAGCCACCACCAAGCCGATGAGGCCGATGGTCCAGAACTGACTGAGTGCGGTGTTGACCAGATCGAGGACCTTTTGCCGCGTGGCTGGTTCGGCCCTGCCCAGTGCGTCTGCTACGGCATTGGCGACGTTGTCCAGCAGACCGGGCTGTAGCACGGTGAGCACCAAGCCAGTGACCGAAAAGGCCACCATCAGGACCGGCACGATTGCGAGCACCGAAAAATAGGCGGTCGCCGCCGCAAACTGTGAGCCGAGCCTGCTGAGATAGCGCTCTACCGTACGAATGAGGTGTGCGATCCAGGGCCGCTGCTGGAGCCGCTCGACGCTCTCCGGCACCGCAACCATTGATGTCCTTTCTGTCCAGCCCAGCCTTCCCGCCGACGCTATCGCTCCGTTAGCCGTGCGCGAGCCACAAGGACGTCATCGACATCGCGAGGAGCAGCGGTACGAGGACCGCACCGCGGGCGGCGAAACGCCTCCAAGACACCGCAACGCCGGCGGATCGGCAGCGCGCCGCCCAGAGCAGGGTCGCGAGGCTCGCCCAGGGCGTGACGAGAGGTCCGGCGTTGACGCACACCAGCAGGGCGGCCAGCCGGAGCGGCGAGGCGTCGGCGGCTGGCTCCAGGGCAAGGTAACTCGGCAGGTTGTCCACCAGGTTCGCCCCGACGGCGCCCACCCCGCAGAGTTGCGCCAGTGCCACCCCGGAAGAACCGTGCCCGGCAGCTCGGCTGAGAGCAGCGCCCAGACCATGATCATGAGTGATCTGCACGAGAATGAAGAGTAGCCCGACCCCGAGGACCAACCGCCACGGCAGCAGCCGCCAGGTGAGCAGCGAGCGCGCGCCGATCGCACAGCCGACCAAAAGGAGGGCGGCTGCAACAGCCGAAGCAGCGACCACATTGACACCGAGTAACAGCGCCGGGCCGAGCGCTCCGCAAACGATCATTCCGAGCACCAGCAGTCCTCGGTGCGCCGCTAGTTGCGCCGGTAACCGCTGATAGCGGCCGCGAAGCGACCGACGGAAGATCACCGCGAGTGCCAGCACACTGATCAGCACACTGGTGACCGCTGCTGGCCAGGTCAGTACGGCGAATTCGCGCACGTTATGACGTGGCAGTGCGCTGAGGGCGAGCAGGTTGGTCAGGTTGGAAACCGGCAGGAAGAGTGAGGCGGTGTTAGCTAGCCACACTGCGGTATAGGCGAAGAGGGCAACGTCGAGGTCCAGCTGCCGCGCCAGAGCGAGGACAACCGGGGTGACCAGCACTGCGGTGGTGTCGAGAGAAAGCACGGCAGTTGCGGTGACAGCCACCCCGACGATGAGCAGCCACAATCCGAGCACCGAGCCCTGGGCCAGTCGTGCAGCGCCGTGCGCAAGGGTCGAGAAGACGCCCAGCCCGTCGGCGAGCTCCGCGACGATGGTGACGCACACCAGAAAAGCCAAGATCGGCCCAACGCGGGGGAGCAAGGATTCCCACTGCACCAGGTCACCCTAGTGTCGTGGAATCCACTCGAGAGCGCCCTTGACACCTGTCGCGGATACCCCGTTGGCTGTGGGCTATGAGTCCTCTGTTGACCGATTCCGAAGTGTCCCAGCAGCTCACAGGCTTGCCGAACTGGCAGCGCGCCGAAACAGCTGAGCCGGCGATCATCGCGACGTACGAGCTGACCGATTTCGTCGCGGCCCTGGACTTCGTCAATCAGGTCGGCCATGAGGCCGAGCTCATGAACCACCACCCAGACATCGACATCCGCTGGAACACCGTGACCCTGGTGCTGTCCACCCACTCAGAGGGCGGACTCACCGAGCACGACATGGAGCTGGCACATCGCATCAACGACGTGGCCGGTCAGAACGAATGAGCTAGCCGAACGCTTCCGGCGGCGGGCAGATGCACACCAGGTTGCGATCGCCGTAGCCGCCGTCAATCCGTCCGACGGGTGGCCAGTACTTGTCGAAGCCCTGCGCGTAGAGCGGGCCGGTGTGCAGCCCCGCCGGGAACGCCGCGACCCGCCTGGTGTACGGGTGACTCCACTCCTCCGACGTCAGCTGAGCTTGGGTATGCGGTGCATTGATCAGAGGGTTGTCTTGTCGCGGCCACTCCCCCGATTCGATCTTGGCGATCTCGTCCCGAATGTTGATCATGGCATCGCAGAACCGATCGATCTCTTCCAGGGTCTCGGACTCGGTCGGCTCGACCATCAACGTGCCCGCGACCGGAAAGCTCATGGTCGGTGCGTGGAAACCGTAGTCGATCAGCCGCTTTGCGACGTCGTCGACGGTGATTCCGCTGGCCTTGGTCAGCGCCCGCAGATCAAGAATGCACTCGTGGGCGACCTTGGAGTTGCGACCGGCGTAAAGCACCGCATAATGATCATGGAGTCGCTGGGCGACGTAGTTGGCGGCCAGCAGGGCATGTTCGGTGGCCGAGGTCAATCCATCGGCTCCCATCATCGCGATGTAGGCGTAACTGATCGGTAAGATGCCCGCCGACCCGTATGGAGCCGCCGAGATCGGGCCGATGCCTGTCCTAGGACCGGCGACGTCCAGCATTGGATGGTTGGGCAGGAACGGCGCTAGATGTGCTGCGACGCCAACGGGACCGACACCTGGGCCGCCGCCGCCGTGCGGGATGCAAAAAGTCTTGTGCAAGTTGAGATGGCTGACGTCTGCACCGAAGCCGCCGGGCTGCGCCAGACCGAGCAGCGCGTTGAGGTTGGCGCCATCCACATAAACCTGGCCGCCCGCCGCATGCACCAGCTCACACAGCTCGACGATTCCTTCTTCGAAGACCCCGTGGGTCGATGGATAGGTCACCATGATCGCTGCCAGTTGATCACGATGCTCAGTGATCTTGGTACGAAGATCGTCCAGGTCCACCGCCCCGTCGCCGGCCGCCTTGACGACCACGACCTTGAGGCCAGCCATGGTTGCCGAGGCCGCATTCGTGCCATGTGCTGACGACGGAATCAGACAAATCCGGCGTTGATCATCGCCCCTCGACTCGTGATAGGCGCGAATCGCCAGCAGTCCGGCGAGCTCGCCCTGGCTACCGGCATTCGGCTGGATCGAGACCTTGGCATAGCCGGTGAGCTCGGCGAGCCAAGACTGCAGTCGCTCGATCAAGACGAGATAGCCCTGGGCATCCTCGATGGGTGCAAACGGATGCAGGTTGGCAAAGCCCGGGTAAGAGATCGGCTCCATCTCGGTCGTAGCATTCAACTTCATCGTGCACGAACCGAGCGGGATCATCCCGCGATCCAGCGCTAGGTCACGATCCGACAAAGCCCTCAGATAGCGAAGCATCGCTGTCTCGCTGTGATGAGTGTTGAAAACCGGGTGGGTGAGATAGCTGCTGGCACGCTCACTGCCCGCCAGATTGCCCGCGAATTGTCGGCTGTCACTCCCCTCGACTCCGAAGGCGGTGCGTACCGCACGCAGGTGGGCCGGGGTGGTGTCCTCACCCACCGAAGCACCGACATGGTCATGGTCGACCAGCCGCAGGTGAACCCCAGCGCTCCGGGCCGCAGCAACCACAGCCTGCGCTCGGCCCGGTACTTCGGCGAGCACCGTATCGAAGAACGCGTCATGGACTACCCGGATCCCGCCCGCTTCAAGATCACCGGCCAGCTCCGTGGCACGCGCATGGATGGTCTGAGCGATCTCCCGCAAGCCGTTCGGCCCGTGGTAGACGGCGTACATGCTGGCGGTTACCGCGAGCAGCACCTGCGCGGTGCAGATGTTCGACGTCGCCTTTTCCCGGCGGATGTGCTGCTCACGCGTTTGCAGCGCGAGGCGGAACCCGGGCGTGCCATCACGATCCTTGGACACCCCGACGAGCCGCCCAGGAAGGGTCCGTTCCAGGCCGGACCGCACCGAGATGAACCCGGCGTGCGGTCCGCCGTAAAACAGTGGTACGCCGAACCGCTGACTGGATCCGACCGCAATATCTGCACCCCACTCCCCCGGCGGAGTTGCCAACGTCACCGCCATCAGGTCGCATGCCGCGATCACCATGGCACCGCGTTCGTGGGCCCGATCGGCAATCGTCTGCAGCTCAGTGGTGCTGGCGAGCCGTCCGCTGGCGCCGGGGGTTTGCACCAAGACGGCAAACACGTCGACGTCCTCGATCGCCTCGACCAGAGGTTTGTGCGCCACGACGACCGGTATCCCGAGTGCAGCTGCCCTGGTCGTCACGACCCCGATGGTCTGGGGCAGGGTGTCGCTGTCCAGCAGGATGGCTGCACCCGCTTTGGCGCTGCGACGAGCCAGTGTCATCGCCTCCGCGGCGGCCGTCGCCTCGTCGAGCAAACTGGCTCCGGCTACCGGTAGCGCCGTCAAATCCGAGATCACGGTCTGAAAGTTGAGCAAGGCCTCGAGCCGACCTTGGCTGATCTCTGGCTGATACGGCGTGTAGGCCGTATACCAGGCCGGCGACTCCAGAACGTTGCGGCGGATCACCGAGGGTGTCACCGTCCCGTGATATCCAAGCCCAATCATCGCCGTCAGCGCTCGATTACGACTCGCGAGCTCACGGAGTTCAGCCAATGTCTCCGACTCTGACAGCGCTGGGGGGAGTCGTAACGGCTCCGTGCTGCGGATCGAGCGGGGCAGCGACTGCTCGACGAGCTGCTCGAGATCGGTCAATCCGAGGGCAGCCAGCATCTTCTCGCGATCATCGGCCTGCGGCCCGATGTGTCTATTGCTGAACCGCTGCGACGGATGCGTACGTGCCGTGGTGTCTGGAAGGGTGGCGGTCATCGATTCCTCTTTTGCGCGTACCGGGGTCAAGTGCTCTCGCACTCCCCCTCTGTTACCCGCGGCTTCAGAGTTGCCATGACTTACGCGGTCTTGCTGCCTGAGAGGTTCCGGGGATGTTGCACCTTCGGCGCCACCAACCTCAATCGTCGAAGGTGATGGACTCTCCCGCGCCGCCGTTTCGGCAGCGCCCAGACTACTCCGAACTCACACCTCAACGACGGTAATCAGGTCTTCGAGCCCGTCGAAGTCCTTGCTGTTGCGCGTGACCAGTGGCAATTCTTCGGCAAGGGCCGTCGCCGCAATCAGCAGGTCAGCGAACCGTCGTCGCGGCTGCCTGCCTTGTCCTAGCACGGCAGCGCAGACGCGACCATAGGCCCGCGCGGCCTCGATATCGAAAGGTAGCGGGTCGAAAGTGGCCTCGGCGCGCTGCAGACGATCTTGCCGTCGAGCGCGCTCAGATCTATCTGTGGTCGCCGACGGGCCGCAGGAAAGCTCGGCGAGCGTGACCGTAGATATCGCGACCTCTTCAGGGAGTTGAGCTACGTCAAGTCGATCCAGATCGACGATCACCGACGTGTCAAGCAGTCCGCGGGCGAGCCGCTCAGGCACGATCAGGAATCTCCTGGTCGACGACCTCATCCAGATCGCTCCTGAATGCAGCGGAATCGAGCGGAGGTGCGTTACGGAACATTGCAACGGCAGTATCGGCCGTGACAAATCGGTGGCGCCGAAGAGGACGCAATTCTCCCACTGGAGTGCCGTTTCGAGTCACCACGAACGACGCACCCTCATCCAGCGCGCGCATGATCCGACCGCTGTCATTGCGGAGTTCACGCTGGGAGATCTGCTCGGTCATGGGGAAACCGTAGCACAACGTGCTACATCGGAATTTGCCTTCGTCAGCCGGTGGTACGAGCCCGGCGACGCTGCGACAACTCGTCGTGGGAGTGCTCGGACTCGACAGCCTCAACACGCTCGGCCGGCAGGGCGGACAGAGTGCCCTCGATGTCGCGCCAGACGCCGCCCAAGGCGATGCCGAAAACGCCCTGGCCACCACGCAGTAGGTCGATCACCTCGTCGTCGGAGGTGCATTCGAAAACCGACACGCCGTCACTCATCAAGGTCACCTGGGTCAGGTCCTGTACGCCGCGCCTGCGCAGATGCTCAATAGCGGTACGGATCTGCTGCAGGGAAATACCGGCATCGATCAGCCGCTTGATCACCTTCAAGATCAAGATGTCCCGGAAGCTGTAGAGCCGCTGGGAGCCGGAGCCGGATGCGCTCCGAATCTCGGGCACAACGAGGCCGGTACGCGCCCAGTAGTCGAGCTGCCGGTAGGTGATGCCAGCCGCGCTGCAAGCGACCGGCCCCCGGAAACCCAGGTCTGTTGGTAGCGGAGAAAAGTCGCCGTCGAACAGCAGCCCCTGGGCGTCCGCCGACTCAGTCGCTGCCGAGTCCGCTGGATCCGCCGATGCGTCGGTGCTGCTCACGTGTTGCCTCCGATTTCAGAGTCGAACTGGGGAAGAAGAGTTGCTCAAAGTTCTCTACGCGTAATTCCACGGTCGGCATTACTTTACGAACGCTACGACGAGGGCACCAATCGGGTCAACGACCGCCGCGCTAGGTCCGGCCGCCAAACTGAAGTCTTGAGGCGTCCTCGACACTGTCATGAGATGGCCGCGGAGCCGATTATCAGTCTCAAGTTGAGCTTGAGTGTTGCTTCTGACTAGGACTTTGGCTCTTCACCCGTGACGAAGTCATCGGGATTGACCTGATCGAGGAACTCCCGGAATTTTTCCACCTCGTCATCTTCGGCTTCGGGAATCTCGATGCCGGCCTCATCGAGCACATCCTCGGCGCAATAGATGTCGGAGCCAACCCGAAGCGCCAGTGCGATGGCGTCAGAAGGTCGGGCGCTGACTTCGATGCCGTCCACCAGCAGCACCGCGTAGAAGGTGCCGCCTTCCAGCTCGGTGATATGGACTTCAGTCAGCCGGTGGCCCAAGGTCGTCAGCGTATCGACCATCAGGTCGTGCGTGAGAGGCCTGGGCGGGACGATGCCCTCTTGCGCATTCGCGATGGCAGCAGCCTCAGCGGCTCCGATCCAAATCGGCAGGTACCGAGTCCCTCCAACCTCGCGCAACAAGACCATCGGAGCATTCGACGGCATCTCGACTCGAACACCCACCACATCGAGCTCGCGCATGCGACAACACTACTTCGCGGGCGGCCCGCTACAAGATCACCCCTCGCCGGCAACGACCATCAAACATTGCGCTCCATTGCGGTCCGCACCAGCGCCGCATGAAAGCTGATCACCAGCTGCGTGACGTCCCCCGGCACATCGCGGTTACTCCCTGACCGTCGCACGTACGGCGCGATTGCTTGCTCTACCAGCCCGACTTCGCGGTCGGCGGATAGCTTGAACGCCCGCAGATGTCGCCCATCGATGCCGTACTCGGCAAGCCGGCGCGCGGCGATCGCCAACGTGAGGGCGTCCCTGCCGTAGTGGGCGGTTCCTCGTCGGGTGTGCAGGATCTGGGTGCGCTCCAACTCGCTGAGCGCAGCCTCGGTAAGACCGCTGGCATCCAGCAGCTCTTGTCTGGTGAGCCTGATCGGCTGTTTCGCGGTCACCGAATTCTGGCTCTGAGCAGCGGCTGCGGATCCGACGCCGAGCGCTGCGCCCTGGGTCAGCCCAAGTTGAGTCTGACCACGATCGATCTGTTCCAGATGCTCCCTGATCACCTTCAAGGGAAGGTAATGCTCGCGCTGCACCGAGAGCACATAACGCAGCCGTTCCACATCGCTTTCGGTGTAGCGGCGATATCCCGACGGCGCCCGCTGCGGTGTGATCAACCCCTCGGCCTCCAGAAACCTGATCTTGGAAATCGAGATCTCCGGGAACTCGGTGTGCAAGATCGCCATCACCTGTCCGATGCTCCGGGTCGGATGCCGGAGGCGAGTTTCAGACGCAGGCAACGGTGAGTCGTCCACCCCACGAAGGCGCGGGTCGGCGGCCGCGGTTACCGGAGAATCGGCAGGTTTCGGCATCATGCGCGCGGGCTAGTCGGAAGCCCGATCGCTCCCGAAATAGACCAGGCGAAATTTACCGATCTGCACCTCATCGCCGTTGCGCAGCAAGGATTCGTCGACCAGGTCCTTGTTGACGTAAGTGCCATTGAGACTTCCTACGTCCCTGACGACGGTGCCCTCGGGCGTACGGGTGAATGTGGCGTGCCGGCGGGATACCGAGATGTCATCGAGGAAGATGTCGGAATCTTGGTGCCGCCCTGCGGTGACGAGATCGGTGTCGAGCAGAAACCGGCTGCCAGCATTGGCGCCTCGCTGCATGATCAACAACGCTGAACCGTGCGGCAGCGCATTGACGGCGGCCTCGTCCTCGGCCGTCAGCGAGTCAGTGTCACGCTCCTCAACCATCGCTGGCATCGCCTTGGTCGTGTCGCCGGTCGGCACCTTTTCGGGAGTCGCGGCTCGGGCCGCGCCGGGCACGAGCGCCGAGCCACATTGGCCGCAGAAGTTACTCCCCTCCGGGTTCTCGTGTCCACAGTTGGTACAGAACGGCATTGCGTCGGCTTTCGTTCACAGCCTCGAAGGCTCGAGACGTGATGGAGAGTTTAAGACCAACCGCAAGCCGGCATGCGGCGGACCGGTGAACTCACCCTCCCACTTGCTCCGCATAGGAATCAGCATCCATCAGGTCGTCGACGTCTGCACTCTCGGCAAGCTCGAGCTCGAAGAGCCAGCCATCCCCGTACGGATCGGCGTTGACGGTCTCAGGGTGCTGGTCCAGCAAGGCATTGACTGCCGTGATCACGCCTGGCACAGGGCAGAAGATGTCCGACACGCTCTTGGTGGACTCCAGTTCCCCGCACGCGTCTCCCGCGGCCACGGCGTCACCCACCTCTGGCAGCGAAACGAAGACGATGTCTCCGAGCTGGTCGGCCGCGTACTCCGTGATCCCTACTCGGACGCTATTGCCATTACCACTGCGAACCCACTCGTGCTCGGTGGAGTACTTCAGATCTTCGGGATAGTCCGACATCAGGCTCCTCAAATCTCCTTGTCACCGAGGCGTTGGCGGTGCGGACGCGGGGCGAGCGTACTGATTCTCGCGGGTGGTGTGCAAGGACTCGATCACGAGCCGATTCTCCCGCTCTATCGAGACCTGTCCACCGATCTTGGGGCCCGTGATCTCAGAAACGATCCCGCCCCGGAACTGTGCCGCCTCCTCCAAGCTGTTCGGATCCCCAATGACCTCGAACGTGATCGGGCGGCTGATCGGCTTACCGTCGATCACGAGCGCGCGATTGTCGGTACCGAACCAGGTCGAGCCGACAATGCGGATCGTGTTGTTGACTTCGATGACCTCGGCACCGGCGTCACGCATCTCCTCGACAGCGTCGAGGAGCACCCCGGCGTCCACAGCGTCCTTGGGATCGGCGATCCGCATCCGAATTCCCGGGCCTTGGGCGGGGGCCGTGCCAGCGAGGATGGATAGCTCGTCGAAGTGCTTTTGCGCCTCTTCGCGGGCCACCCGCTGAGTATCGGCGCCTGACTGCAGATTGCTCCGCGTCTGTTCGAGCTGGGCGATCTCACCTTCCAGCCGTCGTGATTCCTCGCTCAGTCCGTCGAGCAGCTGTATCAGATCCTCACGCCGCGCCGATGCGTAGGTGTCGCCCGCGGCGTTGCTCTTGATTTGCATGACACCAGCCGCGCCCACCACGAACAAGATGACTGCCGCCAGGATCTGGCCGCGCCCCGGATGCAACAGTGCTGCACGTAGTCGGCCGCGCGTCTTCTCGGCGGGCTCTGCGCGTGGCTCGGCCGAGTCGGCGGGAGCCGCGGTCGGTGCCGCTGCTGCCGAGGCGGCGGGCGTCTCCTCTCCTGCCAGTCGTCGCTGACTACGTCGCAGCGAGCTGATTCGTCGTGACACGGCGTTGCGTCGGCGGGGATGATGAGGGCGATGCCGCACTGGCTGCTCCGGCGGTTGCGTCTCGAGGTAAGCCTCGTCAGGCATGGAACAGTGCCCGTCTGATCGCTGCGGCGTTGGTGAAGATACGAATTCCGAGGACGACCACGACGCCGGTCGCCAGTTGTGAGCCGACGCCGATCTGGTCGCCGATGTAGACGATCGCGGCCGCGATCAAGACGTTGGAGATGAACGACACGACGAAAACTCGGTCGGTGAACGTGCCCTCCAGGTAGGCCCGAAACGCGCCGAACAGCGCATCCATTGCCGCGACGATGGCGATCGGGAGGTACGGCTGCAGAGCTTGCGGAATCGATGGCTCCAGCACCACGCCGAGTACGATCCCGGCGATCAGTCCGAGCAGCGGGATCATGAGCTCGCCTTCCCCGCGCGATGGAGCACGATGCCCGGATCGGCTGCCAGATCGAGCTGTTTCACGTTGCTGATCTCGTATCTCATCCGCCGGTTCTGGGCCAAGTCATTCCACCACGCGCCTGCAGAAGACTCAACAAAGCCAGCCTGCAGGGTACGCAGATCCCCGATCGCCTCGACCCGATAGGGGCGGGTCAATGAGCGATAGTCGACGGTGATCGCATCCCCGGCGCTCCGGATCGCAGTCAGATTGGACAGCCGGTGTCCGTTGATCGCCACGGCTTCCGCGCCGGCTTCCCAGAGCCCATTGGCCAGCACCTGCAGGTCGATGTCGAGCACCCGGTCGCGGGCGTCCGCGGCTGCCGAGGGTGAGTCGTCAACGACGATCAGCACGCCGGGGCCGCTGACAGCAACATTGCCAACCACCGGGTCGAGGGTATTGATTTGGGATTCGACGAACCGTGCTGTGTCATCGTCGCCCAACGCCGCGGCACGCAGCGTTGCGATCTCCTGAGTCAACGCGGTGACTCTGCCGCGTAGCTCGTCCTGCTCCCGTTCGGCGGTTTGTACCCGACTGATCAGCTCCGAGCGCTCGGACTGCAAGACCGGCGCGGTGCGGGTGGTCTGCAGTGCGGCCACAGCAAAGAGGGCACCGATGATCAATGCCAACACGCCCAGCGTCCAACGTCCAGCGGAGGGGTTGTCACCACGTGCGGCGGCGAGGGCGTAGTCCGGATCAACTGGCTGTCTGATGATCTGGTTGAGCAAGTCCATGCTGGCGTCGGGCGCCTGAGAGGTAGCGGGCGCCGGCTGCCCAGTCGTCGAGCCGGCCGTCGAGCTGGCCGTCTGACCGCGGCGTTGAGCTCGGCGGCGTACGGACGTGACAGTCATCCCCGTGTCATCCCCCGGTTCTGTCATCCGCTGCGCGGTATTGCCTTCTCCGGCCGCTAGCCGGTCACTCCGCGGTGCTGACGGCGGTCGAGTGGTGGTACGGCCCGGAGCAAATTAACGGTTTGCGCAACGTAGAGACCTCCGGCGTACCAATACAAAGCGGTGCCCCAGATCGCGAACGCCCAACCTAACACCCAGGCCAGCTGTAGCCAGCCCTGTTCACCGGAGCCGAGCAGCACCAAGGGGAACGCGTACAGCAGACTAAAGGTCGCAGCCTTGCCGAGGAAATGCACGGGTAGCGACGAGAAACCTCTGGTCTTGAGCAGAGGTACCAGGCAGGCGATCATGACATCGCGTGCTACCACGATGACGACCAGCCACCAGGGGATGATCTCCCGCAACGCCAATCCAATGAGCACCGCGAGGATGTAGAGCCGATCAGCGATCGGATCCAGCATTTGACCGAGCCGGGACGTTTGGTGCCAGGCACGCGCCAGGTAGCCATCCAGCCAGTCGGTGAAACCGCCCGCGGCGAGGACCAAGACAGCGAGTCCGTCGGCCTGCGGGCCAAGGATGAGCCACAGCATCAGCGGCACACCGGCCAACCGCAGCAGGCTCAGAAAATTGGGCAGCGTCCATGCGCGGTCGGTGTCGTAGAGCGGTGCGCCAGGCCCGGTGGGCGCATCAGCCGGTACGCCGGTGCGTCCGAGTGGACGTGATGCGTCAGGATCTTGCGGCGCGCCAGCCACCGAAATCGGCTGCTCGCTACCAGTCACGTGGCCAGCCTAGTTCTCGGCCGCTCGCACAATGACGGTTAGCCCGCTTCGCCTACTGCATGGCGGGCTACCACTCAGAGTGCACGTTAGATTCCGCCATTTCGAACGGACGCGGCTCGGCTGCACCACCCGCCGATCGCAGCGTTCCAACGCCGTAGCGGCGGCGTATCGAGAGGGCGGTGGCCACCGCGTCGTTATGCAATCGCCGGCAGATGCTGGCTCGCGATCGCTCCGAGTCCAGTGTGTCCGGACTGCCCGGAAGCATGGCACCGACCGCGTCCAGTACGTGGCTGAGATCACTCTCAGCGCGTTCCCGATCACGCCGAGAGATGTCGGGCTCCAAAGCCGCGGCCGCGGCGTCTGAGAGCAGCAGCGCCGTGGCGGGGTCAACGCCAGGAATCGCGATCAGTTCGAGGGCCCGCTGTGCACGTCGCACCAATGCGGCATCGAGGGCAGCCCAGGTCCGTGCCGCTCGGGCCTCCGCGCGGTCAAGGGGGGTCGTCATGATCCATCGATCAGGCGCGGCAGCAAGCGCCGCTCGATAGACAGCAAGGACGGTTGCGCCGACCTTCGACCAGTCGTAGTGCCGAGCTGCCTGTTGCGCCCTCGCGGTGCGTACCCTGTCGGGCTGGTTCAGGACGCGAAGCACCGCGGCGGCCAAAGCACGGTGGTCGCCAGCGGCAAACACCTCGCCCAGGCGCCGTTCGTCATGGGATGACCCGATCAGGTCGACGAACGACGGAAGCTCGGAGGCAACTACCGGAACGCCGCTCGCCATGGCTTCAAGCACCACAATTCCGAAGCTCTCCCGGGCGAGGTTCGGAGCTACGAAAACGTCCACGGAGCTGAGCAGTGCGATCTTGGTCTGCTCATTGATCGTGCCCACGTTGCGGCACCAGCTGGGCAGCTGTCGGCTGCCCGCGCCTGCGACGATCACCTCAAGATCAGGATGAATCTTGGCGATCAACGGAACCGCTGCCAGCAGCACATCGAGGCCTTTCCGCGGCTCGTCGAGCCGACCCAAAAAGATCAGCTTTGGATGATCAGCGTGCGGCTCGCTGGCGTTGGCGAAGCCGTCGAACTCAATCCCATTGGGGATGACCACGGCGTCGCGGCCCAGATGCTGTACGACGACATTGCGCGCCGACTCTGACACGGCGATGCCCGCGTCGATCTTCTCCACCGCTGCGCGGAGCACTCCGCCAGCCAATTGCAGGGATCGTGATCGAGGGGTTGCGGTATGAAACGTGGCCACCACCGGCTGCTCTGCCGCCCAGAGCGCGAGCAACGAGACGCTCGGCGTGATCGGTTCATGGATGTGGAGCAGGTCGAACTTGCCCTTGCGTAACCAACGGCGTACTCGAGAGGCACTGAGCGGTCCGAAGTTCACCCGGGCGACCGACCCGTTGTAGCGAACCGGCACCGCGGCGCCGACGCTGGCAAAGTCGTCAATGTCCAGCCGAGCCGCAGCTGGGTCCAGTTCGCCCGGAGCAAGCACCGAGGGTTGATGGCCGATCTGGCGCAGGTAACGCGCCAGGCCCAGGACATGGTTTTGAACACCGCCTGGCACATCGAAGGAGTACGGACATACCAGTCCGATGCGCAGTCCGTTCGGGGTATCGGTCACCGAGCCTCCTCGGCAGGGGTCGCATGATCAACGAAGAACGGTTGCATCATGTGCCAGTCCTCCGGCTGTCCTGCGATCGTGTCGGCAAAGAAGTCGGCCACTTCCTGCATCATGGCCACCAGGCCAGCGCGTCCCGGACGCGGCATGACCCGATCTCCGATGATGATCACCATGCCACGCTCGGTGAACTGGCAGACCGCTGGCAGAAGGGTCGCTCCGGTACGCCGGGCGAGAATTGCCGGTCCGGCTGGCATGGTGATTGGTAACCCCCGCCAAGCCACCGGGACGCCGGTTCCCGTGAGATCCCGATCGGCCAGCAGACATACCACTCGCCGGCGCTGGATGGCTTCGACCAGCGCGGCGAGGACACCTGGGTCACGATGGGAAAGCACCTGCAGACCGAGACCTTCCCGGAAGGCGACGAAGTCTGCAAATTCGCGATCCGGCAGCTGCTCAGCGACCGTGGTGACAGGCATTCCAGTAACACAGGCCCAAGCACCCGCCAGATCCCAGTTCCCGCTGTGCGGCAGCGCGACAATGGCTCCGGGCCCCGCGTGAGCCTCCCGAACGGCCGCCTCGTTGACCGCGGTGACACGAAACCGAATCTCGGTTTCCGACCAGTCAGGCAGAGCGAGCACTTCATAGAAGGCGCGGAGGTAGGAGGCCAAGGCAGCGCGGACCAAGTCCTCCCCCACCGGCGCACCGGTGGTCTGCATCAAGTTGCTGCGCAGCGTGCGGACATGCCGACCGTTGTGCCGCAACGCCAACCAGCTGATTACCGAGATGATCACTGCAATCAACCGCGCTGGCAGCCGAGCGGCCAGCCGCCAACCACCGCGGTAGATCCCGCGTAACAGCCAGTTCCGCAACTCCTCGCTTGTGCCCTGAGCTTGTCGAAGAGCATGAGATGCGCGCTTCGATGGGCGCCGTCCTGAGCTCGTCGAAAGGCTCAGCGCACCTGCCCGCCGGGTATGCGGCACCGGACTGACCCCCTCAGGCCGACCGAGCATCTGCTGCCTTGGCTTGTCTGCGCACCTGGGCGATGCGTTGCATCACGGTGATCATGCTCGTCACCGCCAGCGCCGCCACCGCAATATTCAGCACGTATGGCACGCCGAGGCCGGCGAGCAGTGCACCGGCGAGGATGATCACCAAACGGTCCGCCCGCGCGGCCAGCCCGCCAGTACAGGCGAATCCGAGACTCTCGGCCCTGGCCTTCACATAGGAGGTCCATTGCCCAAAGACCAGGCCAGCCAGCGCGATGCCTGCCCAGAGGGTTGAGTCCTGACGGTAGACGTAGTAGAGCAAGATCCCCCCGAAAACGGCCGCGTCACCGAGTCGGTCTGAGGTGGAATCCAAGAAGGCACCCCAGTTGCTCGA